>Ga0247773_1000086_pt1 | contig 41956 bp, 37 predicted proteins | sample UWRJL092311B6_FD_179934 | JGI IMG/M metagenome (GOLD analysis project Ga0247773, IMG submission 179934) | Plant litter microbial communities from Arlington Agricultural Research Station in Wisconsin, United States - UWRJ-L092-311B-6 | ecosystem: Environmental > Terrestrial > Plant litter >... | reverse complement strand
GTGAACCTGCAGCCGCAGGCCAACCAGGTGCAGGAGGCGGTGTTCAAGCTCGGCAGCGGCCTGCAGCCCACCGAGAGCCGCAACTACTTCCAGGTCAACTACAGCGCCTTCAACGACAGCCACCGCCGCTACGTGAAGCTGAACGACACCGACATGTGGTCGATCACCACGGTGGGCGACTCGTCGGCCGGCTTCACCGGCATCCCGCCGCTCCCGCACGTCTTCCACATCCACGTGAATCCCTTCCAGGTGGGGCGCGTGGGGCCGTCGGGCGGCACGCAGACGGTGTGGAAGGACACGCAGTTCATCCCCCCCGGCGACACGCTGAACCTGTACACGCGCTACACCCGCTACCTGGGCGCGTTCGTGATGCACTGCCACATCCTGGACCACGAGGACCTGGGGATGATGGAGGTGGTGGAGGTGGTCGACCAGCTGCCCCGGGGCCACACCGGCACCGGCGGGATGATGCACGGCGGCGGCGCGATGATGGATCACGGCACCCCGGCCGGCGGCGTGCCGGCGGACCACGCCACGGCGGCGGATGGCGCGACGAGTGGCGGCGCGGCGCCGGCGGGCGGCGGATCGAGCCCGGCGGGCGGAGCGCGCGACGGCGCGGGCCGGGCGGACGATGGCGGGCACACACACGGCGGCCGCTGAGGCCGGAGGAACGCAGCGATGAGCGACAAGGGAGCCGCGACCCGGTACGGGCGCGTGAAGCAGATCCTCGACGCCGCCGCGGGGGCGAGCACCGCCGACTACGGGATCGGCGGGCCGCCCTGGCGCCTTCCCCTGCGGCGCCTGCGCGAGGTGGAGGTGTACGGCGTGCGCATGATCGCGCCGGAGACGGCGGTGGCGGCGGCGAAGGAGGCGGGGGGGTGCGGCTGCGGGTGCGCCACCACCGCCCAGAGCCCCGGCGGCGACGCGCCCGGCGAGCGCCACCCGCGCTACCCCGGGCGCGGCGACGCCAGCGGGCTGGTGAAGGGGATCCGCGGCCAGGCGCCGTACGACGGCTCGGTCTTTCCGCGCATCCCCTGGGGCGGCACGGCGGTCTCGGCGAGCGACGCGAGCTTCATCGCCGACTGGATCGACGACGGCTGCCCGGCGGACGACGTGGAGACGGTGCTCCCCGTCGCCGCCGAGCGCGCCGACACCGGCGAGGCGCGGATCACCGCCGCCAACGTGGAGGCGGTCGCGATCCGCGTGGCCGACGCGTACGACGACGGCCCGGCGGAGCGCCAACGGCCGGCGGGCGCCGTGCGCCAGCGGATGAACCTGGACTGCATGCTCCCGCACCAGGTGGAGACGCTGCGCGAGGCGTTCCGCGAGCTGTACGCGCTCAACAAGTGGCCGGCGGACCGGCGCTCGTTCAACAACCTGGCGCTGATCCACCAGGACCACTGCCAGCACGGGTGGGAGCGCTTCCTCCCCTGGCACCGCGTGTACCTGTACGAGTTCGAGCAGGCGATGATCGACGTGGTTCCGGACGCGGTGATGCCGTACTGGGACTTCACCATGCCGCGCTACCGCCCCGAGTGCCCCCAGGACGGCGCCATCATCCCCGAGTCGTTCAAGCTCTTCCTCACCCCCGGTACCTTCCGCTGGCTCACCCACGAGGCGCGCCCCGCGCTCCCCGCGGCCGACGCGCGCAAGATCGCCGGGCTGGTGGGGCAGACCTTCGCCTCGCTGCGCCGCTTCTTCGACGCGGTGACCGCCCTCGAGGTCAACAAGAAGTACACGGAAGGGGAGCACCGCGAGCGCTTCATCGACGCCTTCCTGGCGGCCAACTCGCTCTGGTACCCGCTGCGGTACCCGGCCGAGTTCAAGAACGACCAGGGGCAGCCCGGCGCCACCATCCAGCAGGCGGTCCACTACCACTACCCCAGGGCCGAGGACATCCGCGAGATCCTGGCGCTGCGCACCTTCCGCGACTTCGGCGGGGGGAGCATCTACAACGACTCGTTCGGCTTCCTGGACCAGAACCCCCACAACACCATGCACATCTGGACGGGGGGGATGAACCCCGACTGGGTGGCCCCCTCCACGCAGACGGCGAAGCTGGCGGGGAAGGACGCGGGAACGGCGCGCAACCGCGTGGTGCGCGTGCAGCGGCGGGCGATGCACACGCGCGGCGACATGTACGTGCAGGCCGAGTACGGCGACATGTTCAGCAACCTCACTGCCAGCTACGACCCGGTGTTCTGGCCGATCCACGCCAACGTAGACCGGCTCTGGTGGGAGTGGCAGCAGGCGCACCCCGCCGGCATCCCCGCCGACCTGGACGGCGTGCTCACCCCCTGGAGCTACACCACCGCCGACACGCTCGACATCGCGCGCTTCGGCTACGAGTACGTGAAGAGCACGCACCTGGTCCCCGTGGGGCTGGGCGCGCCGGTGGGCCGCTTCGTGTCGAAGCCGATCGACGTGCCCGACGCGCTGGCGGCGGGGTTCGCCACCGCCGAGGTGCGGCTGCACCGGGTGCCGCAGCTGGACCGCTCGTGCTTCGTGCGCGTCTTCCTGAACCTCCCCGACGCCAGCGCCGAAACGCCCATCGACCATCCCGCCTATGCCGGGTACCTGGCGGTGTTCGGCCACGGCGAGTGCATCGGCGGGCCGGGGCACTGCGCGGTGCCGGGAACCCGGCCGTACGACCTGCGCCCGCGCAGCCACAACACCCCGCGCAACCACCGCGTGAACGTGACCCGTACCGCCCGTGCCCTGATCGAGGGCGGCGCCCGCCGGCTGCAGATCACCCTGGTGGTGATCGGGGTGGACTACTGCCGCGACGACGAGCTGCTCCGGCTCGAGGGCGTGTCGCTGACCTTCCTGGACTGACTCCCATGGTTCCCATCTACCGGATCCACCCCGCCATCGGCCTCGCGCGGCTGGGGAACAGCCCCGACGGCTTCTACCTGGCCCCCGAGGCCCCGGCCGCGCTCCCCACCGACTGCGACGAGGACGGCAACCCGCTCCTCTCGCCCGACGGGAAGAGCGAGGTGCCGGTGAAGGCCTTCAAGGACGCCGAGGGGCGGGTGAAGCGCCAGGCCGCGCGCTTCCAGGTGTACGTGTACGACGACGAGAGCCCCGAGGGGCGGCCGATGCGGCGCGGCGACCCCGTGGCCGGCGGCGGCAACCAGGGGAAGCTGGTCGACATCCAGTGGCGGGTGTGGATCGCCAACAAGAAGGCGAGCTGGTACCAGTTCCAGCAGCTGGAGGGCGAGCACGGCTACGCCGGCGACCACCCGCTGCGCAACGCGGACATCACCGACCCCAACGCGCGCAACCGGCTGATCATCGACCCCGGCCCGCGCGTGGTCGACGGCACCACCCGCCGCGCCGCCGTGTTCGGGCGCGACGGGGGCGACGTGTACGCCACCACCTTTCCGCCGCCGCTGCGGCCCGAATCGATCGACACGCTGGGCGAGCTGAAGACCGACGACCAGGGGCGGCTCCTGGTCCTGGGCGGGCACGGCTGCTCGGGGAGCTGGAAGTACGGGGACTTCGGCCAGCCGCGCATCGACGACTACGCCAACAACGACGGCTGGTTCGACGACACCAGCGACGGCCCGGTGATGGCGCGGCTGGTGATGTACATGGACGACGTGAAGCAGACGCGCTACGTGGACGTGGAGTACCCGGCGTGGGTGGTGTGCGCCTATCCGCGCTACGTCCCCGAGATGCTGGACCTGATCACCCTCGACGACGCGATCGAGGACATGTCGATCCGCCAGCTGGCGGCGCGCACCGACCTGTACGGCCAGAGCGGCACCTTCTCCCGCCCGCAGGTGGTGGACGTGCACGATCCCGGCGCGCTGGCGCACTGGCGCGCCGGGCGGCTGCAGTGGAACCCGGACCACCGCCCCTGGTTCTATCGCGACATCTGGTCGATCCTCTTCCGGCCCGACCAGTTCACCTACCTCACCGACATCCTCCAGGCGAGCAACGCGCCGCACAACCAGAGCACGCGCGGCACCTTCGATCCCGAGCTGCTGGGCCAGCCGCCCGAGATCAACTGGCCCGCCGTGCGCCGCTGCGAGGAGGACGCCCGCCGCCGGCTGGAGAGCGGCGACCTGTTCGCCGACACCCTTGCCCCCGTGCTGGACCTGCTGGAGAAGGAGGCGCGCACCGAGCTGCGCGGCGTGCTCTCCGCCCAGGGCGGCGGAGGCGCGGAGGGGCACAAGCTGCTCGGCGACCTCGACGGCCTCCTCACCGGCCACGCGTCCGACGCGCTGAAGACGGCGGTCGCCACGTACGTGGCCGCGCTCGGCCATGCGCGCGGCCGCGGCGGCGAGGCGCTCCGCGGCACCATGGACGGCACCGCCGACGCGCTCTCCGACGCGGCGGCGGGCGCGGGGACCACGGCCACCGACACCACGCGGGCCTCCACCGCCGCGCGCGAGGAGGCGAGCGCCGCCGAGGGCGGCGCCCCGCTGGACCCGTACTTCCGCGCGCTGCGGCAGGCGGGCGGCACGCCGTACCTCGCCGCCGCCAGGGACGCGCTCGACGCCGCGGTGGGCGACCTGCTCGGCGGGCTGCGCTGGCGCCGGCACGCGCGCCCGCCCAGGCGGCGCGCGGGCGCGGATGCGGTGGACACGGCGATGCCGCTGGGCGGCGGGAGCGGGGCGGCGGGGGGGGGCGGGGTGGAGGGCGTCTTCGCCCGCCTGGGCGAGCGGCTGAACGCGGCGCTGCAGGACCACCTGCGCAAGCTGCACACGGGGCGGCTGCTGGACGACGCGCGCCGCCGCTGCATCGAGGCGAACACCTACGATCCGCATCGCCCCTACCGGCAGTTCCTGTTCGACCTGCTGCGCGAGCCGGGCGAGGAGAACCGCTTCTTCGCCGGCGGCAGCCCCGACCGGCGCACCCACAACCTGCCGCTGATGCCGCTGCTGGCGGGCGACAACCCCATCTCCAACACGCTCCCCAGCAAGTTCCTGCGGCTCACCGACTACCAGTACTACCTGCTGCGGCAGTGGGCGGCGGGGCTCTTCTACAACGAGAAGCGCGAGGGGTGGGCCAACCCCGACCCGTGGTGGCCGTACGCCTCGTGGACGGGCGGCACCGGGCGCGCGCTGGACCGCGGGGTGCTGAGCAACGTGCTGGGCGGCGCCTTCTGCCCCGGCGGCGAGATCGGGTGGGTGGCGCGCAACCCGTCCGCGTACTGGGAGCCGTACCGCATCAAGGCCGATCCCGCGTTCTACGCCTTCCAGGAGACGGCCGCCCAGGCCAACCGCACGCGCAGCACCGCCCTCGCCCGCGAGTGGGAGTCGTTCCTGGAGAACCCGCTCTCGCAGGGGAACGACTTCGGCACCGGGCTGCAGCCGGGCGACCTCACCAAGTACATGTCGGTTCCCTGGCAGGCCGACTTCAACGAGTGCAGCACGCAGCCGATCGACGTCACCTACCTGGAGTGGAACAACATCTACCCCGGCAGCGACAACGACGCGGCGATGACGCGCGCGCAGAAGGTGTGGGAAACGCTCTGGTGGCCCGCGCACCGCCCCATGCAGGTGATGGAGCTCACCGGCGTGAAGGACCAGCAGCCCTCGTACGCCTGGTCGCAGTGGGCGCGCGGAATCCCGCAGACCAACGAGGGCGATTTCAAGATGGTCACCGAGTGGTGGCGCCTGGGCTTCGTGATCAAGAACCCGTGGGCGCCCGTGGACGTGAATCCCAATGCTCCCGATCCTCCGCCGCCGTACATCAGCGTGGAGGCCACCCCTCATCACAAGGCGGGCGAATGAGCCAGAATCCCTACGTGGGCTCGTGGACGTACCGTTCGTTCTACAACGATCCCGACCCGCACCTGGACGCGAACGGGAACGCCGACTTCAACGCCGTGCAGCTCGGCTTCGGCACCATCGTGATCCGCGAGAGCGGGCCGGAGCAGCTCTCCGGCACCATCGGCGGCGACGGCTGGTCGCTCGACCTGTTCGGCTCGATGACGGGCGGCAACCCCGGACAGGTGCGCTTCCAGGGGAAGGGCGTGGTCGGCGGCAACGAGTGGATCTACGACTACATCGGCTGGCTGGTGCCGGTGTGGCCCAACGGCGTGCAGCAGGTGCGCGCCATCGTGGGCTCCATCGTCCGCACCATCCCGCACCCGAGCAGCAGCGGCGGCACCTCGCCGGCCGGGGTGGTGGGCTCCTGGTACGCCGTGCTGAAGAAGTAAGCGGATGGACCCGGTCGACGTGCTGGTGGCCGGCGGCGGCCCCGGCGGGTGCGCGTGCGCGCTGATGCTGCGCGCGCACGCGCCGGGGCTCTCCATCGCCCTGGCGGAGCCGTCGGACTACGCGGCCGCTCGCATCGGCGAGACGCTGTCGCCGCCCGCGGCGGGCATCCTCCGCCACCTGGGGGTGTGGGACGCGTTCGTGGCGGCGGGGCACGCGCCCGCCTACGCCACCGCCGCCGCGTGGGGCGGGCCGGTGCCGCACGAGAACGACTTCCTCTTCCACGCGCGGGGCTCCGGCTGGCACCTGGACCGCGCCGCCTTCGATCGCATGCTGGCCGAGGAGGCCGCGGCGCGGGGCGTGGCCGTGCCGCGCGCGCGGGTCGGCTCCGTCGCCCGCGGCGAGGGCGGGGGATGGGTCGCCTCGCTCTCCACCGGCGAGCGGGTGCGCGCGCGGGTGGTGGTGGATGCCACCGGCGCCCGCGCGGGGCTCGCCCGGCCGATGGGGGCGCGGTCGATGGCGGTGGATCGCCTGGCCGGCTTCGTCCGCTTCTTCCGCGGCGCGGGAGGCGAGCCGGGAACGCTGGTGGAGGCGTTCGAGGACGGCTGGTGGTACACGGCGCCGCTCCCCGGCGGCGGGCGCGTGGCCGCCTGCATGACGGACAGCGACATCGGCCGCGGGCTCGGCGTGGCGGACGTGGACGGGTGGGCGCGCGCGCTCGCCTCCGCCCCACGCGTCCGCGCGGCGCTCGGGGACGCGGAGCCGCGCGGCGAGATCGTGGTGCGCGCGGCGCGCTCGCGCGTTCTCCGTCCGGCGGGCGGCGACGACTGGCTGGCCGTGGGCGACACGGCGTGCGGCTTCGACCCGCTCTCGTCGCAGGGCGTGCTCAAGGCGCTCCGCTCCGGCATCTTCGCCGCCTATGCCGCGGGTGACCTGCTGGTGGATGGGAATGATGCCGGAATGACGCGCTACCGACGCTTCGTGGCCGACGAGTTCGCCGGCTACCTGCGCACCCGCGCCCGCTACTACGCCGACGAGCGCCGCTGGCCCGATCGCCCCTTCTGGCGCCGCCGCCACGCCGCCATCGCGGTCGCGGCGCCGGCCTAGCTCACCCGAAGCCCGCCGCCGCTCCAGCCTCATCATCTCCCGAGACGCCAGCGACGTGCATGCGTCCGCGTGCCCGGGGGATCGATCCGCATCTCCCGAAACCGCACGAGCGGTCCGCGCGATGGCGGATGCGGCGCGTCGCGCATACAATGCGCGGCACGGGGGATCATCCGTTCCCCGGTGGATCGTCGCGACGCGGGATGAGTGGAACGATGCGGAGATGGGGATGGATGGCGCTCGCCGCCGCGCTGGCCGCGTGCGCCCCGGCGAGTCGGCCTGGCGCGGGCCCGGCGCCGGCGGGGAGCGACGCGGCGATCCCGGTGCTGGCCTGGCACGCGTTCGCCGATACGCCGTCCGGGCGCGGCAACCTGACCGAGCCGTACGCGCGCTTCGAGCGGATGCTGGGGTTCCTGCAGCGCCACGGCTTCCGCTCGGTCTTTCCGGACCAGGTGAAGCCGGGGGACGACCGGCGGCGGATGGTGATCCTCACCTTCGACGACGGCACCGCCGAGCAGCTTCGCGCGGCGGAGATGCTGGAGCGCCACGGCTTTCGCGGCATCTTCTTCGTGATCCCGGACCGGGCCGCCCGCGGCGACCCGCGCTACCTGGACAGCGCGGGCGTGGCGCGGCTGGCGCGCGCCGGGCACCGCGTGGCACCGCACGGCTACGCCCACCGCAGCATGGCGATCGACACCGCCGAGGTGGCGAACACGCTCCGCCTCTCCGCCGCCGCCATCTCCCGCCAGGCCGCCCGGCCTCCGGCCGACGCGGACTTCGCCTTCCCCTTCGGCCACTACACGGCGGCGGTGGCGAGATCCACCGGCGCGTCGTTTCGCTACCTGCACACGGTCGATCCGGGATACTGGGATGGCTCGGACCCGCTCCTCCCCCGCCTCCTGCTGATGACCGACGTCGATCTCCGCCTGTACCAGCGATTCGTGCTCGGCGGCGCGCGCTACCGGCCGGCGTGGGGGATGGTCACCGGCGCCGGCGCGGTGGCCGACAGCGTCGCCTTCCGCGCGCCCGGCGGCCGGGTGCCGCGCGACATCCAGGTGTTCGCCGTCACGGCCGACGCCTCGAACCGCAGCTACGTGACGCACCCCGCCGCCGAGTTCATCCGCGTGCGCGGCGACACCGCGTGGCTCGACGTGGCCGCCTACATGCGCCGCGTCTATCCCCCCGGCCGCGCGGTGATCAGCTACGCGCTGGTGACCGGCACCGGCCGCCACATGCGCTACCTCACCCCCGGCCTGCTCACCTGGGTGCGTGACCCGGCCTCTGTCCCCCCTCCCGGCCGCGCCGCCGCGCCCCCCACCGCGCCCGCGCCGACACCCTAGCCGGCAGAGTTGATCTCGGTCGGCTAGCTCCGCATCGGGCACCGACGGCCGATCGTTCACGAGTCTTGCGAGGACCTCGACGGGGACGAGCGAGCGCCCGCAAGCAGCCTCGCGGCAGTTTGCGAGGCTTCGTGCCGTACCTGGCCGGCGGCTTCAGCCGCTGGAGCGCGCCTGATCATCGCGAGCGGGGGGAACGCATCCGCCCCATCGCGGATGGAATGATCCCTCCGCTCCCGTTGTCCAACGGTTCCGACAACCGGAGCGGCGCGCGCCCGGCGGTCTCCTCCATCCCCGCCCGCCCCAATGCACGCCACCGCCGACGACGAGCTGCTGCAGCGCGCGCGTGCCGGCGACGAGCGCGCCTTCCGCGAGCTGGTGGATCGCTACGAATCCACCGTGGCGGGCGTGGTGGTGGGGATGCTGGGGCCGGGGGACGATGCCGACGACGTGGGGCAGGAGACCTTCATCCGCTTCTACCGCGCGCTCGGCTCGTTCCGCGGCGAGGCGTCGCTCAAGACGTACCTGCGCAAGATCGCGATGAACCTGTCGCTGAACGCGCTCAAGCGCCGGCGCCGCTTCGCCTTCCGCTTCCTCAGCCGCGACCGCTCGCCCGAGCCGCTCCCCGAGCCGTCCGTGGTGATCGACGGCGAGGTGGAACGCCGCGAATCCCGGCTCCGCGTCCGCGCGGCCATCGAGCGGCTGGGCCCCAAGCATCGCCCCGTGGTGGTGCTGCGGATGATCGACGGCTGCAGCACCCGCGAGACCGCCGAGATCCTGGGCGTTCCCGAGGGCACCGTGCTCTCTCGCCTGTCGCGCGCGATGAAGGAGCTGGAGGCCGACCTGCGGCCGTGGATGGAGATGGACGGCGGCACCGACACACAGGAGATGGCGTGATGGACGAACATCGGCCGGCGGAGCCGGAGAGCCGGGTGGCGGCGATCCTCCGCGCGGAGCGGGCGAGCACGTTCGAGCCCGGCTTCGCGTGGCGGGTGATGCACCGCCTGCGCGCCCAGGCCGCCGATCCGCGCGCCGCGCTGGCCGCCGCGGTGCAGCGCCACTTCGTGCGCCTGGCGCCGCTGGCGGCGCTCGCCATCGTGGTGCTGGCGGCGCTCAACCTGCACGCGGCCGAGCAGGGGCAGACCGTGCTCGAGGCGGTGCTGGGGCTCCCGAAAGTCACGGTGGAGCAGGCGTACGCGCCCTTCCAGCTGGCGCCGGCGCGGACACGACGGACGGGGGACGGGGGATGAAGGCCGAGGCCAAGAGCCTGCTCCTGCTGCTGGGCACCCTGTCGCTCGGCGTGCTGCTGGGCGCCGCCGGAACGGGCGCCGTGCAGCGCGAGCGCCGGCAGGAGGCGGAAGAGATCCGCCGCCCGGGCGGCTTCGTGGAGCACATGCTGGAGGTGATCCGCCCGCGTGACGAGGCGCAGCGCAACGCCATCCTCCCCGTGGTGCGGGCCACCGGCGAGCGCAACCGCGAGATCATGCGCGCCGCGCACACGCAGCTGCGCGACGCGCTGGACAGCATGCGCGCGCGCCTGGACCCGCAGCTCGACGCCGGCCAGCGCGCGCGCCTGGAGGAGTTCGCGCGGATGCCGCCGCCGCCTCCTCCTCCGCCCCGCGGGAACGCTCGTCCCGGCCGCCCCGGCGCGCCGGGTGAATGGGGCCCTCCGCCGCCCCCGCGCGACCGCAACGCACCGCCGCCTCCCCCGCGCGAGGATGAGGCGCCACCGCCACGCGCGGGCGAAGCACCGGCCCCGGGGCCGCGGGGGTGATTCAAACCAGTCGCCCGGCGCCGCGTCGGGAGGGCGGAGCAGGAGAGGAACGGAGCGGGGGGAGAACGGCACGCGGCCGTTCTCCCCCCGATCGCTGCCGTTCGATCACCCCGCCGACGCACGTTCGACGATTCACCGTCGCCGCGTCGTCGGATTCGCGGCCTGAGGCGCGCCTCAGGCCGCGCCGGCGAGGGCGGGCGCCGCGCGGCGCACTCCGCCCGCGGGCCGCGGGATGCGCACGGTGAGCCGCGTGCCGCGCCCCGGCGCGCTCTCCACCTCCACCGTGCCGCCCGCGTACATCGCCCGCTCCCGCATGCCGAAGAAGCCCAGGCACGGCTCGTTCGCCTCCGTCGCGGCCACGTCGAAGCCGCGGCCGTCGTCGGTCACGCGGGCGAACACGCCCTCCTGGTCGGCGCCGACCGTGACCTCGACCGTCTGGGCGCCGGCGTGGCGGAGCACGTTGGAAAGCGCCTCCTGCACGACGCGGTACAGCGCCAGCTCGCCGTCGTCCGGCAGCAGCCCGTCCACCGGTGCGCCGCGCACCTCCACCTCGATCGGGGCGTGGGCGGAGAGGCGGCGGGCGTACCCCTCCAGCGCGGCGCGCAAGCCCACCTCGGCGAGCGTGGGCGAGTGCAGCATCCCGGCGAAGCCGCGCAGCCGGTCCGTCAGGTCCACGATCTCGTCGCGAAGCTGGTCCAGCAGCCGCTCGCGCGCCGCCACCTCCGTCGCGCGCCGGGCGACGCGCAGGCGAAGCAGCAGCGCGCTCAGCGTCTGCGCGGTCTCGCCCTCCAGCTCGTGCGCCATGCGGATGCGCTCGCTCTCCTGCGCGCGGAAGGCGCGGGCGGCCACCTCGCGCAGCCGAAGCTGTTCGGCCGCGAGCCCGTCGAGCAGGCGGTTGAACACGCGCGTCACCCGCTCCAGCCGCGGATCGGCGATGCGGCTGGCGCGGGCGCGGGCGTCCATCTCGCCGGCGGCGATCCGCTCGGCGGCGTGCTCCAGCTCGTCCAGCGGGCTCAGCGCCAGGCGCAGCACCGCGCCGTACAGCGGCAGCGTGAGCGACGCGCACACCGAGCCGATCAGCAGGAAGAGCGCGACCGTGGCCAGCTCCGGCCGGCCATCGAGCAGGCGGCCGGCGGCGGCCGCGCTGGCGGCGCTCACCAGCACCACCACCGCGGCGTTGGCCAGCAGCACCTTGTGGAACAGCGGCAGCTTCAGCAGGCTGCGCCCCACGCGCGAGCGGCGGGCGCGGCGGATCTCGGTCGTGTTCGGCGGCGGATTCATCGGCCGCGCCTCCTTCCCATCGTTGCGTCGCCGGGTGGCCCGGGGCATCCCTCGCCCAAGCCTGGTGAGACGCAAGCTACCCGCGCCGCCGCGCCCGGTCAGTCCGCCCCCGGACGAAACCGCTGTGGGGCACCTCCCCACGAACGCCCGTCCGGCCGGTCGACGCGGCTGACGGGGAGTGGAAGGATGGAACGCATCGTGACACACGCGCCTGGCGCCTGTCCGGCCGCCCGGCCGCTTCAGCAAACCGAACGATGGGGAGAGACGGGAGATGGAAGACGCACTTGCGACCCTGGAGACCGCGATCGGCGACATCGGCATGTTTCGCTGGTGGGACCAGCGCTTTCCGCGGGTGGCGCAGCTCGAGTTCGGCGGCGTGCAGCTGTGGGCGCCGCCCGCGCCCGGCCAGCCGCCCGCCGCCACGCTCGCGCTGTCGTTCGTGGACCCCGTGTCCGTGAGCTTCCTCACGCGTGGCGAATCGCTCCCGGACGACTGGCCCGCGCGCCTTCACCGCGACGAGCTCGACCCGCCCGACGTGAGCGCCGAAGAGATCACCCTGCGCGACGCCGCGTACGCCGCCGAGCTGATCGCCCGGGCCACGCGCGTCGACACCGTCTTCGGCGCACCGCCCGGCGAGGTGGATTGGGTGGCCGCGCCGGTGAAGCTGGTGTTCTGGGCGGGCTCGGCGGGTGCGGCCATCGCCGCGGGCTCGCTGAACCTCGTCACTCACGACGGCAAGGTCCCCCTGGACGAGGTCCCGGATGCGCACGCGCGCTGGTGGGCCTACTGGCGCGAATACTGGGACCGCCGCGACACCGCCGACCCCCTGCCGAAAGACTGGCTGTGCGAGGTCACCATCCCCATCCTGGGCTCGCCGCCGTCTTGAGGAGCCTCGGGGGATCGAGACACACGAATGCGCCGGAATCGGCATCGTCCGATCCGGCGCATCCATGTCTCACCGGGCCGCCCGTCCCGAATGACCGGCAACGAGAAGGCGGGCCGCCGTTGATACCGGGCGGCCCGCCTAGTTCAGGAGCAACGGGGAGCGTTCAAGCTCCTCGTGCTGATGGTGATGCCGGTGCTCGGCCTCCGTCTCGTGCCGCCGCAGCGCCTCCAGGATCTCCTCGCCGTAGAACATGGCGATGTACTTGGCCTGCACGTCGGTCACGCGGCGCACGGCCCACACCAGCTCCACGTAGTTCGGCTCGTGGGGGTGCATGCCCAGGTGCATCCCGCATTCCTCGGGAAGATGGCTGGCCTTGCGATTGTTGCAGCTGGAGCAGGCGGTGACCACGTTGGCCCAGGTGTTCTCGCCGCCGCGCGACATGGGGAGCACGTGGTCGCGCGTGAGGAACTCGCGCCCGCGGAGCGCCGCGCGGTGCCGCCCGCAGTACTGGCAGCGGTAGCCGTCGCGCGCGAAGAGGAAGGTGTTGGTCACCTGGCGGCGGAACCGCCGGGGAACGTGGATGAACCGTTTGAGCCGGATCACCAGCGGCGCCGCGATCTTCTCGCGCGCCGACCGGAAGATCCGGGCATCATCCGCCTCCAGCACCTCGGCCTTCCGGTCGATCACGAGCCGCAGGGCCCGTTCGATGGGAAGGATCGTCAGTGGTTCGAAGGAAGCGTTCAGCGCCAGACACCCCATACTCATAGACCTCTGTATGTCGTGTTGCGTGGGCGAGTTCCTGCCTGCTGTCACCGGGCTGAAGGTCCGAGCCGCAATTGCTCAAGGATCGTGCGCGCTCACCCTCACGCGGCTCCGGCGCGGTAACGCCGGTGTCTCGACGCGGCCACGAACGGCGCCGCCGGAGGATGGAGAGGGGGTGGGGAGCACGCCGAAACCTGAACGTCCATAAGAATTCTAGCTAAATCTGCCGTGTGCGGTCAAGCGCCTGCACAACATGTTGTGTCAAGAACTTCGCGCCCCTTCGTCGCGACGATTCTCCGCCGCCGCGACGGTGTTCGCACGCTGGCCGAAATGGATCCCGCGCTCGTCGTAGCCCGATCGCAACCCTCGCCTCGCGTGAGCTCCGCTCCCCACCGCTCGCGCGCTCCAACGGCAGCCGCATGCGGGATGTACACCCATTCCTCGCGCCTACCAACGCTGGCCGCTTCCGGGCTGTCCGTCTCGAGTGCGCCGGAATGGAGATCCAGCGATCGCCGACGGCGACGACGCCCCGCCGGCGTGGATGCCGGCGGGGCGTCGTCGGGGGGATCGGTGGAGCTCGATCGATCCTCCCGGGTGGTCAGGATCGCTCGCCGGGCGTCACCGTCGTGCTCTCTGCCGCGCGCTTGATGCCTGCCAGGGTGCGGCTCGCCACGTGGTGGATGAACACGGGGCCGATGATGGTGTCGCCGATCCAGCGCCGCAGGAAGCCGGGGAGCGGCCAGCGTGGGCCCGACGCCCATTCGTGCACGATGCGGACATGGGTGGTGCCGTCGCCCAGCTCCTGGAACGTCCACACCACGTCCATCCCGGTGGTGATCCCCTGCACGTGCCTGTAGATGACGGCGGGGCGCGCCCGGTCGATGCTCATCTCCGACACCCACCACACCGGCCAGGGGAGCGGGCCGAACCAGCGCCGCGCGGCCATCTCGATCAGCCCGGTGCCGAACCCGTCCTTGCGCTGGAAGCGGACCCACCGGTAGTGCGGCAGCCACTCCGGCCAGCGCTCCACGTCCGCCCCGAAGCCGAAGCAGTGCTCCGGCGACCCGCGCACCACGATCTCGTCGACCGTCCTCAAAATCCGCCCCCGTGTCCGTGCGTGTCCGCCACCATCCGGCCGTAGCTTATCCGGCGCCGCCCGATGCCGTCAACGCGCGCGGTCCTGATCGACCTCCATCGACCGATCCGCCAAGGCCCTCGAAGCCTCCCGCGGTCTGGGAGGCTTCCCGGGTTGTTGCCGTGGCTTCCACCCGCCCGCGCGGCCCGTGGACACCGCGATTTCGGCCGGAGGTTGAACGAAATCGGCGCGGGCGCGGGCCGGGCGGGCATTCGGCTTGCCGCAAGCGCTCGGCGCGGCCTATGTTTAGCGGGCTCCGCCCCTGCCGTGGGCGTGGTTCCCATCGAATCCCGGTTGAACGAAGTCGATCGATATGTCTGAACGGAAGATCCGCGTGCTGGTGGGGAAGCCCGGGCTGGACGGGCACGACCGCGGCGCCAAGGTGATCGCCGCCGCCCTGCGCGACGCGGGGATGGAGGTGATCTACACCGGGCTGCACCAGACACCCGAGATGATCGTCAACGCCGCCATCCAGGAAGACGTGGACGTGGTCGCCATGTCCATCCTCTCCGGCGCGCACATGACGCTGTTCCCGCGGGTGAAGGAGCTGCTCGACGCCGAGGGCGCCGACCACATCCTGATCACGGGCGGCGGCATCATCCCCGAGGAAGACATGCAGGCGCTGGAGGGGAAGGGGATCGGCAAGCTCTTCGGCCCCGGCACCACCACCGGCGCCGCGGTGGAGTACATCCGCGACTGGTTCGCCCAGCACGGGCGCGACCGCGAGCTGGCCGCGCAGTGAGCACCGCCGCACCCGAGGCGCCCGCCGAGGCGGAGTCGCGCGGCCGCCGCCTGGCCCGCGAGCTGGCCGAGCTGGAAGCGAAGCTGCGGCAGGGCGGGGGCCCCAAGCGCATCGACAAGCAGCACGCCGACGGCAAGCTGACCGCGCGCGAGCGCATCGGCCTGCTGCTGGACCCGCGCACCCGCTTCCAGGAGATCGGCCTGCTGGTCGCGCACGACCGGTACGACGGGCAGGCGCCCGGCGCCGGCGTGGTCACCGGGATCGGCACCGTGGCGGGGCGCGAGGTGGTGGTGATCGCCAACGACGCCACGGTCAAGGCCGGCTCGTGGTGGCCCGAGACCATCACCAAGATGCTGCGGGCGCAGGAGATCGCCATGCGCAGCCGCGTGCCGATCATCTACCTGGTCGACAGCGCGGGGGTGAACCTGCCGTATCAGGGCGGGGTGTTCCCCGGGCAGTACGGCGCCAGCCGCATCTTCTACTACAACTCGGTGATGCGGCGCTACCTGAAGGTGCCGCAGATCGCCGCGGTGATGGGCCCGTGCATCGCCGGCGGCGCCTACCTCCCCGCGCTCAGCGACGTGATCCTGATGGTGGAGGGGACGTCGTTCATGGGCCTCGGCGGCCCCAACCTGGTCAAGGGCGCCACCGGCGAGACCGCCGACGGCGAGACGCTGGGCGGCGCGTACACGCACAACGCCATCAGCGGCGTGGCCCACTACCGCGTCCCCGACGACCGGGCGTGCGTGGCGAAGATCCGCGACCTGGTGAAGGAGCTGCCGCTGGCGCACCCCGCCGTGCGCCTCGGCCCCGCGGCGGACCCCGGCCGCCCCGAGCGCGAGCTGTACGACGTGCTCCCGGCCGACCACAAGCAGCCCTACGACATGCGCCGCCTGCTGTCCTGCATCCTGGACGGCGGCGACTTCGACGAGTTCCAGGCCGACTACGCGCCGGAGATGATCTGCGGCACCGCGCGCATCTGCGGCGTGCCCGTGGGCATCATCGCCAACGCGCGGGGGATGCTGAAGGACCCGCACGGCGGGCGCCCCAAGTTCGGCGGCATCGTCTACGCCGACAGCGCCGAGAAGGTGGCCTTCTTCATCGACACGCTGAACCGCCACGGCACGCCGATCCTCTTCGTTCAGGACGTGTCGGGGTTCATGGTGGGGACGGCGGCCGAGCACAGCGGCATCATCCGCAGCGGCGCGCGCTTCGTGGAGGCGATGGCCACCGCCACCGTGCCCAAGATCGTGCTGACGGTGAACCATGCCAGCGGGGCGGGATATTACGCCATGGCGGGGCAGGGCTTCGACCCGGACTTCATCTTCACCTGGCCCACCGGGCGGATGGGGGTGATGGAGGGCGATTCGGCCGTGATGGCGCTGTTCAGCGCGCAGCTGGACGAGCTCAAGGCGCAGGGGAAGCACCCCGACGCCGAGCTGCAGGCGAAGATGGATGCCGTGCGCGCCGACTACGACCAGCAGCTCGACGCCCGCTTCGCCGCCGCCCGCGGCTTCGTGGACGCCGTGATCATGCCCGACGAGACGCGCGCCGCGCTCTCGCTGGCGCTGCGCACCGCGCTCAACAACCCCGGCCCGCACCTGGGCGCCTTCGTCCTGCCGCCGCACCTGACGTAGGGAGGGACGCAATGTCGGTCGATTTCGCACCCCGGCACCGGTTCACGGTGGACGAGTTCCACCGGATGGGCGAGGCCGGCATTCTCGCGCACGACGACCGCGTCGAGCTGATCAACGGAGAGATCTTCGAGATGTCGCCGATCGGGAGCAACCACGCTGCGTGTGTAAGGGATCTCGATCATTGGCTGCAGCAGCTGGTGGGTCATGAAGCGCTGGTCTCGGCCCAGCAGCCGCTCAAGATCGAAGACGATGGCGAGCCGATTCCCGACATCGCCGTACTTCGGCGCCGGGCTGACCGGTATCGCACGTCTCACCCCACGCCAGCGGACGCGCTCCTCGTCATCGAAGTCGCGGATTCGTCGGTGGTTTTCGATCGCAATGTGAAGGGCCGGTTGTATGCCGCCGCGGGTGTGCCGGAATACTGGGTCGTAGATCTTCCGCGGCAGTCTGTTGCGGTGTTTCATTCACCTCGGGACGGCGACTTCTCGGAGCATGGCGAGCACCGTCGAGGTGAGTCGTGGCGCTCGCCTGCCCTGGGTGGGAGAGAAGTCTCGACGGACTTGATTCTGGACGGCGCGCCCGATCTCTGACACTGTCACCCATCTGTGGTCTTGGGCCGCCTGTGCAGGCGAACATGGAGCCGCCAGCGCTCGCCGCGTGACATTCCGGGCCCGCACCTGGAGCTTCGTCCTGCCGCCGCACCTGACGTAGGCAGGAGCGATGGCTGTACGGTTCGCGCAGCCGCATCGGTTCGGTTCCGAGCAGTATCGCCGCATGAAAGATCGGCGTGGTTCCGGAGGACGGGACCGAGCTGGTCGATGGCGTGCTTGTCATGGGAACCCGTCCGTTCCGATTCTCGTCCGAGGACTACGTTCGGCTCGGGCGCGAGGGGATCTTCGACAAGAGCGACCGCGTCGAGCTTCTCGACGGGGGGATCATCGCGATGAGCCCGATCGGTCCGCGGCACTCCAGGACAGTGGCGCGGCTCATCTAGGTGCTCGCCCCACGAGTCGGAGCGGATGCCGAGCTGAGCCGTGGACGCGATCGTCGGGCCCTGCCCAGGCCGTAGTCCCGCTTCAACCCATTGCCTTCGCGGACGTGCGCATCACCTACATCCCCACGCTGTCGGAGCACCTGCGGGCGCGGCGCGCGCTGGGCGAGGTGCTGCCGGTGTTCGACCGGCACGCGCTGCTCCCGTGGCTGCTGGCGGTCGGCTTGATCGGCAGCATGATCGAGCAGGTGGCGAATCCCGAGGCGTCTCCGTGGCAGGCGATGGTGACGATGTTCGGCGGCGCGGCCTGCTTCTTCGCGGGGATCGGGATCCGGGCGCGGAAGCACGCGGGGAAGCCGCTCACGGTCGAGCTCGGCGCCGAGGGGATCGAGGTGCGGCAGCCGGCGAACCGCTGGTCGGTGCCATGGGCGGGCGTGCGGCGCGTGGACGAGACGGCCGAGTTCTTCCTGGTCGGCGCCGAACGCGCGGCATTCTATCTGCCGAAGCGGGCGCTGGGCGGCGCGGAGGGCGAGGCCGCGCTCCGCGAGCTGCTGCGCGCGCGGAGCGGATGAGCCGCTGGGCGATGGATGAACGCGCTGCGGGTTGCCGCGCCGCGGGTGGAATGAGATTTTCCTGCCGGAGGCTGCCGCGGGCGGCCTCCGGATCGTTTTTGCGCTCCGTGCGCCGGCGGCGAGCTTCGTGCCCCCCGGACCGGCGCGCCTCGTGCCCCGTGCCCGGCGCGCGCCGCTGACTGAAGATCGACCGAGAACGCTGGCCGCCGCCCCCGGGAGCGGCCGGGCTCACGCTACCAACGGACCGTAGATGAAAGACAAGATCCGCATCGCCAGTGGGCAGGGCTTCTGGGGCGACCAGCTCGACGCGCCGCGGCGGCAGGTGGAGGGCGGCCCGATCGACTACCTGATGCTCGACTACCTGGCCGAGGTCACCATGTCGATCATGCAGAAGCAGCGCTCGCGCAACGCCGCGCTCGGCTACGCGCGCGACTTCGTGCCCCTGATGGGCGAGATCCTCCCCGCCGTGGTGGAGCGCAACATCCGCGTGGTGGCCAACGCCGGCGGCGTGAACCCCGCCGGCTGCCGCGACGCCGTGCTCGAGGAGGCGCGCAAGGCCGGGCTGCAGGGCCGCGCCCGCGTGGGGATGATCACCGGCGACGACATCCTGGACCGGCTCCCCGACCTCCTCGCCCGCGGCGTGGAGCTCAAGAACATGGAGACCGGCGAGCCGCTGTCGCAGGTGATCGACAGGGTGCAGAGCGCCAACGCCTACATCGGCGCGCGGCCGATCGTGGAGGCGCTGCGGCAGCAGGCGCACGTGGTGATCACCGGCCGCTCCACCGACACCGCGCTCACCTACGCGCCCATGATCCACGAGTTCGGCTGGGCGTACGACGACCACGACCGCATCGCGGCCGGGGTGGTGGCGGGGCACATCAACGAGTGCGGCGCGCAGGCCTCGGGCGGCAACTGCCTGTGGAACTGGCGCGAGATCCCGGACCTGGCCGACGTGGGCTTCCCGATCATCGAGGCGGCGCCGGACGGCTCGTTCGTGGTCACCAAGCACGACGGCACGGGCGGCCGCGTGGCGGTGCCGACCGTGAAAGAGCAGCTGCTGTACGAGATGGGCGATCCGAAGAGCTACATCACCCCCGACTGCATCGCCGACTTCACCACCATCCAGCTGGCCGAGGATGGCGAGGACCGCGTACGCATCTCCGGCGTGCGCGGCAACGGCCCCACCGACCTGCTCAAGGTGAGCCTGAGCTACCTGGACGGGTACAAGGCGAGCGGCACGCTGGTGTACTCCTGGCCCGACGCGGTGGAGAAGGCCCAGGCGGCCGACCGCGTCCTCCGCGCCCGGCTGGACCGGCTGGGGCTGAAGTTCGACGAGGTGCTGACCGAGTACGTGGGATGGAACGCCACGCACGGCCCCCTCGCCGGCCCGATTCCGCGCGACCTGGCCGAGGTGACGGTGCGCTGGAGCGTGCGCGGCCCCGACATGGGGGCGGTGGACCGCTTCACCAAGGAGATCGCCCCGCTCGTCCTCACCGGCCCGCCGTCGGTCACCGGCTTCGCGGGCGGGCGCCCGCGCGTGCAGGAGATCGTGGCGTACTGGCCCGCGCTGATCCCCAAGACCGAGATCGAGCCGTACCTCACCGTCGACGTGGTGACTGCGTGAAGAAGTGCGAGAGTGCGAAAGTGCGAGAGTGCGAACGTGGGAGTGCCGCGCGCCGGCTGATGGTGGTGGAGCCATCCGTCCGGTCGCGCCGTGACGCCCGGCCACCCGCCGCGCCCGGATCCGTTGTTCACTCTCGCACTTTCGCACTCTCGCACTTTCGCACCGCCGTTCAACCCGCCGTTCGATGCGCGTAACCTTTCTCGGCACCGCCGCCGCGCGCCCCACCGTGGGGCGCAACGTCACGTCCATCCTCGTGCAGCGCGAGGGGGACACGATGATGTTCGACTGCGGCGAGGGAACGCAGCGGCAGATGATGCGCTACGGCACCGGCTTCAGCTTCGGCGACATCTTCTTCACCCACCTGCACGCGGACCACTTCCTGGGGGTGATCGGCCTGCTGCGCACGCTGGGGCTGCAGGCGCGCGAGGAGCCGATGGACCTGTGGACGCCGCGCGGCACCGAGGCCACGCTCAAGCAGGCGGTGGAGCTGGGCGTGGAGCGTGTCCCCTTCGAGGTGCGCATCCACGGCGTGGATCCCGGCGAGAAGGTGACGCGCGACGGGTACGACATCGTCCCCTTCAAGGTGTCGCACGGGGGGAAGGCGTACGGCTGGGCCATCGTGGAGCACGAGCGCCTGGGCCGCTTCAACGCCGCGCGGGCGCGCGAGCTGGGCATCCCCGAGGGCCCGCTCTGGGGGAAGCTGCACCACGGGCATCCGGTGGAGGTCGACGGCCGCACCATCACCCCGGCCGACGTGGTGGGCGAGCCGCGGGTGGGGCGGAAGATGGTGATCAGCGGCGATACGCGCCCCTGCCACGCCACGCGCGAGATCGCCGCGAACGCCGACCTGCTGATCCACGAAGCCACCTTCGCCGACGACGAGGCCGAGCGGGCCCAGCACACCGGCCACTCCACCGCGCGCGAGGCCGCCGAGGTGGCCCGCGCCGCGCAGGTGCGGCGGCTGGTGCTCACCCACTTCTCGCCGCGCTACGCCGACGACCCGCGCTGGCTGGAGAAGGAGGCCCGCGCCGTCTTCCCCGAGACCGCCGCCGCGTTCGACGGGATGGTGGTGGAGGTCCCGTACGGCGCGGAGTAGTTCTCACAATCATAAAAATCCCCTGCACGGACGCAGTCGTCCGCGCAGTATGTGCTCTCGTATCTGTGGACGCATGTGAAGCGGGACTTCGACGGGTTTATTCAAAAATACCTTTCCTGACAAGTTACGAGTAGGCGAGTTGGCCGATATGTTGCGGTTTGGGCCGGGGCCAACATGAATACGGGAGTCTTTCGCGCCGGACTACGAAATGGCCCACTTCGCGGTTCTCCTCTTGGACGCCACTTGCCGTGCGCGCGTCGATGCTGCGTTACGGGTGGAGCGTTCGACTCAGGTCGCCCACCGCGTGACCCACCTGAGCGATTGGGCAGAATTGTACGGCATCGCCCAACAACAGCGTCTGCACGTCGCCATCTTCGATCCGTACGCGCGGGGCAATAGGGACGTGGAGGCGTGCGGCGCGTTCCATCAGCGGTTTCCCTCCGTAGCGCTCATCCCGTACGGATGCTTCGAGGGTCATCCGGTTCAGCAGGTGCTTCGCTTAGCAGAGGTTGGTGTTCGTCACGTGGTTTGCCGCGACAACGACGACGCGTCGGTCGCGCTCCGTGCGACATTATTGGCTGCCGTGTCGGATGCCTGTGCTGTCCAGATTACCATGGCGTTGGGTGACGGGCTGCCGCCGGCGGTTGGCCAGCTTCTGAACCAGGTCGTGACTTCTTCCGACGGAGGATTTCGGCCTGAGTACATTGCCCGAGTTCACTATTGCCACGAAAAGACGCTTCGCGAACGCCTGCGCGCGGCGGGCCTTCCTCCCACTAACAAGCTTGTTGTCTGGTTGCGGTTGCTCCACGCGGCGTGCTTGCTGGGCGAGCCTGGGCGCTCGGTGGAGAGCGTGGCGCTGGCGCTTAACTTTCCGTCGGCCTCGGCACTGCACAAGCAGATGCTCCGCTATGTCGGGACCGCTCCGCGTGACCTCGTCTCGCGGGGCGGGCTGACCCACATCGCCGGAGAGTTCCGGCGGCGGCTGAACACCCGGTCTTGGCACCTGTACCGTGGCACAACAGCGTTGCGTTCGGCAGAGTCCGATTCGCGTTCCTCCGAGGAACGGTAGCCGACGAAAAACGGATGTAGCTTGTCCTTTGCACCCAGTAGGCCGGGCGCGTACGCTTAACCACCCACTCATGGTGCAGACGTGGCGTCACTCTATCGCTGGCTTGCTGCAGGTTTGGCGGTTGCCGCGTGTGGGCTCCTTGCGGGGTGCGCGAGGGACGTGCGGAGCGATACGGCCGGCCGGCTTCGGGCGCGGCTCGTTTCACATGTGATCGACACCCTGCGTAGTGGGAGTGCACCACTGCTGGCCGACCCAATCGGAATGTACGTGGACGAGACGGGACGGATGGTGGCCGTCGACCGGTCCGACAAGGCCCTCAAAGTTTACGACCGCGCCGGCACGTTCCTGTTCTCTGCTGGACGTCCAGGACCGGGCCCTGGCGAGTTCGGCGCGCTTTGGGGCGGCGGCTCCCTCAACGACTCGATCTTCGGATATGATTTCTCCAAGCTTTCCGTATCGATGTTCTCACCAGACGGCCGCTACGTGCGTGCGTTCCCAGTGCGACGGCGGGGGGAAGGCGTACCCGCAGTCATACAGCCAGTCGACGACTCGCTGCTGCTGGTCGTAGGATTCCCGCTGGACGCGTGGCGCAAGGACATGCTGAAGCTGGTGCGGCGCGACGGCACGGTACGTAGCCAGTTCTTCAACCAGAGCGCCTACTTTTCGCCCGAAACCCCGCCATTGCTGCAGACCTCGTACGTTGTGGCCGATGCGGGTGGCGGGATCGTGGTCGCGGGGCTGCGCGGCGGAGACAGCCTGTGGGTGTTTGATTACGATGGCCGAAGGCTGGGTTCCGCACCCATCCTCTTGGATGGCAGCCGCCGGCTGCGCACGTACCGATCGCTGATCGAAAGGAATCGCGGCAAGCTCGAGCGCCCCGACGGTAGCCGGGTGATGGATGGCGAGCCCGCACTGGTTGCGCTGGTGGTGACCGAGGGTCGCCAAGCGGTTTTACAGGTGATGCCGATCGGCGCCACCGATCGGCCGTGGCCTGACCTTGGCGCGGGCGGGCGCTTTCTGGTGGCGAGGGTGGATACCGCCCATCGCACCATGGTTATGGGCGGCGACACGACACTTGCCCAAGGGCTAGTGGGACGCGACCGGGCGGGGCACCCACTTACGTTCCATGTCCTTGGCGAGAAGTTCGATGCGGTTGAGATCTCCCGGCTGACGGTTGGTTCTGAGACTTCCAACGGAGGTACTCAATGAGTAGGATCCTGCGGGCATATGTCGCTCCCGCGCTTGCATTCGTCGCGGTACTGGTGGTGAGCGCGAGCGTGAGCGCCCGGATAGCGAGCCGCTTCGTTCATCCCGAGGCCCGTCGCCGGCCAGCGTGGGAGGGAGTGTATACCTCTCAGCGGCTGGAGCAGGCGACCGCCCGGTTCACGGGACATGTTTCTCCCCCTGTCGCCGGCTTGCTGGACAGGGATACCACGTTGGCGGTCGTGTTGCGCGGACGCGACTTGAAGGGCTGCGAGGACCTGGGCCGGCAACTCCGCGCCCTCAGGCGCGCGGCCCCAGCACGGCAAATCAGCGTGTGGACCGAGGAACCGCGCGTGGCTGAGGTGCGTGCGTTCCTGCATCGCGAGCGGGTTTCGGATGTAGAGGTCAAGCCCGTCAACACAGGGCGCGTGCTCGACGGAGGACGAACGCTCGCCACCCCGGCCGCGCTGCTGGTGCTGCGCGATGGGCACGTGCTGCAGGGTGTTTCGCACCCGAGTCGGTTCCCCAACATGCGCCTGCGCTCGTTTGCCGAAGAACTCACGCTCTTTCCACCAGGTACCACGGTGGTTCCGTAACCACCTGTGCTCAGCTGCTTCCGATCGATCGGCCCGACCAGCCGAGCGGCACACTCGAACTCACTAGGAGGACGCCATGTCGAAGTCTCGCTGGACCAAGCTCCTGACCGCAGCCTTGTGCCTTGGTGTGACGACCGGCTCGGCCACGATTGTGCTCGCTCAGACCGAAATCATCGGCGGGAATTACCCCAACCAGTGCTACTACGACTGCGGCGGATGTGGTGGCGACTGCCTGGGCAAGGACTACATTTGCTGCAAGCAGTAACACTCGGAACGTGACGCCACCGTGGGGAAAGGTCCGGCGGTGGCGGATACCGAGCATACCCGTTTACAAATTGCCGCACTGGTCGAGCACGGCCGAACCGCTTCTCCATGTCTGGGGAGGCGGTTCGAGTGTGCTCACCGCACTCTGGCGCGCCGCTCGGAATTTCGCGAACATTCGGGCTCCGTCCACACCGCTCGCGGCACGTCCGTAGTACCTGTCACCGGGACCTTCTCCCGATGCGATTCCGCCTCGCCCTGATCTCAATCGCACTCGCCGCCGCGCCGCTCCAGGCGCAGCAGGCGGCCGACCCGCGCGCGCTGCTGGCGCGGGCCGAGCGGATGCAGGACGTGGACGACGCGGGGGCGCTGAAGCTGGTGGAGCAGGCGCTTCCGCTGATCCGCCCGGGAGACACGGCGCTGCGGCTGAAGGCGCTGGCGCTGCAGTGCTGGACGTCGATCGGCACGGTGGAAGGCGGCACGGTGGTGGCGATGGCGGAGCGGGGGATGGCCCAGGCGCGCGCGGCTCGGAACCCTGGCGCCTACGCCGACCTGCGCCTCTGCCGCGGCTACGGCTACAACTGGGATGGTCATGGCGATCCGGCGCTGGCGGACTTCGACTTCGGCGTGCGCGAGGGGCGGCGGCTGCGCGACCAGCCCGTGCTGGCCGCGGCGCTGATGCTGCGCGGCGAGACGCGCTACTACCGCGGCGAGCTCGGCGGCGCGCTCGAGGACCTGAACGAGGCGTACGCGCTCTACACGCGCCTCGGCAACGGCAGCCGTATCCGCAACACCCTCAACGACATCGCCAACCTGTACGCCGACGAGCGGGTGGCGCAGTACGACCGTGCGATCGAGTACTACCAGCAGGTGCTGGCCGGAAACCAGGCCGCCGGCGCGCGGAAGAACGTGGCGACCGGGCTCTACAACCTGGGCGGCACGCTGGAGCGCAAGGGTGACTTTCCCGCCGCGCTGGACTACTACAAGCGCGCGCTGGAGATGGAGGGCCGCCTGGGCGACGCGGGCGAGGTGGCCGAGTGCCAGCGTGCCATCGGCGTTCTGCTGGGGAAGATGGGGCGCCGGGCCGAGGCGCTGCGCTGGCTGAACGACGCGCTGCTCTACTACCAGCGCTCGGGCGACGTGGAGCGCATCGCGGCCACGCGCCTCTCGCGCGGCGTGGTGCTGCGCGGCCTGGGGCGCCCGGCCGAGGCGCTGGTGGAGCTGGAAGCCGCCGCCACGCGCTTCCGCGCCACGCAGAACGCGCGCTACCAGGAGCGCATCGAGGCCGAGCGCGCCGAGGCGCTGGCCTCGCTGGGCCAGTGGCAGGCCGCCTACGAGGCGCGTGGCGCGCAGGTGGGCCTGCAGACGCTGCTCGCCGAGCGCCTCCGCGAGCAGACCACCTCTCGCCTGCGCGTGCAGTTCGACGCGGAGAAGAAGGAGCAGGAGAACCGCGCGCTGCTGCGCGAGAACACCCTCCGTGGCCAGGCGCTCGCCGCCGCCTCGCGCGTGCGCCGGCTGCAGACGCTGGTGATCGCGCTCACGCTGGCGATCATCGGCACGCTGGCGGCGCTGGTGATCCGCCACATCCGCAACGCGCGGCTGCTGCGCACCATGGCGATGACCGACGAGCTCACGCGCCTCCCCAACCGCCGCCACCTGCTGCACGTGGCCGCCGAGCGGGTCGACGGCGCGCGCCGGGGCACCGGGCCGTTGAGCGTCCTGGCGCTCGACGTGGACCACTTCAAGCGCATCAACGACGCCTTCGGCCACGAGGTGGGCGACCGCGTGCTGCACCGGGTAGCCTCCGTCTGCCGCGCGGCGCTCCGGCGCGACGACGTGATCGGCCGCACCGGCGGCGAGGAGTTCGTGGTGGTGATGCCCAACGCCGACGCCGCCCTGGCCGTGGAGGTCGCCGAGCGCCTGCGCGGCGCGGTGGAGACAGCCGATTGGCGCGACCTGGACGCCGGGCTGCGCGTGACCGTGAGCGTGGGCGCCACGCAGTGGATCCCGGCGGACCGCGACTTCGCCGCCGTCGCCCGCCGCGCGGATGAATCGCTGTACCGCGCCAAGGAGCGCGGCCGCAACCGCACCGAGCTCGCCGCCGCCGGCTGAGCGCGGCCGACCTCGTCTCCGGGAGCGTTTGGTGATGAGCCGCAACCTCCGCCTCGTTCCCGTGCGGCTGGACGCGCGGGGCGTGGGTCCGCTCCCCGAAGCCGACCTGCAGGCCATCCTCCGCGCGGCGGACCCGCTGATCGCCCGGGGCGGCCGCACGCTGCTGGCGGCCGTGCTGCGCGGCTCGCGGCGCAAGGAGGTGCTGGAGCACGGGCTCGACCGCATCCCCGTGCACGGCTGGTTCCGCGATCTCCCCGAAGACGCGGTGATGCGCCGGATCGACCGCGCCATCCTGGACGGCTACCTCACCCTCTCGTACGAGGGCCGCCTGCCGATGCTCGTCTACACGCCGCGCGGGTGGGCGATCGAACGCGAGACGTACGCGCGCGAGCTCTTCGACGGCTTCGAGGAACGGCTGCGGATGGGACCTCCGTACGGGGTGTTGGAGCTGCGCGAGCGCAACCGCGAGACGATCCTGCGGGTCCTGGAGCTGGTCGCCGAATCCGGCGACGCGCGGTACGCGCCGCTGCTGCGCGAGTGGGCGGCCATCGACGTCCGGAAGGTGCGTGCGCGCATCGGCGAGATCCTGCATCACCTCACGCCACCGGACGCCCGCGAGGCCGGGCCGCGGCCGAGGGAGGAGCCATGACGAGCGACGGATCGCCCCAGGATCAGCTGAACGAGTTCCTGGCGAAGTATCTCCCCGAGACCGCGGCGCAGGCGGTGGAGGCGCTGGAGCGGCTGCGCGCCCAGGTGCCCGGCGCGGTGGAGATGGTGTACGACGACTGCAACGCGCTGGTGATCGGCTTCGGCGCCACGGAGCGCGCATCCGAGGCGGTGCTCTCGATCGCGGTGATGCCGCGGTGGGTGGACCTCTGCTTCATCCACGATGCCGCGGCCCTCTCCGATCCCGAGGGGCTGCTGCGGGGGAGCGGCAAGCTGGCGCGCCACATCGTGCTGGGCTCTCCCGCGGAGGTCGACGCGCCGGCCGTGCGCGAGCTCATCCCCCACGCCGTGGCATCGTCCCCCACGCCCGTCCAACACCGCCACGCCGGGGCGGATGATGATCGAGTCCGTCTCGGCCGAGCAGCGCCCGCGCGCCCCGCGAAAGGCAGATCATCCAGCCACGCCCGGAAACCTGGCCGGTAGAATCGCCGGCGTCGATCCCCGTCTCCCACCCGATCGGACCCCATGGCCGCTGTCGTGATGGAGCTTGTGCACGTGTTCACCGTCTTCTGGTTCATCAGCGGGCTGGCGGGGCGGCAGATGGCGCGCGTGCAGGCGAAGCGCGCTACCGAGCTTGCGGGGATGGAGGCGGCGCTCCGCTTCTCCCGGCTCTTCGACGACGCGATGGTGAAGCCCGCCTCGCTCCTGCTGCTCGGTGCCGGGGTGGTGGCGGGGTACCTGAAGGGGTGGCCGATCCTGGGGCCGATCACCGGCCACGAGCCCTACTGGCTCTTCACGGCGCTGGTGCTCTTCCTCACCCCGTTCACCCTGGTCCCCGCCGTGTACGTGCCGCGCGGCAGGCGCTTTCACCTGGCGCTCGATGCGGCGCGCCAGCAATCCGCCATCACCCCGCAGCTCACCGCCGCGCTGCGTGACCCAGTGGTGGCGATGGCGCACGCCTGGGAGTGGATCGTCGTCGCGCTGATCACCATCCTGATGATCGCCAAGCCCTTCTGATTTTCGGTCGATCGAACGGCGCGGTCGATGCAGCTTCCAATCTCGGTACCGACTTCTTCATCGCGACGGGTTGAAGGAGCTGATGAAACGGACGCGCGGAGCGTACGAGGCGGAGCATCACGATCTCGTCGATGCGAGGACGGTGTGGGTGAAGCGTGGCGCGCGGCTGGCACTCTTCTCGCCGCCGGCGTGGCGGTGACGGCCGCGCTCGTCCGGGCGCGGCGGTGGATTTCACGCGGAGGCGAGGCGATGTCGAGGCTTTCGGCGCTCGAGCGATCGGCCGTGCTGGGGGTGGCGGCGGGGCTGCGGAGCATGGCGGCGCCCGCGGCGCTCAGCCGGCACCTGGTGGGCGATCCCACGGTGCCGCACGGCGGGATCGACGACCTGCTGTCGCGTCCGTCCGCTCCGCGCATCCTGACGATCGCCTCCGCAGCCGAGCACGTGGCCGACAAGCTGCCGTTCATCCCCGCGCGCACCGATCCCGCGCCGCTGGCCGCCCGCATCGCGGCGGGCGCGCTGTGCGGCTACGTGGTCGCGGGCCGCGCGGGCGAGTCCGCCGTCACGGGCGCGATCGTGGGCGGCCTCGCAGCCGCGGCCTCAACCTTCGCCGGCTATCATCTCCGCCGCGCGCTCACGGTGGACGCGGGCCTCCCCGACGTCGCCGTCGCGCTGGCGGAAGACGCGGGCGCCGTCTTCCTGGCCGAATCCGCGGCGAGGTAACGGCCAGCGCGTGACGCTTGGAAACATCCGGCTGCGGACGTAATCTTCTCGACGCGGCCGGGCGGGCGAATCCCCGTCGTTCCATCCAACCGATCCGCTGGATCGATCCCGGTCCGGCGCTCATCCGTCCGATCCGTCGCCCGGCCCGAGCACCACGGGGCAACACGCGGGTACGCCGTCCACGCCTCTCCCGGAGGTACGGCCATGAGACGCATCATCCCCGTCGCGATCCTCCTTCTCGCATCGTCCGCGGCGAGCGCGCAGACGCTCCCGGAGCCGGACGTGCGGCGCGAGGAGCAGGCGTTCGAGAACGCGCGCGGCGCGCGGTACATGGAGCAGAACTGTGCCGACACCACGTACGCCGGGTGGGCGGGGTTCCCGGTGCGGCGCTGCACCTACACCGTTCGCGAGAGTGGCCGCCGCACCAAGACGGCCACCGTGGTGCTGCTGGACGCCACGCCGCGCCAGCTCGCGCGCTGGGTAGTGCAGGCGTGCGCGGAGGTGAAGCACACGACGGCATCCGCCTGCACGGGCCGCCTGCGCCGGCAGATCATCGAGCAGTCCGGCGCGCAGTTCCCCGTCGCCGGCATCGTGCTGGAAGACATGGATGGCGATGGCGTGCAGAACCTTTTCGTCTTCCGCGACGGCGTCACCAGCCGGATCGCGGGCATCCGCAACACCAGCACCGAAGCGATCACGCCGGAGATGACACGGCGCGCGCTCGCCGACCCCGTCGTGAGCGCCGCGACCTTCGGCCGCATCGCCAGCACCACGCGCGAGCAGTACCGCGCCAACGGTGGCACGGTGAACGTCGGCGTCTCGGGCAGCGGGAACACGGCGTGGCTGGGCGTGGTCCGCACGCTCTACCAGCAGGCGTTCCGTGGCGACCGCAACGAGCTCATCGTCGCCTGGCTGAAGGCGAACTGAAAGGCGGGAGCTGCCTTTGCCAACGTTCCTGCCGCGTACGATCCAGGATCCTCCTCACGGCCGCGGCTGACGCTCTCGCAAGCGGTGGTCGCGAGAATCATTTGTGCCAGGTCGGGCCTTTCGGGGCGGCGAGCGGTTTGTGGCGAATCGGTTCCGCTGGCTCGGGCGGGTGCCCGCACCCGCGGGTGCCCGGCGGAAATCCTGGCGGGGAGGGTACCACCATGCCTGTCCGCAAGCTGGTGCTGGAAGAGATCGAGGTGGAGAGCTTCACCATCCAGGACCAGACGGCCATCGTGCAGGCTCCATCGATCACCGGGATCGATTCCACCTGTCTCTGCTGCGACACGCGCCCGGACCTCTGCTGACCCCGGGACGAAGATCGGCAGCCGCGAGACTTGCTCTCGCGGCTGCCGATCTTCATCTGCCGAAGCAGGTTTCGACGGCTGGACGATTGGGTCAGTGGGTCGCGGCCCAGTGGTTGTCGGCCGCGGTCGCATCCACCCAGATCCCGCCGTCCAGGTCCACGGACTGGATCGTCTTGGCCGTGCGGACGGTCACGGTGGCGCGGCGCTGGTCGGCCTGCCAGATGGCGGCGGTCTGGTGCAGCGTCTCGGCGGTGCCGTCGGCATAGCGCACCTTCAGGTCCACCGGCGCCGCCATCCCCCCCACGTTGTCGAGCGTGACCACGTAGCCGCCGTTCGCGGGCGCCACGCTCGCGATCGCCAGGTCGATGTAGTGGGTGGTGAAGTACCAGTTGTGCCAGAACCAGTCCAGGTTGCGCCCCGACACGTCGTTGAAGGTGTTGAAGAAGTCCCACGGCGTGGGATGCTTCCCGTTCCAGCGCTCCATGTAGGCCAGCAGCGCGCGGCGGAACGTCGCGTCGCCCAGCATGTCCTTCACGGCCAGGTAGCCGAGGGACGGCTTGCCGTACGCGTTGTTGCCGTACGATATGCCCTTGAGCGCGTCGGCCGGCGCGATGATCGGCACGTCCTCGGCCGGCGAGGGATCGCCGATCCAGCGGTTCACGCGGAACTGCTTGTAGAACGCGTCGGTGCGCTCGCGCCCCATGTCGGCCGTGCCGATCAGGTACTCGAAGGTGGTGGCCCACCCCTCGTCCATGAAGCCGTAGCGCGTCTCGTTGATCCCCATGTAGAACGGCATGTACGTATGGGCGATCTCGTGCTCGGCCACGAAGCGGCTGAAGGTGGTGTCGGGGAACGAGTTGTCGTTCACCATCATCGGGTACTCCATGTCGGCGGTACCCAGGAAGATGGTGCTCTTCTCGTACGGGTAGGGCACGCCGGGCCAGTTGTGGCTGAGCCATCCCAGCGCGCGCTGCCCGAAGCGCACCATGTGCTGGAAGTCGGCCGCGCTGTCGGTGTAGGCGGCCTGCACGCTGGCGCGGCGGCGCGTGGCGCTGTCGACCACCACGCTGGACGCATCCCACCGGTAGTGGTCGCTCAGGCCGAACGCCATGTCGGGGATGTTGCGCGCGCGGAAGTGCCAGTCGTTGGTCTTCGGCTGCGTCACGCGGCGGCCGGCCACGTCGGCCGTGGTGGCGACGTGGATGGTGGTGTCGGCCGTGAACGACGCCTGGTAGCGGCGCAGCGCGGCGGGCTGCAGCACCGTCTGCGGATCGACCAGCGTGCCCGTGCCCCACACGATGTAGTTGGCGGGAACGCGGATGGTCACGTCGTAGTCGTTGAAGTCGCTGTAGAACTCCTGCAGGTCGGTGAAGTCCATGGTGTCCCACCCCTCGTAGTCGTCGTAGACGGCCACGCGCGGGTAGAAGTAGGCCAGGTAGTACGTGGTGGGATCGATCATCCCCTCGCGCCCGGCCTCGCGCGAGATCTCGTAGTGCCAGTCGAACGCCAGGCGCACGGAATCGTGCGGCGCCACGGCCGCGGGGAGCTTCACCGGCTGCCAGGTGAAGAAGCCGGGATCGTTCTGCCACGGCGTTGCCGCCCCGTTCACGGCGAAGCGGTCGATCTGCACGCCGGGGGTGAGGTACGCCTCGCTGGCGCCGCTGGCCCGCGGCGCGCCCGGCTTGTGGATGTTGACGAAGAGCTTGATGACGAGGTTGCGCAGCGTGTCCGGGCTGTTGTTGACGTACACGATCTGCTCGGTGCCGCGTACCGTGCGGTCCGGCGGCGAGGCTGTGACGGTGATGTCGTACCGCCCGCGGTTCTGCCAGTAGCGCGCCCCCGGCCGCCCGTCTGGCGAGCGCGTACCCCTCGCGTACGCCCGCTGCACCGCGCGCGGCACGTACAGCTGCTGCGCGGCCGGCGGTGCGCCGGCCGCCTGCTGTGCTTCCGCCCGCGACGCCACCCCCGCCACCGCGCCGAGCGCGATCAGCGGCGCCATGGCCGCCGCCGGCATCCATCCCCACCTCAAGTTCATCCGCACGGATCACTCCTCTCGTGTGTGCACGCTCATCCGCCGCCGCGTGGGATTGGCTTTCCTTCGCGCAACAAGGTCGCCGCCGAACGGTACGCCTGCAACCGTTCCGCTGCGATCCTCGCGGGGCGGGTGCGACCCTCCGCGGCGCGAGACGTTCCTGCGCGGCATCGGCGGTGATGCTCACGGCCGGGGACGTCACCCCGGTTCCCGGCTGAAGAACAAGCTTGCACCGCGAACCCGGCCGGCCGTAATTGGGAGACGCCCGTCACGCATGGCGGGGTGCCCGCTCCGGGCACCACTGGCCGGAACTCGAAACCTTGGGAGGTCGGGATGGTTACACGAGGGCTGCTTGTCCGGCTCGACGCCAAACACGGCAAGGATGCCGCGGTGGAGGAGTTTCTCCGCTCCGCGTTGCCGCTGGTGCGGTCCGAGCCGGCCACCACCGCGTGGTTCGCTCTCCGCTTCGGGCGGGGCGAATACGGGATCTTCGACGTGTTTCCCGACGATGCGGGCCGCGACGCGCACCTGGGCGGTGCCGTCGCCGCGGCGCTGATGTCGCGCGCCGGCGAGCTGTTCGACCAGCCGCCGCGCATCCAGAAGCTGGATGTGCTGGCGAGCAAGCTCCCCGCCGCCCCGCCAGCCGAGCCCGATACCAAGGCGATTCTCCTCACCTTCCGGGCGAAAGCCGACCACTCGGGTGACGTGGAGCAGTTCCTGCGCGACGCGCTGCCGCTGGTGGAGGCCGAGCCCAAGACCACCGCCTGGTTCGCCATCCACCTGGACGACGGTCACTACGGGATCTTCGACGTGTTCCCCGACAATGGAGGTCGGTTTGCGCACCTGACCGGCCACGTGCCCCGCGAGCTGGCCAAACACGCGCTCACCCTTCTCGGCAGCGTCCCCGACCCAGAGCTCCCCAGCGTCCTCGCCGAAAAGCTCGGGTAGCGCTCCGTCGCCGTGCGCGAAAACACGTCGGCAGCCGCGGGGACCTTCCCGCGGCTGCCGATTCTTCTTTTCCCGCTGCGTCACGCCGCGAGCCGCCGCACCACCTCGCGTGCACCCTTTCGGTAGACCGTCAGGCACACGAGCTCGTGTGGGAGGCAAGACACCGCCTGCGATGCGAGTGGTTATGCACGAGGGCTAAATCGCTCGCGAACCGTATTCCGGCCTGCCTACGAAGCGTCGTATCGTCCCCAACGAGGCACTCTGCGAAGTCGTCCCAGCGACCGAGCTAGAGAACAACGAACCGGTCATGATGAGAAGATCACGCAGAGACAGCAGAATCCGGTGAGGATGGTCGGGTACATTCGAGAAGATCAATGAACGATCCCGAAGGTCTGCTGACCAGTCGCTCGTACACTTCTCGGCGTCCTGTCAAACCTCGGCAACGTAAGCTCTAAATACCTGCGGAGCATTGATTTTACGCTGCGTGACACGACCAGGCGAGCTAGCGAAAGCGACGGTCGTTTGGAACTGTGCCATTGCCAGACTACCTCCGATCCCCCCGCCGGTCGCTCGCGATGCGCAGCTTCCTGCGTGCGCAGGCGGCTGGCGAGGAAGGCCGGGCGCCGCGTCTCGTCGTACTCGCCGGCGAAGGGGCTCTGGCAGCCCCTGCCGAAGCGCTGGGCCAAGAAGAACCCGGCGCCGTAACGCTGTGGATCCAACGTGATGCGGCAGCCTCAAGACCGAGGCTGCCGCATGATGCGCGGTGCAACTGCGCGCTCGTCAGATCCCCCGCCGGTCGCCTGCCAGGCGCAGCTTCCAGCTCTCGATCGGCGTCCCCTGCGTGCGCAGGCGGCTGGCGAGGAAGGCGAGGCGCCGCGTCTCGTCGCATTCGCCGGCGAAGGGATTCTGGCAGCGGATGCCGAAGCGCTGGGCCAGGTAGTACGGCGGCACCGACTGGTAGTACATCGCCACCCGCACCTCGCGCGCGCCGCGGACGCTCGCCAGCGGGATGCGGTAGCGCAGCCGGTCGGCACCTTCGCCGTTCCAGTAGTCGGCGTCGTCGGCGGCGGTGCCGTGGGGGCGCGTCTCGGTCCAGTACGGGCCGCCGCGCTTCCAGCCGCGCGGGAGGAGGCGGTTCTCCTTCACCACGCTGTCCAGCGCCAGGAAGCTGGTGGTCAGCCACCCCTGCGGGTCCAGCACCCGCTCTTCGTAGATCTGCACCTGGTCGTCGCGGCGGATCGTCTCGTAGTGCGGCTGGTAGGTGCCGGCGCCGCCGCGGCGGGTGACGAACTCGGTCGGCAGCGGCTCGGCCGTGGTGCCGCGCAGGATCACGCCCTCCCCGTTCGTCCGCCCCGACGCCCACAGCGTGTCGCGCGCGCCGAGCACCGCCAGCTCCAGGAAGGCGCGGCGGAAGCCGACGCCGCTGGGAAGGCGGTGGCCGGCCAGGTTCTCCACCCGCACCTCCACCTCCAGCGAGTCGCGCACCGTGGCCACGCGCGTCACCGTGACGCGGGCGGACTGCTCGCGCGCCAGCGTCTGCATGCTCAGCCCCGCGTTCACCAGCGGCTGCACCCCCTGCGAGTACATGTAGTCGGTGCTGCGGATCCCCAGCGTGTCGGGGAACTGCTGGAACATGGCGAGGGTGAATAGGTTGATCCCCACCAGCATGTGCCGGCTGAACGTGTCGCGCACCGCCACGGTGATGGCGCTGTCGCGGGCGCGGTGGTCGGCCATGGGGTAGGTGGGGTCTTCGATGATGGCCATGCGGTACTTGAGCCGGTTGCCGCGGAAGTCCTGCGGCATGTGGCAGCTCTGGCAGGTGCGCGCCGTGGCCGGGTCGCCCGGCCCCACCTCGTTCTGGTAGATGGAGTTGAGCCACTCGATGTAGGTGGCCTGCTCGTACCCGCTCCCCACCTGGGTGCCGGTGCTGTCGAGCACGGGAAGCACCACGCTGTGGCAGGCGCCGCAGAGCGCGCCCCGGCGGATCTGCGGCACGCCGCGCGGGACGATGCCGAGCGCCGTCTTCATCGGGTGCTCGATCACCGCCGTGTACGGGCCGTTCACGTGCCCCGGCGGATCGACCTTGAAGCGGCCGGTGAAGCTCGCCGTGTCACCCAGCGACTCGGCGCTGATCTGGTGGCAGCTCATGCAGCTGATCCCGTCACGCGCCAGCGCGCCGTACTTGGCGTTGGGCTGGCCGGGCGTGGTGTACACCATGTCGTGGCGGAACCGGGTGCCGTCGAGGGTGGCCTGCCGCTGCCCCATCACCCCGTGGCAGCGGTAGCAGGTGGTGTCGATGAAGGTCTGGTTGGCGGGGAAGCGCGCCACCTCGTACTCGCGCTGCGCGTGGAACACGGGGTCGCGCCCGGCCAGCCCCATCAGCGACACCCGCCACTCGCCGTAGGGCGACAGGTTGAAGGTGTCGCGCCCGCCCTGCGTGACGAAGGCCATGTTGTACGTGGTCGCGCTGTGGCACCCCGTGCACTGGTCGCTGGTCAGGAACTGCTCCGGCCCCTTCGGCCCCGACACCACGTGGTCGTACGTCTCCACCGGGAACGCGGTCCTGGCGGTGGGCGCGGCGAACTGGGCCGAGATGCGGTAGGTGGCCAGGAACGCCGGGTCCGGCGCGGCGTTGGGCCTGGGGAGCTCGTGCCGCGAGGTGTACTCGGCGTGGTCCACCTCGCCGTGGATGGAGAGCACGTCGCGGTGGGGCGACGCGACCGCCGCCCGCGAGAGCGCGCCGCGCGCCGAGTCGGCCGTGGTGAAGGTCTGCACCACGAAGGAGAGCGGATCCTCCTTGGGGTCCACGTTGCGGACCGCGGAAAAGGTCAGCTCGCTCTCGGCGGATGCGTGGCAGCGCGTGCAGTACAGCCCGAAGCCCGAGTTGAGGTACTCGATCGCCGGCTGCGGCGATGGCGTCACCCCCGCGTATCCCCAGTACCATCCGTCGTAGGCGCCGGCGCTGTCGCGCACCATCGTGGTCCACCCCTCCAGCGCCGCGGTGGCCGAGGCGGGGGGCGTGTACATCTCCTTGACGATGATGGCGTTGTCGGCGATGCGCCCGTGGCGGCCCGTGTTCATCCACGTCCACGCGCGCGGCGAGTAGTAGACGCGCACCGCCGGGTGCGTGCCGAAGTTGCGCCCGTCGATGAACGGCCCCGTGTTGCGGATCTCGCGGTCGTGCACCCAGCCGCGGTAGCACCCGTTGCGAAGGAAGTCGTTCAGGATCGGCTCGTACGCCTGCTCGCCCACCGCGCTGGGGAGCGGGAGCGTGTCCGGGCACGCGTACACGCCGCCTCGCGCGAACGAGCGCTCGGGCGTGAGCAGGCCAAGCGCGAGCAACACGGCGATCGCCACGAGCATGGTGGCGGACAGCTGCACTTCACGGCGGCGGGTCATGGTGGGCCGGACGGATGGAGGGCGGGGATCAACCGACGGACGAACGGGTGCCGGCCAGTGGGGCGGCGGGGGGCGCTGTGGCGAGATGTGAGACGGATAAGGGATGCAGTCCGCGCCTCTCCGCGTCAAGCCCTTCCGCGGCCGATGCGGCCCGCCCGGGCCGCCGTCTTTCCGAATCCGCGCGTCCCCGGCAGATTCAGCGTTTGATCGACCTCGTGACCCTCCCCCCTCGATCCCTCCAGCCGATGACCGACCCACGACCCGCGGCGCAGCCGGGCTCCGTTCCCGGCGCCACGCTGCAGCTGATCCAGAACATCCCCGCCGCCGGCTTCCGCGACGGCGCATGGATGTCGCCCACGCACTTCGCCGTCGCGGGCGACGAGGGCGTGTGGGCGTACGACGTGAGCGTGGCCATTCCGCGGCGGGGGCCGCTGGGGACCAGCACCGACATCCAGTCGCTGGCCTATCTCCCGGCGCGGCGCACGCTGGTGCTGGGCGACCGCGACGGGCTGGTGCACTCCAACGAGTTCTCCGGCCGCGCGGGCTTCCACGTGGACGTGGGCATCGGTGCCATCCGCACCATCACCGGCGACCCGGGCGGGCGGCGCGTGGCCGCGGTGAGCGACGCCGCCGTGTGCGTGGTGGACCTGGAGACGCGCTACGAGTGGCGGATGGGCGAGCAGGGGCGCGCCGCCGCCTGGCTGGGCGACGGCGTCCTGGCCGTTCTCGGCCCCGCCGGGCTGGAGGTGTGGGACTGCGAGACGCGTGGCCGCGTGGTGAGCATCCCCGGCAACTCGTCGCTGGTGGTGACGCTGGATTACCTGGCCGCCCCGCAGATCGTCGCGGCGGGGATGTCGAACGGCGAGGTGGCGTTCTGGTCGATGGCCGAGGACCCGCCGCAGTCGCGCGGCGCCATCCGCCAGCCGGACGGCCTCTCCGCGCTCGCCATCGCGCCGGACGGGACGACGCTCGCCACCGCGTCGCCCGCCGGCGGCATCCGCCTCTGGCGCGACTTCTCGCCCCAGCCGCCCGCACCCACCGAGGCGAGCGGCAAGGTGCTCGCCCTCCGCTTCAGCCCCGATGGCCGGCGCCTGGCCGCCGTCACCTCCGCCGGCATCTCGCTCTTCGCGCTGCAAGGCTGAGCCGGCGGGGCGGAGCAGGGAAACGAGACGAAGCCGGCCGCGTGACCTGCTCACGCGGCCGGCTTCGCCGTGGGTCCCGTCACTTCCGCCTCGGAAAGACTTTCCGCAGATCGCGCCGCTGGTGCACCACGCGCGCGATCACGACTTCGGTGCGATGAACGCGGTAATAGATGGTATAATCGCCAACGGGATGACCCTTCAGTCCCGGACGCAGGTCCTCTCGGGATTTGCCCATGTGAGGGAACTGCGTCAGCAGTCCAAAGGTGTCGAGGACTTGGTTCACCCACTGATCTGCCAGGTCAGTGCTCTGCGATTCCTGGTGGATGTGAGCAGCTGCCTCTCTGAATTCCCTTCTCGCGGTCGGCGATATGCGAAAGGTTCTCAGCGTCCCGTGATGCGCAGGACGTCCTCGCGGATGGCTCGCACGGCCTCTTCGCCCGAAAGCCCTTCCCCTCGATCGAGCTCCGCCAGGCCGACGTCGATCATGGCGCGGAGCTCGTCCTTCTCGGCCTCTTCCTCCTCGAGAATGTCCAGCGCTTCGAGCGCATCGTTCAGAACGTCCGCGGCGGAATGGTAGTTGGCGGAACGCATGCGCTGGCGGATGCGATCCAACACCATCTCGATCGATGGTCCCTCGTCTTGCCGCGCCGGCTCGTTCTCGCGCTCCACGAGCGGACGCAACGAGGCAAGCTCCGCTTCATGCTTCTCCTCCGTGCTTCGCAACGCGCGCAGGCAAGCAGCGAACACATCCGCCTCGCTTGCATACGCACCGCTCGCGACGCGGTCGCGGACCGCGCGCTCGAACTCGGGGGGGACGTCGAGGCTCATCTCACACCGTTGCTGCTCTGCTGCCGCCAATGCCAGTGACATTGCTCCCTCTCCGCGTGCGAATCCGGTCCGATGTGCTCTTGGACGGTAAACGTACGTCAGAAAGTGGAGATGTGTCAACTCCGTTCACTTGGCGCCAGCGTGGGGACAAACGCCGAAAAGGCTTACGTTTCTCCTTGTAGCATAACGTGTTCTCCCGTTGCGAACCATCGGGCGCCGCGCACGGGCCGGCGACGCCGGCCCGCGAACGTACGACCGGCCGCGCGGGTGATTCGCGCGGCCGGCTCTCTCGATCCAAGGACTCGTTTGGAGCGCGCGTCACAGGTAGCTGAGCCACCAGTCGGTGCGGCGCTGCTTGACGCCGGCGTACCAGCGGCAGAGCGGGTAGAGGAGCGCCATGCCGGCGGCCCAGCACAGGTACGTCACGCCCAGGCCGAAGCCGCTCCCCGCGGGGGCGGGAGTGAGGCCGGGCATGCCGAAGAGGTGCGACACCGGCTTCCCGGCGGCGAGCGAGGCGAGGAGGGCGATGCCGTGCGCGGTGAACCACTGCAGCAGGTAGAAGAACATCGGTACCCGGCCCAATGTCACCAGCGCCCGGCCGATCGCCCCGCGCGGCGTCCGCTCGATCCAGGCAAGCGCCAGGAGCGCGGTGCCGATGGTCATCAGCACGAACAGCAGCGACGGCGGATACTTGTTGACGTTGATGAACGACAGCGCCGTGAACACCGCGTCCTTCTGCGCCGACCAGGGCCTGGGGTCGCCGTAGAGGTTGGTGAGGCGCAGCAGGACGAACGCCGCCAGCATCCCGGCGCCCAGGCGCACCAGCGCGCGCCGGCGCCGGTCCGCGTCCCACGCGTACACGTGGCCGACGGCGTAGCCGCACAGCATCACGCCCAGCCAGGGGAGAAGCGGATACAGCACCAGCATCCGCATGCCGAACACGGGGGCGAACCCCGGCTGGTGCAGCACCATCCAGAGCACGCTCCCCGCGCCCGGCGCGGGAGTGGTCACGCTCAGCGGATCGGTCAGGTTGTGCAGCGCCACGATGGCGATCCCCGCCGCGCCCACCCAGCGCGTGGGAAGGTGGATGAGCGCCGCCAGCACCATCATCGACACGCCGATCGCCCAGATCACCTGGAGGAAGCCGGGGAACGCCGCGTAGTCGAGATCGAAGGTGACGCCCAGCCGGACCACCGTGAACTCCAGCACCACCAGCCACGCGCCGCGCGTGAGCAGAAAGCGCGAGAGCTCCCCCTTGGGCCTGCCGCGCGTGAGCTGCAGCGCCGCGCCGGAGCCCGCCAGGAAGACGAAGATCGGCGCGCAGAAGTGCGTGACCCAGCGGGTGAAGAAGAGCGCCACCGTGGTGCGTGACAGGTCGGTCGCGTCGAAGGCGGTGGCGTCGCGGTGCACGTAGTCGCGCGTGTGGTCCAGCAGCATCAGCACCATCACCAGCCCGCGCAGCAGGTCCACGCTGTCGATGCGCATGCGCCGGCCGGGCGCCGGCGGCGAGGCGGGTGCCCGGGGGGCGGTGCCGGCGAGCGGGTCGGCGGGTCGGGTGCTGGTGGCCATCGAATCAGGCTCTGGATGAAGGGGTGGCGGTGCGGCCGGTCGTGGACGCCGGGAAGCGCGACGCGGCGATCCGGCGGATCCCGTCGTATCTCGTCTCCCCAGAATGAAGATGCTTGCGTCCCGCGCGGCAGGCATCCGCCGCGCGTATGGAGTTGGTAATGGAATGATGATGAATGGCTGGCCCCGGCCCTCCGCGGTGGCCGGCCGGATCGCGCCACGGTGGTGGATGCGCCCCGATCGTCGCAACCTTCCCCGGCCGATTGCCTCCGCGATCGGATCGAACGATCTTCGTGTGCCCCCCGCCACGCACCGGCATGGCGGCGATGACATCTCCCGGATCCGATCTCCCCAGCCCCACATGGGTGCCGTGCAGAACGACTTCACTCGCGCCGCGGGGATCGAGGTTCCGCTGATCTGCGGCGCCATGTATCCGTGCAGCAACCCGGAGCTGGTGGCGGCGGTGTCCGAGGCGGGCGGGCTCGGCATCATCCAGCCGATCTCGCTGACGTACGTGCATGGCCACGACTTTCGCGAGGGGCTGCGCTACATCCGCACCCTCACCTCGCGGCCCGTGGGAGTGAACGTGATCCTGGAGAGCAGCTCCAGGCTGTACCTGGACCGGATGCGCAGGTACGTGGACGCGTCGCTCGAGGAGGGCGTGCGCTTCTTCGTATCGTCGCTCGGCAACCCGCGCTGGCTGTGCGATGTGGTCCACGCCGCCGGCGGGGTGGTGTACCACGACGTGGTGTCGCGGAAGTGGGCGCTCAAGGCGCTGGAGGGGGGCGTCGACGGCCTGATCGCCGTGAACGACCGCGCCGGCGGCCACGCGGGGCACCTGTCGCCACTCCGGATGCTCGACGAGCTGCGGGAGCTGGGCGTGCCGCTGCTGCTGGCCGGCGGCGTGGGCGACGAACGGGGCTTCGTGGACGCGCTGCGGATGGGGTACGCGGGGGTGCAGCTGGGCACGCGCTTCATCGCCACGACCGAGTGCAACGCGCCCGCTGCCTACAAGCAGGCGCTGATCGACGCGGTGGAGGACGACGTGGTGCTCTCGGAGCGGATCACCGGCGTGCCCGTGGCCGTGCTCAACACGCCGCACGTGCAGCGGATGGGGACGCGCGCCGGGCCGGTCGCGCGGTGGATGCTGCGCGGCCGCCGCACCAAGCACTGGATGCGGTCGATCTACGCGCTCCGCTCGCTGGTGCAGCTCAAGCGCTCGGTGAAGGGCGGCGGCTCGGGCGCGACGTCGGCCGATTACTGGCAGGCGGGGAAGAGCGTCGCCGGCATCGCCGCCATCGAGCCGGCCGGCGAGATCGTGCGCCGCTACGCGCGGGCGGCGGCCGATGCGGCGGTGCTCACCGGCTCCCCCGCATCGGCGGGCGGATAGCGCGATTCCGTCCGCATCATCGGGCCAACGGCTGGGTCGATGCACACGAGGGAGCGGAGGACCATCGCGGTCCTCCGCTCCCTTCCGCATCTCACCACCGCGCGCCGCCGAGCCCGTGGCGCGCCATTGCCACCCCCGGGGTTCCGCGGGGTCAGAAGTTCAGCTGGACCATGGAGGCGGGAAGGCGCGTGATGCTGGAGGCGCCGCCTTCGACCGGCACGTTGATGGAGTTGAACACGTTGCCGGTGCTCCCCCACTGGTACCGCACGCTGTGCGGCGCGGCCACCTTGCTGGTCAGCACGATGGTGTTGCCGGTGATGGTCGCCGTGGCCGTCTGGTAGCGGCCGCCCGCCGCGTCGGCGACCTGGAAGGTGGTGGGTGCCGCGCCGTCACCCGTGACCAGGCCGTTCCCCGCGTGGCCGTAGGTGAGCGTCACCCTGGTGCCGGAGACCGCCACGCTGGTCACCACCGGGCTGGAGTACTCGATCGCCTCGCCGTACACCAGCGCGCGGGCGCCCAGCCCCAGGCGCAGCCCGATTGGCTTCTTCTCGGTGGGATGCAGCTGCTGCCCGCCGGGAAGGTCGGAGGTTACCACCAGCCAGGT
>Ga0247773_1000085_pt1 | contig 42332 bp, 42 predicted proteins | sample UWRJL092311B6_FD_179934 | JGI IMG/M metagenome (GOLD analysis project Ga0247773, IMG submission 179934) | Plant litter microbial communities from Arlington Agricultural Research Station in Wisconsin, United States - UWRJ-L092-311B-6 | ecosystem: Environmental > Terrestrial > Plant litter >... | reverse complement strand
CCTTCGTCTTCGACGCCGCCACGGGCGCGCGCCGCGGCGCCATCGCCACGCCGGGCCACGCCTACCGCGTGGCGCTCACCCCCGACGGCCGGCGCGCGCTGATCCCCGCGCCCAAGCTCGGCCTGCTCCGCGTGATCGACACCGCCACGCTGCGCGAGACGACGCTGGCTCTCCCAGGCCTTCCCGGCGGCGCCGTGGTCTCGGCGGACGGACGCACGGCGTACGTCCCGCTGATGGAGACCGCGCAGGTCGCCGTGATCGACCTCGCCACCCTCACCGTCACCCGCCGCCTCCCCACCGGCCAATCCCCCGACGGCATGGCCCTCTCCTCACTCTTCCGCCGCTGAACCGCCTTCATCCTCCCGCCAACGATCAGGCGCCGCGCTGTCCCCCAGCGCGGCGCCTGCCTTCAGAGATCTCCAGCCACTGGCTCATGCTGCCTTGAACGTGACGCCTTGAATTTCGGTCGGCGCCTCGCCGTGTTCGATTCGGTCCGCGATGACATGGAGGGCGAGCGCCTTCGCATTCATGATCGCCTCTGGCCGGGTGGTTCCATAGGTGATCACCCCTGGAAGCTCCACGACCTCCGCGAACCAACGTCCGTCGGTCTCACGTCCAACTTCGACTGTTAGACCCATCCCACTCACCTCCGTCGGACCGGGTTTGTTGTCTGAACTGGTCTCAACGCGAGAGTGGACAATTTAACGTTGATCACGCCAAACACATACTATCCCAAAATCTCTTCATGATCAGCACCCAGCCGACGCCGCGTGAGTTCAGCGCCGCTCGTCGAAAACCTGCGCGAGTGCCTCCCGTTGAACGGAAGCATTCCGGATACGTCGAACGGACGCTACACCCCCGCCAGCTCCTCGCCCAGTCGCTCCCAGGCGGCGTACGCCTCCGCCAGCTCGGCGGAGAGCGTGTCGCGCTCGGACGCGAGCGCCTTGGGGCGGGCCGCGTCGGCGGTGGCGGCGTAGAGGGCGGGGTCGCCGAGCAGCGTCTCGATCTCGGCCACGCGCGTCTCGATCCCGGCGATGCGCGCCTCCACGCGGTGGAGCTCGGCCTCGCGGCGGCGCTGCTCGTTCTTGCTGAGGCCGGCGGCGGGGCGGGGCGGCTGCGCGGCCTCGGTGGCTGCGGCCTGCCGCGCGGCGGTGGCCGCCGCCGCCGCGGACGCGCCGGCCTGGCGGCGCGCGGCCCACTCCTGCCAGTCGTCGAAGCCGCCGGGATAGTCCTCGAACTTCCCCTCCACCCAGCTCCACACGCGCGTGGCCGTGCCGGACAGGAAGGCGCGGTCGTGCGAGATCAGGATCACCGTCCCCTCGTACCCCTCGATCGCCTCCTCCAGCACCTCGCGGCTCTCCAGGTCCAGGTGGTTGGTGGGCTCGTCCAGCAGCAGCAGGTTGGCGCGCTGCAGCGTGATCTTGGCCAGCGCCACGCGCGCCTGCTCGCCGCCGGAGAGGTCGCCCACGCGCGCCTCGATGTCATCTCCCGAAAAGAGGAAGCGGCCCAGGTGCCCGCGCAGCTCGGTCATGGTGCCGCCCGCGCTGTCGCTCACCTCCTGCCACACGGTCTTCGCCGCGTCCAGGTGCGTGAAGTCCTGCCGGTAGTAGGCGCGCACCACGCCGGTGCCGGGGATCACCGCGCCCGCGCACGGCGCCGTCTCGTCGGCCAGCGCGCGCATCAGCGTGCTCTTGCCGCAGCCGTTGGGGCCGATGACGGCGATGCGCTCCTGCCGGCTCACCTCGGCGGTGAAGGGCGCGAACAGCCGCCGCTCGCCGATGGCGCAGCTCACGCCGTCCACCCGCAGCACCGTGCCGCCGCTGCGCCCCGCCTGCCCGAAGCGCAGCGCCATCGAGCGCCCCTCCTCGCTCACCGCGCCCACGCGGTCCATCCGCTCCAGCAGGGTGCGGCGGCTCTTGGCCTGCCTGGTCTTCTGCCCCGCCAGGTTGCGGCGGATGAAATCCTCCGTCCGCGCGATGTGCGCCTGCTGCTGCTCGTACTGCTTGCGCTGCAGCTCGCGCCGGGCCTCGCGCTGCTCCAGGAAGCTCTCGAAGCCGCCGGTATAGGCGAACGCCGTCCCCTCTTCCAGGTGCAGGATGTGGTCGCAGAGGCGCTCCAGGAACACGCGGTCGTGGCTCACCACCATCACCGTACCCGGGTAGCCCTTCAGGTACTGCTCCAGCCACTCGGTCGATCGCAGGTCCAGGTGGTTGGTGGGCTCGTCCAGCAGCAGCACGTCGGGCTCGGAGAGCAGCGTCTGCACCAGCCGCACCCGCCCCAGCTCGCCGCCGCTCAAGCTCCGGATCGGCTTGCTCCACTCGCCGGGGGGAAAGCCCAGCCCCTCGAGCGTGGCCTCGGCGCGGGCGTGCATCTCGTAGCCGCCGCGGCGGCGGAACTCCTCCACGTGGCGGTCGTAGCTCGCCAGCAGCCGCTTCCCCTCGTCGCTCTCGTCACCGAGCGTGGACAGGCGCTCCAGCTCCACGTGCAGCCGCTTCTCCATCGCCAGCAGGTCGGCGAAGGGCTCCAGCGCGGCCTCGGCCACGGTGGCGGCGCTCTGCTCGCCGCGGTTCTGGCGCATGTGGGTGAAGCGCGTGCCGGGGTGGCGCCACACCTCGCCTTCGGTGGGCTCGCTCTCGCCGGTGAGCATGCGCAGCAGCGTGGTCTTGCCGCGCCCGTTGCGGCCCACGATCCCCCAGCGCTCCCCCTGCGCCACCGTGAACGCCACGTGGCGGATGATCCAGCGGTCGCCGTACTGCTTCCCCGCGTCCTGCAGCCGCACCAGCGTCATGCCCGGGCCCGTGACGGTTCGTGGTCGTTTGGGATGCCGTTCGATTCGCCGCCTCCGAAGCGGCGGCGCAGAACAATAACGCGGCGGGCGGCCCGTGGGGACCGCCCGCCGCGGATCCATCTCCAATGCGGTGTAGAGCAAGGCGCCGGCGTTCGTGCCGGTCACGCCGTCAGCAGATCACGCATTCCGCGTAGATCCCGCCGTACGTGACGAATCCCTGGCAGGTGCGATCGCACGAGTTGCCGTTGCACGATGCGTCGTACACGGTGCCGCAGTCGCAGCTGTCGCCGCCGCAGCTGCCATAACACGACGCATCGCAGGTCGCGCCGCAGGTGCCGTTGCACGAGGCATCGCAGGTGGGGCAGCCGGGGCAGGTGCACGCCGTGGGGCAGGTGCACTGCTCGCCGAACACGGTTCCCTTCTCGCGCTTCACCGGCGTGGTGCTGAAGCTGTCGATCCGCAGCTCTTCGAGCTGGAGCCTGAGCTTGTGCATGGCGTCCTCCGTGGGTGTGGGATGAGGGTCCCGGCAGGCGATGGAGACGGCCCAACCATCCCGCACGGCGCGGATGAGGCGCTCCGGGCAACCACCCGGGCGGGTGGCGCTCGCTCACGTTCGACGGAATTTCGATCCGGCCCGGCTCCGCGAATCCGAAGACGCAAGATCTTTTCCAGCCTGATTCGGCGCATTCATGCCGCCAGCCTGGTTCGTGAGCACACCCGGTGTCTCCCCCCCGCGAACCGGATCGATTCGGGATGGATCACCGTGTGCGCAGCTCTGGATACCGCGTGGGAGAAGACGTCGTATTCCCAGCCAGCCGATCGAGCCGCGGCGTAGAATACAGCCGGCGGGCGATCCATGAGGGACCGCCCGCCGCTCGACCGCCCGGCGACACCGCAGCTCAGCGGCGCATCAGCCGCAGATCACGCACGGATCCCACGGGCCCTCGTTGGTCTGATAGCCGCTGCACGTGTGGTAGCAGGTGTCCCACGTCTCCTGCGCGCCGCGCACGGTGCCCGCGTCCTTGCGGGCGGCGCTCGTGCTCTCGAAGCTGTCCACGCGCAGCTCGTCGACCTGCAGCTTCACCTTCTTCATGGCGCCCTCCTCGGGTGGGGTGGATGGATGCGACCGGGTGATCTCCCGGTCTACATGCAATACCTTTACCCGACCAATAAAGCAAGTTGCATCGATCGCCCGATGCGCCATCCGCCCGTATTCGCGCGAAACGCTGCAGGCGAAACGGCGAACGCGCCCGGACCAGCGGAGGTCCGGGCGCGTTCGATGACGATCGTGGGGGACGATCAGCGGCCCTGGGTCGACCCCATCATGAAGGTGCCGTTCTTGGCGAACGGGACCTCGCGGGTGCCGATGGGGGTGCGCACGTCCACCGTGCCCTGCGCGCGGTAGTCCACGCGGCCGAAGTCCATCAGCGAGCGCCCCGCGCCGGCCAGCTGGCCGAAGCTGAACGACACCGGGATGGCGAAGGTGCGCGTCTGGCCGGCGCGCACGTTCATGGTGTCCGGGTACACGCCCTCGGCGAAGCGCGTCCAGGTGCTGTCGCTGGGCGCGGCCGCGTTGCGGCGCACGAACAGCTGGTAGCGCAGGTTGTTGGCGCGCAGGGTGAAGGTGTTGGGGTTGTGCACGCGGATGTTGGCCACCAGCGTGCCGCCGGTGAGCCCCACGCTCCCCAGGTTCACCCCCTCCAGCTCGATCTCGGGGCGGCGCACGGCCCCGCCGCACGCCGAAAGCACCAGCGCCACGGCCATCATCATGGCCGGCAAACGAATCCGGTTCATCGTCGGGTCCTCTCCTTGGCAAAAACGCGCGGCCGGGCTCGGCGCCCGCCGCATCGGCATCTCCCGTGTTGCGACACCCGTGCCGCGGCGGAGCGAAGGGGCGAGGAGACGCGGATCGTCCAGCCGAATCCACGAGATACATCGCCCGGCGCGAGGGGGTTCCATCCCCCGGCTCCCCCGCGGCTGTCCCCACCGGCCCCGCACCGCCGTCGCCACGCGGGGACGGCAGGGCTCCGTCGCACGGCGCAACGGTCGCTCCGCACGAGATCTATCTTGCGGAGGCGCGAAGAGAACGCGACATTGCCATGCGACTGCCCACCGAGCCGACACCATCCGCCCTCCAACCTGCACGCATCTTGCCGCGAGCAGGGAAGATGTGGATGGATGATCGTTCCGCGCACGCGGGCGCATGCGACGCACCTTCTCGCACGAAGGAGCGTCGGGTTCCGCCACGGTGCGCGCCCGCCAGCCATCGGGGGGGATGACGATGCGGAGACGCGGCGTGGTTCCGGGAGCGACGATTGGCGGCCGTCCCGACGGCGGCGCGGCTCGCCCGTGTCGCCGCGCGGCCCGTGGGCACGTGCGCGTGGGACTGATGGATCGCCGATGAGCTTCGCGGGCGCAGGTGCCGGATGGCATCGGCGCCCGTTCGCGTGCTCGTTGGGGACGCGCGGACCGGCGCGTCGGAATCACCCGCTCCACAGGAGGCAGTGCGATGAAAAAGCTGGCGCTCGAGGTGGACGCACTCGGCGTGGAGAGCTTCACCGTGGCGGAGAGCCCGGAGGAAGCGCGCGGCACCATCCACGCCGGCGCGCTCACGCTCAAGACCGTTCAGTGCGGCAGCTGCGGCGGGGCCACGTGTGGCGGCGCGACGTGCTACACCTCGTGCTATCCGGGAGGCAATCCCGCCTGCACCTGCCCCATCGCCTGACCGCTCCCGGGCGGCGTGGCGCGCGAAAGACGGGCGCCGCGGGAGAGCCGCGGCGCGGAACGGCCGCCACCCCGGCACCGGCCGGACGGCGGAGGCGGACACCCGCACCATGGAGAAGCCCGATGAACAAGCTGCTGCTGAACGTGGACGCGCTGGCGGTGGAGTCGTTCCCCACCCAGCGGGAAGGGACGGAATCGGCCGGGACGGTGCACGGATTCATCGCCACGCGCGGGTGCAGCGGCACCGCGGCCAGCTGCTACACCTCGTGCCGCGCCGACCTGCGCGACGGCTGCACCTGCCCGGTCGCGGAGATCTGACGCGGCCGGGCGCCATCGAACCTGAACGCGAAGGAGCAACGATGCGGAAGACGACGCTGAACGCCGACGAGCTCGCCGTGGAAACGTTCGCCGCCAGCGATGCCGAGGCGGAGCGCGGCACCGTGCACGCCCACGCCGCTGCGCTGGCCCAGGCGACGCTCGCCAACACCTGCAGCCACGAGATCGCCTGCTACTACACGCGGGGCTGCTGACGCCGCTCCCGCCATGCGGGCCTTCCCTTCAGACGGGAGGATGACGATGCACAAGGTGAAGCTCGACCTGGACGGCCTCGCGGTGGAGACGTTCGCCCCCGGGTTCCCCGAGCCCGAGACGAAAGGCACCGTGCGGGCGCACGCCACCGCCGCCGGCCAGGCCACCTGCTGGAACACCTGCCCGTACACCTGCAGCCACGAGATCGCCTGCCACAACATCACCTGAGCGGGCGCGGGTGATCCAACGCGAGCGGGCGGGCCGACGCATCGGCCCGCCCGCTCGTGGTTCGACAGGAGGCGGCAGACGCTCCGGCCAGGCGCCGGAACGCGCGTCGCGAGCCGCTACTGCTTCTGCACGATGATCTCGATGCGGCGGTTCCGCGCGCGGTTGGCCGGGGTGTCGTTGGGGAAGGCGGGCTGCGTCTTCCCGTAGCCGTGTGCCTCCAGGCGTGACGCGGGGATGCCGTGCTGCACCAGCCATTGCACCACCGACCGCGCCCGCGCCTCGGACAGCCGCTGGTTCTCCGGGTCGCCGCCCACGTTGTCGGTGTGGCCCTCCACCGTCACCTTCGCGGCCGGATACGGCCGGATCATCGACGCGAGCAGCTCGTCGAGCGCGGCCATGGCCTGCGGCTTCAGCGTGGCGCTGTTGGTGTCGAACAGCACGCCGCCGCCCAGCCGCGCCACCAGCCGGTTCCCCTCGTCGCGGAAGGTGGCCGCACCGTACCGCGTGAAGTCCATCGGCTCGTACTCGCCCTCGCCGCGGGCGATCTCCAGCACCAGCTGCACCTCGTACCGCGGCCCCTGGAAGTACTGCACCTCGATGGAATGCACCCCCTCGTCCAGCGCGGCCGTGCCCTCCTCCGACTGCTCGCCGTGGATCCCGTCGTTGGCGATCACCTCTCGCCCGTCGATCAGGAGCCGGGACCCGTCGTCCGACGTCAGCCGGAAGCGGTAGGTGTCGCGCGCCGGAAGCGAGAACGTGCCCTTGTAATCGATCGCGAACCATTCGAACCGGTCGGTCACCCCGGGAAAGCCCTGCTGAAAGCTCTGGTTGGGGATGTTCAGCACGGTGGTGGAGATGGTCCCCACGGGGCGCAGCCGGGAGAAGTCCGGGAGCCGTTCGGCGCCCTCGTCCATGAAGTAGATCTGCCCCTTCAGCGCGAAGGGGGTGTTGCCCGCGGTGCCGAACGTGCGCGAGCTGCCCTGCGCCGCGAGCGGCGCCGCGGCGGCGGCCACGAGGGCCACCGCCAGGAGGATCCTGGAGATCATGGATTGCCTGCGGAGGGAGGTGGTCGACGTGCGGTTGGAAGACACGATCGTGCCCCCTACGATGCCGCGCCCGATCGCCCGTGGCAAGACTGGCGTGATCGGCCCGCCGCCCCGGCGGCTCCGTTCGCGCGATCCCGGCGGCGGAACCGATGGACCTCGCGTTCCGCGCCCGGTGGCCGACGGCGTCTACTCCGCGCGCACGTCCAGCCCCAGCGCCTCGGCGATGGCGATCGTCTGGTCGATGGTGATGATGGCGCCGCGGAGAACGGTGGTCTCGGGATCGACGGAGCTCAGGTCGCTGCCGCGCAGGTCGCACCCGCCCAGGTCCGCGCGGTGCAGCCACGCGCCGCCCAGGTCCACGTCGCGCAGGGTGGCGCCCTGGCAGCGCGCGCCCGTCAGGTCGGCCTCGCGCAGCCGCGCGCCGGTGATGGCGGCGCTGCGCAGGTCCGCGCCCCGAGGGCGACGAACGACCAGTTGCCGCCGCTGACGGTCAGGCTGTCGAAGGTGCAGCGGTCGAAGCGGCTCCCCACCAGCTTGCAGTCGGTGAAGCGGGCATCGTAGAAGTTGCAGTTGGCGAAGGTGCAGTTCACGAACGCCGCGTTCCGGTGCACCGACGCGTTGAACCTGGCCCGGCGGAAGACACATTCGGTGAACACCGCGCCGTCGTTCTCCACCTCCGTCAGGTCGAGGTCGGTGAAGAGCACGCGCGTGTGGATCTGCCCCGAGATGTCCTCGCCGTACCACTCCGCCCCGCTGACGGTGCTCTCCGTCGCCGGTGCCTTCTGTTCCGCCACGACGCCTCCCTGGATCGCGGAAGCCCCGCGCCGCGGGGCGAGATTGTCTGCTTCGCCCGATCACCCGCCGGGACTCACCCCGCCGGCCGCGGCGCGGTGGACGTGCTGGCCGGGCAGGGCGAATCGAACGTGTAGACGATCAGCGTGATCCCCGGCTGCTGGAAGGGGAGCGACGTCTGCATCGTCACCTCGCGCCCGGCGCTGCCGCACTCCATGAATCCCACGAAGCGCTGCCGCCCGTTCGTCTCCAGCCGCTGCCACCCCGCCGGCACCACGGCGGCGACCTCGGCCGCGAGCCGCGCGAGGAGCGAGTCGGCGGTGGCGCGGGTGCCTGCCACGGGGATCTCCGTCACGTGCATCACGTTCCAGCGCGGGTTCGCGCGGATGGTCGAGCGTGCGTCCGCGCCGCCCACGCGCATCACGTGGCGCGAGCCCCAGCCGCTCGGCGCCACCGGGCTCTCCGCGCCATACACCGGCGCGCCGCGAAGGCCGGCGAAGCCCGTGCGCGCCGACTCCAGCAGGTACGCCACGTGGCGGCCCACCGGCGCGTCCGGCGCGGGCTGCGCCACGAGCGGGGCCGCGGAGAAGAGGAGCGGGACGAGGAGCAGGGCCGCGCGCATGGCGCCTCCGTGGGTGGGAGCAGGCGGGGACAACGTCCTAGGAGATGACGGGCGGGAGGATCCCGAGCGGCGGGGCTACAGCTCGCGCCAGTCCACGTCCAGGATCCGGCGGTACACCTGGCTGTCGATCAGCAGCTGCACCAGGTCGGCGTCGAGCAGCCCGTCGCGCGCCTCGGCGTTCAGGATGTCGAGGGCGCGCTCGGGCGGCAGCGCGCGCTTGTACGGCCGGTCGGCCGCCGTCAGCGCGTCGAAGATGTCGGCCACGGTCATCAGCCGCGTCTGCACCGGGATCTGGGCGGCGGTCAGGCCGCGCGGATAGCCGCGCCCGTTCAGCTTCTCGTGGTGGCCGTAGGCGATCTGCGCCACGTTGCGCAGCTCCCCCGTCCACGGGATCTGGACCAGGAAGCGGTACGTCTGCTCCACGTGGCTCTCGATCTCCAGCCGCTCCGCCTCGTTCAGCGTGCCCCGGGGGATGCGGAGAAAGTGCAGCTCCTCGTCGGTCACGTACGGCAGCGGCTGGTCGTTCGGCCCGCGAAAGGTGAGGCGGCTCACCCCCTCCAGCGCCTCGGCCGCCCGCTCGGGGAGGATCGACGGCTCGTTGGCCGAAAGGACCAGCGCGCGCACGGCCTCGAGCTCTTCCAGCCGCGCGCGGTGCTCGGCGTGCAGCTCCGCGCCGGGGCGGGTGCCGCGCTCCAGCGCGTCGGCGCGGCGCTGGTGGTACTCGGCCTCCAGCGTGCGCCGCACCAGGTCGAAGCGGCTCAGCACGCGCTCCAGCAGCAGCGGCGGCAGCTTCTTGGCCTTCACCAGCACCTCCTCGCGCACGCCGACCTTGCCGAAGTCGTGCAGCAGCGCGGCGTAGCGCAGCTCGCGCATCTGCTCGGCCGTGAAGCGCACGCCCTGGTACGCGGCCGGCGGCGCGTGCTCCAGGCCACGCGCGAGCTCGCAGGTGAGCGTGGCCACGCGCACGCTGTGCCCCGAGGTGGTGGGATCGCGCGAATCCACCGCGATCACCGCCGCCTTCACGAAGCTCTCGAACAGATCCTCGATCTGCCGGTAGAGCTGCGAGTTCTCGATCGAGACCGCGGCCTGCCCGGCCAGCGCCTGCACCAGCACCAGCTCGCGGTCGGTGTACGGCAGCACCCAGCGGGCGGCGGCGTCCTCTCCGGTGATGCGGGCGCGCTCGATCCGCTTGCGGTTGATCAGCTGCAGCACGCCCACCACCGAGCCGCCGTGGTCGATCATGGGAACCACGAGGAGCGACTTGGTGCGATAGCCGAAGCGCTCGTCGAAGGTGCGGTTCAGCGTGTACGGCGCGTCGGGCGGAAGCTGGTACGCGTCGTCCACCCGCAGCGTCTGGCCGGTGATGGCGGCGTACCCCGCCAGGCTGCCGGGGTCGATCGGGAGGGTGAACGACGAGAAGGGGATGTCGGGGAGCGTGTCGTTCTGCGCCAGCTGAAAGCGCAGCCGGTGGCGCCCGTCGCCCGCGGGCTCCACCAGGTACAGGCTCCCCGCGTCGCTGTCGGTGATCTGCCGCGCCTTGGTGACGATCTTCTCCAGCAGCCGCGCGGGATCGCGCTCCGTCATCAGCGCCATCCCCACGGCGGCCAGCTCGCGCAGCTCGCCGCGGGTGCGCGCCAACTCCGCCTCCATCCGCGCCGCCCCCAGCCGCGCGGCCGACAGGCGGAACGCCATCCGCAACGTGGTCGCGGCAGCCGCGGGGTCGCGCGGGAGCACGGCGGCCACGCGGTCGCTCCCCGCCGCCAGCCGGCCGGCCGCCTCACTCGACGCGACCACCGCCACCGCCTCGGGAACGTGGCGGAGCGTCTCCGCCAGCTCCGGCGTGGCCGCGGCCATGGCGTCGTCGAGCAGGAAGACGGTCGGAGCGACGCACGGCGCCGCCGCGTCGTCGATCGAGTCGATCTCGCGCGTCTCCACCGCGTCGGCCGCGATCACGGCGGCGAGTGGCGATAGGTCCGCGCCCGCGCAGTGCAGCAGCAGCGGGCGCGGAGCCTTGCGAGTGGCGGCCGGCTCCGGCGCGTCGGCCAGCGAGGTCACGCGCCTCCCTCTTCCAGCGTCATCTCCTCGCCCTCGGCCGCCAGCCCGATCTCCAGCCGCGAGCCGCGGGCGAACGCCTCCTCGCGCAGGTGGTGGAGGATGCGGTCGAGCTCGGTGTCGCTGCGGTCGGGCGCGTGGTGGAACATCTCCAGCCGCGTCACCCCCGCGTCTTCGGCCAGCCTCACCGCCTGGCCGAAGGTGCTGTGCCCCCACCCGCGGAAGCGCGCGTACTCGGCGTCGGTGTACATCGCGTCGTGCAGCAGCAGGTCGGCGCCGCCCACGAACTCCACCAGGTTGCGGTACCAGGCGGGGTCCGGGTCCTCCCCCAGCTCGTCGTCGGGGACGTAGACCACCGTCGCGCCGCCGGCGGTGATGCGGTAGCCGAAGGTCACGCCGGGGTGATTCACGCGGAAGGCGGTCACCCGGATCCCGTCGCTCTCCCACGGCGTTCCGTTGGCGCGGGCGAACTGCACCCGCGCCGAGACCGCGTCCATCGGGATCGGGAAGTACAGCGGCGACATCTGCCCCGCGAAGGCGCGGTCGATGGGGATCTCGCCCTGCTTGGGCCCGTGCACGGTCAGCCGGCTCTCGGGCTCGTACAGCTGCGCCAGGAAGGGGAAGCCCTGGATGTGGTCCCAGTGGTAGTGGCTCACGAACAGGTGCGCGCTGAACGGCTCGCCCGTCTCCTTCACGTGGCGGCTCAGCGAGCGGATCCCCGTCCCCGCGTCCAGGATCAGGCGCTCGCCGCGCGGGGCGCGCACCTCCACGCAGCTGGTGTTGCCGCCGTAGCGCACGGTGGCCGGCCCCGGCGAGGGGATGGACCCGCGGGTGCCCCAGCAGGTGACGCGGAGCGCCGGATGGGCGGCCTCGGAAGCACGCATGGAACGGTGTGGAGGCGGTGCGGCGGGCGCGGGCGGCGGGTCACGGAGACCCGCGGGACGGTCCGGATCGGGAGATGTGCCAAGTTACACGCCCGCCGTTCCCCGGCGCAACGGAGGCCGATCCGGCCCATGCGCCGCCTCGCGGATTGGCGTTCCATGACCGTGCGTCCCCACGCTGGCCGCTTTCGAGCGAAAGCGAACAGAGCGCTTGACCTCGCGCCCCGGCTCTCGCATCGTACGGCAGCGATCGATTGCGCGTTTCACCCGTGTCACACCGACAGCATGGGAGAACCGGCGATGAACCATGGGAATACCGACCTCTCCGCCAGACGAGACCGCGCGCAGCGGGTCTCCTCCTCGGCCCGGGATGCGGCCATCGGCACCCACCAGGACGAGCGATCCAGCACGCGCCCCGTCGCCATGTTGCCGGAGCCCGGCGAGGATGGCGATCTGCCTCCCGTGCCCGAGTGGGTGCGGCGGCTCCGCGCGAAGGGCTACAAGGTGACGATCGGGACCGTGGGCCCGCCGGGACTGCCGGACGTGCCTTACCCGGGCTTCGAACCGCCCGAAGTGCCTCGGCTCTCGATACGTCAGCGACTGGCCAGCGTCGCGCGACGCCTTCCCGGTGTTCACCTTCTTCCACGCCGGCGCCCCGGCGATTCCCATGGCACTGTTCCTTGACGCCTGTGCTCTGGCGAAGAGGTATCTGCCGGAGCATCTGAGCTCACGCAGGATGACGGAGATCACGAGCCGCTTCGAATGGGGCGGCTTCATCGTTTCGAGCTTCATCGAGCTGGAGGTCGACTCCGCCCTGGCGAAGTATGCCCGCGAGCATCCGAACTTCGGCCGTCAGTACATGGCCCAGCATCCGGTGGTCGTGGATCGATTCCGCCGCGAGCTTTCGAACCCGACGTTCACGATCATGAAGGTCGACGACGAGATCGTGGAGGAAGCTTCGGAGATGCTGAAGCAGCACCCGGAGTACGCGCTCCACGCCGGGGATGCGGTGCACCTGGTGACCGCGCTGCGCGCGCGGGCGGAGCTCGCCGCGCACGAGATGCTGGTGTTCGTGACGGCCGACCGGGGGCTGGAGCTGGCGGCACGGGCGGAAGGGTTCCACACGCTGAACCCGATGCGCGAGGGGATCCACGAGCTGCGCGAGCTGATCACCGCCACGCCCGCGGGAGGTGCGAACGACGAATCTGCGTGAGGGATGCGCGCCCGGAGGGCCGGGACGCCGCCGCGCTCGCATCTTCAGCGGAGGAGGCGCGGAGGAGCCTGGCGCGGGGGTGGCCCGGCGCGGTTGGGCACAGTTGTATCGTGCCCTACCGCGCGCGCAGCCCGGCCCGGAGCGCAGCGGAGGGACACGCCCGAACCCGCCGTTCGCTCTTCCGCCGTTTGGCCCGTCCGACTTGTCGTGTGACGTGAAAACACGATCGCGGGGCCCGCTCCACTGAGCAGGCCCCGCGACCGGGAACAGACCGCAGCCTCCAGAACGGACTAGCGCTTGCCGCGCTCGCGGATGCGGGCCGCCTTGCCGCGCAGGGCGCGGAGGTAGTACAGCTTGGCGCGGCGCACACGGCCCTCGCGGACCAGGTCGATGCTCGCCAGCATGGGCGAGTGCAGCGGGAAGGTACGCTCCACGCCCACGCCGCCGCTGATCTTGCGGACCTTGAAGGTCTCGCTGACGCCGCCGTGCTTGCGGCCGATGCACACGCCCTCGAACGCCTGGATGCGCTCCTTCTCACCCTCGCGCACGCGCACGTTCACGCGAACGGTGTCGCCCGGGCGGAAGCTGGGGATGTTGTCGCGCAGGTACTCTTTCTGGGTCTCGATGAACGGATGCATGAGATCCCTTCCTTTCGAATGACAGGTTCTGGAGAGGTTGGGCGGGCCGCCACCGGCGGCTCCGGTTCGGGTCCCAACGTCTAGCCTTGCTCCGGATGCTCCCCGAGGAGCTCCGGACGCCGCTCGCGCGTGAGCGTTTCCGACCGCTCGCGCCGCCACGCGGCGATTTTCGCGTGGTCGCCGGAGAGCAGCACCTCCGGCACCCTGAGCCCCCGGTATTCGGCGGGGCGCGTGTACGACGGCGGGGAAAGATGCCCGTCGTAGAAGCTGTCGGTGCTCGCGCTCTCGTGGTCCGAGATCGCGCCCGGCAGCAGCCGCACCACCGCGTCCAGCACCGCCAGCGCCGCCGGCTCGCCGCCCGAGAGGATGAAGTCGCCCAGCGACAGCTCCTCGTCGGCCAGCCCCTCGGCCACGCGGTGGTCCACGTCCTTGTAATGCCCGCACAGCAGCGTGAGCTCGGGCTGCACCGCCAGGCGAACCGCGTCGTCGTGCGTGAAGCGCCGGCCGCGGGCCGACATCAGAACGACGCGCCCGCGCGGACGGGTCTCCCCCTCGGGCGCCAGCGACCGCACGGCCTCCCAGAACGGCTCGGGCTTCATCACCATCCCGCTCCCTCCGCCATAGGGGAGGTCGTCGACGGTGTTGTGCCGGTCGTGCGTGAAGTCGCGCAGCTGCACCAGGTTGTAGCTCACCAGCCCGGCCGCCGCCGCCCGCGCGGGGATCGAAAGCCCCAGCGCGCCCCGGAAGAAATCCGGGAAGAGCGTGACCACGCTGATGCGCATCAGAGCTCGGCCAGCCCCGCGGGGAGCTCCACCTCGACCACGCCCCCGGCCGTGTCGACGCGGCGCACCAGCTCGCCGACGAAGGGGACCAGCATCTCCTTCTTCCCCTCGCGCCGCACGCCCAGGTACCACCCGGCCGGCGCCTCGTACACCTCGCCGACGGTGCCCAGCGTTTCGCCGCCGCTGACCACGCGCAGCCCCAGGAGCTGGTGGACGAAGGCCTCGTCCTCGTCCAGCGGCTCGGCCTCGCCGGCCGGGATCAGGAGCGACGCGCCGCGCAGCAGGTCGAGCCGCTCGTCGCGCCCGGTGTGCTCGGCGGTCTTCACCAGCATCCCGCCCTTGAAGGGGCGGGCGCGCTCGATGGTGATCGCGCCCTCGGCGAGCCTGCCCTGGGGGTCGCCCAGGCGCAGCACGCGGCCGGCGGCGAACACCGCGGCGGGGTGGTCGGTCTCCAGGCGCACGTACAGCTCACCCTTGATGCCGTGCGGCTTCTGGATGGTGCCGACGACCAGGAACCCGTCCTCCCCCGCCATCTCGCCCGTCAGGAGTTGGTGGTCTCCTCGGCCGGCGCGGCCGGGGTCTCGGCCACGTCGTCGGTGACCTGGCTGTTCACGCTCGTGTCGGTCGCCTCGGCGGCCGGAGCCGACTCGGCCTCGTCACCGCCGGTGACCCGGTCGGCCACGCTCCCGGCCGCGTCCTTCACCGCCTCGACGGCCGACGAAGCGGCGCCGGCGACGGTGCTCGCGGCGTCGCTGGCGACACCCGCGACGGTGCTCGCGGCATCGCTCGCCGCGCTCGCGACGGTGCTGGCGGCATCGCTGGCCGCGCTCGCGACGGTGCCGGCGGCATCGCTGGCCACGCTCGCAACGGTGCCGGCGGCGTCACTGGCCACGCCCGCGACGGCCGAGGCCGCGCTGGCGGCGGCGGCGGCGACCTTGCCGGCCACGCCCTTCACGGCCTTGCCAGCGGTGCTGGCGGCGTTGGTGACGGTGGCGGTCACGGCCTCGAGGGTGCTCTCCGGGTTGTTCACGCCCGCCTTGCGGAAGAGCGAGCGGACCGTGTCGGTCGGCACGGCGCCCTTGGCGATCCAGGCGACGGCCTTGTCGCGGTCGACCTTGAGGGTCTCGGGCGTGGTGGTGGGATTGTAGTGGCCGATGGTGGCCACGAAGCGGCCGTCGCGCGGCATCGAGCTCTCGGCGATCACGATGCGGTAGTGCGGGGCCTTCTTACGGCCCATGCGACGGAGGCGGATCTTGAGTGCCATTGACTCCTCTTGGTCAGTTGGCGGTGGCGTCCAGCCCGGCCGGGGAACCACTCCCACGGATAAGACGGACGATCGAAACCACGAGTGCCCAGTCTCCAGTCCCGAGTGCCCAGGATCTGCTCATGGGCAACTGGGGACTCGGCACGGGGCACTCGCGGTTCACATCCGGGGCATTCCCCCGAATGGCATCTTGGGCATGCCGCCTTTCGGCATCATCCCCTGCATGGCCTTCATCTGCTTCATGAACTTCTGCATCTCCTTGAACTGCAGGAGAAGCTGGTTGATCTCGCTCACCGGGCGGCCGCAGCCGCGGGCGATGCGGGCGCGGCGCTGCCCGTTCAGCACCTCGGGGCGCTTCCTCTCCTGCTTCGTCATCGACAGGATGATCGCCTCGATGTGCTTGAACTTCTTGGGATCGACCTTGACGTTCTTCAGCATCTTGCTGTTCACGCCAGGGATCAGCTTGAGCAGGTTCTCGAGCGGGCCCAGGTTCTGGAACTGCCGCAGCGCGACCAGGAAGTCTTCCAGGTCGAAGCGGCCGGCGCCCATCATCTTCTTCTCGAGCTTGGCGGCCTCGTCGGCATCGAAGGAGCGCTGCGCCTTCTCCACCAGCGCCACCACGTCGCCCTGCTGCAGGATGCGGCCGGCCATGCGCTCGGGGTGGAACTCCTCGAGCCCGTCCAGCTTTTCGCCCACGCCCAGGAACTTGATCGGCTTCTGGGTGACGCCGTAGATGGAGAGCGCGGCGCCGCCGCGGGCGTCGCCGTCCATCTTGGTGAGCACCACGCCGGTCACGTTCAGCGCGTCGTCGAAGCCCTTGGCCACGTTGACGCTCTCCTGCCCGATCATCCCGTCGGCCACGAAGAGGATCTCGTGCGGCCCCAGCGCCTCCTTGAGGCGGCGGAGCTCGTCCATCAGCTCTTCGTCGATCTGCAGGCGGCCGGCGGTGTCCACGATCAGCACGCGGTCGCGCTCGGTCTTCGACAGCTCCAGCGCGCGCCGGGCGATGCCCACCACGTCGGTGACGCCGGGCTCGGCGTAGACGGGAACGCCCACCTGCTGCCCCAGCGTCTGCAGCTGCTCCACCGCGGCGGGGCGGTACACGTCGCAGGCCACCATGCGCGTCTGGCGCATCTCGCGCTTCATCCGGCGCGCCAGCTTGCCGGCGGTGGTGGTCTTCCCGGAGCCCTGCAGGCCGACCATCATGATCACCGTGGGCGGAATCGGCGCCAGCGCCAGCGGCGCGCGCTTCTCGCCCAGCATCCCCGTCAGCTCCTCGTGAACGATCTTCACGAGCTGCTGGCCGGGGGTGACCGACTTGAGGACGCGCTCGCCGAGCGCCTTTTCCTCCACGCGCTTCATGAAGTCGCGCGTGACCTGGTAGTTGACGTCGGCCTCGAGCAGCACGCGGCGGATCTCGCGAAGGCCTTCGCGGATCATGGCCTCGGTGAGCACGCCGCGCTGGCGCAGCCCGCCGAGTACGCCTTCGAGCTTTTCGCTGAGCTGGTCGAACAAGTGAGTCCGCCCCGGTAATGACGAAAAACGCCGCCCGGACGCGGGTTTCGCGGTCAGGCGGGAGCAGCAAAGCCTGTGATTATAGCGCAGATCCGCTCTTTCTGCAACCGCCGCCCCGTTCCGCGAATCTCACCGAGGGCGAACGGCGACCGCAACCGCATGGCTCGCACGGAGGAGCGGAGAACCGGAGGAGGGGAGAACGGCATGCAAGCGCGCGTTTCTCCGTTTCTCCGCTCCTCCGCTCCGCCTGTGAGACCCGTGGCTGGCGATGCCGGCGGGAACGAGAAAGAGGCACGGAACCGGGCGGGCTCCGTGCCTCTTCATCCTCTCCACGCCTCTGGACGGGCTACCGCGGGTCGGAGAGGTAGCGCAGCGCGTTGATGCCGGGCATGAACAGGTACGCGCCGCCACGGATGGTGACGAAGCGCGGGATTCCGCTCACGCGGTGCCGCACCGGGCACTTCTGGATGGTGAGGCGCGACACCTCTTCGGGGTGCGTGGCCGGGTCGGCCGGGTCCTGGTGCGGCGCGATCAACGCGTCCGGGTCGGCGTACAGGCCATCGAACTTCGGGCTGTTGACCCAGGTGTTCTGCACGAACTCGAACTGCCGCCCGATGTCGGTGTTGAAGCAGATGAAGTGCAGCCCGCGCTCGCCCCCGCCGTCGCTGTTCAGGATGTCGGCCGGGTCGAACGACGGTGCCAGCGGAAGACCGTAGGCGCGGCCGCGGCGCAGCAGGCGGTGGCGGTCGGCCACCAGGAGCGAGTCGGCCGGGGTGGGGCCCATCCCGTCGCGCGGGTTGGTGCGGCGCACGTGCGCGCCCAGCGGGCAGCGCTGCCCGTCCAGGTCCTTCGAGTACATGAACTCGTTCGCGCGCGCGGGGTCGAAGGTGGGCGGCTCGGCGTCGGGGAACTCCTCCAGCGGCGCGCCGTTGGGCCAGCGCCCCACCATCCGCGCGCCCATCTTCTTGCGCCGCTCGGGGTCGTGCCCGGCGATGGTGTCGAGGTACTCCCAGAAGCGCTTCACGTCTTGCGCGTACTGGCGGAACACCACGTAGCTGCCGTTGCGGCCCAGGTCCAGCCGCTCGCCCAGGGTGCTGTCGTACGGGTCCGGCGCGGCCACGGGGAACAGCTTGCGCGCGGCCTCGGTCACGGGGACGCTGGGGGTCGCGGGGTAGTTCCCGTACGCGTTGGGGTAGCCCAGCACCACCTCGCCGGCGGGGACCCTGGGCTCGTTGCTGGCGGCGTCCGCGTCGGCCTTCAGCCCGGTGATGCGCGGCTGCGCGATGCCGTCGTGGAAGCCGAAGTGCTCCTTGTCGCCTTCCAGCAGGATGCTGTCCAGCGGCGTCCCGAGCGTCATGCCCGCGGCCGCGGCGTGCTTCGCCTCGTCGTCCACCAGCTCCCGCAGGCGCTCGGGGGTGTCGGCGAAGAGGAAGAGCATGGCGTGCACGGTGGGGTTGTTCGGCCCGCCCCACGCCCACGCCCCGGGGTCCAGCTCGGGGCCGGTGTCGCCCAGCGCGCGGGTGCTGTGCTCGCCCGTCATCCCCTGCGTGAACTCGAGCTGGAAGGTGCCGAGCGTGGTCTCGTCCAGCCCCAGCGCGGCCACGCCGGCATGGGTGAGCGCCACGTTGCGCGCCTGCCGCTCGCCGTATACCTCCTTGCTGCTCTTGCTGGCCGGCGTCACGCGCCCCGCCACCCCGCCGATCCACCGGCGCGCGGCCTCGGGGCTCGCGGCGGCGGCGAAGAAGACCGGAACGTAGCAGGCCTCGCGCAGCTTGATGTAGCTGCGGGCGACGAAGCCCTGGACGTCGGCGATCTCGATCGCCGGGGTGGCGACGGGCGTCTCCACCTTCAGCTTCCGGGTCGCCTTTCCGTTCTCGGCGCCGTCGCCGAAGCGGCGGAGCCACGCCAGCGTGGCGGCCTCGTCCATCTCCTGGTACAGCCCCAGCCGGATGTGGCTGTTGTTGTTGATGTTGCTCACCGAGAGCCAGCGATAGGCGCTGTACCACACCTGCGTGGGGATCTGGCTGTCACGCGAGTACGCCTTGAACTGCTGCTCGTTGGTGGCGCCGCCGCCGGTGAGCCCCGTGGTGCGCGGAAAGCCGACGCAGTTGCTCCACACCGCCGTGAGCCCGCTGTGCGACTTGTCGATGAAATCGCCCAGGTAGTTGTCCCAGCTCCCGTCGAAGTTGCTGAAGAACACCAGCCGCCGCCCCTCGTCCACGATCACCCAGCGGGCGAAGTGGATGGAGGGGATGCCCGCCAGGTTCCCCTGGTTGCTCAGGTACTTCGCCGAGAAGTTGATGAACCCCAGCACCGCCCGCAGCACGATCCCCCTGAACCAGAGCGGCTCCTTGATGTAGATCACGGAGCTCATCTCGTTCTGGACGATGCGGTCTTCCTTCTGCTCCAGCGTGCTGGTGTGATCCTTCACGTTCCCCTTCACGATCACCGGGTCGGTGCGCGAGAGATACGCGAGGTACCCCAGCGCCGCGCCCGCCACGATCGCCACCACCGCCACGACTCCCCCCGTCACCCACGGCGCCATCGCGGGAGAGACCATCAGCCGCAGCAGGGCGTAGAGGGCGCCGACGGCGGCAAGCCCCAGCACCAGCGCGGGGATCCACAGGTGCGAGATCAGGAACTGCGGGAGGAGGAGCCTGGGATAGGGGCCCGGCTTCACCGTGGTCCACGCCAGCTCCGGCTGGCTGCCGATGAACTCCAGGATGCGCTTGCGGATCGCCAGCGGCTCGGCGGGAAGCGTTCCGCCCGCCTGCTCGGCGTCGAGGAACTCTTCCACGCGGTCGCGCAGCACGGCCTCGCGGCGGATCTGGTCCACCTGCCGGTGCATCGTTCCCGTGTAGAAGGTGTTCGACGGCTGCCGGTGCAGCAGGAAGTAGTCGTGCACCGCGCGCGGATCGGCGATCCCCGGCCACCCCTCGCAGTGGCTGAACACCGTGTCCAGCCCGGGCCCCACCTCCCGCAGCAGCTCGGCGATGTGGTCGTCCAGCGTGCCGTCGAAGTCGGTGGAGAAGAGGAGCTTGGCCGGGATCGCCGGGCCGTGCGCCTGCGGCTTCCCCTCGAACACGGGGATCGGCGCGTCGTTCGACGGCGAAGGCTGGTGGACGAGGATGCGGAGGAAGTGCACCGTCCGCAGCTTCGCGAACGGCATGATCCGGTTGGTCTCGATGTCCTCGTCCCTGGGATTGGCGATCAGGTCGAGCACGTTCCGCAGCGACGCCATGTTCCCGGCACCGGGCCTGATCCGCGGCATCACCAGCAGCGACGCCTGCCGCGTGCGCCCGTCGAGCGCGGCGGAGGCGAGCTCCTCCTGGGGCGTGCGTGACTTCGCGGCCCGCACGCGGGCGCGGCGGGCGGCGCGGCGCGCGTCTTCCTCGGAAACGATCTTCACGTCCAGCGCGATCGTGTCTGGCGCCGGTGCGGGTGCGGCGGCGGGTAGCGCGTTCGGGCCGACGGCAAGGGGAATGGGGGTGTCGCTCATCGGGACGAGACTCCTGCGGGTGAGGAAGAAAACCAGATGAAATGAAGACGAGGTGCCGGAGCGGCACCGCTGACCAGACCAGACGGGGGATGTCCGAGACGAACCGGCGGAGAGTCGATCGGAGACGGGCAGCGCGCGGGCGCTGGAGGGGAGATGCGCGCGAAGAAGGACGTAAGATGATGCCATCGCGCCGGAAACGCCAGTATCTCGATCGCACAAACTCTGTACAATGAGTTGCGGCCACGGCCGTCATCCCGTCGATGAGTGCCGCCGCGGCGCGGGTGGTGGACCGCGGAGCGGTGGAGATCGCCATGAACGGATCGCTCCTGGCGCGAGATGGGTCGGTCGGCGCGGGGGTGGTGGCGTGGTGGCTCGCTTGCGAGGGAGCACGAGCGCGTGGTGGAGGGCCGGGACATCCACGGCTCACCCTACGCTCGCATGTCCGCGGAGTCCCGGCTCGCGCGCCGGGATGGTTGCGGCGGCGGGTGGCGGATGTAAGCTTCGGGCGCGCTCGCGCGGGCGAGCGACTTCCCGCCGAACCCCGCCGCCCACGACCGATGCTCAGCACACCCCCGTTGATCGAGACCGAGCGCCTGATCCTGCGCATGGCCGACGCGTCGGACGCGCACGAGATCGTGCGCTACTTCCACGAGAACCGCGAGCACCTGGCCGGCTCGCGCCCGCGCATGACGGGCGAGTTCTTCACCGACGAGTTCTGGCGCTCGCAGGCCCACGCAGCGCTCTCCGAGTTCCGCGCGGACCGCTCGCTGCGGATGTTCATCTACGAGCGGCCGGGCGGGCGGCGCGTGGTGGGCAACGTGAATTTCGTGCAGTTCCAGCGCGGTGCCGCCCACTACTGCACCGTGGGCTACGGAATCGACCGGGCGTGCGAGGGGCGCGGGCTGATGCGCGAGGCGCTGCAGGCGGGGATTCGCTACGTCTTCCGCGACCTGAACATGCACCGCATCCAGGCCAACTACGTTCCCTGGAACCGCCGCAGCGGCGGCCTTTTGCGCCGCCTGGGCTTCAACGTGGAAGGGTACGCCCGCGATTACCTCTTCCTGGACGGCGCCTGGCAGGACCACGTCCTCACCAGCCTCACCAACCCCGACTGGCGGCCGGACACGTAAGCCGATCCTCGCGGAAGCGATCGAACGGCAACTCGCCGATGAAGAAACGCGCAGCCCCGGTGCTCCGGGGCTGCGCGTTTCTTCACCGGCCGAATTCCACCCGCCCGTCCTGCCGGGCCCCTTACCGCGGCGGGGTGATGCGGATGGTGTCGCGCGGCATCTGGTACCGCGGGTCGTCGGCCGGCGGCGGGGCCGGGGCCGGCGGTGGCGCCACCGGCGTGGTCTGGCGGCGGCCGCGTTGCCGCGGCTGCTGCGCGGGCGGCGCGTTGGGCACCAGCAGCGTGTCGAACGGCGCCGGCGTGGGCGCGGTCACCGGCGGGATGTCCGCCGGCTCCGGCTCGGGCGCGGGTGGCGGCGGCGCGGGGCGCGGGCGCGGCTGCTCGATCACCGGCGGAGGCGGCGGCGGGGGTGGCGGCGGCGCGACCGGGCTCTCGCCCTCTTCCCCGCCCGCCTTCGTGCTGTCGACCGGCGGCGGCGGCGGCGGCACGTAGCCGCGCAGCCGCACGAACGGCGGGCCCTTGGGCTGGCGCACCAGCGCGGCGCGCGTTCCCGGCGGCCAGCTCGCCGCCGAGGGGAAGCCCGTCAGCTCGATCCACAGGGTGTCGCGCTGCACGCGGCCCGCCACGAACTGTCCCGCCCCGCCCGGCTCGAACGCCACGAACGAGAAGATCCCGTCGCGCCTCACCTCTCCCGTCATCCGAAAGGGAACGCTGTCGCGCACGTACTCCCCGGCGATCGAGTCCAGCCGCTGCAGGGTGATGCGGAACTCGCCCGGCGGAACCAGGCGATACACCTGCTCCCGCACGCGCAGCGTGTCGCGCACCGGGTACTCGAAGCCGGTGAACAGCCAGCGGCCCGAGAGCACGGGCAATCCCGCCCTTTCCTCGGGAGTGGGCCTGTGGAGCGGCGGAAGGGGCTCCACGTCCGCCCTGGCATCGTTGCACGCCGCCGCGCCGATCAGCGCGAAGGCACACAGCACCGCGTGGGTCCGTCTCACCGGCAGTCTGGGTCGCAGGATGGATCGAGTTCGTGGGGCATGCGGCGCCCCTGGCGCGCCCGCCGCGCACGAGCCGTGCCGAACGCGGTTCGCGGCGCGGCCAAGAGTTGACACGATATGGCGATAACCCTAGCTTCGACAACAGACCCGGCGGATTTTCGCCGCTTTCGCGCCACCCTGAGCACGCAAATGCCCGCCACCGCGACCACGCGGCCGGAACACACCGAGGCCCAGCTCCGCCGCGCCCTGGAGGCGCACGGCCAGCGCTACACCGAGCAGCGCGCGGCCGTCTTCCGCTTTCTCGCCGGCTCCTGCGAGCACCCGTCGGCCGACGAGGTGTTCACCTCGGTGCGTGGCGAGATCCCGGACATCTCGCTGGCCACGGTGTACAAGGCGCTGGAGACGCTGGTGAGCTGCGGCCTCGCGGTCAAGCTCACCTACGGCGACGACTCGGCCCGCTACGACGCGCGCACCGACGACCACTACCACTCGCGCTGCCTGGGGTGCGGCATCGTCCGCGACGTGCCGGGCGAGAACGTGGAGATGCCGTGCGTGCACGTGGGCGACGGCTTCCGCGTGGAGGGCTTCCGCGTGGAGGTGGTCGGCTACTGCCCCACCTGCGCCTGCACGATGGACTGACCGCCACGACGCGGTGAACACGACGCCCTCCGGCACTACGCCGGAGGGCGTTTTGCGTTCGTCCGGTGCGAGGTCTCATCCGTAGTCGTGCAGGCCGCAGTGCGTGATCTGGGCGTGGTCCCCCGAGCGTCGAATTGTCAGGATTGCGGTGCTCTTCGCTTCATCCTTTCGCGCATCCCTCTCATCCCGCGCAGGAGCGATCCATTGAAATCGTCCTGATCGGGCGACCGCTCCGGAGGCACGAAGCCGGGGATGTCGGCGCCGGACGCGCACGCCACTCGCGCTACTGGAGGGGCCTCGTCGACGTGCTTCATGGGTGCCCTCGCGAGAAGTGGTTGGTGTCAAGGCGCTCCGAATCGCGCCACGCGAGCACTCAACCCGTTGGGGTTGAAGCAATCTGTCCCGCTCACACACCTTCTCGACCGCACGCAATTCGCCATTTCGGATGGTTCAGGTGCTCCCCAGTGATCCGCGGGAGAGACTCCGGTGTATCTTCCACGTTCATGGGAGGGATACGGCACGAACGCTGGACGGGGATGGGATGATGGAGAAGATGCCGCCGCTGCCGCCGCGCGAGCACGAGGCGAAGCCGGACGGGGCCGCGTGGCCACTCTCGCGCCGCGCCGCCGTGCCTGAGCTCGTGCCGCCCGGGTTCGTGCCGCCCGGGATGTCCGTCGACGGGCCGGCGGCCGCGCCGGAGGGGTTTCGCGGCGAGTGGGTGACGGACGAGGGGCGGCGGGGGCCGTTCGGCGTGGCGTCGGGGATCCTGCACGGCCTTCCCGACGCGGTGGCGGTGCCGGCGGACGCGGACGACGTGGCGGCGCTGGTGCGCTGGGCATCGTCGCGCGACGTGAAGCTGATCCCGCGCGGCGCGGGGACGGGGATGCCGGGCGGCAACGTGGGGCGCGGGGCGAGCGTCGACCTGGTGACGCACTTCGGCGAGCCGCTCCGCATCGACGCGGGCGCGCGGACGGCGGCGATCGGCGTGGGGCTCACGCTGGCGCGGGTGAATGCCGCGGCGGCCGCGCACGGGCTGCAGTTCCCCGTCGATCCGTCCAGCGGCGAGCGGGCCACGTTCGGCGGGATCATCGCCAACAACTCCGGCGGCTCGCACACGGTGCGCTACGGCTCCACGCGCGCCTGGGTGCAGGCGCTGGACATGGTGCTCGCGGACGGCACGCGCGTGCGCACCGAGCGCGGCGAGCGGGAGCGGCACCCGCGGCTCGCGGCAATCCTGGCGGAGGTGGATGCCGCGCTGGCGCCGCACGCCGGGGCGATCGCGGCGCGCTGGCCCAAGGTGCGGAAGAACTCGTCCGGCTACGCGCTGAAGGAGTACCTGGAGAGCGGCGACGCGGTGGACCTGCTGGTCGGCAGCGAGGGAACGCTGGGGCTGGTCACCCAGGCCGTGGCGCGGCTGGCGCCGGTGCCGGCGGCGCGCGGGCTGGCGCTGCTCGAGTTCACGGAGCTGGCGGCGGCCGGCGCGGCGGTGGAGCGCATCCTGGAGCTGCGCCCGGCGACGTGCGAGATCATCGACCGCACCTTCATCGACCTGGTGCGGAGCGGCGCGGACGACCCCGGCTACCCGCTGCGCGAGGGGCTGGAGGCGATCCTCTTCGTGGAGTTCGAGGCGGCGACGGAGGACGAGGTCGCGGCGGCGATGGAGCGGCTGCGGGCGCTCGCGGCCGGCGTGGCGGACCGCGTCACCCGGGCGGAGGACGAGGCGCAGCGCGAGCGCTTCTGGCACGTGCGCCACGCGGCCAGCCCGCTGATCGCGAAGTTGGCCGGGAACCGCATCTCCATGCAGTTCATCGAAGACGGCGTGGTGCCGGTGAGCCGGCTGGCCGACTACATCCGCCTGCTGCGGCGCGTGCTGGGCGAGCGGGGGCTGCCGGCGGTCATCTTCGGCCACGCGGGAGACGGCAACCTGCACGTGAACCCGCTGGTGGACGTGGCCAAGCTCGGCTGGCGCGAAGAGATCGAGGCGGTCGTCTACGAGATCGCCGAGGGCGTGGCGGCGCTGGGCGGCACGATGTCGGGCGAGCACGGCGACGGGCGCCTCCGCGCGCCGCTGATCGAGACCATCTTCGGCGCCGAAATCGTCGGCTGCTTCCGCGCGGTGAAGGCGGCGTTCGATCCCGCCGGCATCCTCAACCCCGGCGTGATCCTCCCCCTTCCCGGCCAGCGCCCGCTGGAGGCGATCCGGTACTGAGCGGCGGGATGATGGACGGGCGGGCCGCGGCGTCGGGTGACGCCGCGGCCCGCGTTCGTCCATCATCCCCCCGAACGGCTACGAGGCGCCGAGGCCGCGCACGACCTTCACCGTGGTCACCACCTGGCCCACGTGGCGCTGGGTGTGCTCGGCGGCGTGGAAGAGGAGGCCCAGCACGTTGCTGGGGAGCTGCTTGCGGCCGACGCCGCGGAACTCCAGCAGCGTCGACTCGTCCGTCGCGCGGAGCCGCGCGAGCGCGGCCTCCACGGCGGTGTCGACCAGCCGGACGAGATCGCCGGCGCTGGGCGGCGGGTCGCCGGGAGATTGCTCGCGGCCAAGGGCGGCGAACTGCTCGGCGGTCAGCGCCTCGCCACGCGCGTAGGTGAACAGGCGGTCGAGCGAGCCGGCCAGGTGCATCGCGTGAAAGCCGGCCGACGCGGTGCCGCCGGGGCGCGACCAGAGCGCGCCGATCGAGAGATCCGCGATCGCGGCGGCCACGTCTTCGCGCGCGCCGATCAGGGCATGCGCCACGGGCATCAGCAGCGGCGGGATGCCGGGGACGGGGCCGCGCATCCAGGCTTCGGGTTCGCTCATCGGATCGCTCTTATTCGGTTGATGTGCCCCGGTCGCGGGCCGTCCACGCCGCGGCACTCGTTCTGCATCTACATTTCGCGACAGGATGCGAGCGAGAGGCGGATTCATCCCATCGCCCGCATCCAGGTCGGCACCTCTCCATCCCGCGGGACTGACACACACATGCCGAAACTGAAGATCGACCTCGACGCGCTGCAGGTGGACTCGTTCGACACCGCGGCCCCGGCGATGCGGAAGGTGGTGGTCACGGCCAACGCGCTCGCGCCGAGCTTTCCGGACCCGGTGTACACCTGCGCGTACCACTGCACCTACATCGGCCCGACCTGCGACTGCTGATCCGCCCGCCGTCGTCCGAAACCAGTCCAGCGACGCGCGTCGAGATCCTCCGAGCGCCATCGCTTTCTGCACGATGGCACGCGGAAAGCACCGTGACATCGCATGATCGATCGAGGCCGGCTCCCGTGCGACGGGAGCCGGCCTCGTCGTCATCCGCCGTTCTCCAGCTCGCCGCGGACGATCTCCGTCAGCGCCTCGGCGTTGTTGAGCGAGGGATCGTCGGTGACGCGCTCCAGCAGGCCGCGCAGGAGCTCGCCCATGCGCGGGCCGGCGGCCACGCCCAGCTGGCGCAGCTCCGCGCCGCCGATGGCCAGGTCGCCGATCTCCAGCGCGGCGCCGCTACGCATCAGGCTGTCCGCGCGGCGGCGGAGCGCCTCGGCGTTGCGGACGCGCTCCTCGTCGACCGACGCGTGGCCCCTGGCGTTGTAGATCTCCAGCCGCAGCAGGTCGTGCACGTACGCGCGGCCCACCAGGCGCAGCCAGCGGCGCACCTCCGGCGCGGGCGCATCGTGCGAGGGGAGATCCTCGTGCTGGGCGACGAGGTGCGTGGTGAAGTCGCGCTCGGCGTTGCTGAACTTGAGGCGCGTCATCAACCCCATCACCAGCGCGCCGCCGGCCGCGGCATGGCCGGGAAATCCGCCGTCCTCCGCGCGCGCGGCGGGCTTGCCGACGTCGTGCAGCAGCGCGGCGAGGCGCAGCGGGATGCGGCTGGGCGGCGCCGCGTCGGCCGAGCGCAGCAGGTGCGTCCACACATCCTCGTCGCTATCCGAGACGCCCGCGCACGCCTGCAGCTCGGGGTAGAGCGAGGCGAGCGCGCCGCACCGTTCGTACAGGCGCAGCGAGTCGGAGGGGCGATCCACCTCCTTGAGCACCTTCAGCAGCTCCTCGCGCACCCGCTCGGCCGAGAGGTGCGGAAGCTCGGGCGCGGCCTGGCGCGCGGCCTCCCACGTATCGGGGTCGATGCGGAAGCCGAAGCGCCCGGCGAAGCGGAGCGCGCGGAGCACGCGCAGCCGGTCCTCGCGAAAGCGCTCGCGCGCGTCGCCCACGGTGCGGATCACGCCGGCGCGCACGTCCGCCAGCCCGCCGTGCGGGTCGCGCACCTCGTGCGTGCGCGGGTGCCAGGCGATGGCGTTGATGGTGAAGTCGCGCCGCTGCAGGTCTTCCTCCACCGTGTCGCTGAACGAGACGCGGGCGTGGCGGCCGTCCGTCTCCACGTCGCGGCGGAAGGTGGTGACCTCCACCAGCCGCCTGTCGGCGCCCAGGACGCCGACCGTGCCATGCGCCAGGCCCACGGGCACGGTGCGGCGGAAGAGGCGCTGCACGTCGCCCGGGCGGGCGGCGGTGGCCAGGTCCCAGTCCTTCCCCTCGCCGTGCCCGGCCAGCGCGTCGCGCACGGCGCCGCCCACGGCCCAGGTGCTGAACCCCGCGTCTTCCAGCTTTCGGGCGATGTGGACCACCGCCTCGGGCGGGCGCAGGTCGGGGCGTTCGGCGGCAGGGCGGTCGGTCACGGCGCTGGATTTCGGTCGGGGGCGACGGGTGGATTCCGGGGCCGGAGGCAGCCCTGGCAAAGTGCCTCCAAGTGTGCAAACCGCAAGCGCTTGGCGAGATTGGGACGCGCTGTTATCTTTTGCGGTCCACCGAACACACCGCCGCTCTCCCCACCCGGGATCCGGATGAAGATCTTCCAGATGCTGGAACGCTCCAGCGCATCGGAGCCGTTCCGCCAGGCCGTCGAGCGCTTCCTGCGCGAGGGCCGTCCCAACGAGCGCATCGCGTTCAACCGCGACTCGCCGGCCGTGAAGGTGGAGCGCTGGCTCACCAAGGCGCTGGAAGAATACCCGGAGCTGCACATCGAATCAATCGACGTGCGCGGCTCGTCCGGCTGCGAGTACTTCCGCGGGGTGGCCGAGGTGCACACCGCCGCCGAGGTGCGCCGCGTGAGCTTCCACTGGGACTGCCGGTGGAAGGCCGAGGAGATGGGGTGGAGCGACTACTTCGGCTACCCCGACCAGATCCGCGCCGCCCGCGAGTTCGGCTACGACTGCTTCAAGACGTGGAGCGAGGACGACGTGAAGGTGAAGGCCCTCGCGCTCGCCGGCGAGCTGGACGCGGTCGGCGAGCCCGTCGCCGCCTGACGCGTCCGGCCTCGCCCGGACGATGAACCTGGACGATGAACGGCCGCCCCCGGCGAGGGGGCGGCCGTTCTCGTTCCAGGCGGATGATGGGGTCAGCGCGCCTCCGGCTCCTCGGCTGCCGGGAGCGTGAGCGTGAACACCGATCCCTCGCCCACCACGCTCCGGGCGGTGAGGTCGCCGCCCATGGCGCGCGCCATGTCGCGGCTGATCGCCAGCCCCAGCCCCGTTCCCTCGCGCATCGAGGTGAGCGAGCGGCCCAGCTGCACGAACGGCTCGAAGATCCGCTCCAGCTGGTCTTCGGGGATCCCCTCGCCGGTGTCGCGCACCTGGATCGACACCGCGTCCGGGGCGGTGTCGCACGTCACCTCCACCCGCCCGCCGCCCGCGGTGAACTTCACCGCGTTCGAGCAGAGGTTGAGCACGATCTGCTCCACCTTCACGGGATCGGCGAGGGCCACCAGCGTATCCGGGCACTCGCCCATCCGCAGCGAGATCCCCTTCTCGCGGGCCTGCGGATCCAGCAGCTGCGACACCGTGAGCACCGCGTGGCGGACGCGCACCGGCTCGCGGTCGTAGGTCATCTGCCCCGCCTCGATGCGGCTGAAGTTGAGCAGGTCGTTGATGATGTTCAGCAGGTGCCGCTGGCTGCGCTCGATCTTCTCCAGGTCTTCCTGCTGCTCCTCGGTCACCGGGCCGCGCAGCCCCAGCGCCAGCAGCTGCGTGTACCCGCCGATGGCGTTCAGCGGCGTCCGCAGCTCGTGGCTCATCGCCGCCAGGAACTCGCTCTTGGCGCGGTTGTTCGCCTCGGCCTCGGCGGCGCGGCGGGTGGCGTCGAGCGCGAGCATCTCGGCCTGGCGGCGCTCGGTGAGGTCGCGCGTGACCTTGGTGAAGCCCAGCAGCCGCCCATCGCCCGAATGCAGCGCGGTGATCACCACGTTCGCCCAGAAGTAGGTGCCGTCCTTCCGCACGCGCCACCCCTCGTCTTCCACCCGGCCGTCGCGCAGCGCCATCTTCAGCTCCCACGCCGGCTTCCCGGCGGCGACGTCTTCCGGCGGGTAGAAGGTGCTGAAGTGGCGGCCGATGATCTCGCCGGCGGTGTAGCCTTCCATCCGCTGCGCGCCCTCGTTCCAGCTCGCCACCATCCCCCCGGCATCGAGCATGAAGATTCCGTAGTCGCGGACGTTCTGGACCAGGAGGCGGAAGGTCTCCTCGCTCTCGCGCAGCGCCTGCTCGTTGCGCCGCCGCTCGGTGAGGTCGCGCGTGACCTTGGCGAACCCCACCAGCGTTCCCGTCTCGTCACGGAGGGCGGTGATCACCACGTTGGCCCAGAAGCGCGAGCCGTCCTTGCGCACGCGCCACCCCTCGTCTTCCACCCTCCCCTGATCCGAGGCGACCTCCAGCATCCACTTCGTCATCGCCTTGTTTTCGGGCGGATAGAACACGGAGAAGTGCTGACCCACGATCTCGGCGCGGGTGTAGCCCTTCAGGCGCTCGGCGCCGGCATTCCAGTTCAGCACGTGGCCGGTGGCGTCCAGCGCGAAGATCGCGTAATCCTGCACGCTCTCCACCAGCAGCTGGTAGAGACCGGAGCCTTCCGCCACGCTTCTGCCCGTTCCCGCCGCCCCCGCGAAGACCGCCGCATCGCGCCGCGCGTCATCGCTCACGGGCGCCTCCTCGGCGCCCGCGGCATCACCCCATCCCTCGGTCATCGGATCCTTGGACAAACGTCGGACCAGCCGCCAACCCGCCGGACGCGATGGATCCACTGCAAAAATCATGGACGTTGCGTGGGGGAATCCCCTACACTAGCCGACGAGAGACCTCTCGAGGTGCTGGACAGCGCCGGGACAGCGAACGCGGAGCACCGTCCGGCGCTCCGCGTTCTCATCGCATTCTCCCCGCCTGCCGCGGTTTCTACCGTGACGAGAGGACGAAGGTGTTGCCGTCCGGGTCCTTGAAGATGGCGCTGGTTCCCCACTGCTCCGTCTTCGGCGGCTGCACGAACTCCACGCCACGCGCCACGTACTCGTCGTAGCTCTTTTGCACGTCGTCGGTGGCGAACGACAGGCCCATGAAGCCGCCGATGCGCGCCTCCTGCCCCGGCGGGGTGAACAGCACCACCCCCGTCTCCGCCCCGGGAATGCGCAGCTCGATCCAGCGCTGCTCGCCGAACGGCTGGTCGGTCACCACGCGGAAGCCGAGCTTGCTGGTGTAGAACTCCAGCGCCCGGTCCTGATCGCGCGTGGAGATGGTGATGAACTTGACCGCCTTGATCATGGGATTCGCTCCGCGCCACGGTGTTCGGTTCGTACCTCGAAATCGCGGCACAACGAAAACCCCGCGGCCCTTGCGCTGCAAGGCGCGCAGCCGCGACTATGGCATCCATTGCCACAACCAACCGTCACCTCTCCGCTTCCCCACCCATCGATGCCGGTTCTGCTCGACGACTACGTGATCGAGACGCTGATGCCCGATCTCGTCGGGCACGACCGTCATCCCTCCGCCTTCCTCGTCTACCTCGCCCTCTGGCGACTGACGGAGGGCGGCGTCCGCGAGGCCGTCGCCTCCCTCCGCCAGCTCGCCGAGGAGACGGGCCTCTCGCGCCGCGCCGTGCAGGACGCCATCGCGCGCCTCACCGCGCGCCACCTGGTGGAGGCCGAGCGCGAGGGGATCACCGACGTCCCGGCCTACCGCGTCCTCCGTCCGTGGGTGCGCGCGGCCCCAGCCTCACGCACGGGGCCGGCGAAATGACGGGCCTGCGCTCCACGAGCAGGCGACCGGTTTACGCTCGCGACCGGCGTGACCCGTGCCTGGTCATCGGCCAAACGCCTCGCTCAGCTTGGAAACCAGGGAGTTGACTCGCGGGCGTTGCTCGGGGGGAACCGCCCTGACGGTCTGCTCCGTGAGCAGGTCCAGCGCATCGGCGGGTAGCTTCGCCGCCTGTTTCACCGTCCAGGCCAACCGCGAGGAAAGCTGGCTCGGCTCGCCTTCAGGCGCGGCCGCAGTCTCGGCGTAGCGAAGATGGGCGGCGAACCGCTCCAGGCGTGCTGCCTGCGCCTGGAATGCCACGTCGGCAACCTGCTGGTATGCGGGCGTGGCGTCGAGCAGGTCGAGGAACGCGTCGGTTGCCTCACCCGACTCGATGAACGTGTGGAACTGCGAGCGCAGGGCGGGATCGTTGATTCCATCCAGCAGGCGTCCGATATCCACGGCTCCGCTCCTCGTATTGGTGCTCGTTGAAATCACTCTCGGTGTCCGTCTCACCCTTCCGACGCATCCAATCCACATCATTCTACATCCCGATCCGAAGATTCCAATCCAGTGCGCAGTTTCTTCAATAAGCGGAACAGCCGGACCGAGGCTGCCGAGCAGGTCGTCCCGATCGCACGCGCCACGTCCCTGATCGAGCGATCCTCCCAGAAATGGAGGCGGATCAGCTCCCACTCATCTACCGAGAGCTCACCCAGCACACGCTCCAGCACGACCTGCTGCTCGAGGGAGGCATCCGCGCCCGGCGAGGAAGGGTCCTCGCATGACGACCATTCATTCTCGCCCCCCCGACCTCCACCATCCGCCAGAAACCTGCGTAAACAGGTTCCCATTCAGGTCTGCCGAGGACGGATGGAGGTACAGCCTGCATGCCCACCATGAGACGGCCAGAGCTCTGGACGTTCGCCGGATCGGCTCCACCGGACCCGACTGCCGATCCGGCGGAATCGTTCAGATCAGCCCCCGCGCCGAAGCCCGCGTCCCGCCCGCGCCCCGGTGATCCGCCCGTTCCGGATCTCCGGGACACCGTTCACGATCACGTGCTGGATGCCGACGGCGGTCTGCACCGGGTTCACGAAGGTCGCGCGGTCGCAGACGGTGTTCGGGTCGAAGAGGGTGAGGTCGGCGTACATCCCGGCCTTCAGCACCCCGCGGTCGGCAAGGCCCACGCGCGCGGCGGGAAGCGCGGTGAACTTGCGGATCGCGTCTTCCAGCGTGATCACGTGCCGCTCGCGCACGTAGTGGCAGAGGATGCGCGGGAACGAGCCGTAGGCGCGCGGGTGCGGGTGCTCCACCACCGTGCTGTCCGCGCGCCGGGCGCCGGCATCGATCCCCACGCTCACCCACGGCTGGCGCATGGCGAACTCGATGTCGGGCTCGCCCATGGAGAAGTAGATGGCGCTGCTGCGTGCCCGGTCGGCCAGGATGAGGTCGAAGAGCGCCTGCACCACCGGCTGGTTCCGCGCCGCCGCCACCTCGCTCAGCCGCATCCCCTGGTAGCGCCGCAGCGAGTCCTCGGCGATGGCGGCGATCATCACGCCGCTGGGCCCGCCCGCGCTGGCGCCGATGTTCTCGTCGCCGCCGCGCGTGAGCTCCTCGGCGATGCGCGCGCGCGTGGCGGGGTCGCGCAGGCGCGCGAGCATCGCCTCGCTCCCGCCGGCGTGCGCCCAGCCGGGGAGGATCGCGTCCAGGTCGGTCCCCGACGCGGGGTACGGGTACTGGTCGGCGCTCACGTCCACGCCTCGGGCGCGCGCCGCCTCGATCGCGGCGACGGCCTGCGGCATCTTCCCCCAGTTCGCCTTGCCGCTGACCTTGATGTGGTGCACCTGCACCCACGTTCCCGCCGCCTCGCCGATGTGGATCGCCTCGTTCACCGCCTCCACCAGCCGGTTTCCCTCGCTGCGGATGTGGCTGGCGTACCCGCCGCCGTACTCCCCCGCCACCTTCGCCAGCTCCACGATCTCGTCGGTCGGCGTGAAGCTCGCCGGGCTGTACGCCATCCCGGTCGAGAGCCCCATCGCCCCCTGCCGCATGGCCTCACCGACCAGCCCGCGCATCTGCTGCAGCTCGGCGGGCGTGGCGCGGCGGTCCTCGTCGCCCATCACGTAGCGGCGCACCGAGCCCAGGGTGACGAAGGTCGCCAGGTTGATGGCCGGGCGCGCGCTGTCCAGCCGCGCGAAATAGCCGTCCAGGTCGCGCCAGGTCACCTGCGCGCGCGTGCTGTCGCCCAGCTCGCGGAGCGTGCGCTCGTTCACCGGCACCACCGAGGTCACCTCGCCGGTGATCTCGGTGGTGATCCCCTGCGTGATCTTGCTCGCCGCCTGCGGGTTGGTGAGGAGCGGATACTCCGAGTGCCCCAGCATGTCGATGAACCCCGGCGCCACGATCAGCCCCGTGGCGTCGATGGTGTCGCGCGCCCGCGCCCCCGTGAGCACGCCCACCGCCGCGATCCGGTCGCCGCGGATCGCCACGTCGCCGCGCACCCACGGGCTCCCCGTCCCGTCGATGATCCGCCCGCCGCGGATCAGCAGGTCGTACACGCCGTCACGGCCACGCGCGGGCGCCGGGGCGTCCACCCGCGCGCCCGACGGCGCCGTGGCGCTCGTGCCCCCCGCGGACGGAGATGCCGCCCCCCTCGCCGGCGCCGGCGCCGCCGGCGCGCACGCGGCGGCCGCGAGCGCGAGGATCGATGCGGATGCGAGGACCGCGGTGCGGCGGGGGATGAACGTCATGGGTCCGTGGCCGGGTGGACGATGCGATCGGGCGCGGGGGCGTGTCCGTGACCGCTGGACCGGGCCCCCGCATCCGGACATTCGCCCCGCCCCGCGATGGACGCAAGTGCACCCTCCGAGCGTGAACAGCGGATCCGCGAGGGAAGTGGTTCCACCGCTCCCATTCGCCTCCAGGAACGACGCGGGAGATCGCCCTCCGACCTTTTATCGCCTGTCCCCGCGCTGGCATCTTTGGAGCGTTCAAATTGCCGTTCTGCAAGGGTTTAGCTCGTGCACTCGGCCCCTTGACGAGACATCTGTTTGGGTGAGAGTTCGATCCCGTCGCAGCTGCCCCACCCCACCCTCACTCGGACGGACGACCATGAGAACGCATCGCCCCATGATGTCGCTGGAAGGCACTCTCGAGCTGATCGACCTGACCCACGCATCCGAAGGGGAGGCGCTGGCGGCCATCCGCCAGGCACGCCGGGAAGGGCGCCCGCGCCGGCCGAACGGCCGCGCCGTGGTGATCGACCTGGGCACGCTGGGCGCCCCTCGCCAGGAGCCGGATTCCGCCGCTGGTGCCGCGGAGCCACGGGCGCCCCGCCACGCGAACGGCGGCGCGTCCGCCGGCGCCGCGGGCGGCGAGCCGCCGTTCTCGTTCGCCACCTTCGCCGACGTGCTGCGGCGGATGCGCCCGCCGGAAGCGGCGCCGCGGCCGGAGGAGGCGTGCATGTCCGGCGGGACCGAGGAGCGCACGGAGATGGAGCAGGTCTTCAGCCGGCGCACGCTGGTGATCGAGGAGGAAGGCGCGGGGAAGATGGTGGCGGCGGCCGTCGCCGGGTTCGGTCTGGGCGCCGCGGCAGTGTTCCTGGCGCGCCGGCTCCGCTACGTCCCGCCGGCGCCGTCGCACCAGGAGCGGCCGCGCTCCACCTATCCCGCCTCGCACATCGCCTCCGATGCCGGCTGGCAGGCGCAGCTCGAGGAGATCGAGCGCCGCTTCGCCGACGGCTCCAGCGACGACCCGGACGATGACGAGCCATCGCTCCGGGACTGATCTCCCGGAGCACGCGCCGGGCGGCCGCGGATGACCCCGCGGCCACCCTCCGCGTGCCGTCATCAATCTTCCGGAATGGGGGAAGCCGCGTCCCCACGCTGGCGGATGCGGAGCGGCAAGTCATCGTCCTGCAACCACTTCCGTCAGCTGCAACTCCCTTGACGCAGCACGGACGCCTCCCCACTGTTGAACAGATTGTCACCACGCCACGAGAGAATCCAGATGAGAAACCCGATGCGCCCTCTTTCGCTCGAAGGCACGCGCGAAGTCATCGATGAGATGGCGCGGCCGCCGGAGGATACGCCTGCCCGGCGGAGAATGGTCGAACGAGTGCGGGAGATGGTAGCCCTGCGTGAGAGGCTTGAAGCAGAGGAACCTACGTTGCCACAGAAGTAGGATTTGGAGATCCTGGGCGGGTTTGCTCGGTTTCTTCTCGCATCCACCTGAATCGATCCAATGTCGGCGCGGAGCGAAGTGTCACTCGGGGACGTCGTGGTCGGAAAGCTGGAGGGGCCGCCGGAGCCGGGCTTCGATTGCGGTCATGCCGAACGGAACACGTTTTCTACGACCACGCCTGGTCTGCTCAGCAGGAATTGGTATCGACTACATACCAGTACTACGTGAACGGTATCTTCGCCGGGTTTGCGACCGTGTCGATGGACGGGATTCCGCTCTCTTTTCGGGAGCGCGGCTCTCGGCTTCGCTACGAGAATGTTGCCGCTACAAAGCTTGCCCAACTCGGCGTCGACAAGCGATTCCAAGGCCGCGGACTGGGCGAAGCCATTGTCGCGGATGTCATCGGCCTCGCGCAGAAGGGCTCACGGATGATCGGCTGCCGCTTCGTTGCGGTGGATGCACGGCCGGGGCTGGACGGCTGGTACGAGCGACTCGCGTTCAGGCGCAACAAGCTGATGCAGCAGCGCATGATTCGCCTGGCGTTGGACAAGCAGCGAGATGTAGGCCGGCTTGCCACGAGCATGCGATACGACATCCGCAACGCGTGATACCCCTTCACCGAACTAGATGCGAAGGTCACCGCTGTCGATCGAGGCTCGTGCGAGATCCTCGACGAGATGTCCAGCCCGCCCAAGAACACCGCTCGAACGTCGGCGGTTGATGGAGCGCGTGCGTATCATCGAAGAGACGGAGAAACGCCGCCAAGCTGGAGCCACCACGACGGTCGACGAGCAGCGAACGGCTCCGGTCATCGAAGGCCGCAACGAGTAAGTCCCGTATGGAATCGGGGCGGCCGCGCCTCCATCGCGCAGCCGCCCGGATCGGCGTGTCTCCACCTCCCGCCGCTACACCCGTCCCGCCCCTTCCAGCATGCGGCGGGCGTAGCTGAGGGCGCCGGCGACGGCGTCGGAGACGCCGGGGCGCACCTCGAAGTCGGTGTCCGTGGCGTCGAGGGCGCGGGTCACGGCGGCGGCATAGAAGGAGGCGTTCAGCGTACCGCCGTGGAAGACCACGGGGACGGCGCCCTCCCATGGCTGCAGGCGGCGGGCGAGAGCGCGCGCGTGGCTGGCCAGCTCGCGCGCCTCGCGCTCCACCACGCGCGTGGCGACCGCATCTCCCGCCTCGGCCGCGTCGATCACGTGGATGGCGAGCGCGGCGACCTCGGCCTTCTCGGCGCGGCCGGCCCACGGCGGGATCGCCTCGGGGCCGGCGAGCTCCAGCAGCTGCAGGAGCCGCGGAAGGAGCGTGGTCTCCGGCCCGCGGCCGTCGGCGGCGCGGAGCGCCACGGCCAGGCCGTTGCGCCCCAGGCTCCACGCGCTCCCCTCGTCGCCCACGATCATCCCCCATCCCCCGCACCGCTCCACCCGCCCATCGCCGCCACGCGCGTAGCCGACCGAGCCGGTGCCCGCGATCAGCAGGATCCCCGGCCGGCCGCCGAGCGCGCCTTCCAGCGCCACCTCGCCGTCGGTCTTCACCCACACCCGCTCCGCCACGTTCGCCGCGGTGAGCGCGGCTTCGACCATCCCGCGCTCCTTCTCGTTCCCCACGCCCGCGAGCCCGGCGCAGAGCGACACCACGGCCTGGCGCACGCCCGCCTCGGCGACCGCGTCGCGGACGAGCCCGGCCAGCATCCCGGCGGTGGCGGCGGGGTCGCGCGGGTTCACCAGGCCCGCCGGGCCCACGCGCCGCGCCAGCTCGCGCCCGTCTTCATCCGCCAGCGCGAGCGTCGTGCGCGTCCCGCCCCCGTCGATCCCGGCGAATACGGTCATCGCCCCGCCCCGACGGTCTGCCCGCCGACCTCGGCGACCTCGCCGGCCGCGCCCCGTGGCGCGGGCCGGGTGCCGGTCCCCCAGCCGGGGCGATCCGTCTGCCGGCGGCGCGGGGGCGCGGCGACCTCGGCGGTGGAGAGGAGCGGCTGCTCCACGCGCTGCCCGGCGCGGCGCACCACGTACGCCTCCATGGCGAAGTACTCGGGAAGCCCCAGCCGGTCGACGATCCTGGCCGTGCCCATGTTGCGCTCCTCCACGCGCTGCCAGAACTCGCGGTCGTCCTGCCCGGGGAACGGCGCCTTGTCCTTCTGGCTCTGGTGCTTGTAGATGGCCAGGATCTTCAGCCGCAGCTCCTCTTCCGAGAGCGGCACCAGCACGTCGGCCGAGCTCACGGGCCACTCCTGCCAGGCGCCGCGGTAGTACCACACCTCGGGCGCGGCGCCGCCATACTCCTGCAGCGCCCGCTCCACCGCCTCCAGGCACATGCGGTGGGTGCCGTGCGGATCGGAGAGGTCGCCCGCCACGAACAGGATCTCGGGCTGGTGCTGCTCGATCAGCTCCAGGGTGATGCGCACGTCCTCGGCGGTGATCGGGTCCTTGCGCACCTTCCCGGTCTGGTAGAAGGGGAGGTCCAGGAAGCACGCCTGCTCGCGGCGCATCCCGAAGGTCTCGATCCCGCTCACCGCCTCGGCCTCGCGGATGCGGCGCTTGATGGTGAGCACCTCGTCGATGTCCACCTCTCCCGGGCGCTTGCTGTCCAGGAACTGCTCGATCCGCCCCGACAGCTCGTCGACGCGGCCGTCGCCCACGCTGAAGTCGCGGTGGAAGCGGCGGAGCCAGTCGATGTAGCGCCGCACCTCGTGGTCGAACACCGCGATGTTCCCCGAGGTCTGGTAGGCGACCACGATGTCGTTCTCGTTCTGGTGCAGCTTGTTGAGGATGCCGCCCATCGAGATCACGTCGTCGTCGGGGTGCGGGCTGAACACGATGATCCGCTTCCCCTGCGGCAGCCGGCTGCGGCCGCGCACCTTGGAGAGGAGCGCGTTGAAGATCTCGCCGTTCAGCGGCCCCGCGCTGCCGTAGCGCGCCAGGAGCGACGACAGGTGGTGCTCGCGGTAGTCGTCGTTGTCCAGCTTCAGGATGCTCTTTCCCGTCTGCTGGCTCAACCAGATCACCGCCTCGGTCTCGAGCGCCCGGTCCCACCGGACCTCGCCCACCACCCACGGCGTCTTGATGCGGGTGAGCTCGGCGGCGGCGGCCGGGTCCAGGTAGAAGGTGGCGTTGGGGTGGTTCTGGAGGTACGTGGCCGCCACGTCGGGGTCGGGCTCGCCCTCCACCGAGCGGCGCACGATGGTGGCCTTGTGCTCGCCGGTGGCCACCAGGGCGATCTCGCGCGCGTCCATGATGCTGGCCACGCCCATGGTGATCGCCTCCATCGGCACGTTGTCCTCGCCGAAGAAGTCGGCCGCGGCGTCGCGGCGGGTCACCGTGTCGAGCGCGATCAGCCGCGTGCGGCTCTGGACGCCGCTTCCGGGCTCGTTGAAGCCGATGTGCCCCGTCTTGCCGATCCCCAGGATCTGGAAGTCGATCCCGCCGGCGTCGCGCACCGCCTGCTCGTACCAGGCGCAGAACTCCTCCACCTTCTCGCGCGGCACGTCGCCGGCGGGGATGTGGATGTTTTCCCTGGGCACGTTGATGTGGTCGAACAGGTTCTCCCACATGTACCGGACGTAGCTGTGGATGCTGTCCGGCGCCATCGGGTAGTACTCGTCGAGGTTGAAGGTGACCACGTTGCCGAAGTCGAGCCCTTCGTCGCGGTGCAGCCGGATCAGCTCGCGGTAGATGCCGATGGGGGTGCTGCCGGTGGCGAGCCCGAGCACGGCGGGGCGCCCCTCGGCGTTGCGCTCGCGGATGAGCTGCGCGATGCGCTCGGCCACCGTCCGGGCGATCTGGTCGTACTCCACGATGACGACGGAAACGCGCTCCTGGGTCTGCGCCATGCTCTCGCTCTGCCGGTTCTGCGGTCGATGCCTGCGTTTTACGGGATCGGGTGTGGGCTGCACGCATCGGGCCAGCGCGCGTCCCATACGGTTTCTCGCATGGATCCCCGGCGTTTCCACGCGCGCCGCGCGAGGCCCGTGGACCTCCGGCGAACGGGGTCCGACGGTGATCGGCGATGGAGCCCGCGCGGCAACGTGTCGGCATCGCGCGCCACGCGCGTGACGGTCAGCGCCACGCGAGGCGGTCTACACGGTGGGGTGGGAGATGGCGAGCGCCACCGAGCGGGCGCGGCGACGGCTAGCGGCCGCGCGCCTCCCAGTCGATCAGCGGCGCGTCGGTGATCGCGCGCTGCACGGCGTCGGCGACGGCGCGGCGGAGGGCGACGTGCTTGTCGTTGGCGCTGGTGGGGTTCACGCGGTTGGTGAGGATGACCACGAACACCCCGCGCTCGGGATCGACCCAGATCGAGGTGCCCGTGTACCCCGTGTGGCCGAAGGAGCGCGGCCCGAAGTATCGCCCGGCGGAGCTGTTGCCGCTGGGCGTGTCCCACCCGAGCGCGCGGCTGCTGCCGGGGAACTCGGGCGCCGTCCAGCGCGCCACCGTCTGCGGCTTGAGGATGCGCGCGCCCCCGTACTCGCCGCCGTTCAGCAGCATCTGCGCGAAGATCGCCAGGTCGCGGGCGCTGCTGAACAGCCCGGCGTGGCCGGCGACGCCGCCGAGCGCGAAGGCGTTGGGATCGTGCACCGATCCCCAGATGTGCCCGCGCGCCGAATCCACCTCCGTCGCGGCGATCCGCGGCCGCAGCGACGGATCGGGCCGGAACCGCGTGTCGCGCATCCCCAGCGGCTGGAACACGCGCGCGGCGGTGAAGCGGTCGAGCGAATCGCCCGTGATCCGCTCCACCACGAAGCCGGCGAGCACCAGGTCCCAGTCGCTGTAGATGGTGCGCGTGCCGGTGGCGTACTTCAGCGGCCGCGCGTCGATCTGCCGCAGGTACTGCTCGCGCCCGCGGAAGTCGCGGAAGAGCGGCGCGAACGCCTCGAAGCCCGCGCGGTGGGTGAGGACCTGGCGGACGGTGATGTGCTGCTTGGCCGTGTCCCGCAGCCCGGGGAGATACCACGCCACGCGCTGGTCCAGCTCCAGCCGCCCCTCGTCTTCCAGCAGCGCCATCGCCGTGGTGGTGGCGACCACCTTGGTGACCGAGGCCATGTCGAAGAGCGTGCTGTCGGTGACCGCGGGCGACCCCGGCGCCCAATCGACTGCGCCGTAGCCGCGCAGGTGCACCAGCCGCCCCCACCGGCCCACGGCGATCGCGATCCCGCTCGCCGCCCGGTCCGCGATGGCGGCGCTGGCGAGCGAATCGAGCGTCGCGCCCAGCCCCGCGTCCATCCCCACCGCGCTCGCCGGCGCCGCCACCAGCGTCCGCGCCGCCTCCAGGCGCGCCGCTGCCGGCACCGGCACCGGCGCGACCACCGGCACTGGCGCGACCACCGGCCGCGGCGTGCACGCGGCGATCAGCAGCGGCAGAACGAACAGGGAGATGCGCTTCACGAATCGCCTCGGACGAGAGCGGAAGATGGGATCGCCGGCGCGCCCGCGAACACGCGGCCTCGCCGTTGGAGTCCGCCCGGGCGGACCGTGTGCCGTTGCAGCCGCCACTTCGGTGGCATCATCGACCGATGAACCGCGCGCAGATCACCACGACCCGCCGTAGAGAGCGCCTACCGTGCCGCCGCCGCGCGCGCGATCCCGGTCCCGCGCGGCGCGTCGGCGGTGATGCTCACGGGGAGCTTGCCGCCGATGGGCGCGCGGCCCAGGAGGGCGCGGGCGGCGGCGGACTGGCAGACGGCCTCGCGCCCCCACGCGGCCACGTACGCGGGCACGGAGGGAAACGAGCGCAGCAGGTACGGGCTCCCGAAGCTCACCACGATCACGGGCTTCCCGCTCGCCGCGAGCTGCTCCACGAAGCGCGCGAAGCCGCCGCCGGCCTCCACGCTGCCGCGGTACTCGCGCGGGGTGACGTACGCGCCCACGATCACGAGGTCCGCCGCGTCCGCCCGCGCCCGCAGCGCCGCGAAGTCGCTGGCGTCGCTCACGCGCACCGCGTCGATCGTGCGCCCGCCGCCGGCGAGCTCGGCGTCGAACACCGTGCCCGCGCTGCTTCCGGGGTCGCTGTAGGTGACGGAGAGGATGCGCTTCGCATCGCCCGCCAGCGGCACCTGGCCGCGGCGGTCGCGGACGAGGGTGATGGAGCGCTGCGCCACCTCCATCGCGACTCGCCGGTGCGCCTCGCTCCCGACCAGCGAGGTGATCGCGGCCTCGCTGGCGAAGCGGTCGTGCTCCAGCCGCACGCGCGACTTGGCCTCCAGGATCCGGCGGACGGACTGGTCGATCCGCGCCTCGCTCAGGCGCCCGTCGCGCACGGCGCGCTCCACCGCGTCGAGCACGCCGGGGATGTCTTCGGGCTGCAGCAGGATGTCGGCGCCCGCGCCGATCGCGCGGATGGCGGCGTCGCCCTGGCCGTAGCGGCTGGTGAGCCCGCGCATGTTGAACGCATCGGTGCTCACCAGGCCGTGGAAGCTCAGGTCGCGCCGCAGGACGTCGCCCGTCAGCTTCGGACTGACCGAGGCGGGGACGTCGTCGCCCGTCACGCGCGGCACGGCGATGTGGCCAACGAGCACGCCATCCATCCCCGCCGCCATCGCCGCGCGAAAGGGCGGCAGGTCCACGGCGGCCAGGCGGCGCGCGTCGGCGTCGACGCTGGGGAGGCCCATGTGGCTGTCGGTGTGCGTGTCGCCGTGCCCGGGAAAGTGCTTCCCCATGGCCAGCAGCCCGCCGGCGTGCAGCCCGCGCACGTAGTCGGCCGCGAACCGGCCCACGCTCGCCGGGTCCTCGCCGAACGAGCGGGTGTTGATGATGGGGTTCGCGGGATTGGAGTTCACGTCCAGCACCGGCGA
>Ga0247773_1000084_pt1 | contig 42775 bp, 37 predicted proteins | sample UWRJL092311B6_FD_179934 | JGI IMG/M metagenome (GOLD analysis project Ga0247773, IMG submission 179934) | Plant litter microbial communities from Arlington Agricultural Research Station in Wisconsin, United States - UWRJ-L092-311B-6 | ecosystem: Environmental > Terrestrial > Plant litter >... | reverse complement strand
GTGCACGCCGTGGGGCTCGACACCTACCTGCGGCTGCTGGAAGACGCCATCAAGCAGCTGAAGGGCGACGGCAAGCGCCCGCAGAAGGGGCTGGCCGAGGTGAGCGTGGACGGCGCCGCGCTGATCCCCGACGCCTACGTGCCCGACGAGGCGCAGAAGCTCCACTTCTACCGCCGCCTGGCGCGCGAGGAGAGCGCCGATGGAGTAGAGGCGCTGCGCCGCGAGCTGCGCGACCGCTACGGCCCGCTCCCCCTCGAGGTGGAGGCGATGCTGGCCACGCAGGCGCTGCGGCTGGTGGGCGGCGAGCTGGGGATCGAGCGCATCCTGGTGCGCCCCTGGGACGTGCGCCTGAACTTCCGCACCGGCGTGGTGCCGCGCATGTCGCCGATGCAGAAGGTGCTGGGCCGCTGGCAGTTCGAGGTGGACGTGCGGCGCCCGCTGCCGCTGTCGCTCACCCTCACGCGACACGGCACCGAGCCCATCATCACCACCATCGTCGCCGCGCTGCGCGACCTGGCGACGGATCCCGCGGTGGCGGCGTAGGAACCAGCGAACGGGTGCGCGAGTGCGTCGGAACGGGTGCGCGAGTGCGTCGGAACAGGTGCGCCAGTGCGTTCGAACGGGTACGCCAGTGCGCTTCCGGCACGAAGGTGAAACGCACTCGCGCACGAGCGTACCGACGCACCCGTCGGCAGTGAGACGCACTTGCGCACCAGCGCACTCACGCACCTGTCAGAGGCAGTGCAGGGTCCCGCGAGAGACCATCATCGCCCGGCGACCCTCGCCGGCACAAACACGACGAACCGGAGACGATCGATGAAGTTGTCCCGCTGGGCCATGCTCCTGGCCGCGGCACCCCTGGTGACCGGCTGCAACAGCTTTGGAAAGGCGCTCAACGCGCACGGCGACGAGGTGGCCCGCGCGGCCGGCAAGGAGCTGAAGGTGGACGAGACGGCCGCGCTGATCGCGGCCAACCCCGGCATCCAGCCCGACTCGAACGTGGTGCGGCAGCTGGCCGACCGCTGGATCGACTATGCGCTGCTGGCCACCGCCTATGCCGAGGACACCACCCTGGCCGTGCTCGACCTGGACAAGCTGACCCAGGACCAGCGCGAGGGGATGGTGCTGAACCAGCTGATGGAGCGCGCGGTGCGGGTGGACACCGCCTTCACCGACGCACAGCTGGCGCAGCAGTGGCAGGAGCAGGGCCCGGGGCTGGAGGTGCGCGCCCGGCACATCCTGCTCAAGCCGCCCACGGATGCCACCCCCGCGCAGCGCGACAGCGTGAAGCGGCAGGCCGAGAGCATCCGCCAGCAGGCGGCCGCCGGCGCCGACTTCGCCGAGCTGGCCCGGCGCTACAGCCAGGACACCAGCAAGGACCAGGGCGGCGACCTGGGCTACTTCGCCCACGGCGCCATGGTGCCGCAGTTCGACGAGGCCGCCTTCAAGCTGCAGCCGGGCCAGATCAGCCCGGTGGTGGAGACCGCCTTCGGCTGGCACGTGATCAAGGTGGAGGACCGCCGCCAGAAGGAGCTGGGGGCCGACAAGGAGCAGTTCCGCCAGTTCCTGGTGCAGCGCTCGCAGCAGATGGCGGCCAAGCGCTTCGTGGACTCGCTGAGCACCGCCTCGGCCCTGAAGGTGGAGGGTGACGCGCCCAAGCAGGTGCGCGACCTGGCCAAGGGCGGCGCCGAGCCGCTGCGCGGCCGCGCGGCCAGCCGTGCGCTGGTCACGTTCACGGGCGGCCGCTACACGGCGGGCGACTTCAAGCAGTTCCTCGGCGCCGTTCCGCCCGAGGCGCTGCAGCAGATCAATGCCGCCCCCGACAGCATCCTGAACGACTTCCTGAAGCAGCAGACCCAGAAGAAGCTGCTCCTGGCCGAGGCGGCCAAGCGCGGGATCCGGGTGTCGCCGCAGGACCAGCAGCAGATGCGCGAGCAGGCCCGCCAGCTCATCCTGCAGGCGGTGCAGATGTCGGGGATCGCCCAGCGTCGCGCGCCCAAGGGCGCCGCGGGGAACGCGGTCATCGAGCAGCAGGTGAACGAGCTGCTGAAGCAGGCCGTGTCGGGGCAGCGGCAGATGCCGTCGCTGGGCCCGCTGGGCCTGCAGCTGCGCGGGATCTACGGCGGCACCTTCAACGAGGGCTCGATCCCCCGGGTGCTGGACAAGGTCCGCTCGATCCGCGCCACGCAGCCGCAGGTGGCCCCGCCGGCCGGCGGGCAGCAGATGCCGCAGATGCCGCCGCAGCAACAGCCGCAGCAGCAGCCGCAGGCCGCGCCGGCCCCCGCCCCGGCGCCGGCTCCGGCCGCCCCGGCCACGGGCGCCAACCCGTAAGGGCCGCCCGGCCGGAAGTGTCCACACGAGGCGCGGCGGGAACCCCGCCGCGCCTCGTGGCGTATCTAGCCCCGGGCGCGTGACGTGCGCGCCCCGCCGCGGCCCGCCTGGCGGGCCGCGTTCACTGTTTCCCCGTGTTCCCCGTAGCTATGCGTGCCCTGAACGCGCTCGCCCTGGCCGCGCTGCTGGCCGTCCCCGCCGCGGCCGCCGCGCAGCAGCCCACCGCCGCCGCGCAGCCCGGCTCCCAGGTGTGGGACCGGGTGGTGGCCACCGTGGGCGACACCGCGGTGCTGTATTCCGACCTGATGCTGGAGCTGGAGAGCATGCAGTCCCAGGGGCAGACGGTGCCCACCGACCCGGCCGCCCGCACGCAGATGCTGCGCGAGGTGATGAACCGGCGCGTGGACGACCTGCTGCTGCTGGAGGCCGCGCGCCGCGCCGGCACCGAGGTGCCGCCGGTGGAGGTGGCCGCGTCGGTGGAGAGCCAGATCAACCGCGTGCAGTCGCAGTTTCCCACCCCCGCGGCGTTCGAGCAGGCGCTGGCGCAGAGCGGGCGCACGCTGGACGAGTACCGGCGGACGCTCACCCAGCAGTACACCGACCAGACGCAGATCCAGCGCTACGTGCGCGACCGGGTGGGCAAGATGTCGATGCCGCCGGTGAGCGAGGCCGAGATCCAGCAGTACTTCGAGACGCAGAAGGCGCAGCTGGGGCAGCGGCCGGCCACGGTGTCGTTCCAGCAGGTGATCGTGAAGCCGCAGCCCACCGACTCGGCCGACGCCCGTGCGCGGCGCAAGGCCGAGGCGCTGCTGGCCGAGATCCGCCGCGGCGGCGACTTCGAGACCATCGCCCGGCGCGAGTCGCAGGACCCGAGCGCCCCGCAGGGCGGGATGCTGGGGTGGTTCCGGCAGGGGCAGATGGTGCGGCCCTTCGAGACGATGGCATACGCGCTGCGCCCGGGCGACGTGAGCCCGGTGGTGAAGACCGAGTACGGCTACCACATCATCAAGCTGGAGAAGGTGCGCGGTGCCGAGCGCCAGGCGCGCCACATCCTGATCCGCCCCGAGATCACCGAGGCCGACGTGGCCGCCGCGCGGCAGCGGGCCGACTCGATCGCCACCGCCATCCGCGGCGGCGCCTCGATCGCCGACCTGGGGGCGCGCACCAACACGCCGGTGGAGCAGCGCAACCTGCGCGACGTGCTTCCCGAGCGCCTGCCGCCCGAGTACGCGGCCGGGCTGGGCAGCACCGGCACCGGCACGGTGGTGGGCCCGTTCCAGGTGAGCGAGAACGGCAACCCCGGCTTCGTGGTGGCGCGGGTGAACGACCGCCGCGCGGGCGGCGAGTACACGCTGGCCGACGTGCACGACCAGGTGCGCGACCGCCTGGTGCAGAACAAGCAGGTGGAGCGGCTGCTGGCCGAGCTGCGCCAGGTGACCGCCGTGAGCCTGCGCCTGTGAGCGAGGGCGAGGCGCTGCGGGTGGACGTGCTGCTGCACCGCCTCTGCCTGACCAAGAGCCGCAGCGAGGCCAAGTCCGCCTGCGACTCGGGCGCGGTGAGCGTGGACGGCAAGAAGGCCAGGGCGAGCGACACCGTGCCGGTGGGGCGGCGGGTCGAGATCCGCTATCCCTCGCGCACGCTGGAGATGGAGCTGCTGGAGACGCCGGGGAAGAGCACGTCGAAGCAGAAGGCCAAGGAGCTGTACCGGGTGATCCGCGAGGAGCGGGTGCGCGACGAGTTCTGATCGCGTCCCCTGCTCTTTCGTCCGGTCGGGTACGGCAACTGCGGTGTCACACGGAGGAACGGAGGAAACGGAGGAACTGCGCCGCGAGCAGTTCTCCGTTTCCTCCGTTCCTCCGTGTGACCCTTGCGGTTCTTGTTTCGGAATTCCTCGATCGAACGCCTCATCGGACGACACCCGACATGCCAGACGTGAGTGTGGACGGACGCAAGCCGCGCATCGCCGTGACCCTGGGCGACCCGCGCGGGATCGGGCCCGAGGTGGCCGAGGCCGCGCTGGCCGACCCCGAGGTCGCCGGCGCGGCCTCGTTCGTTCGCGTGGGGCCCGAGTCGCTGCTGCGCTCGCCCGGCGACGTGTCGGCCGGGCGGTGGACGGCGCACGAGGGCGAGGCGGCGGCGGGGCGCATCGCCGGCGAGGCGATCCGGCTGGCTGTGGAGATGGCCATGCGCGGCGAGGTGGACGCCATCGTCACCGCGCCCATCGACAAGCACGCCTTCCACCTGGGCGGGTGGGACTATCCCGGCCACACCGAGATGCTGGGCGACCTGGCCGGCGTGCCCCAGGTAGTGATGATGATGGCCGCCGAGCGCACGGCGCTGGGCGGCCCGCTGCGAGTCGTCCTCGCCACCACGCACATGGCGCTGCGCGACGTGCCCGCCGCGCTCTCGGCCGAGCTGCTGGTGGGGCAGGCGGAGATGACCTGGCGGGCGCTGCGTGACTCGTGGGCGATCCCCTCCCCACGCGTGGCGCTCTGCGCCGTCAACCCGCACGCGGGCGACGGCGGGCTGTTCGGCGACGAGGAGGCGCGCATCGTGGCGCCCGCGCTGGAGGAGCTGCGGCGGCGCGGGGTGGACGCCGCGGGCCCGATCCCCGCCGACACGGTGTTCACCCGCGCCGTGCGCGGCGAGTTCGACGCGGTGATCGCGCCCTACCACGACGTGGGGATGGCGGCGTTCAAGACCGCCGCATTCGGGAGCGGGGTGAACGTGACGCTGGGCCTTCCCTTCCCCCGCACCAGCCCCGACCACGGCACCGCCATCGGCATTGCCGGCAAGGGGATCGCAGACGCGGGTTCGATGAAGGAGGCGACGCTGCTGGCGGTCCGGCTCGCCGCGCGGATGCGAAGCCCGGGCTGAGCAAACCCTATCCCCAACCCACGACCGGCTGGACGATCCCACCCTCGCCCCGCGGCACCACCACAACCAACGGCGATGGATGACCCCGATGCGGCCCAGCTGCCGCGCGAAGCGAGCGGCACCGCGGTAGGCGTGGCGGTGCTGCGCGCCGCGCACATGCTGGTCGACGGCGAGCCGAAGATCCTGGACGATCCCGTCTCGCCCGACCTCTTCGACCACGCGATGCTCGACGCCATCCGCGCCGACATGCGGCTGCGCGATCCGCGGGCGCTCGCGCTCCGTTCGCACGTGCTGGTGCGCAGCCGCTACGCCGAAGACCGCTTCCGCGACGCGGCCGCGCGCGGGGTACGGCAGTACGTGGCGCTCGGTGCGGGGCTCGACACCTTCGCGTACCGCCAGCCGGCGTGGACGCACGGCGCGAAGCTGTTCGAAGTCGATCACCCATCCAGCCAGCGCCACAAGCGCGAGCGGCTGGACGCGGGCGGCGTGGAGATCCCGCCGAACCTGCGCTTCGTTCCCTGCGACCTGGACGCACGGGCGCCGGGTGATGCGCTGCGCGCCGCGGGCTTCGTCATCGACCAGCCGGCGTTCGTGTCGATGCTGGGGGTGACCATGTACCTGGCGCCGGAGGCTGCCGACGCCCTGTTCGTGTGGGTATCGACGCTGGCCACGGGGAGCGAGATGGTGTTCACCTATGCCCGCCCTCCCGCGCCGGGCGACGAGGACGCGCTGGCCGATCGCGCGGCGGCGATGGGCGAGCCGTGGCGCACACGCATCGGCCACGAGCAGCTGGAGGCTCGTTTCCGCGAGCTCCGCTTCGCGCGCTGGGAGTTCGTGCCCGCATCGCTGCTGGCGGAGCGGTACTTCCGCGATCGAACCGACGGGCTGCCGGCTCCGCGCAAAGGGAGCATCGTGGTGGTGGAGGTGTAGACGCACACGACCTCCGGGCTCACCGGAATGCCGGGAAAGGCGAGGCTCGCGCGCGGGGGCCGGCGGCCGGGTGAACGCTCGTGAGCGGCGACGCCCGGAACGGACGGCGGTGTGCGCGGCGGAGGGCACGTGCCGCCTCGCGGCCGGCCGATCTGCTCCGCCACGGCGCATCAGCCGGCACCGATCCCGCCGCGCGAGAGAAGTCCAAGCACCGCATTGCTTTGACACCCGGACAAAACGCGATTAAGTTTCGCCATTCCGCCACATCAGCCGTTCCCTCCGCGGTCTTCGTGTCAGCGTGATCAAGCTCACGTCGGTCTACAAGGAGTATCCCCGCTCCGGCGCGGCCCTCAAGGACGTGTCGTTCCACGTTCAGAAGGGCGAGCTGGCGTTCGTCACCGGCCACTCGGGCGCGGGGAAGAGCACCGTCATGCGCCTGCTGCAGATGGCCGAGGCGCCGAGCGCCGGCGAGGTGCGCGTGTCGGGCTTCTCGTCCAAGACCATCCGCCGCCGCGAGATCCCCCTGCTGCGCCGCAAGCTGGGCGTGGTGTTCCAGGACTTCCGCCTGCTGCGCGACCGCACGGCCGAGCAGAACGTGGCGTTCGCGCTGGAGGTGACGGGGGTCAGGCGCACGGCCATCGCCCAGCGCGTGAACCGTGTGCTCACCCAGGTGGGGCTCAGCCACAAGGCGCAGAGCTTTCCCGACGAGCTGTCGGGGGGCGAGCGGCAGCGGGTGGCCGTGGCGCGCGCCCTGGCCAACGAGCCGCTGGTGCTGCTGGCCGACGAGCCCACCGGCAACCTGGACGAGTGGGCGGCCCGCGGCATCTTCGACCTGTTCCGCGAGATCAACTCCCTGGGCATGACCGTGCTCATGGCCACCCACGACCTGGACCTGGTCCGCGCCCACCCCGAGTACCGGGTGATCGAGCTGGCGCAGGGGCAGGTCGTCTACGACAGCAAGGCCGCCGCGCCCGCGCCGCACGCCGCGCCGCTGCACACGCCCGCCCCCGCGTCCCTTGCGACCGGCGACGGGCAGATCGCCATTGGCATCTACGACCCGCGGGGGGGCTGAACCATGCCCTATTCGCTACGCGAGGCGCTGGCCGCCTTCCGCCGCAGCCCGCTGCTGGCCTTCCTCTCGGTGGTCGCCATCGGCTTCTCGCTCTTCGTCATCGGCCTGTTCGGCCTGACGGCGTGGAACATCGGCCGGGCGATCGAGAAGGTGGAGGAGAAGGTGGAGATCGTGGCCTACCTGGACGACGCCACGACGCCGGCGCAGCTGGAGCTGGCGCAGCAGGAGGTGCGCGCGCTGCCGGGGGTGCTGGACCTGCGCTACGTGACCAAGACCGACGCGCTGGCCACCGCCATGGCCGAGATGCAGGAGTTCCACGACGTGTTCGCCGACCTGGACAACAACCCGCTCCCGGCGAGCCTGGAGGTCCGCATGAAGCCCGGCAGCCGCACGCCCGACGCGGTGAAGCGCGTGGCCGAGCGGGTGAAGGCGTACCCGTTCGTGGAGGACGTGCGCTACGGGCGCGAGTGGCTGGACAAGATCTACCAGATCCGCCGGCTGGCGGGCGGCGCGGCCACCATGATCGGCGCGGCGTTCGCGCTGGTGGCGGCCATCATCATCGCCACGGCGGTGCGCATCGCGGTGTTCGCGCGGCGCGAGGAGATCAGCATCATGCGGCTGGTGGGCGCCACCGACGGCTTCGTGCAGCGCCCCTTCCTGCTGGAGGGGATCATGACGGGGCTGCTGGGCGGCGCGCTGGCCGCGGCGCTCACCTGGGGCTCGTACCGCATCCTCAGCGCCAACATCTTCCAGATCGAGATGATCCCCGGCGAGTGGATGGTGCTGGTGGTGGTGGTGGGCACCGTGTTCGGCTTCGTGAGCAGCATGGTGGCGGTGCGCCGCCACCTGGAGGCGGTCTGAGCATGCGCCCGGGCGCCCGCGCCGCCCTCGCCCTGGCCTTCGCCGCGGCGCTCCCGCTGGCTTCGGCCGCGCAGCAGGGGCGCGGGCGCTCGCCCGACCGGCAGATCTCGGAGAGCCAGCGGCGGCTGCAGGAGATCCGCGCCGAGCGCAGCGAGCTGCGCCGCGAGCTGGCGGGGGTGCGCAGCCGCGTGCACGACGTGTCCACCGAGATCCGCAACATCCAGCGCCAGCGCGAGGTGAGCGCGTCGCTGCTGCGCGAGCTCAACTTCCAGATGACGGAGACCGAGCGAAAGATCGACGAGACCACCGGCGAGCTGCTGCGCACGCAGGACGAGCTGGCGCAGAAGAAGGCGCTGCTCAACCGGCGCCTGCGCGACATCTACAAGCGCGGCACGCTGCAGACGCAGGAGGCGCTGCTCACCGCGCACTCGTTCGGCGACCTGCTGAACCGCTACAAGTACCTGTTCCTGGTGGCCCGGCGCGACCGCGAGCTGGTGGGCGACGTGAGCGCGCTGCAGCACCAGCTGCAGATCCGCGAGCAGGAGCTCAGGCGCAGCTTCACCGACCTGCAGTACCTGCAGAACGAGCGCAGCCAGGAGCACGCGCAGCTGGGCGACATGGCCGCTCAGCGCACCAGCACGCTCAGCACGCTGCGGGTGCACGAGCGCTCGGCGGTGCAGCGCATCGACGAGCTGCTGCGCGACGAGCGGCGGCTCACCAGCCTGATGGCCACCATGGAGGCCCGCCGCCGCGAGGAGGAGCGCCGCGAGCGCGACCGGCTGGCTGCCGCCGAGCGGGAGCGGGTGGCCGCACGCGCCGCCGGCCGCCCCGCGCCGGCGCCCGCGCCCACGCGGGTGGCGCCGCGCGCCGCGCCCACGGTGAGCACGGCGTCGATGGGCAACCTGGGCTGGCCCGCGCAGGGCAACCTGGTGTACCGCTTCGGGCGCGCGCTGCAGACGAACGGGACGGCCATCCGCTACAACGGGATCGGCATCGGCGCGGCGGCGGGGTCGCCGGTGCGCGCGGTGGAGGGCGGCCGGGTGGAGATGGCGGCGCCGTTCGAGGGCTACGGCCCCACCGTTGTGGTGAGCCACGGCGGCGGCTACTACTCGCTGTACCTGTATCTCAAGGAGGTGCAGGTGCAGCAGGGCGCGACGGTGGCCAAGGGCCAGGTGATCGGCACGGTGGGCGGCGAGGCCACCCCCGAGGGCGCGCACGTGGAGTTCCAGATCCGCACCCCGGGCGGCGAGGCGGTGGACCCGCTGGCGTGGCTGCGCGGGCGGTGACGGCGTAGATTCGTGCGGATGGAACGGACGAGCGAAACGCCGGTGATCGAGTCGATCATGGAGGGGTCCCCGCGGGGACCTCTCGCCCCCACCCCCTTCCCCACGACAGCGTGGAGGAGGGGGAGTTTTGCGTCTACTGTGGCGCGAGAAGCGGAAGGTGTCGCGGCCGCGGCTGGCCCCGTCCCCCCGGCGCCCTCCCCCGCTTCGCGGGAGAGGGGGGGAACTGCGTCGCGGGATCTGGCTCCGCGCGCGGACGGCGGATTCGCACTGAAACCACCCCTCCCCCAGGCTGTTTTGGGGGAGGGGTCGGCGAGCCTCGGCGAGCCGGGGGTGGGGGCCCGCGCGTCCGCCGCTCGCGCATCGACCGAGTCCCGGCCGCGGAGGCTTGCCTGATGCCGCTGCCTCCCGTCTACGGCCATGCGGACGTGCGGGCCAAGCTCCGCGCGGCTCTGCGCGCCGGGAACCTGCCGCAGTCGCTGCTGATCCACGGGCCGGCCGGGGTGGGCAAGGAGCGGCTGGCGATGTGGCTGGCGCAGCTCATCCTGTGCGACGATCCACGCGCGGATGGCGAAGCCTGCGGCCAGTGCCGCGCCTGCAAGTTCGTGGAGAGGCTGGAGCACCCCGACGTCAACTGGTTCTTCCCCCTGCCCCGCCCCGACGCGTCCACGCCCGAGAAGCTGCGCGAGAAGCTGGAGGAGGCGCGCTGGGCCGAGCTGCTGGCGCGCCGCACCGACCCCTTCCACGTCCCCGCGTTCGACAAGGCGCCGGCCTACTTCATGGGGATGATCCAGAACCTCCAGCGCCTCGCCGGCGTGCGTCCCGCCATGGGCACGCGCAAGGTGTTCGTGGTGGGCGACGCGGAGGCGATGGTGCCGCAGGAGAGCAGCCCCGAGGCCGCCAACGCCTTCCTCAAGCTGCTGGAGGAGCCGCCGGCGGATACGACGCTGATCCTCACCTCCTCCAACCCCGGCGCGCTGCTCCCCACCATCCGCTCGCGCGTCCTCCCGGTGCGCGTGATGCGGCTGGCGCAGGGCGAGGTGGCCGACTTCCTGGTCCGCGAGAAGAAGATGAAGCCCGCCGAGGCCGAATCGCTCGCCTCCGTCGCGGAAGGGGCCATAGGCCGGGCGCTGCGGCTGCTGCCCACCAGCGGCGGCTCGGGCGTGCTGCAGAAGCAGCGGGAGACCGCGCGAAACCTGCTGATCGCGGCGACGTCGCAATCCCCCGCCGACCGGCTGGCGGCGGCTAATGCGGTGGCGCCCAGCGGCGCCCGCGGCGACTTCAGCGCGGGGCTGCAGGCGCTGTCGCTGTGGCTGCGCGACCTGATGGCCGTGGCCGCCGGCGCCCCCGAGCACACCGCCTACACCGACGACGCGGCGCTGCTGACTTCGATCGTGAAGAAGGCGCGCGTGCGGCCGGAAGGGGTGACCCGTGCGATCCTGCGCGTGCAGGAGGCGCACGACATGGCGCAGGGCAACGTGAACCCGCAGTTGATCCTGGCGGACCTGCTGCGTGGGCTGCGCGAGGACCTGGTCGGCTCCGCGGCGTAACCCGGTTCGGTCCACCACGGCGCGGTCTTTCGCAGTTTTTCCTACGATTCAGCTGGACGGGTACATGAAGTTCGACTTCGAGATCGCCGGTCCTCCACCCGTCCGCATCGAGTTCCGCCGCAACTGGTTCACGGGCACCATGCGCATCACTGCCGATGGCCAGACCGTGGGCGCCACGAGCCCGTTCATGCCGTCCACGCACCTCGACACCCGCAAGGTGAAGCGGTACGAGTTCGCCACCGCTACCGGCTCGCCGCATCACGTGGCCATCGAACACCACTTCCCGCGCTTCTTCGCCGGCTTTCGTCCACAGACGTACCGGTTGTTCGTGGATGGCAGCCTCAAGAAGGTCTGCGAGGGCTACTGAACTTTGTCCTACGGGATGATCCCTCCTAACTCGGAAATAGCGTGATGGATGCGCTGATCAGGTCGATCGAGGCGGAGTATCGCCGCTACCGGACAATGGGCGGGGCGGCGCTGGAGCAGGTGCCGGATGAGATGCTGTCGTCGCCGGGGCCGGCCGACGGAAACTCGCTGGCGATCATCTGCTGGCACCTGTCGGGGAACCTGAAGTCGCGCTTCACCGACTTCCTCGACGACGACGGCGAGAAGCCGTGGCGGCAGCGCGAGGAGGAGTTCGCGGCGCGCGCGGTCTCACGCGCGGAGCTGATGGCGAAATGGGCCGAGGGCTGGGGCGTGCTGTTCGCCACGCTCGCCACCCTCCACGACGACCACCTCTTTCACCACGTCCGCATCCGCGGCCAGGCGCTCACCGTGCACGAAGCGCTGCATCGCTCGATGACGCACGCGGCCTACCACGTCGGCCAGATCGTCTACCTGGCGCACGCGTTCTGCGGGGACCGGTGGCGCTACCTGAGCATCCCGCCCGGGCAATCGACCGCGTACAACGAGAACCCGACGAAGGAGAAGCCGCCCGCATAGGCGCCTTCGGTGGCGTGGGAAGAGGAGCTCCAGCGACGGTTGGATCAGTATCACCGCGGTGACGTGCAACCGATCTCACCAGCCGGCGTCTTGGCGAAGGCACGTGCCTTTCTGGGGTGAGCGACGTTGCATTCGTCCCGCAGCCGACGGGAAGGCGCTGCAACAAACCACGAATCTTTCCTTGCAAGATTCTGAATGATGCGCGTTACCGACCTTCTTTCGATGCTCGCACCCGAAGTAGTCCCCCATGCGTGCAAGGTGCATCTCGCCACGTGGAATGGCGAGACCAATCCGCTGGATGTGTACCGGCGTGGCGAATTCGATGAATGGCAGCGCTGGCAAACACGGCGAAACTTCGAGCGGCCCTTCGTTCTCTCATTCATCGGATTTACCGCCGCGCACCAGTGGCTATTCGCGGGGGTGCACGCATCTCGCGGATCTATGTGGCACGATCAGCCGCGGCTCCACCGTTACGACCTCGTCGAGCTTCCCGAGTGTTCGGAGTTGAACGGGCGGCTGATTGCCCGATTCCAGCGCCCTGGCCGCCAGGCGTACCTCAACGCGGAGACCTGGGTCGACCAGATCCAGCTCGCCTCGATCCTGCCGGAGAGGATCAGGATTGCAGAGTTCCCAGGCTTCAAGGCCATCCATTTGAGCATGGAGGAGTTGCAGGTCATCACGCGGCAGGGGATCGAGTCGTGGCGAGCGGCGCTCTCGAGTGTCGGCGGCGTGTACCTCATTTCCGATACGGGAACGGGGCAGCTGTACGTGGGGAGCGCGACGGGCGAGGGAGGAATCTGGCAGCGATGGACGCAATACGCGGCCACCGGCCATGGCGGAAACCAGAGTCTGCGTAGTCTCGTGGGTGAAGCTGGGATCGAGCGCGTGTCCGCGTTCCGGTTCTCGATCCTGGAGATCGCGGATACCCATGCGAGCCCGGCCGAAGTGCTGGGCCGAGAATCGCACTGGAAGCGGGTTCTGCTGAGCCGCGAGCACGGGCACAACAGGAACTAGGCGCGGACGCGGGACGACCTCCGCCGAGAGCGGGCGTGAGCGCGTGCGGCAAGCGCAAGCGCCTTGCCGATCCTCGATCGTCGAATAGACGGCAGATGGAGCGTCGACGCACCGGGAGCGCCGCGCGCACGGGGAAGGCCTCTCCCGAGCCCGATCGTTTGGGCAAGCCCGCGGATCAGCTCTCGCGCCGCATCAGCCGATTCCGCGCGCGGCTTCAGGGCTCATGATGCGGGGACTGTTTCTTCAACAGGCCACTAGAACGTGACATGGATTTTCGTAGATGCGCGGGCGCCGGCGCCGCCGGCCCGCGCTTCATGGAGGGCGGGCCAGTCGGGGTCGGCGCGGTACCAGTTGGCGGCGAGCTGGTTGTAGCGGCGCGCGGCTTCGTCGCGGTTGCCCAGCGCCGCCTCGGCGCGGGCGAGGCCCAGCAGCACGGCGCTGCGTCCCGGCGTGCGGGCCAGCGCCAACAGGAACTCCGCGCGCGCCTCGGCCGGCTTCCCCATCTCCAGCAGCATCTCGCCGGCGACTTCGCGCGGCGGCTTGATGGTGGCGGGCGGGCCGAAATCCATCGGCAGCGCGGCTTCCTGCGCGGCGGCGTCGCGCAGCAGCGCCACCGCCGCGTCGCCCTCGCCCTCGCCGCGCAGCAGCAGTGCGCGCAGCGTCTTCTCCATCACCTCCGCGTTCCCCAGCATGGACGCCGCGCCCTCGCGCCCCGCGTTCGCCGCGCGATACGCCGCGATCCGCGCCACGAACGAATCGGCCGCCGCGCGGTCGCGCCGCTCGATGGCGGCCAGGGCGCGGCCCACGTTCGGGTACACGCTCCACGCGCCCGGCGCCGCCATGGTGTCGCTCAGCAGGCGCAGCACGGGCGCGTCGCCCCCGTGCGTCTCCACCACGTACGCGGGGACGGTGATCCCCAGGTGCATCCGGCTGTCGTTGCGCACGCGCTCGACGGGGCTGTTGGCCTCCACGCCCATCGAGTCGAGCCAGCGCGTGGCATCGCGGCGGCGTCCCTGCTGCAGCAGGCCGTACACCATCCACTGCGCCGAGTGGCCCACCGCCCGCCCGGCCGTGGCCATCGCGCGTTCGTTGGCGCGCACCACGTCGTCCCACATCCCCATCGCCACGAAGATGTGCGAGGTCATGTGCAGCGCGTGCCCGGCCGACGGCGCGATCCCGCTGTAGGCGCGCGCCGCGTCCAGCCCAAGCCGCGCGTGCTGGGGATCGTCCACCGCGTGGATCAGGTAGTGCGCCGCGCCGGGATGGCGCGGATGCGCGCGGAAGAGCGAGTCGGCCAGGAGCGACGCCCGCTCGTAGGTCGGCACGTCGCGGTCGCCCTGGTTGAGGCCCAGGAGCGACAGCGCGTAGAACGACGCCGCCTCCACGTCGCCCGGCTGCTCGGCGTGCAGGCGGCCCAGCGCCGCGCTGAACGCCGTGTCGCGCGCGGCCTTGGAGGCGTTGCCGCCGTAGAGGATCTCCGCGCTCTCCAGCCACGCGCGCTCGCGCGCCGTCCGCGCCTTCGCCAGCCGCGCCTCGCGGGTGGGGGCAAGGCGGGCGAGAGCGGCGCGCGCGGCGGCCGTGTCCTGCTCGTTCCACACCGGGTGCGTGTAAGTCATCGCCTCGCCCCAGTACGACATCACGTCGCCCGGGTCCTGCTGCTGCGCCAGGCGGAAGGCGGCGGCGGCCGGGCCGTAGTGGAAGTTGTGCAGCAGCAGCACCCCGCGCACGAAGGCCGCGTGCGCCGCGGGCGTGGCGGAGGTCGGGAAGTCGATCGCGCCGAGCTGCGGCACCGTGTCGACGGGATCGGGATGCGCGTGGCTGGCGGACTGCGCGCTCAGAGATGCCGCGCCGCTCAGCAGCACCGCCACGGCCAGCACGGCGGCGGATGCGGACACGACGCTAGACGAGCGGATCATGATCGGCGCCGGTTGGGAGATGCCGGAAGAAGCGGTCCGCGACTCGCACGCCTGCACCGGCGGGATGGCGGCGGATCCGTTGGACGCGGAGACATCGGATCGTCCGTGCACCAACGATGGCCGCGGTTCGCCGTGCGGGCAAGCGCCGTCCGGTCATCACGACCGTCAGGCAGGAACCCAGCGCCACACCGCGAACAGCGCCAGTCCGCCCATCGCCAGCCAGAGGAGGAACCCCTGCACCAGCGGCCGCACGCCCACGGCGCGCAGCGTGGCCCGCGACAGCCCGGCGCCGATCAGGAAGAGCGTGAGCACCAGCCCCACGCGCCCGGCGTGCGCCAGCGCGTCCAGCACGGGCCGCGCGCCGATCGGGAGCGCGGTGCGGACGACCGCCGCGAGGAGGAAGAAGCCGATGAACCACGGCGGCGCCACACGCGCGGCCAGCTCGTCCGCCCGGACGGTGACGTCGCGACGGCGCCGGTGCCACGCCGCCGCGCCCAACGCGAGGGGAACGATCCACAGCGCCCGGGCCAGCTTGAGCACGGTGGCCGTCTCCAGCGCCCGCGGCCCGTAGGCCGACGCCGCGCCCACCACCGAGCTGGTGTCGTGGATGGCCACGGCCGCCCACACCGCGAACTGGCCCTGCGAAAGGCCGAGCAGGTGGCCGATGGGCGGGAAGAGGTACAGCGCCACCGCGTTCAGCACGAACACGGTGGCCAGCGCCACGCTCATCGACTCGGCCGCCGCGCCGATGGCCGGGCCCACGGCCGCGATGGCACTCCCGCCGCAGATGGCGGTGCCGGCGGTCACCAGGAACGCCGTCTGCCGCTCCACCCGCAGCCATCGGCCAAGAAGGGTGCCGAGCAGCAGCGCCGTGGCGATCCCCACCACCGTGTAGCCCACGCCCGCCGCCCCGGCACGCGCCACCGCCGCCAGCGGCATCCCGAACCCCAGGCACACGACGGAACCCTGGAGGAGCCATTTCGCCGCCTCCGCGCTCCGCTCGGGGAAGGGGTTCCCCACCAGGAGCGCGAACGCCGCGCCCAGCCCCAGCGCCAGCGCGGGCGACGCCCACGGCGTGAGCGAGAACGCGGCCGCGGCCACGAACAACGCCCGCAGCGCGGGTGATGACCGCGCCGGGTGCGACGGTCCGGTCGACCACAGGCTCATCCGCACGCGCGACGGCCGGGCCCCGCTGCCGCCGACACCGCCAGCGTGCGGCAGCGAGCGGAATCGTGCACGACGCCGGTCAGTTGAGCGAGTTCGCCGCGGGCGCCACCTGGTCGCCGAACGGCCACGCGCCCTCCAGCTCCACGCCCACGATCGAGGAAACGCCCGGCTCTTCCATCGTCACCCCGTAGATCCAGTCCGCCGCCTCCATCGTGCGCGGGTTGTGGGTGATGACGATGAACTGCGTCTGCGCCTTGAAGTCGTTCAGCAGCTGGATGAAGCGCCCCACGTTCGACTCGTCGAGCGGCGCGTCCACCTCGTCGAAGAGGCAGAACGGGCTGGGCTTCACCAGGTAGATCGCGAAGAGCAGCGACATCGCCGTCAGCGTCCGCTCGCCGCCCGAGAGGAGGTGGATGCGCTGCGTCTTCTTGCCGCGGGGGCTGGCGTGGATCTCGATGGGGCTCTCCAGCGGGTCGTCGGGGTCGGCCAGCCACACGTCGCACTCGCCGCCCAGGAACAGCGACTGGAAGGTGCGGTGGAAGTTCTCGCGCACGGTGTCGAAGGTGTTCATGAACACCTCGCGCGCCGTCTTGTTGATCGCCCGGATCGCCGCCGCCAGGTCGTCGCGCGCCTTCGTCAGGTCGTCCCGCTGCTCCGTGAGGAACTGCAGGCGCCGGTCCTCCTCCTCGTGCTCCTGCACGGCCAGCATGTTGATAGGCCCCAGCGCCTCGACCTGCTGGTGGATCTCGCGCAGCTCGACCCGCCACGCCTCGGCGTCGCCCTCCTCCACCGCGTTGGCCGCCTCCACCAGCACCTCCCACGGCCGCGCCCACTCCACCTCCAGCCGCTCGCGCGCGCGGATCACGCGGCTCTCCAGCTCGGCGCGCTCCAACTCCAGCCGGTGGCGCGCCTCGGCGGCCTCGCTCTCGCGGCGGCGCTGCACGCGGGCGCGCTCGTCGGCCCCGTTCACCTCCACCTCCAGCTCGCCCAGCCGCGCGTCCAGGTTCGACACCTCCGCGGCGAAGCCGCTTCGCTCGCGGAAGAGCTCCTCCACATCCTCCCCCGCCCGCTCGCGGATCCCGGAGAGCCCTTCCAGCGAGCGCACCAGCTCGTCGGCCTCGGCCTGCAGCGTGGCCGAGCGGGCGCGGGCCAGGTCCGCGCCGGTGACGGCGTCGTTCAGCGCGCGCTCCACCTCGCGCAGCTCGCCCTCGGCGCGGGCGGCGGCCACGCGCAGCTCGCTCTCCTCGTCGCGCGCGGCTTCCCAGCGCGCGTCCAGCTCGGCCAGCCCGGCGCCCTCGCGCGTGGCCGCGCCCTGGGCCTCCGCCGCCATCGCGTGCAGCTGCCCGAGCCGCGCGTCCAGCTCGGCCATCCGCCCCACCGCGGTCTCGGCCTCGCGCCGGGCGCCGGCGATGGAGGCCACCACCTGCTCGCGCTCGCGCTCCAGCCGGCCGCGGCGGTGGCCGTGCGCGGCGGTGTCGGCGTCCAGCTGGCGCAGCTCGGCCTCGAAGCGGCGCCGCACGTCGTCGGCCTCGCGTCCCCGTTCTTCCGCGAGCGCGATCTGCTCGGCCAGCGCGTCGCGCTCCAGCAGCAGCCGGTCGCGCGCCACCTCCGCGTCCTCCAGCTGGTTGCGCAAGCGTCCCAGCATCTCGCGCCGCGCCAGGATCCCCTCGCCCGCGGCGGGCTGGCCCAGGCGGATCACCCCGCGCGCATCCACCGTGTCGCCCAGCGCGTCCACCCGGCTCCCACCAAATCCATCGAGCGCGTCCTCACCGGGAACGACCACGAGCCCGTCCAGGAAGATCTCCACCCATCCCTGCCCCGCCCCGCTCCCCGAAACGCCCAGCCGGTGCGCCGACGCGCCGCCGACCGCTTCGCGCACGCCGGGGGCGTCCAGGGGAAGGAGGAGAAGTGTACCGCCGCCGCTCCACTCTTGGCGGAACCAGCGGCGCACCAGCCGCGCCGCGGCCAGGTCCTTCACCACCAGCGCCTGCAGCAGCGAGCCCAGGAACGACTCCACCGCCTGCGCCGTGGCCCCTTCCGCCGTGGTCGCGCGGACGAAGTCGGCCAGCGGGGCCAGCACGCCGGGAAAGCGCTCACGCTCGGCCATGATCGCCGTCACCGCGGGCGAAAAGCCCTCGTAGCTGCTCTCCATCGCCTCGCGCGCGGCCACCTGGCTGGCAAGGCGCTGCACCCGGTCTTCCGACGCGCGGAGCGAATCGCGCAGCGGCGCCTCGCGCCCGCGCAACGCCCGCGCCTCCTCGCGCCCGGCTTCCGCCGCGTCGGCCGCGGCGTCCAGCCTTTCCCGGAGCGAGAGCCCCTGCCCGCTCCACAGCTCCGTCTGCTGGCCAAGGACGGTGATCTCGTTGCCCAGCTGCACGTCCTGCTCTCCGAGCCCCGCCAGCCGCTCCAGCGCCTCGGTCCTACGCCGCTCCGACGCGGCCCGCTCGCCCTCGGCCGCCGCGATCTCGCGCGCCACCTCGCGGCTGCGCGCGGCGGCGGCCTCGCTGGCCTGGCGATGGGCGCTGAGCGTGGCGCGGAGAACGTCGTTCTCCTCCACTCGCGCCTCCAGCCGCTCGCGCACGCCGTCCAGCCGCCCCAGCGCGTTATCGCGCTCGCCGCGCAGGCGGCCGGCGGCCGCGTCCAGCGCGGTGGCCCGCTCGGCCAGCTCGCCGCGCTCGCGCACCAGCTGCTGGATGCGCAGCTCGGCGTTGGAGCGGCGCTCGTCGGCCAGCAGGATCTCGCGCTCGCGCGTGGCCAGGCGCTGCCGCACGTCCTCCAGCTTGGCCGAGGCGCCCTGGCGGCGGCGCGTCAGCTCGGCGGCCTCGATGCGGCGCTCCTCCAGCACGGCCTCGGCCGTGGTGCGCTCGGTGTGCGCGTCGCGCTCGTCGCGCTCCAGCGCCTCGTGCCGCGCGGCGCCCTGCGCCAGGGCGGCGGTGAGCTCGTCCAGGTCGGCCCGGGTCAGCGCCACCTCCAGGTCCAGCCGGCGCGCCTGCAGCTCGGCGTGGCGCTGGGCGCGGCGCTTCTGGCGGGCCAGGGCGCGGACCTTGGACTCGACCTCCGTCACCAGGTCGTTCAGGCGCGACAGGTCGACCTCGGCGCCCTCCAGCCGGCGCTGGGCGGCCTTGCGGCGGTCCTTGTACTTGCCGATCCCCGCGGCTTCCTCGAACATCGCCCGCCGCTCCTCGGCCCGCTCGGAGAGGATCGAGTCGATCATCCCGATCTCGATGATCGAGTAGGCGTTGGAGCCCAGGCCGGTGTCGCGCAGCAGGTCGTGGATGTCGCGCAGGCGGCACGATACGCGGTTCAGCGCGTACTCGCTGCCGCCCTCGCGAAACACCTTCCGCGCGATCTCGATCTCGGACTGGGGGATGGGGATCGAGCCGTCTTCGTTGCTGAACGCCAGCGACACCTCGGCGTAGTTCAGCGGGCGGCGCTTGACCGTGCCCTGGAAGATCACCTCTTCCATCTTCCCCCCGCGCAGCGCCGAGGCGCGCTGCTCGCCCAGCACCCAGCGCACCGCGTCGGCCGTGTTGCTCTTGCCGCAGCCGTTGCTGCCCACGATGGCGGTCACGCCGTCGCGGAACTCGATCAGCGTGCGGTCGGCAAAGCTCTTGAAGCCGTGCAGGCGGAGGGAACGGAGCTTCATTTCGGCGTGGCGGGGGCCCGGCCCACGCGGCGCACCAGCCGCGCGGGAAGGCGCGACGCTTCCAGCGTCCGCTGCATGGGCACCGCGCGGCCGCTGTCGGCGAACGCGCCCACGTACAGCCGGTAGCGCTCGGTGCCGTCGCTCTGCGGCACCGGCGTGGTGTAGGCGTCGATGGCGCTCTGCGCCAGCTCGTCGGCGCGCTTGTCGGCGTCGGCGCGGGTGGCGTACTCGCCCAGGTCGAACGCCCAGGGCCGCGCCTGGATGAGCGCCGCGGGGCCGCCGCCGCCGGCCGTGTCGGCCAGCGAGCGCTTCACCAGCTCGGCGCGCAGCGCGGCGCCCTGCACGGTGTCCTGCAGCAGCCCCGCGTACACCTTGTGGAACGCGACCCCGCCCTCCTCCTCGGTGAACACGAAGGCCGGGGTGCCCGAGACCTGGCGCTGCACGTCGGCGGCGAGCTTGCGGGCGGCCTCCAGCCCGCCGTCGCCGTGGAAGGCCTTCACGTACACCGCGTAGGGCCGCGGCGTCCCCGCGTCGGCCGCGGTGGGGCGCGCGGCGGCGCGCGGCGCGGGAACCTGCGGGCGCTCGCCGGTGGCCGGCGCGGGGACGGTTCCCCCCTGCAGCAGACCCGGGAGGAAGCGGAGCCCCGCGGCGATCGCGGCCGCCATGAGCGCCAGCACCAGCAGCACCAGCAGGAGCGGCGACACCTTCCGCTCCTTGGGGATGGTCTTCTTCTTCCGCTTCCCCGCCGGCTGGGTGGGGATGACCGTCTCTTCCCACTCGGGCTCGGGCGCGGGGAGCGACGCCACGGGCGCATGCGCCACGTCGCCGGCCGAAGGCAGCGGCTCGGGCTCGCGCGGCGCCGCCGCCTCGCGCGGCGGGGCGAGCCAGGGCTGGAACCCGCCCGGCTCCGGCTGCGGAAAGCGCTCCGCCGGGACAGTGGGTGCGGGCGCGGGCGCGGGGACCGGAGCGCCCGGTCGTCCCGCATCCGCTCCCGGGCGAGCTTGCGGCGCCGCCGGGCTCCCGCGGCCCGCCTCGGCACCGGGGCGCGCGGGCGGCGTGAGCCACGCGCGTACGCGGAAGCCGGGGGCCACCAGCGACTCCAGCAGCTCCTCGTCGTCGCGGTCGCCCATCAGCACCACGTCGTCGCTCCACTGCCGCAGCGCGGGGAGCCCCGGCGCGTCCAGCGGCACGAAGAGCAGCAGCGACGCCTGCGCCTCGCGAAAGCCCTCCACGATCTTCCCCCACCGCGCGTGGCGGAAGATGGAGTCGGGCTCGGGGGTGTAGGTTCCCGCGGTGATCAGCAGGAAGCCGCGCCCGGGCACCGGCCGCGCGCTGCGGGCCAGCGACGCGCCGTAGAGGAACAGGTCCACCACGCCGTCGAGGTTGGGCACGCCCACGCGCTCGTGGAGGATCGGGTCCTCGATCGACAGGTCGGCCAGCACGGTGCGGCGCCCCGCGGTGTTCCACCCCGTTGCCAGCGCGATGGCCGAGTCGGCCACCCAGGCGCGGTCGGCACGCGGGTCGAACAGCAGCAGGACGGGGCCCGGGCGCTCGGGGTCGAAGGCGGCGGCCGACGGCAGCCGCTCGAACGTGGGGTCGAAGAACGTGGGCTGCGGCAGCCTGCGCCCGGAGAAGCCGGTGGCCGTGTTCGGGTCGGTCATGGGCTCGGGGATTCGGGGCCGGACGGACGGGCGGAGATTCCCGCTAAGTTACAGGGACGCAGGGAAGTAGGAAAGGATGGAGCACGCAGGTGCGGAAGATCGGGAGCACGGTGGGCACGGCCGAACAGGTGCGTGCGTGCGCGAGTGCGAAAGTGCGCCCCGGTTCCCGCGACACGCACCCTCGTCGCGTGTCCGCCGTTGAAGTCTGCGAAGGCGCCGCGAAGGCGGACTGTGTGCCCTTGTAGCCGCGAGTTTACTCGCATTTCCCACACGATCGCCGCCCGCCCGCTTTCACCAACGCGGCTCTCCACGCCATCTCTGTCGACCGATGCGCGGCTCTCTCGACGCCATCCCCATTGACCAATGCGTGGCGCTCCCCACGCCTTACTTATCGACCGAGGCCCCGCTCTCTGCGCCTTTCCATCAACCGACGCGCCACTCGATCACTTCGCCTCCGCATCGGTCGACGCGCCGCTCTCCGCCCCTTCAACCACGCCAAAACGCGACGAGCGCCGTGTGGGACACGGCGCTCGACGCATTTTCATGGAAGCCGCACGAACTCCGGCGGCAGATGCAGCAGTATCGGCGTTCCCTCGGAGGAGTTTACGCCGCCTGCGGTGTCATCACGTGGGTGGGCGCGTCGCCCCAGAGGCGTTCGAGCTGGTAGAACTCGCGCGCGGTGGGGTGGAACACGTGCACCACGAAGTCGAAGTAGTCGATCAGGATCCAGCGTGCGTCGCGCTCACCCTCCACGTTCAGCGGGCGCACGCCGTCCTTCTTCAGTCCGTCCACCACGCTGTCCGACAGCGCCGACACGTGCGTGTCGCTGGTGCCGGTGGCCACGATGAACCAGTCGGTGGCCGTCGAGATGCCGCGCAGGTCCAGCAGGGTCACGTCCAGCGCCTTGCGGTCGAACAGCAGGTCCACCACGCGGGCCACCTCTTTCGGCATGTCCACCGACGACGGCTGCACGGGGGTGTTGCTCATGGATTCTCCGTTCCGACGGGTTTTCCGGCCTCGAACCGAGGGCGGGATCGGGCAAGTTAAGGACCAGTCACGGTGCTAGAAAGGCCCCAACGGGTGCGTGGGTGCGCAAGTGCGTGAGTGCGTTTCGCTTATGCGCGGCGGAGGAATCCCGCCGCGGATCGCGGGCCGTGCATCCCCGCTCACGCGGCGGACGCCGGCGCACGTGCCGAACTAGACGCACTCGCGCACTGCCGCACCTGTTTCGGTTGTCGAAAAGCAGAGGCGGCCCCGGAAACCCCGGAGCCGCCCCCAACCCAACCCGAAGATGAAAGCCAGGGAAGACTCAGTCCTCCTGGATCACCCACACCTTCACCTCGGGGCGCACGCTGGTGTGCAGGCGGATGGGCACGCTGGTGACGCCCAGCGCCTTGATCGGCTCCTCGAGCTCGATCTGGCGGCGGTCGATGGTGACCCCCTGCTCGGCCAGCTTCTCGGCGATGTCGGCCGAGGTGATGGACCCGAACAGCTTGCCCTCCTGCCCCGCGCGGGCATGGAAGGTCAGCGAGACCCCCTCGATGCTGGCGGCGCGCTTCTGCGCCTCGCCCAGCGTCTCGGCCTCGGCGGCGGCCTTGCGGGCCCCCTCGGCCTGCAGGCGACGCTTGTTGGCGTCGGTGGCCTCGTAGGCCAGACCCTGCGGGATCAGGTAGTTGCGGCCGTAGCCGGGCTTCACGTCGACGATCTCGCCGGCGTCGCCGAGGGACTCGATCCGCTCACGAAGGATGACTTGCATCGTTCACCCCCCTCAGGTCTCGAAGCCGGCGATGTACGGCAGCAGCGCGATGTACCGCGCGCGCTTGACCGCCGTGCCCACCTGCCGCTGGTGCCGCGCGCACATCCCGCTGATGCGCCGCGGAAGGATCTTGCCGCGCTCGGTCACGAAGCGCGTCAGGGTCTTCTCGTCCTTGTAATCGATGGTACGCGCGCCGAGCTCGCAGATCGGGCACGCCTTGCGGCTGGGACGCATCAGGCTTCCTCCCCTTCTTCTTCGGACTCCTCGTCACGCTTGGGCTGAGGCGGCACCGGCGTGGTCGCGAGGTCGCCCTCGTTCACCACCACCAGGTAGCGCAGCAGCTCCTCGTCGAGCTTCAGGATGCGCTCGAACTCGGGGAGCGCCTCCGAAGGGGCGGCGAAGTGCGCCACCACGTAATAGCCGCTGGTCTGGTCTTCCACCGGGTACGCCATCTGGCGCTTGCCCCAGTGGTCCACCTCGGTCACGTTGCCGCCGCGGTCGCCCGTGAGCAGCCCGTGGAAGCGGTCGAGCTTCTGCGTCACACCTTCCTCCTCGAGCGACGGGTGGAAGATGTACACGATCTCGTAGTCCCTCAAAGTTCACCCTTCCTTTGGACATGTGGCCCCGCGCCGGTGATTGCGCGGAGCAGGAGTGGAAAAAAAGCGCTGCCCCCGTTCTGGGGGCAGCATGGCAAAATAGCGCAGATGAGCGGTTCTGGCAAGCACGGGCGCGGCATTTCCGCCGGGTGAGCCGCACGCGCGACTCGGATCGGCATAGCCCTTCGAAGCACCCGCCCGCACCAGCATCGCCGACGCTGGACGAATATCCGATCCGGCGCCCCGCGGCGATTCGTTCTTCTACCGCGTCCGCGGTGCCCGCACCCCGATGCGAACGTCGAAGTTCTCGGGCGGAATGGGCTTGGGAGGCACGGGGCGCTGGGTGCCGGGAGCGGGGCGTGGGTTCTGAGCCATGGCCGTTTGGAGGTTGGTGATCTCGAGTTTCTGCGGTGCCGCCTCTTTCGTGCGCTCGTGCAGCGAATAGGGTACCGCAGCGCAGGTCAGAGCCATCACCGCAACGATGATCCCGCGGTTCGCCTGCCGAAGGTACTCGGCACGCTCCAGGTTGTTCTCCGTGTTGCGATCGGCCGCGTCGATCAGGCGCTGCTCCAGGAACGCCTCGAACTCGCGGTCAGCAAGGAGCGGCGTGCCCAGCGCCTGGTAGTGCGCCCGCAGGCCATCGTGGTACTCCTTCAACTCCGACGGGAACGGCAGGTGCCGGTACACGTGCCCGTGGAAGGAGCGGACCAGCATGTAGATGGCCACCGCGTAGGCCACGCACGCCGCCGTCAGCGCGCCCCAGAAGATTCGGTCGTCAACCCCGCCGCGCGCATCGTAGTCCTTCAGCAGCACCACGATCCCGCTGCCGATCAGCGCCACGATGCCCAGCGGAACGCTGGTGTCGCCCTGCACCGAGTTCTTGTGGGCCCACTCCGCGTCGTAGAGCTTTTCGAAGAGGTTGCCGCCCACGCGCCGGATCCTTGCTCAGCCGTTCGAACGAGGACATCGAACCGGCAACGAATATACAAAGAGAACGCGTTTCTGGACAGAGCTTTCCGGTGGCCGCTTTCACGCGGAGTGTGGACACCTGAGCGTTCACGCGCCGGCTCAGGCGGCTTGCTTTGCTTCGCGATCCCGAATGATTGCAACCAGCGCGCGGAGCGCGGCGTTCACCGACTCAGAGTCGCCGAACACGGCCGCCACGTCGGCATCGAGCCGAACGAGGTTCGTTCCCTGCGCGAAGCGTTCGGCATACTTCCCTCGAATTCCACCCTTCAGGCTGTATTCGGGGAGGATCTCGTCGTCAGGAATTCCGTGTGCGTCACTCATCAGTCCTCCTGTCCCTCCTGATACTCCCGGCGCTCACGCGGGGTAACGAGCCGCGAGCTGATGATCCGGATCGTGGATCCACGTTCTACATGCATTACCGCCAGCAGCCTTCCGCGTTCCGAAATGCCGAATAGAACGTAACGCTGTTCGGCTTGTGAGTGGCGTGGGTCCGGGACGGTCACGGAAAGCGGGTCCGCGAACGCAGTCGCGGCTTCATCGAAACCAACACCGTGCTTCCGCAGGTTCTGGTCCGCCTTGCCTAGGTCCCACTCGAAGTTTCCATCCATGCTCCGGAAGGTAGCATTCGGTACAACGCGGGCCAAGCGGGTCCAACTCTGACCTCAATGCTCGCCTGTCACTGGCCGTCGCCGCGCAGCCGGATCAGCCCCTCCTGGGCGGTGGAGGCGACCACGGTTCCGTCGCGGGTGAACAGCGTGCCGCGGGTGAAGGCGCGGGCCCCGGCGGCGGCCGGGGCGTCGCTGGCGTAGAGCAGCCACTCGTCCACGCGGAAGGGGCGGTGAAACCACACCGCGTGGTCGAGCGACGCGGCCTGTACGCGGGGCGTGATGAACGACAGCCCGTGCGGCAGCAGCGCGGTGCCCAGCAGCCCGTAGTCCGACGCGTAGGCCATCACCGCCTGGTGCAGCAGCGGGTCGCTGGGCATGCGGCCGTGGGCGCGAAACCACATCTGCTTGGCCGCGTCCTGCCTGGCGGGCGCGAAGGGGTCCACCGGGGCCACGGGGCGAAAGTCGATCGGCCGGTCCTGCGTATAGACGTCGCGAAGCGGCTCGGGGATGCGGTGGGCCATCGCGCGAACCAGCTCCAGCTCGCCGGGCAGCGACTCGGGCGCGGAGGTGGGCGGCAGCGGCGCGCCGTGCTCGACGCCCTGCTCGGCCACGTGGAACGAGCAGGTGGCGGTGAAGATCTCGCGCCCTTCCTGGATGGCCAGCACGCGGCGGGTGGTGAAGCTCTTCCCGTCGCGCACGCGGTCCACCTGGTACACGACGGGGGTGTTCACGTCGCCCGGCAGCACGAAGTAGCCGTGCAGCGAGTGCGCGGCGCGGCCCTCCTCCACCGTGCGCCCCGCGGCCACCAGCGCCTGCGCCAGCACCTGCCCGCCGAACAGCCGCCCCGAGCCGATGTCGCGGTTCTGCCCGCGGTACAGGTTCAGCTCCAGCCGCTCCAGGTCCAGCAGCTCAAGCAGCATGTCCAGCGGCTGCCCGCCCGCCTCCGCTTCGATCGTCATCCGCCCATCCCGATGTGATTCCGCAACGCCTGCCAGGGAGCCGAAGATAGGACGCCGCGCGATCCGGCGCGATGCACTCTCCGCAACCCTCGGTTGATCCCGACCCTCCGAACGACGGGTTTCACACGGAGTCAGCGGAGTGAGCGGAGTCAACAGACAACTCCGCTCACTCCGCTGACTCCGTGTGAAACCCATCCCGGACGGTGGCCAACGACGAGGGCTCGCCCCCTGCGAAGGAGGCGAGCCCTGGTCGACCATGGACGAGCCAGGCTCAGGTGCGCGAGTCGGCGCGCTCGATGTCGGCGCCCAGCGCGCGCAGGCGGTCGTCGATGCGCTCGTAGCCGCGCTCGATCTGGCCGATGTTGTAGATGTGGCTCTCGCCCCGCGCGCCCAGCGCGGCGATCAGCAGCCCCATGCCCGCGCGGATGTCGGGGCTCTCCACCGTGCCGCCGCGCAGCTGCGAGCGGCCGATCACCAGCACGCGGTGCGGGTCGCACAGCACCAGCCGCGCCCCCATCCCCACCAGCTTGTCGGCGAAGAACATCCGGCTCTCGAACATCTTCTCGTGGATCAGGATCGTGCCCTCGCACTGCGTGGCCGTGACCAGCGCGATGGAGGTGCAGTCGGCCGGGAAGGCCGGCCACGGGCCGTCGTCCACCTTGGGGATGTGGCCGCCGATGTCCTGGTGCACCACCATCTCCTGGTCGCCGGGGATGAACAGGTCTTCCCCGCGGATCTCGGCGCGCACGCCCAGCCGGTCGAAGCCGATCAGGATGCTGTCCAGGTGCTGCGGCGCCGCGTCCTGGATGGTGATCTCGCCCCCCGTCACCGCGGCCAGGCCGATGAAGCTGCCCACCTCGATGTGGTCGCTGGTCACGCGGTAGCGCCCCCCGCGCAGCCGGTCGGCGCCCTGGATGCGCAGCGTCCCCGTGCCGATGCCCTCGATCTGCGCGCCCATCCCCACCAGCATGTGGCAGAGGTCCTGGACGTGCGGCTCGGCGGCGGCGTTGCGGATGCGCGTCTCGCCCTTGGCGAGCGAGGCGGCCATCACGGCGTTCTCGGTGCCCGTCACGCTGGGCTCGTCCAGGAACATGTCGGCGCCCTGCAGCCGCTCGGCCTTCACGCGGAAGCTCTCGGCGTCATGCTCGAAGCGCGCGCCCAGCTTCTGGAACGCCAGGAAGTGCGTGTCCACGCGCCGCCGGCCGATCACGTCGCCGCCTGGGGGCGGCAGGTTCATCCCGCCGGTCCGGGCCAGCATGGGCCCCGCGAGCAGGATGCTGGCGCGGATGCGGGCGGCGGCCTGGGCGTCGAGCTGCTGGTGGCCCACGTCGGCCGCGCGTACGCGCACCTCGTTGTCGCCCACCCACTCGGTCTCGGCGCCCAGCGCCTCGAGCAGGTCGAGCAGCGTGAGCACGTCCTTGATCCGCGGGACGTTCTCCAGGAACACGTCCTCTTCGGTCAGCAGCGTGGCGGCCAGCATGGGCAGGGCCGCGTTCTTGTTTCCGGCTGGGCGGATGGTCCCGTTCAGGCGCTTGCCACCCTGGACGACGAACTTGGGCACTCCGGGTCTCCGGACCGAAACGTGGTGACGCACGAAGCCTCCAACCGGAGGCGCCGCGCGCCGGGTTCTCCATAAGGACGGATGGCGGGGGAGCAAGAGTCGTGCGCGCCTTCGCCGCCGGCCGTCTCACGGGGATCGACCGTCAGCGGCGCAACCTAGCGCCCGCGTCCCTGCCGCGCAAAACGGCCCGGGAATGCAGGCGGCGCCTGTACTTTGCTTGACACGCCTCTCGCGCCCGGCGTAAGATGCCCCGCGTCTCCCAGCCACCGCCAACGACGCCCCGCCCGCGTCCCCAACTGCCGCCCCACGTGGGTTTTCGCCGCGATCCCGTCTCCCGAACGCCGTTGTCGACGACCGGCTCCCGACGAGTGTCCGCCTCGGCCGAAGATGCCCGCGCGGGAGTCCGCGAAGCGGACTTCGGGCCGTCGTTGCCGCGAATTCATTCGCCCTCCTCGTGGGTCTCGCGGCGCGGCAGGAGATCACGAAACGCACCGCATCGGCGGATGGAATTCTCCCCCATCCCCAACGCGGTGAGCGCGTGACGGGCGGCTTCGGAGAGACGCTGCGGCTGCGCGTGGAGCAGTTCGCCCCCACGCTGGCCGACGTGGACGCGAACCTCGCCCGCATCGCCAGCGCCCAGGGGGACGCGGCGGGCGACGGGGTGGACCTGATCGTCACGCCCGAGCTGTCGGTGACGGGGTACGACGTGCGCGACCGAGTCCACTCGCTCGCCATCGCCGAGTCGGCAGACCCTTACGCCGCGCTGGCGGACGGGCCGGACGTGATCGTGGGCACCATCGAGCGCGACGCGGCGTTCGTCCCGTTCAACGCCGCGCTGCACCTGCGCGGCGGGCGCGTGCTGCACCGGCACCGCAAGGTGTACCTGCCCACGTACGGGATGTTCGACGAGGGCCGGTACTTCGGCCGCGGCGACCGGGTGCGGGCGTACGACGCGGGCGGCGGCTGGCGCGTCGGCATCCTCGTGTGCGAGGACCTGTGGCACCCGGCGCTCGGCTACCTGCTCGCGGCAGACGGCGCGCACCTGATCGTGGTCCAGTCCGCCGCCGCTGGGCGCGGAAGCTGGGCCGGCGGCGAGACGGGCGGGCGATTCGCCAGCTGGCCCGCGTGGGAGCACCTGGCCCGCGCCGCCGCGGTGTCGCTGGGCATCTACGTCGTGGTCGCCAACCGCGTGGGAACCGAGGGCCCGTGCGTCTACGCGGGAGGCTCGATGATCGTGGGGCCCGGCGGCGACCTGCTGGCCAGGGCGGACGACCTGGCCGAGGACCGGCTGACGGTGGACCTCTCCCTGGACACGGTGGCCCGCGCGCGCCAGCCCTACGCCCACGCCCGCGACGACGACAGGCGGCTGGTGTACCGCGAGCTCCGGCGCATGCTGGGCGAGCACGGATGACGCACACCCGCGAGGCCCGCATCGCCGCCGTCATCGCCGCGGTGGCGCGGCAGGCGCTGCACGACCGCGGCGCGCGCCGCATCGCCCTGCTGGACGACGGCGGGCCCGAGGCGCAGTTCGCCGCGCGGGTGCTGGCCGGCGCGCTCGGCGACGACGCCGTCGTCCGCGTCACCGCGACCGACGCGGAGGTGGAATCCGTCTTGCACCTCGCGCCTGGAGTTTCGGGCGACGATCTTCGCCACGAGCTCTGCCGGCTCAAGGCCCGGCTCGTGCCCGGCGCGCTCGCAGCACACCCGGGGAACAAGACCGCGCTGCTGCTGGGCGCCGCGCTTCCGCCCGAGCCGCTGCTGCCGCTGGGCGACCTGTGGGCCAGCGAGGCCGCCGAGCTGGCGGGCGGCTGGTGGGCGCCGGGGCCGGTGCGGCGGATCGCGGAAGACGCGGGCGGTATCGAGACGCTGGATGACGCGCTGCGGGCCTTCGTGGACCGCCGCGACCCGCGCGGGCTGGACGCGCTGCCCGAGGATGTCGCGAACGCCGTCCGCCGCGCGCTGGCTGCGGGACGCGCCGGGCGGATGCACACGCTGGTCGTGCCCAAGATGGGCGCCCGCACGCTGGGCGTGGACCTGTTCGAATGACCTTGCCGCCGCCACACCACACGGGGATCGCCGCTTGACCATCTTCCTTCTCCAGGCGCAGGCCGTGCGCGACACCGTCTACGTGGTGCAGCAGAAGCCCGGCTGGCAGCACGGCGTGGAAGCGTTCGCGGCGGTCGCGCAGATCGTGCTGGCCCTCGCCCTGCTCGTCGTTGGGCTGGGCGTCCTCTTCGCCGCGCTCAAGGTGAAGGGGCTGATCAAGAAGGTGGAGGAGCAGGGGCAGAAGCTGCGGGTCGACCTCGCCCCCGCGATCCACAACGTGACGGCGGTGACCGAGAACGTGAACTTCGTCAGCAAGACGGTGAAGAAGGACGTGGAGAAGCTGAGCGCCAGCGTAACCTCGGCCACCGACCGGCTGCAGGGCGCCGCCGCGCAGGCCGAGCAGCGCGTGGGCGAGTTCAACGCGCTGATCGGCGTGGTGCAGGAAGAGGCCGAGCAGCTGTTCATTACCGGCGCCTCCACCCTGCGCGGCATCCGGGCCGGCGCCGAGACCTTCGGCCGCTACCAGACCGGCGAGCTGCAGATGATGGAAGAGGTGTACGACGAGGGCGACGAGATCGACGACGACGAGGTGGTGGCCGCCGAGATGCGCGACACCGGCCTCGGCGGGTTCGCGCACGACGCGTTCGAAGACGAAGAGGACGACGAGATGGAGGACCCGCGCGCGCCTCGCCGCGGCCGCCGCGGGTGAGCGGCGCCCTTCCACCGGACAGCCCACGAGAGAGCTACACCATGGCACGCCAGGATACCACCGAGTTCCTCTCCGCCTTCGCGGTGGGCGCGGTGCTGGGAATCGGCGCCACGCTGCTGCTGAAGCCCGCGCCGCAGACCGCCAAGGACCGGCTGATGCGTGAGCTGAAGCCCTACCGCAAGAAGATGCGGAAGAGCGCGGGCCAGGTGACGCGCGGGCTGCAGCGCGGCCGCGCCGCCACCGGCGAGGTGGCCGACGACGCCATCGACGCCGGCCGCGAGCTGATGGCCGAGTTCCGCGACGAGGTGCGCCGCATCGTGGCCGAGGCGAAGAACGAGCTGGCGGGCACGCTGGAGAAGGTCGGCGAGACCGGCGGCGAGAACGGCGGCGACGACAACGGCGGTGGCGAGCGCGGCGCGGGCGACCGGAAGGCGGGCGGTGCGCGCAGGCGCGGCACCCTGCGCTACACGCGCAACACGGGCGAGGAATGAAGCCAAGCACGCGCGGCCTCCTGGCGGCCGCCGCAGTGGCCCTGCTGCTGGTGGCGCTCACCCCCACGCACCTCTACGCCTGGGGCCCGGGCACGCACGCCTACCTGAGCTGGCAGGTGCTGCAGTCGCTGCAGCTCCTCCCCGAGTCGATCCGCGCCGTCCTGGCCGCCTACCCGTACGACTTCGTGTACGGCTCGCTGGCCGCCGACATCTCGCTGGCCAAGAAGTACGTGCCCGAGGGCCGCCACTGCCACCACTGGCACGTGGGCGAGGAGATCGAGGCCGCGGCCAGCACCGACCGGCTGAAGGCCGTGGGGATCGGCTACCTCACCCACCTGGCCGCCGACACCATCGCGCACAACTTCTTCGTCCCCCGGCAGCTGCTGCTCACGTCGTCCACCAAGGGGCTGGGCCATTCGTACTGGGAAACGCGGATGGACCAGCACATGGGCGACGACTACACCGGCCTGGCGCGCTACGCGGTGACGGGGCACGACCACTCGGCCGCCGACGCGCTGTTCGACGAGGTGCTGTCGGGCACGCTGTTCTCGTTCCGCACCAACCGCCGCATCTTCCGTGGGCTGATCCGCTTCCAGGACAACGACCGCTGGCAGAACATCTTCGGGACGATCCTGACGATGTCGCGCTGGGAGCTGACCGACGCCACCGTGCACCAGTACGTGGTCCGCTCGTTCGACTACGTGATCGACTACCTGCAGCGGCGCGAGGCCGCGCTCCCGCGCACGCTGGACCCGATCGGCGAGGCCAACCTCGACCTGTCCAAGAAGGTGCGGCGCATGGCGCTGCGCGACGGGGCCGCCGAGCGGCCCGCGCTGCTGGCCGAGATGGCCGACGAGTTCTTCCCGCTCCCCGGCGTGCCCTACGGCCACCTGCTCAAGCAGAACGGCAGCACCGCCAGGCCGCCGCGGTTCACCGGCTGAGCGCTCCCGCGCCGGGCGACGACCCCGCGTATACCCATCACCGCTCCAACGACGCCGCCGCACGCCACCGTCCCAGCAGACGGTGGCGCAATGTACAAAATGCACGGCGCAGGCGCTTCCCCGCGGGTGTTTACTTTCAGTCGCAACACTTCCCATATCGCGGAAGAGTGGATACGTTTCGGGGGTGTGGAAGTAAACATGGTAAACAGGGAAATTGGACACCGCCCGAACGCGCACCCTCCGTGCGGCGGGAAGATCGGCCGGTGCTCATGAGAACTGTACGCCCGCTGGCGTCATTGACGCGGGGGCTTGACTTCGTTCACTTCGGTTCGAGATTATGTCCCTAGACGTGTCACCCGAACTCGAGGCCGCCGTGCGGAAGCTCGTTCACTCGGGGGTCTACCACTCGGCCAGTGAAGTGCTGGAGACGGCGCTGCACATGCTGGAATGGGCCGAGGGCCACCCCGACGGGAAGCGGGAGCTGTTGCGCCACGCCCTCCAGGCCGGGGTCGACGACGAGGATGCCGGAAACCTCATCGATGCCGAAGAGGTGTTCCGAAGGGCGAGAGAACGTGCGCGCGGAGAACAGTCCTGAGCAGCATCCGGTTCACCAAGAAAGCGGACGCGGACTACAGCGGCGCCTTCCGTCATCACGAGACGCAGGGCGGGCTCGCGGCAGCCGACCGATTCGACGAGCGCTTCAAGGAAAGCTGCGAAACGCTGCGTGCTTTCCCGCTGAGCGGGTCCGAGGTCACGGACGTGGAGGTCCGCGGGCTCAGGCGCTTCACGGTGGGCAAGTACACGATCTTCTATCGGGTCACCGGGTTCGGCGTACGCGTCAGCCGGGTTCTGCACCAGAGCCGCGATTATACGCAGGTGTTCAGGAAGCGGAGAAAGTCGGCGTAGCTCACCACGTCGTCCGCACGGAAGGACTTTCCCCCCGCACTCTGATCCACGAGAGAAACCCGGCCGCGTGAGCGAATCACGCGGCCTTTTGTTTTTCTCTCCCGGCAGGGCTGGAGCAAGCCTTGCGGGTGGTCTGGAACGCGCCACGACGGTATGCTTCACCAAAACGCGCCGCGGCTCCCATGCGGGTGTCCCACCGCTGGCACAAAGTGAACGCAGTTGACGCCGCATGGTTTCACTTTGTACATTCAGGGCCCAGAGATCGATTGGGAACGGACCCTGAACGGCGAGGCGGAACGATGAGCATGGTGGTGGAAGCCGCAGCACAGCAGAGGTCCCAGATGAGCCTGATCGTCCCCCCCGAGTTCGAGCGCGCCGTGCAGGAGCGCGTGCAATCGGGCGCTTACGTGTCTGCGAATGAGGTCTTCGTGGCTGCGCTGACCGCGCTCCAAGAGGCGGAGGCTGACGAGGTTGAGAACGACCAGCTGCGTGGTGAGATCGAGATCGGAATCCAGAGTGCCGAGAACGAAGCGCTGATCCCGGGGGACGAGGTGATCGCGCAGTTGCGGGCACGGGTGCGAAGTGGCCAATACCGATCGACGGACGCTGTCCTCCGTGCTGCCCTCGTCGCCCTTGACGATGCCGACGCAGAGGACGCCGCAAATGACGCACTTCGGCGCGACATCGACGTGGGGCTCGCCGAGCTCGACCGAGGAGAAGGGATTCCCGGGGATGTCGCGTTTGCCCAGATTCGTGCGGAAGTCCGCAGGATGACGGGGCGCTGAGCGCGTTTCGGATCACGCCGACCGCGAGTAGGGAGATCATCAAGGCAGCGGAGTGGATGTTGAAAGAGACCGGCAATGCTGCCTTGGTGGATCAGTTGGTGGAGCTCTTCTACGCCACGTTCAATTTTCTTGCGCAAGCGCCTCGGAGTGGTCGGCCGCGGCCAGAATTGCGTCGTGGCCTCAGGAGCCATCCCGTCGGCAGCTATAACGTCTTCTACAAGATTCACCGGTCGGAGGTGGAGATTGCCCGGGTCGTACACCAGCGGCGTGATCTCAAAAAGGTATTTCCACAGAAGAAACGAAGTTGACGCGTTCCGTTAGCCGCAACGAGCGATGAAGTAGAACCGGCCGCGTGAGCGAATCACGCGGCCGGCTTCGTGTCTCCCCTAGCCTCCTCCGACGCCCGAGGCGGCGATCAGCCGTCCATCGCGAAGAGCGAGATCCCGGCGCTGGTGACGGCCGCCAAGCGCTGGCCGTCGGCGGCGAAGCGGAGGGCGAGGACGGGGGCGCCGGCGTCCACCGGCGGCGGCGGCTCGGGGGCGAAGTCGCGCCAGAGGCGGATGGCGCCGACGGGCGAGGCGGTGGACAGCGTGGTCCCGTCCGGCGCGACGGCGAGGGCCGAGCAGCCGTCGGGCTGGCGGATCGCGCCGCGGGAGACCGGCGGGTCTTCGGCCATCGACCAGAACGCCACCTCGCCCGTCTGCAGCCCCGCGGCGATGATCTGGGGCGTGGCCAGCCAGTCGAGCGTCACCACCACGCCCGCGTTGCCGGGGATGCTCACCACGCGGCCGCGCGTCTCGCAGTCCCACACTTCCAGCCCGCCCTGCCCCAGCGTGGCGAACACGCCGTCGCCCAGCCAGGCGGCGGCGCGGCGCTGCTCGCGCAGGTGCCACTCGTGGCCCGTCGCGAGATCCACGATACAGATGGCGGTGTCGCTCGCCGCGGCGATGCGGCGGCCGGCGGGGTCGGCGGCGATGCAGCGGATGGCGCCCAGGCCGGTGTCGGCGTGGAAGCCGGCGCGGCCCGAGCCCAGCTCGGTGGAGTGCACCTGCCCGTCGCGGTCGCCCAGCGCAAGCGTGCGCGTGGCGGGCACGTACGCCAGCGCCGTCACGTCGCCGCTGGTGCCGAGCTGGCCGCGCCGGGGCTGGCGCTGCGTCACGTCGTAGGCCCACACCCCGTCGTCGCCCGCCACGGCGAAGTGGCTGGGCGACATCCACGTGCCGTCGCGCCAACCGGGCTCGGGGATGTTCTGGATGAGCTGCAGCGTGGCGGAAGCGGCGGGGCTGCGCTGCTGCGTGGACTGCTGCTGGTCGGTCATGGGTGGGGAGCCGTGGCGGGGAGCGGTTCTTGTCGCGGCATGCGGTGGATCACGCGCGCGAAGAATCTGCGCTGGCGGGGGGCGATTCGGAAAGGCGCGCGGTTCCGCAAATGTCTGTATCCGCCTCGATCGCACCTGATCCTTGACGCGGGACGCGCTGGGACGCACCCTACAGAGCCTCATCCAAAGCCGCATCTCCTTGCACGCCCAGCGGCGCCCGTCCCGCACGTCTCTTCCTCATCCCCGCCCCGCCGCCACGCCCATGACCCGCCGCCGTGAAGTGCAGCTTTCCGCCGCCATGCTCGCGGTAGTCGTCCTCTGCATGATCCTGGGGTTGACGCCGGCCAGCTCGCTGGCGAAGGGCGGGCCCGCGTGCCCGGACTCGCTGCCGCTGCCCAGCTCGGTGGGCGAGCAGGCCTACGAGGCGGTGCTCGACACCTTCTTGGCGCGGCGGTGCTACACCGGCTGGGTGCACGACCGGCAGATCCGCAACACCGGTCCGTTCGTGGACGGGCGCAACTTCGGCACGCACCCGGCGGTGCGCATCTACTACTCGCCGCGCGTGTGGACGTGGATGACCACGGGCCGGCGCGAGGGCGCCATCCCCGACAACGGCATCATCGTCAAGGAGATGTACCCGCCGCCGGCCAACCCCGACAGCGCGCTGAGCGGGTGGACCACCATGGTGCGCGACTCGCGCGGCTCCTTCGACGGGTGGTACTGGGGCTATTACGGGCCCGCCGACAAGCCGGCCCGGCCGATCGACTATCCGTCGTCGGGCTACGGGCTTTACTGCACGCGCTGCCACGCATCGGCCGAGCGCGAGCTGACCTTTTCCGACGTCCGCAACGTGCTTCCGACGGAGGACCCTCTTTCGTTCGTGGTCCAGACGCGCACCCCCGTGGCTGCGCCGGATTCGGGCCGGAGAGCGCCGCACGTGCCGCACCGCTCGCGCGACGTGCTGTCGGTGCACGGGATGGTGGAGAATGCCGACGAGATCCAGCGCCACGAGCTGCTGAAGCCGATGGACCGGCCCGACGCCGCGTTCCTGGCGCTCTACCGCATCTCGCGCGAGTTCGCCGCGCAGAACGCGAAGACGATGCTCCCGGTGGAGACGTTCGACCACGTGGTGGCGGGGCCGAAGGGGCCGGAGCAGTTCCTCACCAGCGACCAGTGCACCGGGTGCCACAGCGCGAGCACCTTCAACATGGCGTTCATCTCGGCCAACCAGCGCGACACCTTCAACCTGTCGCCCTACGGCGAGTGGCGCACGTCGCTGATGGGCCTGGCCGGGCGCGACCCCGTCTTCCACGCGCAACGCGAGAGCGAGGTCACGCGCTTCCCCGACAAGCGCACCTTCATCGACACCACCTGCTACCGCTGCCACGGGGTGATGGGCCAGCGGCAGGCAACGATCGACGGCACGGAGTTCCGCCACGACATGGTCTACGCCACGCCCGGCCAGCCCGGCGCGAAGTACGGAGCGCTCGCGCGCGACGGGATCAGCTGCATGAGCTGCCACCAGGTCGCGCAGACGGCGCTGGGCGACACCGCCTCCTTCACCGGCCGCTTCCGCGTCGATCCCCCGGGACACGTGAACGGGCCGTACGACACGGTAATCGAGCTGCCGATGAAGAACGCGCTGGGCATCACCCCGCGCGGCGCGCCGCAGATCCGCACCGGGGCTCTGTGTGGGAGCTGCCACAGCGTGGTCCTCCCCGTGTTCAACCGCGCGGGGCAGCAGCTGAAGACCGACTACGAGCAGGCCACGTATCCCGAGTGGCTGAACAGCGTCTACCAGAACGAGCGGCAGCCGTTCAAGCCCGACAGCGTGAAGACTTGCCAGGGCTGCCACATGCCGCAGGACTTCCGCGGCAACCGGCTGCGCTACCGCGTGGCGATCATCGAGGACGAGACGTACCCGATGGCCGACAACCGCGCCCGCGACAGCGCCATCACCGTGGCGGTGCGCGACACGTTCAGCCGGCACACGCTGCTGGGGATCAACCTCTTCACGCTGGCCATGTTCCAGCAGTTCCCCGACACGCTGGGCATCCGCAGCACCGACTACATGTACGGCGCCGGCGTGCAGCCGCTGGTGAACGCGGGGATGAACGGGCTGGACCTGGCGCGAAACCAGTCGGCCCGCGTGCACGTGCAGAGCGTGCGCACGGTGCGCGACTCGCTGGAGGTGACGGTGCGGGTGGAGAACCTGGCCGGGCACCGGCTGCCGAGCGGCGTGGGCTTCCGGCGCGCGTTCATCGAGCTGGCCGTGGTGGGCGGGCGCGACACGCTTTGGGCGAGCGGGCGCACCAACGGGCTGGGGGTGATCGTGCGGGGGACGTCCAACGAGCAGCTGAGGACGGAGTTCTTCGACCGCCCCGTCGCCGCCGGCGGCGTCTTCCAGCCGCACTACGAGACGATCACGCGCGACGACCAAGTGCAGATCTACGAGGAGCTGGTGCGCGACCCCGAGGGATGGCTCACCACCAGCTTCATCGCGCTGGACAGCGTGGTGAAGGAGAACCGCCTGCAGCCGCGCGGCTGGCGGCGCGGCGGCCCGTTCTGGGAGGTGACGGCGCCGCACGGCGAATCGGCGCGCGACCAGGACTACTGGAACAGCAAGGGCGAGGACCGGCTGGTGTACCGCATCCCCCGCTCACGGGTACGCGGCGCCACCGACGTGCGGGCAACGCTGTACTATCAGGCGTTGCCGCCGTACTACTTGGCCCAGCGCTTCGGCATCAAGTGCGGCAGCCCCTTCCCCACCGACTGCGCCGAGACCCGCCGCCTCGCCTTCCTCGCCAGCCGCCTGCGCACGCAGGGCACGCCGATCGAGAGCTGGAAGCTGCGGCTGGCGAGCGACGGGCGGGGGATTTGAGATTGGATGATGAGACGTGCTGAACCTTGGGCGACCGACGCGGGGATTCACTCAAACGCGGAAGTTCGAAATGTTTTACTTCCGAAAGTGCGTGATCTTCAGCAAAGATAGTGACGATGCGAGGAGAACTGCCGATATGAGGACGAGCGCAGTGTATACAAAAACGTCGCCCGAGGGATGTAGATAGAAATTCAGATGATGAAACACACCCAAGCAAGTAATGAGAATCGATGTGCTGATTAATGCCCACGGGAGCCTCGTCGGCATGGTAGGAGCGCACTGATATCCTGTGAGTTGGATGCCGAAAAACGCTCCGACGGTGAACCCCAATTGGGTGGCCCAGTCCGTGAGCGCATAACCAATCGCCGCGCCCAGAATTCCACCTACAACAAAGCCTATAAGTCGAGCCAGATACTTATCCGATGTGACGAAACGGACAACTAGATAGCTCATTGGCCATAACCACAACGGTGCCAAGGAACTGATGGGTCCTAAGCCTCTTGCTGTTTCGGCTACTATAAAGACCATGAGAATCCATTGAAGACCAAGTACTATTGGCGTTGGGGCACTCCAAAGGTTGAGTATGCGTAACACGTTAGTGCGCGCACTCGGGATCTGCCATCCTACCTCAACCTGCAGGCTCGCCGCATCGACAGAACTTGACTGTGGCGAGCCTAAGTAGGGTAATCGGCGGACCCAATCACCAAACCGGAATGACGAACCTCAGCAACATTCACTATGGCATCGGCAAGTGCAACAACGCCTTTCTCCGAGGAAACTGCGACTCGATCCGAGAGAACGGGAGAGTATCGAGCGACATCATCGTGCGACACGCCATGCCAGATGGGTAGAATCACCTTGCCTTTGGAAATCTCAAGAGCCGTCAGGCCATCCAGTTCTCTCTGTGGCCACTCTTTTGCGAAAAAGTTGTGACTAAGGATGACGACTCCAAACCGCGAGTTCCCCAATCCCTTGTCAATTGACCGCCTCAGACTGTCACCAAGAGTGAGAGAAAACTCATCGTACCACACGCGGATCCCGCGGCTACGTAGTTCTTCCGCCAGAGGTCGTGCTACACCGTCCTTATCCTCGCTTGCATGAGAGATAAAGACATCCCACATCAAAGGATCGGACTGCTGTCCCGGCACACGATCTGTCATTGAACCCTCGCCAGAGTGAGAGTCATTTGCGCTGTACTCGCTCAAGATCATCTGCTAACCCCATTAACTCCCGCGCACGTTCCTTTGCTAGGTGTGCCAATACCTTCTCCCATTCTTGGGGCGGCGACCGGTAAGCGTTTGCATCTTGTGAAAGCCGATACTGCCGCACGGAGGCTAGGGAGACGCCAAGCGCATGCGCAGTTTGCTCGTGTGTGACTCGCGCGCCGAGTTTATCGATAGCCTCTCGGAATTCCATGTATGCAGTACGCTTGACGGGGTGTATGCAGTTGGTTATACTATACCGGCAGGGCGGAAGAGACAAGCGGGTGCATCGGAGTCCCTTGCAGAGAATCGCCGGTGCACCCGCCAATCACGAACCGACCCGAAGGCCGCCCGCTCTGCAAGATTAGCCCTGCCGCGCGGCCGGGGTCAAGAGGAACAGGAGACCACCATGCCCGAACAGCCGAAGGACCCCACACCCGCATCCGCCGCCAACCCCGTCTACGCGGTCATCAAGCAGAAGAAGAGCCGGTGGTGGGAGGTGCGCGATCCCGAGGGCGAGCTGGTGTGCCTGACGGTCTACCGGAAGGGTGCGCGAGAGGTGGTGCGACGGCTCGCCGCGTGACGCGGCGGGGAGGCAAGCGAATCGGCAGCCGCGGAGATCGATCCGCAGCTGCCGATGTGCTTCCGCGCATGCCGCGGAGACCCGGCTGTCCGGCTCGCCAGGAACGGCGTCCGGCCCGGTACGAAACCCGCTCGCCAGAGCACCGTACGGGTGACGAGACCCATTCTCCCGCCGCATCCCTCTTCCTTCCATCATCCCCATCCCGACGCATGACCTTGAAGCACCTGTCGCGCCTTCCGGCCATCATCCTCGCCGCTCTCGCGCTCATGACTGCCTGCAGCCATGGGGCAGACGATGAGGCGGCGCGGATTGCTCGCGTGGAGCAGGACCTGCTGCCCTCGGTGCGCGTGCGCGGGCGCAGCTACACGCCGGCGAGCATCGAAGCGCGGATGCGGCACTTCGGCGTGCCGGCGGTGAGCGTGGCGGTGATCCACGACGGCCGCATCGCCTGGGCGCGGGCATACGGGATGGCGGATGTGGAGTCGAAACGGGCCGCGACGCCGGCCACGCTCTTCCAGGCCGCGTCCATGAGCAAGCCGGTGGCGGCCACGGGCGCGCTCGTGCTGGTGCAGGAGGGGCGGCTGGAGCTGGACCGCGACGTGAACGAGACCCTCACCTCGTGGAAGGTGCCCGCCAGCGACCTCACCGCCCGCGAGCCGGTGACGCTGCGCCGGCTGCTGACGCACACCGCCGGCCTCACCGTGCACGGCTTTGAAGGCTACGCCGCCGGCGAGCCGGTGCCCACCGTCGTGCAGGTGCTGGACGGAAGCCCGCCGGCGAACAGCCCGCCCGTGCGCGTGGACGTGGTGCCCGGCTCCACGTGGCGCTACTCGGGCGGTGGGATGACGGTGATGCAACTGCTGATGGCCGACGCGGCCGGCACCCCCTTCCCCGAGCTGATGCGCCGGCGGGTGCTGGAGCCGCTGGGGATGCGCGAGAGCACCTTCCAGCACCCGCTCCCGGCATCGCTCGCCGCGCGCGCCGCCACCGGCTACCAGGCCGGCGGAGAGCCGGTTGAGGGCCGGTACCACACCTATCCCGAGATGGCCGCCGCGGGGCTGTGGACCACGCCGTCGGAGCTGGCGCGCTGGCTCGTGGGGATCGGGCGCTTGGCCGCCGGCGAACGCGGCGCGCTACTGCGGCGCGAGACTGCCCAGGCGATGCTCACGCCGGGGCTGGGCGGGTGGGGGCTGGGGATGGGGGTGCGCGGCGCGGGCGATTCGCTCGAGATTCGGCATTCCGGGTCCAACGCCGGGTTCCGCGGCCAGTTCGTGGGCTTCCCCCACCGCGGCGAGGGCGCGGTGGTGATGGCCAACAGCGACGAGGGAGGCGTGCTGGTCTCCGAGATCGCGGCCGCCATCGCACGCGAGTACGGCTGGCCGGGCGCGGCCGCGCAGGAGATCGTCGCGGCCCCCGTCACGCCGGGGGTGCTCGAAAGCTACGCAGGCCGCTACACGCTTCCCAACACGCCTATCGAGCTCTCGGTGAGCCGGGAGAACGGAAGGCTGTTCTTCGGGATGGGGGGAGGGCAGAAGGCGGAGCTGGTTCCCACGGGCAGGGACGCGTTCCGCGACGCGGTCGGCGGTGGCGAGGTGACGTTCGAGCGCGGCCGCGACGGCAGGGTGGCGGCGATGCGGGTGGGGGGAGAGCGGCTGCCGCGCACGCCGTAGCTCGAGCCGGGGGATGACGGCCACGACAGCCGGCGGGCAGCATTCCGCCGGCTGTCAATCCGCATGCCTGCCTCGATCGCGTGCGGGCCTCCCCGTCGTCCGTGGGCAATTCCCCCCGGGCCGGCCCGCCGTCGAGACCGTGGGACGCTCGCGAGGAACGTTTCATCCGCTGCTGGGTCGAATTCGCCCCACGGTCGTGGCCGGTCTGCGGTTGCCGGCGTGCCCTCCGGCGGCGACGTTGTGTGCCCCACGGCCAAATGATGGACCCCCATGCACGCAAACCAGGACGAATCCGTGACGATGAACTCGATGGCCCGCCCGGCGAAGGCGATCGTGGCGAAGGCGTGGCTGCTCGCGCTGGCGGCGGCGCCGTGGCTCGCATCGCCCGCGGCGGCGCAGCTGTACATGCCACGCGCGGTGAAGCAGGCGTACGCGAACGGAACCCGGCAGGCCGACGGACGGCCGGGGCCGCGCTACTGGCAGAACCGCGGGCGCTACGACATCACCATCACCGCCACGCCGCCCGACCGCACCGTGCGCGGCAGCGAGCAGATCGTCTACGTCAACAACAGCCCCGACACGTTGCGCAGCGTGGTGGTCAAGCTGTTCCTCAACATCCACAAGCCCGGCGCGCCCCGGGCCGGCGGCGCCAGCGAGGAGTACCTCACGGCGGGGATGCAGATCGACCGGTTCGCGGTGAACGGGCAGGCCAGGCAGTGGCAGAACGACCCGCAGACCTTCACCTGGCAGCCGGTGACGCTCCCCGCGCCGCTCCTGCCGCACGACTCGGTGCGCCTGGCGTTCGACTGGCACTACCAGATCTCGCGCGAGGCCGGGCGCGAGGGGATGCTCGACGAAACCACCTGGTATCTCGCGTACTTCTACCCGCGCGTGGCCGTCTACGACGACTACGAGGGGTGGGACACGACGGACTTCACCGACCTGCAGGAGTTCTACAGCGACTTCAACGACTACGACGTGACTATCCGCGTGCCCGCCAACTTCATCGTGTGGGGCACGGGCACGCTGCTGAGCCCGGAGACGGTGCTGCAGCCCGAGGCGCTGCGCCGCTACCAGGCGTCGTTCACCGCCGACACCACGATCCACGTCGCCACCACCGAAGACGTGGCGGCGCGGCGCGTGACGCAGCAGAAGACCAACGACTGGCACTTCCGCGCGCGCGACATCCCCGACATGGCGTTCGGGCTGAGCGACCGCTACCGGTGGGACGCGGCCAGCGTGGTGGTGGACAACACCACCCGGCGCCGCGCCAGCGTGCAGGCTGCGTACACCGACAGCGCGGCCGACTTCGGCCACATGGTGCGCTTCGGCCAGCACGCGCTGGGGTGGATGAGCCACAACTGGCCGGGGGTACCGTATCCGTACGAGAAGAGCACCATCTTCCTGGGTACCGCCGACATGGAATACCCGATGATGGTGAACGACAACTCGTTCCCCGACACCACCTTCAGCCGCTTCGTGGCCGAGCACGAGATCGCCCATACGTACATGCCGTTCTACATGGGGATCAACGAGTCGCGCTA
>Ga0247773_1000083_pt1 | contig 42875 bp, 39 predicted proteins | sample UWRJL092311B6_FD_179934 | JGI IMG/M metagenome (GOLD analysis project Ga0247773, IMG submission 179934) | Plant litter microbial communities from Arlington Agricultural Research Station in Wisconsin, United States - UWRJ-L092-311B-6 | ecosystem: Environmental > Terrestrial > Plant litter >... | reverse complement strand
GCGGCGCTGGGGTTCTTCCTGGGGCTGCTGGAGGGCGCCGCCAACGACTACATCCTGGGCGCGGCGTCGCTGGCGCTGGCGGTGCTGGGCTACCTGGGCTCGCGCTCGCGCGAGTGGCTGGCGGGCGACGACCCGCTGACGCTGGTGGCCTTCTTCTTCGCCGGCACGCTGCTCTACAACCTGCTGCTCTACGTGCTGCTGGCCGTCAGCGGCGCGGGCGGCTCGCTGATGGCGCTGCTCATCCCCTCGCTGCTGGCCTCGCTCTACGCGGCCGCCGTGGGGCTGGGCGCCAGCACGCTCTACCGCACCCTGGCATGAGGGTGAGCGTGCGCGTGCCCCTTGGACCCAAGCCCCGTGTGACCCGGTGAGGCGCTACCGTTCGCTGCAGCTCGGCGACCCCATCCTGTTCGGCCTGGTGGTGACGCTGGCGATGTTCGGCATCGCCATGATCTACAGCGCCGGCGTGCTGGACGTGCCCGACCGCTCGGTGGTGGGCGCGTGGCGGCAGCAGCTCATCTGGTTCTCGCTGGCGCTCATGCTGATGCCGCTGATCCTGCGCGTGCCGGTGGGGTGGCTGGAGTGGGGGGCGCAGCCGGCCTACGCGCTGGCGCTGGTGCTGCTGCTGGCCACGCTCTTCTTCGGCGGCGGGCGGGGGACGGCGGCCAGCACCAAGAGCTGGCTGATCATCGGCCCGCTCACCCTGCAGCCGGCCGAGGTGGCCAAGATCGCCACGGCCATGATGCTGGCGCGCGTGCTGGGCGAATGGCGCGAGCCGCCCAAGACGCTGTGGGGGCTGTGGAAGCCGATCGTGGTGGTGATGCTGCCGATGGGGCTGGTGATGCTGCAGCCCGACCTGGGCTCGGCGCTGGTGTTCGCGTCGATCCTGGTGTGGTGCCTGTTCTGGGCCGGCACGCCGCTGGTCACCATCTTCTTCCTGGTGTCGCCGATCCTCTCGCTCTTCCTGTCCATCTCGTGGCAGGTGTGGGGGATCTACATCGTGCTGCTGCTGATCGTGCTGCTGCGGCGCGACGCGTTCCTGTCGGAGAAGGCCACCATCTGGCTGGCCAACGCCATGGCGGGCGCGCTGGCGCTGCCGCTGTGGAACAAGCTGCAGCCGTACCAGAAGAACCGCTTCATGGTGTTCCTGGACCCGATGATCGATCCGCGGGGCGCCGGGTACAACCTGATCCAGAGCCGCGTGGCCATCGGCAGCGGCGGGTGGCTGGGGCGTGGCTGGCTGCACGGCCCGCAGAAGCGCGGCGCCTTCCTCCCCGAGCAGCACACCGACTTCATCTTCGCCGTGATCGGCGAGGAACTGGGGTTCATCGGGGTGCTGGCGGTGCTGGGCACCTTCGGGCTGATCTTCTGGCGGCTGGTGAAGATCGCCGAGAAGAGCAACGACCCGTTCGCCAGCCTGGTGCCGATCGGCCTGTTCGGCAGCTGGTTCGCGCACGTGCTGATCAACGTGGGGATGACGGTGGGGATCATGCCCGTCACCGGCATTCCGCTCCCCTTCATCAGCTACGGCGGTTCGTTCCTGCTGGTCAACCTGCTGGCCGTGGCGGTGATCCAGCGGGTGGCCGCCGAGACCGGCCGGGCCCGCTGACGCCAGTGCGGAAGTACGAGAGTACGAGAGTACGAAAGTGCGGGAGTGGGGCCGGCGCGGGGCTTGTTCTGTCGCCTGCCACCCCCACCTTCGCGGGGCGGCCGGCGTAACCCGCAACGCTCTCACCTTCGTACCATCGCACTCCGTACTTCGCACTTTCGTACTTTCGTACTTTCTCACGCCCCGACTCCATGGCCTGGTTCCGCAAGCCCAAGACGCGCCTGCAGGCATCCGACAAGCGCGACCTGCCCGGCGACGTGTGGGAGAAGTGCCCGCGCTGCGGCGAGATCCTGTACCGCGAGAAGCTGAAGGAGAACTGGCAGGTGTGCCCCAACTGCGGGCACCACCATCGCCTGAACGCCGACGGCTACGTGAGCCTGCTGATCGACGAGGGCACCTTCCGCGAGACCGACCGCGACCTGCGCTCGGGCGACCCGCTCCAGTTCGTGGACCTGAAGCCCTACCGCGAGCGCCTGGCTCAGGCCGAGCGCAAGAACCCGCACGGCGAGGCGGTGATCACCGGCGACGGGAAGCTGGAGGGGATCCCGGTGTGCCTGGGAGTGATGGACTTCTCGTTCATCGGCGGGTCGATGGGCTCGGTGGTGGGCGAGAAGCTGGCCCGCGCCGGCCTGCGCTCGCTGGAAACGCGCGCGCCGCTGCTGATCGTGTCGGCCAGCGGCGGGGCGCGGATGATGGAGGGGATCTTCTCGCTGATGCAGATGGCCAAGACCAGCGCCGTGCTCTCGCGCCTGGCCGAGGAGGGGATCCCCTACATCGCCATCCTCACCGACCCCACCACCGGCGGGGTGACGGCCAGCTACGCCATGCTGGGCGACGTGAACGTGGCCGAGCCGCAGGCGCTGATCGGCTTCGCGGGGCCGCGGGTGATCGAGCAGACCATCAAGCAGGAGCTGCCCGACGGCTTCCAGCGGTCGGAGTTCCTGCTGGAGCACGGGATGCTCGACCTGATCGTGGACCGCCGGAAGATGAAGGCCGAGATCGCCCGCGTCCTGCGCCACATGCTGGGCCTCCCCGCCCCCGAGGAGTTCGCCGGCGCCGAGGCGTAGGCGCGTCTACGCCGAGCTTCGTGGTTCGACCCCAATCGCGGTCGGCTTCCGAGGCTTCGCCGTCGTCGTGAGGACAGGGGATACGAGCCGTCGCCGCGGCCGCGATGAACCAGCCGGCGCGCAGCGCCCCATGTCCCTCCCCCAGGCCGTTTTGGGGGAGGGACAGGCGCCTTCGGGCGCCAGGGTGAGGGCCCCGCCGGCGCCTGCTCCGATCCGATTGGCCTTCGGTCCGGACGGCAGGTCTTCCGCAACGAACAACCATGCTCCCCCTCGCGCCGCCTCACACCCGCGGCGCGGGGGGGAGCCTGCTGACAGGGATGAAGGGATGACGAGCCACGAGCCGGGGGCGTGGATGTTCGCGAAGGGCGACGGAAGCATCCGCTGGGGGCTGGAGCGCACCGAGGAGCTGCTCGCCGGCGTGGGCGACCCGCACCGCCGCTTCCGCAGCCTGCACGTGGGCGGCACCAACGGGAAGGGCTCGGTCGCCGCGCTCGCCGAGGCCGCGCTGCGTGTGGCCGATCCGTCGCGCACCGTGGGCCTCTACACCTCGCCGCACCTGGTGAGCTTCGAGGAGCGCATCCGCATCGGCGGGCGGCCGGTGGAGCGCGAGCTGCTGCTGGCGTGCGAGGCACGGCTGCGGCCGGCCATCGAGCGCACCGGCGCCACCTTCTTCGAGGGCACCACGGCCATCGCCTTCCTCTGCTTCGCCGAGGCGGGGGTGGAGGTGGCGGTGGTGGAGGTGGGGCTGGGCGGGCGGCTCGATTCGACCAACGTGATCGTGCCCGAGGCGTGCGCGATCACCGGCATCGCCCGCGACCACACCGAGTTCCTGGGCGAGTCGCTGGAGGAGATCGCGTTCGAGAAGGCGGGGATCCTCAAGCCCGGCGTTCCCGCCGTCACCGGCGAGACGGCGCCCGGGCCGCTCGCCGTGCTCCAGCGCCGCGCGGAAGAGGTGGGCGCGCCGCTGCTGGCGCTGGGCGGCGACGTGGTGGACGACGTGCGGGTGTCGCTGGAGGGGACGCGCTTCGAGCTGGAGTCGGAGCGCTACGGGAGCCGCGAGGGCTTCACGTCGCTGGTGGGCGCGCACCAGGCGCGCAACGCCGCGGTGGCGGCCGACCTGCTGGGCCTGCTGCCGCGCGACCTGCGGCCCTCGTGGGACGCGGTGGAAGCCGGCTTCGCGAGCGTGCGCTGGCCGGGGCGGCTGCAGGTGGAGCGCCTGCGGGGGACTACGTGGGTACTGGACGTGGCACACAACCCGGCGGGGGTGGCCAGCCTGGCCGCGTCGCTCGACGCGCTGCGCCTGCCGAAGCCCGTGGTGCTGGTCACCGCCATCCTCAACGACAAGGCGTGGGACGAGATGCTCCCGCCGCTGCTGGCGCGGTGCGATGCGGCGGTGCTTACCGTGGCGCCCTCGTCGCCCGAGGAGCGCCGGTGGGACCCGGCGGCCGCCGGGGCGCGGATCGGGGCGGCGGCAGGGGTGCCGGTGCGCGTCATCCCCGACTTCGCCGCCGCCATCGGGCGCGCCGAGACGATGGCGCCGCACGGCACCATCGTCGTAACCGGCTCGGTCTTCACCGTGGGCAGCGCGATGCAGGAGTTGGGGATCCCGGTCTTCTGATCGAACCCAAACGGAAAAAAGCCTCACGCAGTGTCAGCAGAGTCAGCAGAGAACAACCGCAGTTCCTCTGCTGACTCCGCTGACTCTGCGTGAGGCCTGCTGTTTTACAGATTCTCCGTCACGCGACCGCCGGCCGGTCCACCGAGCCGTACGCGGTCTCCGCCACCTGCGGCGTCACCTCGCGATGCCGGTCGGCCCACCAGGCCCACAGCGGCAGCAGCCAGGCCGAGAGCGCCACCCACGCCAGCGTTCGCGCGTCGCCGGGCGGGGGGTTGAGGATGTTGGCGAAGTAGACGCCGGCGTAGAACACCATCAATCCCCAGAACACCCATCGTCCCCAACCATCGCGCGGCCGGGTAGTGCCCAGGTAGATGGCCAGCCCCACGCCGAAGAGGATCAGCTCGGCGCCGATCGTCAGCGGCACCGAGTGCCACATCCCCAGCCCCACCCGCGGGCCGCCGGGCCACAGCGGCAGGTCGGGGCGATGCGTGGCCCAGTCGAGCACCCAGTGGCTCAGCACCAGCACACCCACCGTCCACGCGCCGTAGCCGTAGCGGGTGATGGCGAAGTAGCCCAGCCCGGCGAGCAACGACCAGCCCAGCACCGCCAGCAGGCTGTGCGAGATGGGGTACGACACGAAGCGGAGCGGGGTGAACGCGGTGTTGCCGGGGTCGATCGCCACGCGCTCCCAGCCCAGGAGGAGGAAGATAGGCCAGAGCAGGTCGAGGAAGGTGGCGACGGCGAGCAGCACGCCCAGCGAGGTGCGGGGGGCCGCGCGCTTGCCCGCGAGCGCAACGGCGGCGTGGCCGATGAACATCGATGGCGCGAAGGTGCGGGTGGGAACGGCGGTCAGAAGGCGAGCGGAAACGGCGGCAGGACGGGCCCGGGCTCGCTCCGCAGCGAGACGAACTGCACCGCGCCCGCGGCGGTGACCTCGCAGCGCCAGGGGTGCAGGCGCGGGCTCACGTTCCAGCCGAAGCCGCCCCGCATCACCTCGTCGGCGTCGCGCCGCTGCTGCTCGCGGATCTGCCCCGGCGTGTGGGTGGGCAGCTTCAGCCGGTAGTCGGCGCAGGTGGCCTCGGGCGGGCCGTCGTGCGCGGGGCCGTGGAAGATCAGGTGCACGTCCTCGATGCCGTGCGCCTGGATCAGGAACGAGCACTCGCGGCGAAACTGGTCGGCGCGCGCGTAGCTCACGCCGCTGGCGCTCAGCGCGCCGGGGCCGCCCGGCACGTACAGCCGGTCGTAGTGCGTCACCCCCAGCGTGGCGAGAAACTCGTCCACGGGCTCCTGCACCCGGCCGTCGGAGCAGGCGATCACCAGCACGCCCGGGCGTGCCGGGTTCCACGGATCGCGGGCGACGTAGGGTGCGGGCATAGGGGGCGCCGGGTGGGGGTGCCAGTCCGCCCCCAAGCTAATCCGCCGCCCATCGTTTCGCACGCCTCAGCGACTCTTCCTCGTCATCCTCCATGCGGTAACGAAACTGCCTCACCCAGAGAAACGGAGGACCAGCGGACCAGAGACGGCCTCGCCCTGCCGTCTCTGGTCCCCTGGTCCTCTGGTGCCTCTGGGTGAGGTCGTTCGTTGATTTCGGACGCGGGGGGATCTGGCCGGCTACACCGGCTTCAGGAACTCGACCTTGATGGTGCGGGTGCCGTGGCCGGCGAAGTCGACCTCGGCGCGGTCGCCGTCCAGCGCCATCACCATCCCCTCGCCGAAGGTGGCGTGCGCCACCTCCTCGCCCACCGAGAAGGCGGGCGCGGGCACCTCGTCCATCGGCGGCGGGGGGACCACGCGGTCCACGATCGCTTCGCGGCGGGCGCCGGCGGCGGCCTTGTGCCTGGCCTTGGGCGCCGCCTTGTCGTTGTCGCAGTGTCCGCAGACGAAGTCTTCCGCGCGCTCCTCGCCGAAGTACTCCAGGATCATCTTGGTGCGGCAGCGGGCGGTGCGGCAGTAGGAGATCATCTGGTCGAGCTTGGCGCGGTCGCGCTGGCGGCGCTCCTCGTAGTCGGTGAGCTCGCGGCTCAGGTCGGCGGCGGTCACGTCGGGCGCGGTGCGCTCCCACACGCCGCCGCGGTGCTCGCGCACCATGCCGTGGCGCTTGAGCAGCGTCAGCACGATGCGCACCTTGCGCCGGGGAACGCCGGCCATCTCGGCGATGGCGTCCAGCTCGCGCTTCTCGTCGGTCGCCATGGCGTTGACGATGCGGGCCGTCGCGATCGCCTCTTCCAGGTCGGGATACTTGCCGCCCAAGAAGTAGCCCTGCACCGCGCTGTCTTCCACGCGGTAGAACAGGGTGCAGCGCGCGGGGAGCCCGTCGCGCCCGGCGCGGCCGGCCTCCTGGTAGTAGGCCTCGAGCGAGCCGGGGAAGTGGTAGTGGATCACGAAGCGGATGTCGGGCTTGTCGATCCCCAGCCCGAAGGCGTTGGTGGCGATCACCGCCTTCACCTGGCCCGCCATGAAGCGGTCCTGCGCGTCGTGCCGCTCGGCCGCGCTCAGCTTGCCGTGGTACAGCGCCAGCCCGTAGCGCTTGCCGAACTCCTCGTGAAGCCGCTCGGCCTCCTTGACCGTGGCCACGTAGACGATGCCGGTGCCCTGCGAGTTGCGCAGGTAGCGGTCGAGCGCCGCGTCCTTCTCGCTGTCGTTGACGGTGGGCACCACCTCCAGGAAGAGGTTGGGGCGCACCAGCTCGGCCACGTGCACGTAGGGGTCGGTCATCCGCATCTGGCGGATGATGTCGTCGCGCACCTCGGGGCTGGCGGTGGCGGTCAGCGCCATCACCGGCGGGCGGCCCAGGCGCTCGGCCACGGCGCCCAGCATCATGTAGTCGGGGCGGAAGTCGTGCCCCCACTGGCTCACGCAGTGCGCCTCGTCCACCACGAACAGGCTCACCTTGCGCTCCAGCAGCAGCTCGAAGAAGTCGCGGTCGCGGAAGCGCTCCGGCGTCACGTACAGGATCTTCCCCTCGCCCGCCACCGCCGCCTCGGCCTTGCGCTTCTCGGCCGCCTTCTGCGACGAGTTGATGGTCCACGCGTCCACGCCCAGCTCGTCGAGCTTGTCGGTCTGGTCCTTCATCAGCGCGATGAGGGGCGACACCACCACGGTGAGCCCGGGAAGGAGCAGGGCGGGGAGCTGGTAGATCAAGCTCTTCCCCGCGCCGGTGGGCATCACTACCAGCGCGTCGCGGCCGTCCAGCACGGTGCGGATGGTGGCTTCCTGCCCCGCGCGGAACTCGGGAAGGTTGAACTCGGAGCGGAGGGTGGACAGCAGGTCCACCCGCTCGGCCTGGGTCACGCTCAAGGGGATCTCTCGGTTGGGTGCTTCCGGCGCCCTGCACGAACGGGGGCCTCGGAGAGCAAGGGCCGGACCAAGATCCGCGTCTTCGCTCCGGCTTCCGCGCATCCTCGCGACTCCGCCACGGACGGCTCTCACAGGGCCATGGGGGACACGGAGGAACGGCGTGGCGCTCCGCGTCCTCCGTGTCCTCCGTGAGAAATCAGCGATTCATGGATTCACGATGAATTCTGAAGTGCGGGATGATCTTGATACCACCGCAATCGAGAGCGCCCAGTGATGCGGTCCACTTGGTCCGGCCAACAGCGTGAACGCGGAGCAGCGGAGAGCGCGGAGAAAATAGAGAAACTGCTTGTCTTCCCTCCGTTTCCTCCGCTTTCCTCCGTTGCTCCGCGTTCACGCTGTTGACGAAATCAGACGACTGGAAGAATTCTGGTGAGGATGCACAGCCGATCTAGGAAATTGGTGAGATCCTTCCGTCGTCGCCCGGCGCGCGGCATGTTGCCGATCGTCGCGTCCCCGTCTTCCTCCATTCCGCCGGCCGGATGCCTTCGCTGAAGACGCTGCTGATCGGCACGCCGCTGTATCGCCCCGCACGCGCGGTGCGCCGGCTCTTCCTAGGTCGAGAGCGGCGGCGGCGCGAGCGGCACACGATCGCCTTCTACCGCGCGCTGTTGCCTGAAGGCGCGCGGGTGTTCGACATCGGCGCCAACGTGGGCGACGTGGCGGAGGCGCTGCAGCGTGCGGGGGCGCGGGTGGTGGCGGTGGAGCCGCAGCCGGAGTGCCTGGCCGAGCTCCGCGCGCGCTGCGGCGGGCGGGGGGAGTTCGTCGCCGTTCCCGGCGTGGTGGGCCGCGCGGCGGGAACGGCCACGCTCTACCTGCGCCCCCACCACGCCGCGTCCAGCCTGCGGCCCGACTGGCTGGGGGAAACGGTGGCCACGCTGGAGGTGCCGATGACCACGCTGGCGGAGCTGATCGAGCGCTTCGGCGTGCCGGCGTACTGCAAGGTGGACGTGGAAGGCGCGGAGGAAGACGTCTTCGCCACCCTCCCGCATCCGCTGCCGCTGGTGTCGTTCGAGTACCACCGTTCCGGGCTCGACCGAGCCGCTGCGTGCCTGGAGATGCTGTCGAAGGATGCGGACGCGGAGGTGAACCTGAACCACGCCGGGCCACTCCGCTTCGCGCTGCCACGCTGGGTCCCGGCGGACGAGTTCAGACCGGGGATGATGGAGCGCCTCGGCCATCCATCCGCCCCCACCTACGGCGACATCTGGGTGCGGACGAAGCCTCGTTCGGGTTAAACGGTCGGACGGGTGGCTCACGCAGAGCAAGAGAGGAGCAGAGAAGCGCGTTGGGCTCTGCTCCTCTGTTGCTCTGCGTGAGAGTTGTGAAGGAGGACGGCCCCGAGGGTGGATCCGCGGATCCGCGATTCAGGCCGGTGCGGAGGGCCGGGGCCGGAGATGGCGCAGGAGGCCGGCGGCCAGCAGCCGCCACGGCGCGAGCGACACCGGCCGCTTCCACGCGGAGTAGAGGATCCAGCCGAGAGCGCGCAGCGGCTCGCCGTTGCCCATGCGCTTGCGTGCGGCCCACACCGCGTACTCGCCCTGGCGCCGGCGGCAGATCCGCACCGACTTCCTCCCCGGCCGCAGCGCCACGTGCTTGCGGTACACGCGGATGAAGTACTCGTCCACCTCCAGCTTCGAGTGGCCCCAGCTGGCGCTGTGCAGGCGCACGCGCACCAGCGGCTCGTCCAGCGCGATGCACGGCGAGCGCGCCGCCAGCCGCAGCTCCAGGTCGTAGTCCTGGCAGTAGCGCAGCGTGTCGTCCGAGCCGCCGATCTCCTCCAGCAGCGCCCGCTCCACCACCAGCGAGGGGATGGCCACCCGCGCCTCGTGCGCGAGCAGCGCGTCGTAGATCCACCCCGACATCGGGTACCAGGTGGCGAAGCGCTCGGGCGGGAGCGTGGCCCCCGTCTCGTCCATCAGCTCGCAGCGGCTGTAGCTCCACCGCGCCTCCGAATCCGCCGCGTGCGCGCTCAGGTGGCGCTGGAGCTTGTCCGCGCGCCAGGTGTCGTCCGAGTCCTGGAACGCCACCCAGCGGCCGCGCGCCCGGGCCAGCGCGGTGTTGCGCAGCAGGCCCAGGTTGGCGGCGTGCGGCATGGCGATACGCCGCACCCGCGGGTCTTCGCGGCCCAGCGCGTCCAGGTATTCGGCGGTGCCGTCGGTGGAGCCGTCGTCCACCACCAGCAGCTCCCAATCGCCAAAGGTCTGCGCGCGCACCGATTCCACCGTCTCCTCCAGCAGCCCCATGCGGTTGTAGGTGGGCAGGATGATGGAAACGAGCGGGTGGTCCATGGCGGGGCGCGCGGGTGGGCGACTTCGGGGAGGCGGATCGGTTGGTTCAGAGGATAGGACCGCGCGGCGTGTGGGACCAGTGCGGCGCGGCATCAAGCCTCCCCGCCCGTGACTCGGCGCCAGTGCGGGGAGCTGGACGACCGACGTGGGCGATCGCACCACCGTCACCGGACACGGGCGCCGTGGCGACGGGGGTGCGCGGCCGGTAGATTCACGTGCTCGCCGGAGCTCGATCGTACCCCGCACACCACGCCGCACGGCTGATGGCCGACACCACCCACGCTCCCCACGCAGACGCCGCCCGCCGCGGCAAGTTCATCGTGCTGGAAGGCATCGACGGCGCGGGGACGACCACGCAGCTGAACGTGCTGCGCGACCACTTCCGCCGCGCGGGGCGCCGGGCGTTCTTCACGCACGAGCCCAGCGACGGCCCCGCGGGAATGCTGATCCGCCTGGCGCTGCAGAAGCGGCTGGTGGGCGCCAACTACGACCTGCACGACCCCGCCGACGCGCCGCCCGCCGCAGCCGCGGCGTTCGACCCCGGCGCCCTGGCCCTGCTCTTCGCCGCCGACCGCGCCGACCACATGGCGGCGCAGGTGCTGCCCAACCTCGAAGCCGGCCGCGACGTGGTGTGCGACCGCTACCTGCTTTCCACGCTGGCCTACCAGGGCCAGCACGCCGAGCTGGAGTGGCTGCTCGAGATCAACCGCCCGGCCATCGTCCCCGACCTCACCCTCTTCCTGGACGTGCCCCCGGGCGAGGCCGAGGAGCGGATGCGCGGCTCGCGCTGGAAGAAGGAAATCTTCGAGACGCTGGAGCAGCAGCGCCGCATCCGCTCGCGCTACCTGGAGCTGATCCAGCGCCACATCCCCAAGGTGGGGAAGGTGGAGATCGTGGACGCCTCGCGCACCGCCGCCGAGGTGTCCACCGACCTGCTCGCCCTGGTGGACTCGTTTCTGGACAGCGCCGGCACGGGCTCGCCGGACACCGCATCGCTCCCATCAGCTGGAGGGATGTAGTAGACGGGGCGAAAGTCCGCGAACTGCCACAGTTTTCCTAAGTGCTTGCGGTTATGTGATTTGTCGCATGCGTGCCCACGGGCGTGCGCGCATGCGGCCGGTCCGGAACGGCACCGTGCTTGCACAGGCGAGTGTACGAAACCACCAGTTCCGGATATCTGGGACGCCCCCGACGGGAGGATGAGGACATGAACGTGATGGTCAAGAAGCTCTCCGTGGCCGCCTGCGCGACTGCGCTCATGAGCGGCTGTGCATCGATGAACAACACGCAGCGTGGCGGCGCCATCGGCGCCGGCGCGGGCGGCGCGATCGGCGCGGTGATCGGCAACAACACCGGCAGCACGGCGCGCGGCGCCATCATCGGCGCGGTGCTGGGCGGCGCGGCCGGCGCGGTGATCGGCCACCGGATGGACAACCAGGCAAACGACCTCAAGGGCGACCTGGGCAACAACGCCACCGTGGAGCGCGTGGGCGAGGGCATCGCCGTGACCTTCGCGTCGGGGATCCTGTTCCCCTTCGCCCAGGCCGACGTCCTTCCCGCCGGCCGCGAGAACCTGCGCCAGCTCGCGCAGAGCCTGCAGCGCTATCCCGGCACCGAGGTGCTGATCGTGGGCCACACCGACAACGTGGGCACCGACGCGGCGAACATGACCCTGTCGCAGCGCCGCGCCGAGTCGGCCAAGAGCTACCTGGTGGGGATGGGGATCCCCGCCGAGCGCATCCGCACCTCGGGGCGTGGCGAGATGGAGCCGGTGGCCTCGAACGAGACCGACGCCGGGCGCCAGCAGAACCGCCGCGTGGAGGTCGCGATCTTCGCCAACGAGCAGTACCGCCAGCAGATCCTGAACGAGTACGGCCGCAGCGGCAACTGACCGCTCCGGCAGCTCGACAGGCTGGTCCACTCGCCCCCGGCGCTCCCCGAGCGCCGGGGGCGAGGTGCGTTGGGGACCGAGGGGCCGAGCGCGTCTTTCCTTCCTGGGCGACGACCGGCGCGCGCGGCGGGACACCGCAGGCGGGCGAATGAATTCGCTGCAACGACGGCACAAAGTCCGCCTTCGCGGACTGCTCGAAGGCACCGATGCACACTCCAGGCTGCCTGCCCGCGGATGCCGCAGCAACAGCCTCGCGCCGTTTGCGAGGCTCCCGTGGTCGTTGCCGCGGCTTCCAGCCGGCCGTGACGATACCGGCGCCCCATGCCGATCCTTCCGCATCACAGACTCTTCAATCAGCCGAGGAAACCGCCATCCCGGCCCACCTCTTGCTCCCCAGGCCCCTCCTCAACCATGGGAGGGAGACGATGGACGACGATCGCAGGAGCAACGTGGCCGGGGCCGAATCGGGGGTGGACGCCAGCCCGGCGCCCGACGACGTGGGCGAGGCGTCGGGCGGCGAGCTGGAGCTGCGCGCGAAGAGCCTGCGCGCCCGCGACACCGCCAACGAGCCCGATCGCGCGAAGCCCGAAGGCGGAGAGGACGGGGGCGATGTCGACCGGCGGCCCTGACCCCAACGGCAACGCCGAGCCCGACCACGACACCGCGCGGGGCAGCTTCGGGAACCCGTCGGCTACCCGGCTGGGGATGCCGTCGATGCTCACCGGCCTGCTGGTCGTGGTGATCGCGATCGCCGTCGTCTTCTACATGATCCTTTAGCGACAAACGGCCGCCGGGCGGATTTGGATCTCCGCCCGGCGGCGTCTATACTGCGGCGGGTGCCCATCTTCCCCTCGCCTCACCCTCTCCATGCCATCGCTCCGCCGCGCCGTCTTCGTGGCGCTCGCCATCGCCGTCCTGCTCCAGGCTTGCGGACGCGTTCCATCGGGCGCCAAGCGGAAGAGCCAGCCCGCGCTACTGGTGCAGCAGATGGGCGTCACGCGGCTCACCGTGCGCTACAACCGCCCCTCCGCGCGCGGCCGGGCGCTGTTCGGCGGCATCGTGCCGTGGGACTCGGTGTGGTGCCCCGGCGCGGACGAGGGCACGCGGCTGGAAACCACCAGCGACCTGGCCGTCGCCGGCCGGGTGCTGCCGAAGGGCGCCTACAGCCTGTGGATGATCCCCCGCGCCTCGGGCGAGTGGACCCTGATCTTCAGCCGCAAGGCGAACGCCTACCACGTTCCCTATCCCGGCGCCCGGTACGACGCGTTGCGCATCGCCGTGCGTCCCGGGCGCGTGCCCTACACCGAGTCGCTGGCCTACGCCTTCCCGCTCGCCACCCCCGACAGCGCCGTGCTCCAGCTCGCCTGGGGCGACGTGGCGCTGTCCGTTCCGCTGCGGCCGCGCACTGCCGGATCTCCGCCACCATAATCGCCGCGATCTCCTTCGCCAGTCTGCTTGCAGAGCGCGCCGACGTTTCCGCGACGTTCAGGCGTGAGGGATGAAATACTGAGAGAACCGACCCTTTCGAGCTACATTGCCCCCATAATGGTTCCCGGAGTTTCTCCCATCCCGGCAGAGAGGTTCAGATGGCGCAGAATCGCCCCAATCCGAACAAGCGTGGCCCATCGGCCGCGCGGCCGTCGTCCATCCCCCACACCCCTCACTGCCGCTGCGGCACCCCGCTGCACCCTGAGCACGTGGAGAAACGCGGAGGGAAGATGCTGGAGCGCTACGACTGCCCCAACCACCGCTGGTGGAATTCCATGTTCCACACCCAGGTCTGGATGGAACCGCGCGACGGCGTGCCCAGGTAGCCCGGGACCCGCGTGAACCGTCGATCGAGGAGTTGAAGGCGAACAGCAATGCCTCACGCGGAATCAGCAGAGTCAGCAGTCCAGCATCGTTCTGTGACAACTCCGCTGACTGTGCGTGAATCAAGTCTTTTGCGAGGTCGAGCCGAAACAGAGAGGGGGGGATGGCCACACCGGTGTGGCCATCCCCCTCTCGTCGTAGCGAGCTCCGTCAGGCGTGCGCCGGCGTCACCCCGATCTGCAGGATGCGGATCTCGTTGCCGCGCCGCACGGCGCACTGCGCGGAGCGGATGGCGGCGTGCTCGCCGGGGAGCACGCAGTTGTCCACCCAGGCGCCGCAGTCCACCAGCACGAACGGCGATCCGTCGGCCTGCACGCCGCGCGCGATGCGGGCGATGTGCGTGTGCCCCATCACCATCAGCCGGATGCGGCCCTGGGTCTCGCCATTGACCTTGGCGGCCAGCTCCTTGGCGCTCTTGAAGAAGACGGTGTCCATCCGGTCGCCGTCGATCACGTTGGTGGCCTCGAACCCGTCCTCGGCCGCGTTCTTGGCCTGCTTCTCGGCCGCCACCTGCAGCGGCGTTACCCCCGGGCGGATCGGCACGTCGCCGCGCGGCACGTGGGCGTTCACCGCGTCCACCGCCTGCTGCTGCGTGTCGGCGAACAGCTGGTGCTCGCCGGGCTTGAAGCTGCGTGCGAGCTGAACGATCAGCGCCTGCAGCTGGTCGGGAAGGCGCTCCACCCAGTCGAACAGGTCGCCGTGCAGCACCATCATCTGCCCTTGGTCGCCCACGATGCGGAAGCGCGCCTTGCGCCAGTCGTCCAGCGCGAACAGCTGGAAGTCGTGGTTGCCGGCCAGCACCTCGGCGCCCAGGCCGCCGGGGCGCGGGCTCAGCAGCAGGTCGAACATCTCCTTGAGCCCGTGCGCGTTGCGGATCCCCGCGATGCGCTGGCCGGCACTGCCGTGCTCCTGCGAGCGCCACTCGTCGAACAGGTCGCCCACCTGCCACACCCGCACGCGTCCGCCGGCCTGCTCGTCGCGCGTCTGCAGGCGGTGCAGGCTCCCGAGGAAGGCGGTGAACGCCTCGGCCTGGCGGAAGCCGCAGTTGGGGTACAGCGCCAGGTCTTCGGGGCGCAGGATGTGGCAGTCGGGGATGAAGACGTCCACGCCGTTGTCGGGAAGGTCCAGCCGCGGGTCGGCATAGCGGGCGACCTGCACCACGTTTCCCAGCTCGCGGGTGAAGTGGTCGGCCACGTCGTTCAGGGTGAGCATGGCGGCTACTCCAGGCCGGTGGGGTTGGCCGCGCACGGATTGCGGGCAAGGAAGAGCGTGAGGCTGTCGGCGCGCGCCGGGGGCGGCTGCCCCGGGCCGCTGGCCAGCATCCACAGGTCGTCGTAGCGCACCGCGGCGCAGGCGCGCCCCGATGTGCCGCACCCTCCCGCGCCCTGCGTGTTCGCGACCTTGCCGGCGCGGGCGTCGGGCACCGCCGCGCGCACCGTCGCCTGGAACCCCGCGGCTGACGAGAGGTCGGCGCGGCCCACGGCCTGGACGGCGGTGGACAGGCGGGTTCGCAGTGCCGCGCGCTGGGCCGGCGACAGCGCCACGCACACGCCGAAGTCGCAGTCGCTGCGACCGCTGGTGCGCATGCACAGCGCGCCGTCCACCGCCCGCTCCAGCGCCGCGGCGCGCGCGGGCTCGGCGGCGGGGAGCGCGAAGGCCAGCCGGTCGGCGGCCTGCGGAACGGGCACGGGCGGCGGCCGCTGGCACGCGGCGAGGAGCACGGCCGCGGCGAACAGCAGAGGCGCGGGGCGGAGGGGTGATGGTCGACGGGTCATGAGCGGGAAGATGAAGAGGGGCGGGAAGGGAACCGACGCTCATAGAGTGGCCACCGCGGCCCCGGTGGGCAAGGATTTTCGCCAGCCCCGGTCGCCCCGCGGCGTCCGGTGGATGGCTATCCCGTTCGTGCGCGCGAAGTTGAGCATGAATCCGGATCGAATGACTGGCCTTACCCTTGCATATCAGGCGACGAGGCACTATCCTTTTCAAATCTTAGGTGGTGAGACACACCAGCTTTAGAAACTAAGGTGAGCAACGCGGCGCGGCTGGATGACGTGGACATGAGGCTGCTGGAGATGCTGCAGGAGCACGGGCGCACCTCGCAGCACGACCTGGCGGTGGCGGTGGGGCTCAGCTCACCCGCCGTGGGCGAGCGCCTGCGCAAGCTGGAAGAGCGTGGCATCATCCGCGGCTTCACCGCCGTGCTCGACCCCAAGCTGCTGGGGCGCGACGTGAGCGCCATCATCTTCACGGGGATGGCGGGGTCGCAGTACTACCCCGAGTTCCGGCGCCGCGCGTGCGAGCACCCCGAGATCCTGGAGTGCCACTCGATCACCGGCCAAGGCTCGCACGTGCTCAAGATCCGCACCGACAGCACCAGCACCCTCGAGGAGCTGCTGGCCGAGATCCAGAGCTGGCCGGGGGTGCAGTGGACCACCACCAGCATCGTGCTGAGCACCATCAAGGAGACCGCGGCGCTGGCTGTCCGGCCGCGACAACGAAGCGCCGGCCCGGCCGCGGAGGGAAGCGGAGGCGGCGGGCCGGCGTGAGGCGCGACCCGGCGGGACGTGAGGGACCACCCCGAACCTTTTTGCACGCGAGAACCGAGAGATGCCCAAGACCAGCGCCCGATTCGACGCCCTGGCAGCCGCCAAGGGATGGGAGTCGCTGACCCAGAATGGCGAGAAGCCGAAGACCTTCAACGACGTGGAGCAGATCTTCGGCGAGAACACCTTCGGGATGAAGGAGATGCGCGCGCGCCTGCCCAAGCAGGTGTACAAGGCCATCGCCCGCACCATCCGCCACGCCGAGCCGCTCGACCCGTCGGTGGCCGACGCGGTGGCGCTGGCGATGAAGGAGTGGGCGGTGGAGAAGGGCGCCAGCCACTACACGCACTGGTTCCAGCCGCTCACCGGCACCACCGCCGAGAAGCACGACTCGTTCATCACCCCCAACGCCGGCGGCGGGGCGGTGGCCGAGTTCGCGGGGAAGGAGCTGATCCAGGGCGAGCCCGATGCGAGCAGCTTCCCCAGCGGCGGCCTGCGCGCCACCTTCGAGGCCCGCGGCTACACCGCGTGGGACCCGACCAGCCCCGCCTTCATCGTGGAGACGCCGGCCGGGTGCTACCTGTCGATCCCCACCGCCTTCGCCAGCTGGACGGGCGAGGCGCTCGACACCAAGATCCCGCTGCTGCGCTCGATGAACGCCCTCGACCAGCAGGCCACCCGCGCGCTCAAGATGTTCGGCGTGAACGTGGACCGGGTGACGGCCACCTGCGGGCCCGAGCAGGAGTTCTTCCTGATCGACCAGGAGTTCTACTACCGCCGCCCCGACCTGATGACCACCGGGCGCAGCCTGTTCGGCGCCAAGCCGCCGCGTGGGCAGGAGCTGGAGGACCACTACTTCGGCAGCATCCCCGACCGGGTGCTGGCGTTCATGACCGAGGTGGAGCGCGAGCTGTACCGGCTGGGCGTGCCGGTGAAGACGCGGCACAACGAGGTGGCGCCGGGGCAGTTCGAGATGGCGCCCATCTACGAGAACGCCAACCTGGCCGCCGACCACCAGCAGCTGATGATGATCACGCTGCAGCGCGTGGCGCGGAAGTACGGGCTGGTGTGCCTGCTGCACGAGAAGCCGTTCGCCGGCGTCAACGGCAGCGGCAAGCACCTGAACTGGAGCCTGGGCACCGACAGCGCCAACCTGCTGGAGCCGGGCGACACGCCGCACGAGAACATGCAGTTCCTGTTCTTCTGCACCGCCGTGCTGCGCGCGGTGGAGCGGCACCAGGACCTGATCCGCGCGGCCGTGGCCTATGCCGGCAACGACCACCGCCTGGGTGCCAACGAGGCGCCGCCGGCCATCATCTCGGTGTTCCTGGGCACGCAGCTGGCCGACGTGTTCGAGCAGATCGAGCAGCACGGGAGCGCGGCCAGCAGCCAGGAAGGCGGCCTGCTGGGGCTGGGCACGCCGGTGCTGCCCAAGATCCCGCAGCACGCGGGCGACCGCAACCGCACCAGCCCGTTCGCCTTCACCGGCAACAAGTTCGAGTTCCGGGCGCTGGGCTCGTCGCAGAGCGTGTCGTTCCCGGCCACGGTGCTCAACACCATCATGGCCGAAAGCCTGGACGAGCTGTGCACCGCGCTCGACGCCGAGCTGGCGGGCGGCGCCGGCTTCGAGGACGCGCTGGCCCGGCTGATCGCCACCGAGATCCGGCGGGTGAAGCGGATCGTGTTCAACGGCGACGGCTACAGCGACGACTGGCACCAGGAGGCCGAGCGCCGCGGGCTGCTGAACCTGCGCACCACGCTGGACGCGCTGGAGACGCTGCACGACCCGAAGAACGCCGCGATGTTCGAGAAGTACGGCGTGCTCACCCACCGCGAGCTGGAGAGCCGCATCGAGGTGGTGCTCGACCAGTACTTCAAGACGGTGAACATCGAGGGCGAGACGGCCGCGAGCATCGCCGGCACCATGATCCTGCCGGCGGCGATCCGCTACCTGAACGACCTGCTGGCCGCCGCCGACCGCAGCAAGGGGCTGGGCTTCGCCAGCAACGGCGTGACCGCCACCATCGGCAAGGTGAACGCCCTGGTGGACGAGCTGGCCACCTCGCTGGACGAGCTGGTGCGCCAGAACGAGGAGCTGGGCGGCGACGACGTGAAGAGCAAGAGCTACCACATGCGCGACAACGTGATCCCCGCGATGACGGCGGTGCGCGGCGTGGTGGACCGCCTGGAGAAGGTCGTCCCCGACGACTACTGGCCGCTCCCGTCGTACCGCGAGATGCTGTTCATCAAGTGACGGCGCGGTAGCAGGCAGGTTGATGATGCGAGAAGGGCCGCTCCCGGCGACGGGGGCGGCCCTCTGCGTGCTTGCAGGTCCCTCAGCGCTCCAGGCCGACCGGTCGCTTCTGAAGACGGCCCAACAGCGCCTGGGGGTGTTCATCTGCAACCTGAAGCAGCGCGAGGGCCATCCCCTCGGGCTCACGCTTTCCCTGCTCCCATGCCCTGACGGTCTCGGAACTGGAGTTCAGCACCTGTGCGAATACGGTCTGTGAGAGCCCAAGCCGCTCCCGTATCCCCTGGATTGCCTCGGGGCCGTACTCTCGCGGAGGCTGCACAACCGTTTCGCGCACTGTGGCGACCCGTCTAACGCGGCGGGCGGGCTGCTCCTCGCCGCGCTGAATCGCCAGCACCTCTCGCAGTCCCTCGATCAGGAGATCACCGAAGTTCTCGTTGGTCACCTCGATTGCGCCGTCCGCTTCTTTGCTCATCTCTGCGGCCTTTCGTTCATAGCGGGCGCTGAGCCGGCCACCCTTCAGATTTGATCAAGCCGACGACCTCTCTCACCAGGCGGCGCTGTGCATCGGTGAGATTTGCCTGGACGTTCTTCGCGAACGCCATGATGAAATAGATCGTCTCTCTGTCGGCGGCGTACAGGTAAATGACTCGCGCGCTCCCGCTCTTTCCTCGGTTTTCCTGGGCTGCACGGATCTTTCGTACACCTGCCGAGTCGCTCATGGTCGTACCGGCGTCCGGGTCGGCGAGAAGCGCATGCTCAACGCTCCTCATCTCTTCGTCCGTCAGCACGCCTTTGCGTGTGCGTTCGAAGAGTTTGAGATAGACGAACTCCAAGTAATGATCCGCTCCGTGCTCGATCATAAATGTGGTACTCAGTACCAGTTCCGTCAATGGGAGCCGTCCCGCTGCTGAAACCCAAGGATCAGCTCTGCCCGGCCGCCCCCAGCGCGCGCACCTCGCCGCGGAGGTGGTTGAGGTGCGTGGTGAAGACGGCGTCTTCCTCGGCTTCGGCCTTGCCGTCGGCGGCGAGGACGGCGAGGGCGAGGCCGCTGAGGGCGGTCACCACCTGCTCGGCGTTGCGGGTGCCGCGCTCGCGGTCCATCGCGATCACCGCCTCCAGGTAGGGCGGAGTCATCAGCAGGTACTCCTGCAGCGCGTCGGGGTCATCGGCCAGGTTCACGCTGCGCGTCACGGAGTTGCGCAGCTCGTCCTCGGTGGGCGTGCCGCCGCTGGCCGCCGTCCACACCTCCTGGAAGATCTTCAGCTCGTCGGGGTCCACGTCGCCGTCGCCGCCCAGCAGCAGGCCCAGGAAGGTGACCAGGTGGCGCGCGGCGTCTTCGGCGAGCGGGTTGGTGCCGGTCCAAAAGCCCTCGGCCTCGGCGTTGCTGGCGGCCTGCACGACCAGCTTCGCGAGCTCGTCGGGGCGCAGATGTATGCTGTGGTTCATCGGGCGTTTCGTGTGGGGTGACGCGCCGCCGGTGGCGCCGCAGCAACGTGCAGCCCGCCACCATCCACCGCAACCCTCCGGCAGCCGCGCGGCGCTCGCGCGACGGGCACTTCGGCCGAGATGTCAAAAGGTTGTAAAGCTTTGCTCGAAAGGTCTTTCCCGGGGCGCCGCTGCCCCGTCGCCCCGCTATCTTTCCTTCCGAAATCCCGCCCGCGCGCCCGTCCTCATCGCCACGCCGGTACTCATGAAACGCACCCTCTTCCTCGCCGCCGCGCTCGCCTGGGGCGCCGGCGACTGCAACGCGCAGCAGCCGGCGGCCGCGCCCGTCGCCATCACCCACGCGGCGGTGATCGACGTGGAGAGCGGGCGCACGCTGCGCGACCAGACGGTGGTGGTGCGGGGGAGCCGGATCGAGAGCGTGGGGCCCGCGGCGCGCGTGGCGGTGCCGACCGGGGCGCGGGTGGTGGACGGGCGGGGGAAGTTCGTGATCCCGGGGATGTGGGACATGCACGTCCACGCGGCCTTCCCCCAGTTCGAGGGGCTGTTCATGCCGCTGCTGGCCGTGAACGGAATCACCGGCGCGCGCGAGATGTTCAGCCGCATCGACTGGGTCGAGTCCACGCGCGCCCGCATCGGCCGGGGCGAGCTGGTGGGGCCGCGTATCGTGGGCTCGGGCCACATCATCGACGGCTCGCCGCCGATGCTGGGCGGCACGGTGGTGGCGCGGGATGCCGCCGAAGGCCGCCACGCGGTGGACTCGCTGGCCGCCGCGGGTGCCGATTTCATCAAGGTGTACAGCCGCCTCACGCCCGACGCTTTCGCGGGGATCGCGGACGAAGCCAAGCGGCGCGGCATCCCCTTCGCCGGGCACGTGCCGTCGCTGGTGACGGTGGACGAGGCTTCGGCCGCGGGGATGGCCAGCATCGAGCACATGACCGGGGTGGTGAACGCCTGTTCGCCGCTGCCGCCCGCGCAGGCCGGCCTGGTGGCCGAAGCCGTCGCGCAGAAGGGATGGGAAGCATCGTACGCCGTGTCGCAGTCGCTCGACTCGCTGGTGTACGCGCGCTACGACCCGGCGGTGTGCCGTGCGCTGGCGCGGCGGCTGGCGCAGCGCGGCACCGTGGTGGTGCCCACGCTGGTGACGCTGCACGCCGCCTCCTTCCTGGACGACACCACCTTCGCGCACGACCCGCGGCTGCGCTACACGCCCCGGGGGATGAGCACGGGGTGGAGCCCGCTCACCAACCCCCGCCTCCGCACCGTGAGCGCGGCCGACTGGGCCAACAGCCACCGGCAGTACAACCGCCTGCTGGAGGCGGCGCGGGTGCTGCACGAGAACGGCGTGCGCTTCATGGCGGGCACCGACCTGATCACCCCCTACACCTTCGCCGGCTTCTCGCTGCACGAAGAGCTGGAGCGGCTGGTCGGAATCGGCTTCACGCCGCTGCAGGCGCTGCAGTCGGCGACCATCGAGCCCGCGCGCTTCCTGAAGATGACGGATTCGCTGGGAACCGTGGCGCGGGGGAAGGTGGCCGACCTCGTCGTGCTGGACGCGGACCCGCTGGCCGACATCCGCAACGTGGGCGGCATCCACGCGGTGGTGCTGAACGGCCGCCTGATCGACGCCGCCGAGCGCGAGCGCATCCTCCGCGCGGCCGAGGCGAGGGCGGCGCAACCGCCGGCGCCCTGACGAGGCCCGCTGCGCGGCGGAGGGATCCCGGCCCGCGAGGCTTGTCAACCGCGGCCCTTGAATGTTACCATCGGTAACATCCAGGGGCTTTCGTTCGCCGGGAGGATCGCCGTCTCCCGATCGCCGGTCCGCCGCTATCTTCCTCGATCCGTCATTCCCGGTCCCAGGCGTCTCCCAGGTCAAACGATGAAGCGACAGATCCTCACTGCGGCCGCGCTCGTTTTCGCGGCGATCACCGGCGCGCGGGCGCAGCAGGCGGCGCCCGCGCCCATCGCCATCACCCACGCGGCGGTGATCGACGTGGAGAGCGGGCGCACGCTGCGCGACCAGACGGTGGTGGTGCGGGGGAGCCGGATCGAGAGCGTGGGGCCGGCGGCGAGCGTGGCGGTGCCGGCGGGGGCGCGGGTGGTGGACGGGCGGGGGAAGTTCGTGATCCCGGGGCTGTGGGACATGCACGTCCACGCGGCGTTCCCCGGGCTCGACCGGCTGTTCATGCCGCTGCTGGCCGCCAACGGCGTCACCGGCGTGCGCGAGATGTTCAGCCGCATCGACTGGGCCGATTCCACCCGCGCCCGGGTGCGCCGCGGCGAGCTGGTGGGGCCGCGGATGGTGGCGTCGGGGCACATCCTGGACGGCTTCCCCGCCATCTGGCCCGGCTCGGTGGTCGCACGCAACGCGGAGGAGGCACGGCACGCGGTGGATTCGCTCGCCGCCGCGGGGGCCGACTTCATCAAGGTGTACAGCCGCCTCTCGCCCGAGGCGTTCCAGGCGGCGGCCGAGCAGGCGAGGCGGCGCGGCATCCCCTTCGCCGGCCACGTGCCGTCGCTGGTGACGGTGGATGCCGCGTCGGCCGCGGGGATGGCGAGCATCGAGCACCTCACCGGCGTCGTGGGCGCGTGCTCGCCGCTGAGCCCCGAGCAGCGCGGGCAGGTGGCCGCTGCGATCGCGTCGCCACAGGGGTGGGATTCGGCGGGGGCGGTGTCGCGGGCGCAGGCGGCGCAGGTGCTGGCGCGCTACGACCCGGCCGCGTGCCGGGCGCTGGCGGGGCGGCTGGCGGCCAACGGCACGTGGATGGTGCCCACGCTGGTCACGCTGCACGCCACCGGCTTCCTGGACGACAGCACGCTGGCGCAGGACCCGCGGCTGCGCTACGTGCCGAAGATGTTCAGCGCGCAGTGGAACCCGCGCGCCGACTTCCGCTTCCGCTCGCTCACCGCGGCCGACTGGGCCAACCGCCACGCGCTGTACGAGCGCCAGCTCGAGGTCGCCCGGCTGCTGCACGAGAACGGCGTGCGCTTCATGGCCGGCACCGACCTGTCCAACCCCTACACCTTCGCCGGCTTTTCGCTGCACGAAGAGCTGCAGCTGCTCACCCGCATCGGCCTGACGCCGCTGCAGGCGCTGCAGGCGGCCACGATCGAGCCCGCGCGGTTCCTGAAGATGACGGACTCGCTGGGCACGGTGGCGCAGGGGAAGACGGCCGACCTGGTGGTGCTGGACGCCGACCCGCTGGCCGACATCCGCAACGTCGGCCGCATCCACGCGGTGGTGCTGGACGGGCGCCTGATCGACGCCGCCGAGCGCGAGCGCATCCTCCGCGCCGCCGAGGCGATGGCCGCCGGGCAGACGCCGGCGCCGTGACTCACGGAGGAAGCGTGCGTTCCCGGCCGGCCATTCGGGGAAATGTCATGCTGACGGCGCTGCGCCGCACTCTTCGATACACCGAGTCATGGCGCCCGAAGGATCTATCGCCGCCGCCGCGACACCGTCGGCCGGACGAGCGGTGCCAGACGACGCCGATGATCGAGCAGCGAGGGTCCGGTCCGTGACGTCGGAGCAGCCAGCATCCCTGTGTCCGTAACGTCGCGCGGTCAACATCCCCGTGGGAATTTGCGAGTGAACTCGCGGCTACGACGGCACACTGTCCGCCTTCGCGGACATCGACTACTCGTGACGCCACGGCACCGACGGCCTGAGGAGCGGTGCCAGGCGTGCAGCGGAAAAAGCATGGTCGGCGCGAACCGGCCGGCTGTCGCTCGCGGGCGGGCCATGGATCCTTCGGCCGTCGCCAAGTGCTTGTGTGAGTGAAGGTTGGGAGAAGCGACGGCGCTCAGGATGACATTATCTCTTCGACGGCGTTCTTCATCATGCAAACGACCATGCAGCCGCTCGCCATCCTGAAGTTTTCGAAGACGCGGGAGGGGGCGCCGGTGCTGAGCGTTGCCCGGCGCGACGGGAGCGCGGCGTGGCAGAGGCAGCGCTCGTTCTTTCCCGTGCACGACCTGACGCACTATGCCATCGAGACCACGCTGGGCCTGCGCGAGGCGTTCTGGGGGATGATGGCCGATGGGTGGGAGTTCAACGACTTCGGCACGCCCTGGCCGCGCGGGCCGATGCCCAACCTGCCCGAAGCGCTGCTGGCCGAGGCGAGCGCCGGCTGGTTCGACAGCTTCGCATCGTCCGTCGAGAACGACGAGGCCGGCGCCGCGGCGCTGAACACTCAGCTCGCCCTCTACTTTCAGCAGAACGGCATCGCCCCGCTGCGCGTCATCACCGTGGACGAGTTCGCGCGCATCCGGGCGATGCGCGACGAGCTCGCTGCGCGCTGGTACGCGCTGGCCCCGCGCGAGGCGATGGAGCTGGCGTTCGAGGTCCATTGATTGTGAGGCAGCCCTTATCGCCCACGCGATTTTATCCCAAATCCGGCAAACGGCTCATTCGCTGCTTTAGATGCAGCGACGATCCGACCGGACGCGGGTCACGGATGCTCGTCGGTGTCCTCGCGGCGGAGGGCGGCTTCGCGGTCTTCGCGCCACACGTGGTAGGTGATGCGCAGCGCGCCGCCGGGCTGCCGCTCGAGCACCATGAAGAACGTGCCCGAGCCCAGCAGCGGGCCGCGTGCCTGGCCGCGGCGGCTGGCCGTCCAGGTGCCCTGCAGGTGCCCGGCGTGCGTGGTGGTCCGCTGGCTCAGCACGCCCAGGCGCAGGGTGCGGTCTTCCATCATCCGGCCCACCGCGGCGCGCGCGGCCACCTGCCCGCCGGTGAGCACCGTGCCCGACGGCGGCACCAGCACCGCATCGGGCGCGTAGAGGGCGACCACCGCCGCGGTATCGCTGCGGTTGAAGGCGTCCTGCCACTGCTGCCGCAGGTCGGCCGGCGACCCCGGGCCGGCGGCGGGCGGAGCCGCGGGATGGCAGGCGGCGAGGAGCACCAGCGCGGGCGTGGCAAAGCGAAGAAGTCGGAGCGGCGTCATCGGGCAGCGGGCGGATGGAGATGAGTTCGGGGCGATACGGTTGGTGAAAAATCATCCGCCTGCAACGCGTCACCACATCCGTTTCTTACAGCGTGTGGGGCACGGCCGCATCTCCCCCACCCGGCATCTCCATCTCCCGCTGTCCCCTCGCAAAATCGCCCGCGCGCCGATAGTTTCGCGCGCATGGCTACCTTTCAGACACTCCCCGGCTTCCGGGACTTCTACCCGGACGATTTCGCCGTCCGCGCGCACATCTTCGCCGTGTGGCGCGACGTGGCGCGGCGCTACGGCTTCCAGGAATACGACGGGCCGCCGCTGGAGCCGCTCGACCTGTACATCGAGAAGAGCGGCCCCGAGATCGTGCAGCAGCTCTACAACTTCACCGACAAGGGCGGTCGCGAGGTGGCGCTGCGGCCCGAGATGACGCCCACCCTGGCGCGCATGGCCGGCGCCCGCGCGGGCGGCCTGCGCAAGCCGATCAAGTGGTTCAGCACGCCGCAGCTCTTCCGCTACGAGCGGCAGCAGCGCGGCCGGCTGCGCGAGCACTTCCAGCTCAACATGGACATCCTGGGCGAAGACGACGTCGCCGCCGATGCCGAGCTGCTGGCCGCCGCCATCGACATCCTGCGCGGGCTGGGCCTGACGGCGGACGATTTCGTGGCCCGCATCTCCGACCGTCGCCTGCTGCGCGCGCTGCTGCTGCACGCGGGGGTGCCCGAGGACCAGCTCGTCCTCGTCTACAACATCGTGGACAAGCTGGAGCGCGACCCGCGCGAGGTGATGTCCAAGCGGATGGCGGACGAGGCGGGGCTGGGCGCCGAGGTGATCGACCGCGTGTTCGCCATCTTCCAGCACCGCGACTTCGATGCGGTGAGCCAGGCCTACGGGCAGACGGAGGGGGTGGCGCCCGAGATCGAGCGGATGTCGGCGTACTTCGGCTACCTGCGGGCGATGGGGCTGGGCGACTTCGTGCGCTTCGATCTCTCCATCGTCCGAGGTCTGGCGTACTACACGGGGATCGTGTTCGAGCTGTTCGACACGAAGGGCGAGCTGCGCGCCATCTGCGGCGGCGGGCGCTACGACACGCTGCTGAAGACGGTGGCCGGCGTGGACCTGCCGGCGCTGGGCTTCGGGATGGGCGACGTGGTGCTCAAGGAGCTGCTGACGGTGCGCGGGCTCCTCCCCTCCACCGCCCAGTCCGTCGACTTCTACCTCGTGGCCGTCGCCCCCGAGCAGCGCGACGCCCTGCTCTCGCTGGCGCACGGGCTGCGCGACGCGGGGTGGTCGGTGGAGTACGGGCTGAAGCACCAGGGCGTGGGCAAGCAGTTCAAGAACGCCTCGGCGCTGGGCGCCCGCCGCGTGGTGACGCTGGGGCCCGACGAGGTGGCGCAGGGGATCGTGGCCGTGAAGGACTTCGCCAGCGGCGAGGAGACGCGTGTTGCCATCGACGAGCTGGTGGCGGCGCGGCGGGGCTGATCCGCGAATCCAAGGAACTGCGGGGGTTTCACACGGAGTCAGCGGAGGAAGCGGAGTTCACGGCCGTTTACTCCGCTGACTCCGTTGACTCCGTGTGAAATCGTTGTCGCCACCCCGCGCACCACACACCTGTCACATCTCCCCGCTTCTGGTCCAGATCCCGCGTCCTCCGTATCTTCCGCAGCTCCGAGCCAGACCGACGCCCCGCAATCCCGACCCGGAACCAGACGTGACCGGCTGCGTGATCCACACCCCCGCCCGTCCAGCGTCGCCCACGCGCGCGCACCCCGCAGCACGCACGGCCGGGAGGCGCTCATGAACGCGCCGTTCACCCGGCACGACGGCGTGCTGCGCTGCGAGGGCGTGCCGCTGCCCGACCTGGTGGCGCGCTGGGGAACGCCGCTCTACGTCTACAGCCGCGGCTGCATTCGCGACCGCTTCCACCAGCTCGACACGGCGCTGTCGCCGGTGCCGCACCTGATCGCCTACAGCGTGAAGGCCAACCCCAACCTGGCCATCTTGCGTACCCTGGCCGAGATGGGCGCCGGCGCCGACGTGGTGAGCGGCGGCGAACTGCGGCGCGCGCGGCTGGCGGGGATCCCCGGCGAGCGCATCGTCTTCAGCGGGGTGGGGAAGACCATCAACGAGCTGGCGCTGGGGCTGAACGAAGAGATCTACGCCTTCAACGTGGAGAGCGAAGGCGAGCTGTGCGCGCTCAGCGACCTGGCCTGCGCGATGGGGAAGACGGCACCGGTCGCCATCCGCATCAACCCCGACATCGAGAGCCCCACGCCGCACCACTATACGCGCACGGGGCACGCGGCCACCAAGTTCGGCATCGCGCACGAGCGGGCGCGCGACCTGTACTCCATCGCCGCCAAGCTGCCGGGGGTGAAGGTGCGCGGGATCGACGTGCACATCGGCTCGCAGATCCTGGACGTGGCGCCCTTCGGCCAGGCGCTCGATTCCGTCCTGGAGCTGGTGCACGACCTGCGGCAGGAAGACATCCCGCTGGAGTTCCTGGACCTGGGCGGCGGGCTGGGGATCGCCTACCAGGACGAGCCGGCGGTGAGCGCGCAGGCGTTCGCCGAGGCGGTGATCCCGCGGGTGGCCGAGACGGGGCTCAAGCTGGTGATCGAGCCGGGGCGCTTCATCGTGGGCGAGGCGGGGGTGCTGCTCACGCGGGTGATCTACGTGAAGGAAGGCGGAGGCAAGCGCTTCGTGATCACCGACGCGGGGATGAACGACCTGATCCGCCCCAGCCACTACAGCGGCTGGCACGCGGTGGAGCCGGTGGAAGGCCACGGCCGCGCGCACGGCACCGTGGACATCGTGGGCCCCATCTGCGAGACGGGCGACTTCCTGGCGCTGGACCGCGACATGGAGATCCCCAAGCCGGGCGAGCTGCTGGCCATCCACACCGTGGGCGCCTACGGCTTCAGCATGGCCAGCCAGTACAACCAGCGCCCCCGCCCCGCCGAGGTGCTGGTGGACGGCGACACCGCCACGCTGGCGCGGCGCAGGGAGACGTTCGACGACTTGGTGGCGGCGGAGGTGGAGTTGTGATGGCTGTGCTGCTGAAATGGGGAGCTTCGCTACACCAGCTTGGACCCGCCTGCGTCAGCGGAATGGGTATATGAGACTCCATTGGGGCGAGAATTCTTCCCCAGTTGGGGATTGGGCCTCCCAACTTGCATAAAAGTCCTCTGTCATCCCTTCACGCATGATCCCGTAAATGTCCCGCGGGCGGGTCTCACGTCGCATCATCTGGTTTATTCGGTAGTGGTCGTCCTCGTCGAATACAGGATGTTCCATCACGTTTCCGTGAACAGAGACTTGGTCGGCCATCCGCTCATCAAAACCGATGGGATTTGTCACTCGTTTGCTGAGCGCACTGTCCAGCACTTCACTGTGCCATTGTGCAATCTCACCCAACAACGTTGCGATTTCTACGGCTTCGTCGACAGAAACGCTTTCGAACGCGTTTTCCGCCACGGCCTTGATTCCGCGCATCGGAAAACGATACGAGAATAGCTCTCGGTAGGCTCTTGCTCGCGTCACGATGTCATTAAGGCGATCAGCCAGTCCCTTGTCGAAGTAACGCACACAGTCAATCAGTACGTTACGTACTTTCCGATGGCTAATCCTCAGGAGAATGCCGTTGTCCCACGGTTGTTCTGGCAACCACATCACAACCGCCCGCGCCGCGTTGAAAAGGCCGTAATAAATCAAGTATGGTTCCGCGAGCCTAACGTTCATCTCCGAGGCATATTCTGCTGAAGACAGCATCAGATCGGCGGCAAAGAGCAGTTTCATGGAGGAGTATTCACGTAGCATCCATTCGGTGTTCATCCCGCGGTTCCACATTGCCGCACGATGTGCATACCGCTGACGGAGCGACTGCGCGTACCTTGCGAGATTCTTCTCCGGAACCTCTTCTTGCAGGCGCGAGTAGTCGAAATTGAGAGGGCTTCCCGAGTAGATTTTGGGATCGTAATTGGCCATCTGTCGTTTTGCGTTTGTGAGTCATTGGGTTGAGGGAGGCAATCTCATGATACCGCTCGCTCTTCCACTCGGGTCCAGATCCGTAGTCTTCTCGATATTGGATCATTGCTGGCCCGCAGTTTGTAACAAGCGTCCACCCACGCGCTGCAACCCACCTTGCAGGCGCGCCGCCCGACTGGCCGGCGCGCTTTTCACGTTCCGTCCGGGATCGATCTGGGATGGCAATCAATCGCATGACACGCGCGGCTGTGTCCGCGCTCGCCACGTCGCTCGCGCTCGGCGGCGCGCTGCCGGCCGCGTCGGCGCAGTCGCACGGCAGCACGCCCGACACGTCGGTGTTCGCGCCGCTGCAGCTGTGGCCGTCGCCGGGCGAGATTCGCACGGGCGCGGGCGCGCCGGGGGCGCGCTACTGGCAGAACCGCGCCGACTACACGCTGAACGCCACGCTCGACACCGCCGCCAAGACGGTGCGCGGCGAGCTGCGCCTGCGCTACCACAACAACAGCCCCGACACGCTGCGCTTCGTGTGGTTCCACACCGAGCAGAACGCCTTCCGCAGCGGCTCGCTCAACTCGTACTACTTTCCCGCCGGGTCGCGTTTCGGCGCGCGCGGGTTCGAGGGCGGCGACGTGATCGAGCGCTTCAACCAGGTCAACGGCAACCGCACGCTGCCGCTCAAGCCGCGCGGGCAGGAGACGGTGACCAAGGTGGACCTTGCCGAGCCGCTGGCCCCGGGCGCCTCGACGACGTTCGACGTGGCGTGGCACTTCGCGGTGCCCGAGCACGGCGCCGACCGGATGGGGCGCGAGGGGCCGCTGTACGAGATCGCGCAGTGGTTCCCCCGCATCGCCGTGTACGACGACGTGCGCGGGTGGAACACCGAGCCGTACCTGGGCCAGGGCGAGTTCTACCTGGACTACGGCGACTACGAGATGAACGTGACCGTGCCCGCGGGCTACATCGTGGCCGGCACGGGCGTGCTGCAGAACGCCCGCGAGGTGCTCACCGCCGCGCAGGTCTCGCGGCTCGAGCAGGCGAAGACCAGCGCCACGCCCGTGCACGTGGTCACGCTGGCCGAGCTGCAGAGCGGCGCCGCGCGGCCGCGGCAGGGCGGGACGATGACCTGGCGCTTCCGCGCCGAGAACGTGCGCGACGCGGTGTGGGCCGGCAGCCCCGAGTACCTGTGGGACGCCAGCGGCTGGAACGGCATCCTGGCGATGGCCTACTACCGGCCTACCGCCATCGACCCCTGGCGCGACGCGGCCGACCAGAGCCGCATGTCCATCATGGAATATTCCGAGCGCTGGTTCCAGTATCCCTGGCCGCAGATCAGCGCGGTGGAGGGGCCCATCAGCGGGATGGAGTATCCGATGGTGGCCATGGAGGCGCACAGCGAGGACGTGTACGACCTGTACAACGTGGTCACGCACGAGATCGGGCACATGTGGTACCCGATGATCGTGGGAAGCAACGAGCGCGTGCACATGTGGCAGGACGAGGGCTTCAACACCTTCATCAACACCTTCAGCGAGGCGCGGCGCTACCCGCAGCGCGGCGACCAGATGGCGCGCGCCCTGGCCGAGCGCCAGGAGGTGGAGCAGCTGATGCGGCAGGGCGCCGACATCACCATCGAAACGCCGCCCGACCGCATCCCGGGGTCGCAGCTGGGCGTGGCGGCCTATGTCAAGCCGTCGGTGGGGCTGCAGCTGCTGCGGCAGGAGATCATGGGCCCCGAGGCGTTCGACGACGCGTTCCGCGCCTACACCAGCCGCTGGGCGTTCAGGCACCCCACCCCGGCCGACTTCTTCCGCACCATGGAAGACGTGGGCGGGCGGCGGCTGGACTGGTTCTGGCGCCCGTTCTTCCTGGAGAACGCGCGCTACGACCAGGCCATCGAACGCGTGAGCGCCACCCCCGCCGGCACCGGCCAGCACCTGACGGTGACCTACGGCAACCGGGAGCGCGGCGTGCTCCCCATCCGCGCCCGCTTCACCTTCGCCGACGGCACCCGGCAGGACGTGGTGTACCCGGGCGAGGTGTGGGGGCTGAGCCAGCGCCGCTACGAGCGCGAGTACGACTTCCCCAAGCGCGTCACGCGCATCGAGCTGGACCCCGACGGCCGCCTGCTCGACGCCAACCGCGCCAACAACGTGTGGACCGCGGCGCGCTAGCGGCGGATCGAACGAGGGGCGAGGACGGAACGGAGAGGGGGTCCGCGGCGGGGTGCCGCGGACCCCTTCGCCCGTCCGAAAACACGGATCCGTTGACATGGCCGGCGTGCGAACGTATTCTGCCAATGTCTGGCCAGTCGTGCCTGTCGGTGAACCGCGCGAGACTGGGCGGAAGAATCGGATGTTTCAAGATTTATTTCTCCTGCTCCAAGTCGCTTCATTCTCTGTACAAACGTTTACGGACGGATAGTATATTGCTGGAGGGCGGCGAATCCGCTGCCCGGCTCGCACCTCGCCTGAAGGTCCAGCCCACCCCATTCCTCCCGCTCGGCGCTCAGACGGCGCTGCACACGGCTGTCGTTTCGTTTCCCCGCTCCACCTTCATTCATCCCGAACAGGAGAAGCCCACCATGCAGCCGGACTCGATTCTCTTCTGGAACTCGGTCACGCTCGAAGCCAATCGTGTCAGCCACACCGACCCCGACAAGAAGGAGCAGACTGGCCCCGCGCTGTCGTCGCGGGCCATCGCCATCGTGCACCTGGCGATGTACGACGCCTACGCCGGGATCGCCGGCGGCCCGGGCTTCCCGCGGTACTTCGACGCGTCGGTGCCGCCTCCGCCGCCGCCGGCCGCGCCGCCGCTGCCGGCCACCCTGTCGCGCCGCGACGCGGTGGCGGGGGCGGCGCACACCACGCTGTCGGCGCTCTACCGCGCCCAGCGCGAGTTCTTCGACGCGCAGCTGGCCTGCTTCGACACCACCAACACCAGCTTCGCCTTCGGCGTGACGGTGGGGAAGAAGCTCCTGGAGCTGCGCGCCAACGACCTGGACTCGCGCGACTGCGCCTATCGCACCTCGCCCAACCGTGGGCGGCACCGCGTGGACCCCGACAACCCGGGGCAGGGCTTCAACGCGCCCTACTACGGCGCGCAGAACCGGGGCTTCGCCATCACCACCCGGCACCCCCTGAGCAGCCCGCCGTTCAGCAACGGCACCGACCCCAAGTACCTGCAGGCGCTCAAGGACGTGCGGGCGAGGGGGATCCGGCCCGACCTGACGGCCACGCTCCCCGACGGCCTGTTCGACGACCGGCGCACCCCGCAGGACACGCTGAACGGCCTCTTCTGGGGCTACGACGGCTCGGTCCGGCTGGGCACCCCGCCCCGCTTCTACAACCAGATCGTTCGCCAGGTGGCGATGAACGCGGTCAACCCGGCGATCGGCACCATCAACGGCGAGGGCGAGAACGCCCGCCTCTTCGCCTTCGTCAACGCGGCGCTGGGCGATGCGGGGATCCTGGCGTGGCAGCACAAGTTCTGCTTCGACTTCTGGCGCCCGGTGCTGGGCATCCGCGAGCACGACGAGAAGCTGGGGCCGGCCGCGCCGTACGGGGGCGCCGTCAACTTCAACGACGGCGACCCCGGGTGGCTGCCGCTGGGCGCGCCCAGCACCAACTCCACGGGCGTGAAGAACTTCACCCCCAACTTCCCCTCCTATCCGTCGGGGCACGCCACCTTCGGGGCCGCCGCCCTCCACGCGGCGCGGATGTTCTACGGCATCGCGGCGGCCAACAAGGCGCCCGACAACCTGTTCCCGGCGCCGCGCTTCGTGGTCTCCGACGAGTTCAACGGCACCAACCGCGACAACGACGGCACCGTGCGGCCGCGCTACGCGCACTTCTTCCCGGGCGGCCTGTGGGAGATGATCGTGGAGAACGCCACCAGCCGCGTCCTCCTGGGCGTCCACTGGATCTTCGACGCGTTCGACTTCGTGGAGGACGAGGCGGGCAACCTGGTTCCCAGCTTCACCAACGAGAACATCGGAGGGGTGGGTCTGGGCCTGCGCATCGCCCGCGACATCTTCGCCGCCGGCGCGGGCAAGGCGCCGAAAATGACCCCGCCCACCTCCGCCGCTCCGCCGATCACCACACCCCCGGCCAACTCGCCGATGCCCGCGGCTCCGCAGCAGCCGGCCTCGGTGCTGGGCTGCGTTGGCGCGGCGCCGCTGCTGGCCGCGACCCTGTCGCTGCCCGGGGAAGACGGGGAAGCGGCCGGGGACCAGCTCGCCGTGGACACCGTCGGCGAGCAGGCCGTGGTCCAGCCGGGATCCCAGGGCCAAGTCCACAACGTCTACCCCTCCGGCCTCTCCGAGAAGTGAGGCGACGGTAGCCCGCCGTCGGCTACGAGCCGATCCTCGCAGCCGGCGGCGTCCCTTCGAGGCGGGATGCCCGGACGAGTAGCGGAGATGAATCGGAGGGTTCGCGGCACCTGCCGCGGACCCTCCGCCGTCATACCCGATCCGGCCGAACTGCTTTCTCACACAGAGGCACAGAGACGCAGAGAACTGCGGTTTTTCTCCGTGGCTCTGTGCCTCCGTGTGACATTTCAGCAGATACTGCCGCCGCAATGATGATGCGGATCTCGCAGCGCCGCCTTCGCCTGGAACCAGCCATGCCCTGAGAATCGAGCAGCTCGAAGTCACCTCGTTCGCCACCACCGCGGCGCTGGCGCCGAAGGCGGCATACTCGCAGGAGGCATGCGACTCGCCGCTGTGCGGGTCCAGCGAGATGGCCACCGGCTGCACCAACACCATCGTCAGCGGCTGACCCCAGCGCGAAGTTCCCTCGTGCGCCGCGCGCGACCAGCGCGCCTCCCCTTCTTCCCGGAGCGATCCCGATGAAGCTGAAGCTCGAGAACCTCGACGTCACCTCGTTCGCGACGGCCGCGCCCGTGGCCCCCTCGGCGTTCGCCGCCTCCACCGACGGGGAAGACTGCTTCTCGTGGCCCCGCTTCTGCCCGACGCTGCCCACGACGGGCGCAGACTGAGCCGGGCGGGATGCCGTCTCGCGCGGGCGCGGGGCGCTTTGCGGACGGGCGTGCGCCTGCGTACGTTCAGCGCATGATCGAACGCGAAACCACCGACGGCATCGTCACGCTCCGTCTGGCGCACGGCAAGGCCAACGCGCTGGACGTGGAGCTGCTCGAGGCCCTCACCCGCGAGCTGGCCGAGGCGGCGCACGCGCGCGCCGTGATCCTCACCGCCAGCGGCCCCATCTTCTCCGCGGGCGTCGACCTCTTTCGTTTGACGGACGGCGGCGAGGGCTACGTGCGCCGCTTCTACCCGCTGCTCACCGAGCTGGTGCGGTCGATGCTGGCGCTGCCGGTGCCGCTGGTGGTGGCCGCCAACGGCCACGCCATCGCCGGCGGCGGGGCGATGGTGCTGGGCGGCGACTACCGGCTGCTGGCCGAGGGCAGCGGCCGAATGGGGATGCCCGAGCTGCTGGTGGGCGTGCCGCTCCCTTCGGCCGTGCTGGAGCTGGTGCGCCTGGCCGTTGCGCCCCCGCGCATCCACCCGCTGCTGTACCTGGGGCAGACCTACACGCCGCAAGACGCGCTGGCGCACGGCCTGGTGGACGAGGTGGTGCCCCCGGCCGAGCTGCAGGCCCGCGCCGGCGAGGTGGCCCGGCAGCTCGCCTCCATCTCGCCCGCGGCGTTCGCCCTGAACAAGCGGATGCTCCACGCGCCGGCGCTCGACCGCATCGCCGCCACCGCGGCGCACGACGAGGAGGCGCTGGCCCTGTGGCTGGCGCCCGAGACGCACGACCGCATCCGCGCCTATCTCGCGAAAACGGTGCGGAAGTAGTCCGCCCGTAACAGCAGGACGAAAGAGGCCGCGGGGGGATTCTCCCTCCGCGGCCTCCGTGTTTTCGCTGATTTCGACCTCGAACTGGCCTCGTAAACCCCACGAAATGTCATCCTGAGCGGCGCCGCTGCACCAACTCCTTCGCCTGCACCGGACCATGGCGGCGCCCGAAAGATCTACGGCATGGGCTCGCGCGAAACCTGGCCCGTTGCTCCGAAGCCGGCCACAGATCCTTCGGGCGCCGCCAGGCATCGCTGCTGGTGATACCGGATGCCGCGATCGACTGTGCATCCGGAAGGACCGCTACGGACGAATGTTCGTCTTTGGGAGAATGCACGATCATTCCGCGAAATTGGTATGAGAACTCCGTGCAGCAGCGCCGCTCAGGATGACATTTCTCTGGTTTCGCGGATCGCTCACGAATCGTACGATCTCAAGTCAGCCGGGCGTGTTCGCCAGCTGCTTGGAGAGTAGCCAGGTGTAGATCCGCTCGTCGGCGTACGCGAGGCGTGCGGAGCCCACGTGGTCCTGCCCCTCGTCCTCGTAGATCCGGGTGCCGTGGGGCGCCGCGCCGGCCGCGGGGTGCAGCCGCAGCGCGTCGACGAACGCCTGTTTCTGCCGCCGCGCCAGGTTGCCGAACGACAGCCAGAGCGGCACGCCGGGGTCCTGCTGCGGCACCCGCGTGGGGTCCACCGCCCACAGCGCGGCCCACTCGCCCGGCATCCGCAGCCCCAGGTCCAACACGCCGTTCCCGCCGAAGCTGAAGCCGGTGAGATACGTGCGCCGCGGGTCGCCGTCGTGCTCGGCGCGCACGCTGGCCACGATGCGCCGCACGTCTTCGGCGTGGCGCAGCCAGTGATCGCCCGCGCGCGGGAGCTGCGGGGCGATGGTGATGAAGCCGCGAGCCGCCGGCGGGTTGCCCGGCCGCAGCGGCCCGTGCACCGTCAGCGCCGCGCGGATGTCCATTGGGGCGGCCTCAGCGTAGCCGTGCAGGAAGCAGAGGACCGGGCGTGGACCCTCGTCGCCGCCGCTGGCGGGGACGGAAAGGAGATACCGCAGCGGATCCGCATCCACCACGCGCGGTTCGGTCGTGTCGCTCATCGATTCTCCCCATCGAAACGTCATCGAACCCTGCACGAACGAAAGAGGGAGCGGTGCCGCGCATCGTCCACCGGACGATTCGCGCCACCGCTCCCACACCACGTCACGCGAGAGGATGGGGGACGGCCGCCGGGGCCGCCGTCCCCGCCGCCGCGCCTAGAGCCGGGAGCGCAGCTGCCGCGCCATCTGCAGGTGCATGGCCACGGCCGCGCGCTGCGAGGTGAGGATGCCACGCACGTCGGGGCTCAGGGTCCTCTGGGCCAGCATACGGTCCAGGTTGTCGAGCGCCGACTGGTGCATCTCCACCTGGCGGGTGGCGTACATCCGGTCGAACGCGGCGCCGCTCAGCTGCTGCAGCGCCTGCAGGTCGGCCATGGTGGCGCGCGCAACCGGGCGGCTGAAGCGGTTGGCCATCAGCACCGCGTTCAGCTCCGCCATTCCCGAGGGGTCGAGCACCATGGCCGAGGTGAACGGGCCCTTCCCCATGATGCCGCCGCTGCCGGCCATGACGCCGCTTTCCGCATCGTCTTCGCTCATCCGCGCCAGCGCGCCGGTGCTGGCCCGCAGCTCCATCCCCAGCTGTGCAAGGTACGCCTCGCGCACCTGCAGCGCGTTGGCGTGGTCGCTGATCATCCGCTGCGCGAACGTGCGCACGTCCTGGCTCTGCGCGCGCGCCTGTGCGAGCTGCGCGAGCTGGACCTCGCCCGCGTCCACCGCGCTCACGAACGAGTGCGCGGCCACGTCGGCCTGCCCGCTGGCCGTGGCCAGCGCGGCGGTCGAGCCGCCCATCGCCGGGGCGCAGGCCGCCGCCAGCGGCACCAGCGCCGCCCCCAGCCACGCCCGCACCTGCCCGCCACCGCGCCCTTCCCTGGCCATCGTCTCCCCTCCTGCTGCTGGTGGATGCCGCCGCCGGTACGGGGCTCCACGTTCCCCCGCCGACATGAACCTGCCGAGGTTCGGAATCTGCGCAAACGGCGGACCCGCAAGACGATAGGAGCAATCTCGCGGCCTCCCGCGCGGGCCCGGGGCAGCCGTGGCGAATGCTGCGGGAGGCCGGTAGAAACGGGAGGTGGGGCGACCCGTCGCGACGCACATCCGGGCACGTGGTCGACGGCGTGGCCGCGCGGCAACGGCCCGTCGTGGCGCGCCGGACGTGCGCTCCCGCGCGGCCCTGGCCGGGGGGAGTGACATTTTTGCGGGAATGCGTTATATTTCAGCACTGAAACAAGGACGGCGGACTCTGCCGCGAGCCCGCCGTCCTCTTTTATACAACACCACGGACAAGCGGCTGCCGCACAACCCCCAAGCCGGGGGGCGGCTCACCCGTGGTCCCTGGGGAACCGAATGACGTTCGAACAGCTGAACCTGCACCCGCTCCTTCTCAAGGCGGTGCAGGATATGGAGTTCACCAAGCCTACGCCCATCCAGGAGCAGGCGATCCCGCCCGCGCTGGAAGGCCGCGACCTGCTGGCCTGCGCGATGACGGGGAGCGGCAAGACCGCCGCCTTCCTGCTGCCCATCATGAACCACCTGATGGCCAAGTCGCGCGGCACCACGCGGGTGCTGGTGCTGTCGCCCACGCGCGAGCTGGCGGCGCAGATCCACGACCACTTCACGCAGCTCGCCAAGCACACCAACCTGCGCGGCGCCGCCGTGTTCGGCGGGGTGGGGATGAACCCGCAGGAACAGGCCTTCCGCCGCGGGGTGGACGTGATCGTGGCCACGCCGGGCCGCCTGCTCGATCACCTGCAGCACCCGTACGCCTCGCTGGCCAACGTGGAGATGCTGGTGCTGGACGAGGCCGACCGCATGCTGGACATGGGCTTCCTCCCCGACATCCGCCGCGTGCTGCGGCACGTGCCGGCCAAGCGCCAGACGCTGTTCTTCAGCGCCACCATGCCCGCGCCCATCGTCAAGCTCTCGCACGAGATGCTGAACGCGCCGGCGTCGATCAACCTGGAGCGCAAGTCGATGCCGGCCACCGGCATCACCCAGGCCGCATGGCCGGTGAAGGAAGACCAGAAGCCCGCGCTGTTCCTGGAGATGCTGCGTCGCAAGGAAGTGAGCGGGGCCATCGTGTTCTGCCGCACCAAGCACCGCTCCAACCGCCTCTTCGAGATCCTGGAGAAGGCGGGCGTTCCCGTCGCGCGCATCCACGGCAACCGCAGCCAGAGCGCGCGCACCGAGGCGCTCGACGGCTTCAAGAACGGGCGTTACCAGGTGCTGGTGGCCACCGACATCGTGGCCCGCGGCATCGACGTGGAGGCGCTGGAGCACGTGGTCAACTTCGACGTGCCGCACCAGCCGGAGGATTACATCCACCGTGTGGGCCGCACGGCGCGCGCCGAGGCCACCGGCGAGGCGTACACGCTGGTGTCGCCCGAAGAGGAGAAGGACTTCCGCGACATCGAGCGCGCGGTGGGCAAGCAGATCCCCCGGCGTACGCTGGAGGGCTTCGACTACAACGCCCGCGCCGCCGAGCGCTTCGAGGTGCCGATCGGCGAGCGCATCAAGGAGATCCGCGCGCGCAAGGCGGCCGACCGCGAGCGCGCGCGCCAGAAGGCCGACGCCCGCGCCCAGCGCGAGGCGGCCGAGGCCGCCCGGGGCAACGCCCCGCGGCAGCCGGCCAGCAGCCGCGGCCCGCGTGACGGCGAGCGCGGCGGCAGCCCCAGCGGCCCGCGGCGCGAGCTGGCGGGCGCCGGTGCCGGCAACGGCGGCGGCAGCGGGCGCCGCCGGGGTGGGCGCGGCGGCCGTGGCGGCGGGGGCGGTTCCCGCCAGGGCTGACGGATGCTAGCGGCTGCCCTCGCGCGGCACCGTCCCTGGCTGGGGCGGGCGCTGCCGTGGGCGGCGGCCGGTTTGACGGTGGCGGCGGTGCTGGCCGGCTTCCTGGTGGAAGCGGGCCCGGACCGCCGCTTCGTCGTTTACTACGTCGCCCCCATGATGTTCGCGTTCCCACTGTGGGCGCGCGCTCGCCTCGAAGCCGTGGAGACGCAGCCCTGGGCGCGGCTCGCGCTGGACGCGGTCGTCACGGCGCTTTCCATCATCCGCTTCGTAACGGGCATGTTCCCGTTCTCGGGGCACATGCTCTTCCTCACCTACACCGCGCTCACCACGCCGCGCCGCGGGTACCTGGCGCTCGCGGCGCTGCTGATCGCCGAGACCACCGTCTACAAGCTGGTGCTGATGGGAGACGTGAAGTCGTGGAGCTTTGGCCTGGCGGCCGGGCTGGCGTGCGCCGGGGCGTACGCGTGGCTGGGGCGCAGGCGGGCGGCGTCGTGAGCGCGCAGCCGCTGCGCGACGAGCTGCGCCGCGTGTTCGGCGAGAACGGGCTGCAGCAGGGCCTGTTCTATCATCACGCGCCCGCGCTGCGCTTCGAGCTGTCACAGGGCGGCAGCTACATCGCCATGTTCACGCAGGCCTACGACCGCGCGCGCGCCGTCCTCGATGCGGCGTTCGCCGAGTCGGGCGAGGTGACGGTGGTGCTCAGCGAGTTCGGCGGCGGGCCGCTGCTGGCCCACCTCGCGGCGTTCCGCTCGCTGCGGCGCTGCGACGTGGACCTCCCCCGTACGTTCGAGGCGTGGACCGAGCAGGTGGACGACGAGTGGCACGCCGAGCGCGCCTTCTTCGCCTTCCGCCGGCCCAAGGATGCGCTGCTCGAGTTCCTGTGGGGCGCGCTGGCGGTGGACATCGGCATCCGCCCGCGACTGGAGTTCCGCGTGCACCTGGCCGACCCGGAGCGCGGCATCGTGGTGCACCCTTACGACGACCGCGGGATGGACGTGGTCGGCCCCAACCACGCCGTGCTGCGCGACCTCTACACGCGCTTCAACCCCTGGCTGCTCGACTACGACCGCGAGCGGATGGACGGCTTCTTCCGGGAAGGTTGATCCGGCCGCGGCAACGTCGGATGGGTGGAGCGGTGATGAAGGGTAGGATGTCGTTACGAGGGGGTGGTCCGTGGCATGCCGCGGCTGAAGCCCCCACCCGGAGAATCGCGAACGGTACTGCTGTTCGCGATTCTCCGACCTCCCCCAAAACAACCTGGGGGAGGTAACCCGTTCGGCTTCTGCGCCGATCTCGCCTCCACTCGCCGATGACGGCCTGCAGCCTCGCGCAGTTTGCGAGGCTTCCCGTGGTCGTTGCTGCGGATTCCATCCGCCGGGTGAGCCGGCCTGACCCGCCGACCCTTCCTCCCCAAGAATCTTCAGTCTTCCCCGTCGTTCCCGCCGTCTCCACCGTCCTCCGTCTCCCCACCGTCCTCCGTCTCCCCGCCGTCCGCCGCCTCCTCCTCGTCCGCCGTCTCGTCCTCCCCGCCGGAATCCCCCTCCTCGTGCTTCCGGATCAGCGCCTCCAGGTCCAGCCGGTCGGAGGGGCTGGTGTTCACCTTCAGCACGCGGCGCATGTAGGCCAGGGCGCGCTTGTTCTCGTCGGCTGAGATCGAGGCGGCGCAGTCGGCGGGCACGTGGAGGTGGAAGTCGCGCATGTAGGCGTCGCCCGCGCTGAACAGCACGCACACGTCGCCGCTGAAGCCGCAGAGGATGAGCCGGCGCGCGCCCAGGTAGTCGAGCAGCGTGTCGAGGGTGGTAGCGTAGAACGCAGAGTGCTTGGGCTTGAGCACGAAGTAGTCGTCGCGGCTGGGCTTCAGCATCTGGCCGATGGGCTCGCCGCGCACGCCGTCGCCCATCACGTGCTCCACCACCTCGTGGAAGTCGCTGCGCCAGCGGCCGAAGTTGTCGTTGCAGTAGATCACCGGCACCCCCGCCTCACGCGCCCGCCGCTTGAGCTCGGCGATGCGCCGGGCGGCGAGGAGCGCGTGCCCGGCCAGGCGCTCGCCCCCCGGGAACTCCATGTCGTTGATCACGTCGATCAGCACCAGGGCCACGGGGCAGCTGTCGGGCACCATCCCGTGCAGCTCCTGGTTCTTGGTGGGCATCCCTTCGGACATCGGGCTCCGTTCAGTCGGGTGGATGATATGCCGCGCGGTCAGTGCAAATGCCGCACGCACATCGCACCAGCGTAATCCGGCGACCACGTCCGGCTTCGTGAGGGGCCCTCACCCTGCGCTTCGTGCTGTCCCTCTCCCCAAACGACCGAGGAGAGGGACGGGGGCGCTTCGCGCCGGCCAGTTCGGTGCGGCGCCGGCCTCGCCGTAGGACGCGTTGATCGGGCGATCGGAAGCTCGAAAAGTGAATGCGGACGGTGGGCACGGCTCTCGCGGTCGTATGGGAGGGGATGCAGTCCAACGGATGAACTCCAGCCGCTTCAGCCCGATGACGAAGCTACCGATCCGCCCCCTCGCCCTCGTAGCGTTCATGGCTGGCGCCGCCCTGCTGGCCGGGTGCATCAGCCGCGGCGAGGCCGCCGCCCGCGCCGAGCGGCCGCAGGCCCGGTTCATCAAGGGCATCGACGGCTTCTACGGCCCCGAGTCGGCGAAGTACGATGCCGAGCAGGACGTGTGGTTCGTCACCGCCATGCTTGGCCCCGGGTCGAAGCGCGACGGGGCGGCGTACGTGGTCCGCATCCCCGCGGGGCCGCTGGGGCCGCCCACCCTCTTCATCGAGGGCGGCAAGAACGGCGCGGTGCTCAACGCGCCCAAGGGGATGGCGATTCACGGCGACACGCTGTGGATGGCCGACATCGACGTGCTGCGCGGCTTCGACCGGCGCACCGGCGCGCCGCTGGCAGCGATCGACTTCCGCCCGCACCACGCCATGCTGCTGAACGACGTGACGGTGGGGCGTGACGGGCTGCTCTACGTGACCGACACGGGGATCGAGATGAGCCCCGTGGGCGTGCTGCACCCCGGCGGCGACCGCATCTTCGTGGTGGGGCCCAACCACGCGGTGGGTGTGGTGGCCCGCGGCAACGCGCTGGGCCGGCCCAACGGCATCATCCCCGCCGCGCGGGGCAACGACCTGACGGTGGTCTCGTTCGACCCCTTCCGCAGCCAGGTATACACGGTGCGCCCCGGCGACCCGCGGCATGCGCTCACCGTGAGCTTCACGGGAAAGGGAAAGTTCGACGGGGTGGAGCCGCTGCCCGGCGGCCGCGTGCTGGTGTCGTGCTGGAACGACTCCAGCATCCACGTGGTCGGCCCCGGCAGCGCGGATGAGAAGATCATCACCGGCCTGTCGCAGCCCGCCGACATAGGCGTGGACACTCGCCGCAACCGCATCGCCATCCCCCAGGTGGTCCGCGGCCGCGTGGAGTTCTGGGAGCTTCCCGCCGAGCCCTGAGCGGCGGCCCCGGCGAAGACGAGGACGGCCGGATCCCGCTGAGGTCCGGCCGTTCGTGGTTCGAGCAGGTGGAGATTGCCGGAAGGAAGCATCCGCAGCGTCGAATGCGCCTCCCCGGCGTCCCCTCGACGCCCCACTGCGGCGCCTGATCCCGCCGCGACGGCAGGGCGTGGACAGGCGAGCCGTGTCGTTGTTGCAGGATCTTGCCTGCGCCCGGCGCCCTGCCGGCGCACCGGGGAGGCGCGGCGGCGCCGTCCGTGGCGGAATCATGGCGCGACCCCGGGGGCCGTATCGTACGCAACCCATGCGCTCGGAAGCAGATACGGCCGCGCGCCGCCGGCGTGGCCCTGTCTCCTTCGGCGCGCCTGCTCCGCCGTGGGCGATGTTTGGGACCAAAGCATGCAGTGAGACCACGTGCGCAGAGCGACCGCTGCGCCAACCCGCACGAGGCGCAAGGGCCGAAAAGCTACGGAAGTCTTGGCATCGGGGCTCCGGAGGAGTAGAATGGCCCAGGCGGGGACACGCGGTCGGAACCAATCACACTCAGACGGCAGGTAAGCGATGGCGCGGGAAACGGGGACGGTGAAGTGGTTCAATTCGGAGAAGGGGTTCGGCTTCATCACCCGTGAGAACGGGGAAAAGGACGTCTTCGTCCACCAGAGCGCCATCCAGGGCGGCGGGTTCCGAACGCTGAACGAGGGCGAGCGCGTGGAGTTCGACGTCGTGCAGGGCCAGAAGGGCCCGGCCGCCGAGAACGTGGCGCGCCTCGACGCGCCCGCCGGCGGTAGCACCGGCGGTGGTGGTGGCGGCGGCTACGGCGGTGGGGGTGGTGGCCGTGGCGGCGGCGGTGGCGGGTACGG
>Ga0247773_1000082_pt1 | contig 43069 bp, 40 predicted proteins | sample UWRJL092311B6_FD_179934 | JGI IMG/M metagenome (GOLD analysis project Ga0247773, IMG submission 179934) | Plant litter microbial communities from Arlington Agricultural Research Station in Wisconsin, United States - UWRJ-L092-311B-6 | ecosystem: Environmental > Terrestrial > Plant litter >... | reverse complement strand
AAGGAGACAAGGACACAGGTGCTCCGAGACAGCGGACACCGGTGATTTCCGAGTGAGCGGGGTGCTCGACCAGCGCGATCCCGGCAGGACGGCAGTGGCTGTCGGACTGGCTGAAGATCTCAACCAACCCCACTGTAAACCCCCGAAAGTGCCCCTGTCGATCAACGCCGCGACCGGGTGCCGCTGACGGCGGACGGACGGCTACCGGTTCGACTTCACCTAGAATCAGCTATCTCGCTCCGATCGGACTGATCATGAAGCCTTCTGACCCTGGGACCGCCGAGCCGGCGTCCGAGGCGGACCTGCGGGCACTCGACCTGCGACACGCGCTGAACGAGGTCGGCAGCCTGGTGGCCGGTGCCCTGACTCTCGAGGACCTGCTGGAGCGGGTCGCGTCGTCGGCGATCCAGGCGGTCTCCCGGGGCGACGGCGCCGGGGTGATGCTGCTGGGGATGGGCCCGGCCCGGGACCAGGTGCAGGCGCTGGCAGCAAGCGAGGCGTTCGTCGCCGAGATCGACGCCATCCAGTACGAGGCCACCAACGAGGGGCCCTGCATCACCGCGGCGGCAGAACGGCAGCCCGTCCGCACCGGCAACACCGGCGGCGACCCGCGGTGGCCCCGGTTCGGGCCACGGGCCGGACGCCTCGGCGTACACAGCGTGCTGTCCCTGCCGTTGCTGCTGCCCGACCAGACGGTGGTCGGCACCCTGAACCTCTACTCCCACAGCAAGGACGCCTTCGACGACGACGCGGTCCGGCTGGGCGGGCTGTTCGCCGGTCCGGCCGGGGTGGCGGTGCACAACGCGCAGGTGTTGGAGCGGGCCCAGGCCCGGGCGGCCCAGCTGCAGGTGGCGCTGATCAGCCGCGCCACCATCGACCAGGCCATCGGCATCCTGCGCAGCCGGTCCGGCGACACCGCCGACGAGGCCTTCGCCCGGCTCCGCGCGATCAGTCAGGCCGAGAACCTCAAGCTGAGCGTGGTGGCCGAGCGGATCGTGGAGGAGGCGGTGCGCCGCGCCCGGGTGCGCCACCACCGCTAGGTTCGCGGGCCGCTACGAGGGATCGGCGACGTCGGCCAGTTCGGCGAGCAGCGCCGCGCGCTGGACGGGCATCCCCGACACCACCCGGTAGCTCACCTCACCCAGGCGCTGGTCGCGCAGCCGGGCGTAGCGGCGCAGCCGGGTGAACGCCTCATCCATGCCGATCCCGAGCGACTCGGCCACCACGCCCTTGGCCATCTCCAGCAGCCGGCGGCTGGCCACCGCGGCCTGCAACCCGGTCAGCACGTGGCCGGCCGACAGGGCCTGGCTCTGCTGCACGATCGCGAGCGAGGCGACGTGCGCCAGCGCCTGGGCGATGGCCAGCTCCTCTTCGTCGAGAGCACCCGGGCTGGTTCCGAACAGGCCGAGGGTGCCGAGCGCCTCGTCGCGCAGCCGCATCGGGATCGCATGGACCGAGGCGTAGCCCTCCTCCAGCGCGATCGCGCTGAACCGGGGCCAGCGGTCCCGTTCGGCATCGAGATCGGCGACGCTGACCGGCCGGCCACTGCGGAAGCAGTCCAGGCAGGGCCCTTCCTCGCCCTGCAGCTGGAAGACTTCCAACGTTCGCAGCTGTTGCGAGGTGGCGGCCAGCAGGTGCAGCACGCCGCCGACGTCGGCGAGCAGCAGCCCGGCGGCCGCGACGCCCAGCAGCTGCGCGCACTCCTCGGTCAGGTGGGTCGTCACCTCCACGACGTCGAAATCCTCGACCAGCCGGTCGGACAGGTCGATGAAGGTCCTGACGACGTCGTGTTCGCGCCCGTTCATCGGTAGTCACCGTCTTCGGCCGGCGTCGGGTCATCCGTGCTGTCGTCGGGCAGCCGCAGCCGGTGCTCGATGATGTCGAGCGCGACCTCGCTGGCGGTCCTGTTGTGGGCGAAGGCGTGGGCGCGCAGCCGCACCAGGGCTTCGGACGGGGTGACGCCCAGCTGGGCGATCAGGATGCCGGCTGCCTGGTACACCTCCAGGCGGGTCAGCGAGCTGAGCTGTTCCCAGGCGTCGCTGTCCTGGTCGGACACCGCGGCCTGCAGGTCGAGGTCCATCAGGTCCAGCAGCGGCAGCGCGGCCAGCTCGGCGGCGATCAGGCCGCCGGCCAGCACCGAGTCGGCCAGGTCGCCGGTGCGGGTGCGGTAGAGATCCAGCGCGCCGATCGGCAGGCTGGCCACCGCCACCGGCAGCGCGAACACCGCCCGCACGCCGCGCTGGGTCGCGGCCCGGGCGAACCCGGGCCAGCGTTGCATCGCGGGGTCGTTCAGGTCGGGTATCAGGACCGGCGCCGCCGAGCGGACCGCGTCCAGGCACGGCCCTTCACCGAGGGTGAATTGCAGCTCGTCCAGCTCGCGGCTCACGCTGCTGCTCGAACCCAGCGAGCGGCTGATCGCGCCGTCATAGATCACCGACAGGGCGGCTCCGTCCACGTCGAGCAGGCTCACGCACGCACCGCACAGCCGGTCCGCTGCCTCGCGTCCGCGGCCCGGGCCCGCCATCGCGGCGGTCAACTCCAGCCGCATCGCACCCCGGCTGTCCATTCCGATGCCCTCCTCCCCGATTCCGCTCCGCGACCGCAACGTGCCCACCTTGAGTGAGAAACATCGGTTCTCAGCCTAACCGCACGGCTTCGATCGAGGCGGTTGCGCGCCTCGGCTGGCGACGATGTCGACCGGCTGCGTCTGCGCCGGCCGGACATCTCCTGCTTCGAGGTCACGGACCGGGTGCCGGCACATTCCGACCTCACCGGCCCGGCGTACTGTTCGAGGTGCTGGGCCCCAGCCAGTCCGGGGCAGCGCCGCTTTCCGATCGGCGCTGCGAGAACAGCTCGAAGCCGGACATCACGGTGACCTCCTCCACGTCCGCCGGGGCCTGTCTCCCCCACCGAGCCGTTGCGGTTCATCGAGTGTCCTACGGGCAAACTCGCGTCCTTCGCGATCCATGCGCGCTTCGCGGCGCGCCGAGTGCCCGTGGTGGCGCGGTGTCCCCCCGCCCGCGCCATCACGCCCCCCGGTAGCGTTCCGGCATGGCCTCCGACCTCGATCTGACCACGTTCCGGGCGCTCAGTTTCGACTGCTACGGAACGCTCATCGACTGGGAAACCGGGATCTCCGCCGTGCTGGGCCCGTGGGCCCGTGAGCAGGGACTCGACGTCAGCGACGAGGACCTGCTCGCCGCCTACGCCGATCACGAGGCGGTGGTCGAGCGCGAGACGCCGACCGCCCGCTATCCGGACGTGCTGGCCACCGCGTTCCGGCGCGCCGGGGCCGGCCTCGGGGGCCAGGTGTCGCAGGAGTGGGCTCAGCGGCTGGGGAACTCAGTGCCGGACTGGCCGGCCTTCCCCGACTCGGCGGACGCGCTGGCCCGGCTTGCCCGGCACTACAAGCTGATCATCGCCTCCAACGTGCATCGCGACGGTTTCGCCGGCAGCAACCGGCAACTGCGCGGCGACTTCGCGGCCGTCCTCACCGCCGAGGACGTCGGTGGCTACAAGCCCGCCGAGAACCACTTCCGGGCGATCGACCGGACGCTCGCCGACCTCGGCATCGAGCGCACCGCGCTGTTGCACGTCGCGCAGAGCCTGTTCCACGACCACGTCGCGGCCAAGCGGGAGGGCCTGCGCTCGGTCTGGATCAACCGCCGGCAGGACCGTCCGGGCTCGGGGGCCACTCCCGAGCCCGGCCAGGAGTGGAGCTACGACCTGGAGTTCGCCACGATGGCCAACTTCGCCGACGCGGTCGACGAGGCGTTCGGGACCCGCCCTGCCGGCGCCTGAGCCGCAGGTGCGGACCTCGACTGCCGCCGCGTCGCCATCGGGGATTTGCCTGCTGCGGAAAGGCAGATCCGCTTGATGCGGAAGGGCTGAGCCGGTGTGACGTGCTCGGCGCCGACGGGCCCGGAATAGTCGGGTACCCACCCCGGTTACGTGGTTGAGACTTCAACTACCGAAGGGTGTCGCTCATGACCACCTACGCCGTCACCGGCGCGACCGGCCAACTCGGCCGGCTGGCCGTACTCGCGCTCCTCGATCGGGGCGTGCCCGCCTCCGAGCTGATCGCGATCGTCCGCAACGAGGCGAAGGCCGAGCCGCTCGCGGAGCGGGGCGTGCGGGTACGGGTCGCCGACTACGACGACGCCGAGGCGCTGGACAAGGCATTCGCCGGGGTGGATCGGCTGCTGTTCGTCTCGGGCAGCGAGGTCGGTCAGCGAGAGCGGCAACACCGCGCGATCGTCGGGGCCGCCAGGGCCTGCGGGGTATCGCGCATCGCCTACACCTCGATCGCCCGCGCGACGGAGAACTCGATGCCGCTGGGCGCCGAGCACCGGGCCACCGAGGCCCTGCTGCGGGAATCCGGGATCGCGACGCTGCTGCTGCGCAATTCCTGGTACGTGGAGAACTACACCGACCAGCTTGCCCAGTACCTGGCCGCCGGCGCCGTCATCGGTGCGACCGGGAGCGCCCGGATCGCGGCCGCGCCTCGCACGGACTATGCCGAGGCCGCCGCGGCAGCCCTCGTCGACGACGCCGCGCCGGGGGTCTACGAGCTCGGCGGGCCGGCCTTCACGATGGCCGAGCTGGCCGCGGCGGTCTCGACCGCCACCGGGCGCGAGCTGCCCTACCGCGACGTGAGCCTGGAGGACTTCGAAGCCGGACTGCTCGCGGCCGGTCTCGACGCGGGTACCGCCGCCTTCGTCACCGCCCTGGAGCGCGGCGCGGCAGCCGGCGAGCTCGACGTCCCGGTCACCGACCTCGAACGCCTGCTGGGCCGGCCGGCGACCGACCTCGGCACCGCCGTTCACCGGCTGATCGGCGATCCCCGCTGACCGTTCGTCCACGCTGATCTACCGGGCCGGCGCTCAGGTTGCCGGAAACCGGAGGATGCGGTCGTCGCCGGCCCGGGGGTCGCCACGGCCGTCGGTGTTGGACGTGGTGAGCCAGAGTGCGCCGTCCGGCCCGGTCATGACGGTGCGAAGCCGCCCGTAGCGTCGGGCCAGTTCAGCCCTCGGTTGCCCGGCACCGGCGCCGTCGAGCGGGACGCTCCACAGCCGTTCACCGCGCAACGCCGCGACATAGGCGGTACTGCCGGCGATGGCGATCCCCGAGGGTGAGGCGTCGCTGGTGGGCCAGGTAACCAGCGGGTTGGTGAACCGGCCCGCCTCGCCGATGCCTTCGACGACCGGCCAGCCGTAGTTGCGGCCGGGCTGGATCAGGTTGACCTCGTCCACGTCGTTCTGGCCGAACTCGGTGGCGAACAGCCGCCCTTCGGAGTCCCAGGCAAGGCCTTGGACGTTGCGGTGCCCGAGGCTGTACACCGGTGATCCCGCCGTCGGGTTGCCCCGGGCCGGCGCGCCGTCCGGGGCCAGGCGCAGGACCTTTCCGTTGGGACTCGACGGGTCCTGGGCACGCTGGGTATCGCCCGCGTCGCCAGTGCCGACGTAGAGCATGCCGTCGGGCCCGAAGGCGATCCGGCCACCGTTGTGGAAGCCGGCCTTGGCTATGCCGTCGAAGACAACCTCGGGCTCCCCGGCGTCGAGCCGGAAGCGGACGATGCGGTTGTCCCGCTCCCCGGTGAAGTAGGCGTAGACCAGGTTGTCCCTGGCGAAGGCGGGGGAAACCGCGATGCCGAGCAACCCGCCCTCACCCGCCGCCACCACACCGGGTACGCCGTAGACCTGCCTGGGCGCACCACGCCCGGGAGTCAGCCTGAGGATGCGACCGGTGTCGCGTTCGCCGACCAGGACATCGCCGCCGGGCAGGAAGGCCAAGCCCCAGGGCACGTCGAGGCCCTGTGCCATCACCTGCGGTGCGGCACCGAGGTCGAGGCCGGCAGGCTCGCTCACGCGCGGCGTGGCCGTCGGCGCGGCGGTGCTGGTGCTGCCAGCGGTGGGTGGGGGCGTGCTAATCGTCGGAGCGGTATCGGGAGCCGCGCCGCTGTCACAGCCGGCCACCGCGAGCAGGCCGACCAGCACGGCGCGCATCCACCGCCGTCGCCCGCTTGCGGCCCGCGCACCCGCCGGCCCGGAAGCAGCGGCGGGGTGTGCCGCGAGTCCGCCCACGACCACCCCTCCCACCCGCGGCCGAGGTCGCCGCGTCCTTGCTGACGATACGGCGGCCGGGCCGGCTACCCCACCGCATCCTCGACCGGCAGCTCGACCGGGTAGGGCTGGTCGTAATCGGCGGAGCGGCTGACCTGCTGCCAGCTCCGTGCCTGCTGCAGCTGCCTGCCCGAGTAGTCCAGCGCCAGGTCGACAGCGGTCGCGCCGAGCAGCAGGTGGGACGGCACGGCACCGCGCTGGACGACCCGCACGATGATCTCCGCGGCCCGGGCCGGATCCCCGGCGGGGCCGGCCGGGTTGGCGCGCACCCATCGCTGCATCGCGCCGATGGTGGCGTCGTAGTCGGCGGGAATGTCGTGGATGGTCATCGACGAGCCCGCCCAGTCGGTCGCGAAGCCGCTGGGTTCGACGACCATCGTCCGGATGTTGAACGGGGCGGTCTCGACGGCGAGTGCGCGGGTGAAACCGTCGACGGCGAACTTGGCGGCCTGGTAGCTGGCGATGCCCGGCGAGCCGCCGACGCGGCCACCGACGGAAGAGAACTGCACGATCAGCCCGCCGCCCTGCTGGCGCAGCAGCGGGATTGCCGTTGTGGACACGTGGTAAACGCCCCAGAAGTTGGTCTCGAACTGGGCCCGGAAGTCGGCTTCACCGCCGGTTTCGACGGGTGCGAGGTTGGCGAAGCCGGCGTTGTTGACCACCACGTCGAGCCGGCCGAATCGCTGGATCCCTGCCTCCAGACCGGCCCGGACCGCGGCCGGGTCGGTGACATCGAGCGGGACGGCGAGCACCCGCTCGGGATGGGTCTCGACGAGATCGCTCAGCTGCTCGGGCTTTCGCGCGGTGGCCACGACGCAATCGCCGGCGTCGAGAGCGGCCTGGACAAGGGCGCGGCCGAAACCGCGGGAGGAACCGGTGACGAACCAGATCTGCTGCATGGTTCTAGTACAACACTGTTTTGTTATTACCGCAACTAGGTTGCGCTAGAGTTCCTGCCATGGCTACTGTCGAGTTCCAACGCGCCCGGTCGTCCGAGGCGAAGCAGCAGCGCCTGGACGCGATCCTGGACGCGGCGCGGCAGCTGGGGACCGAGAAGGGCATCCGCCAGGTCACCTTGACCGAGATCGGCGAACGGGTCGGGCTGCACAAGTCGGCGATGCTGCGCTACTTCGAGACCCGGGAGCAGATCCTGCTGACGCTGACGGCCGCCGAGTGGCGGGGCTGGACGCCGGCGCTGCTCGGCCGCACCGCGCGGATGCCGGCCGGGGTGGCCGTCGCGAGGGTCGCCCGGGCCGTCGCCGGAACGCTCGTGGAGCGGCCGCTGTTCTGCGACCTGCTCGCCCAGACGCCCCTCAATCTCGAACGCAACGTGTCGCTGGAGTCGGTACGCGAGTTCAAGCTGGTCACGCTGGAGCAGGTGGCTGCCATCAGCGCGGAGTTCACCCGGCTGCTGGCGTTGAGCGAGCAACAGGGCGTCGACGTCATCGCGGCAGCCACCAGCCTGGCCGGCGCGTTGTGGCAGATGGCCACGCCGGGTCCCGAAGTCGCGAAGCTGTACCGCGAGGACCCGCGCCTGGCCCACGCCGTCGTCGAGGTCGAGCCCCGGCTGACCCGCATCCTGACGGCGATGCTGGCCGGAATGCCGTCCAGGCCCGCGGGGTGAGGCCCGTCGCGCTCGTCTCAGCGGGCGAGCTGCTGTGCCTGCCGGTCATGCACGGCGGGCAGGAAGTCCCTGCCGTACGCCGCCGGGTCCAATCGCGGATCGTTGGGCGGCCGGGCCTCACGCAAGGCGTGCAGGTACGCCCGATCCCGCTCGATCCGGGCGCGCGGCTGATCGGCTCCGCCGACGGACCCGTGGCCGGGAATCACCACCTCGACACCGCCCGCCACGCCCTCGATCAGGCTTAGCGCGTCGAGGTAATCCTCGATCGGGTGCGCGGCACCGCTCAGGTCGAGCATCGGGATCAGGATGTCGGAGAGCAGGTCACCGGCGACCAGCACGCCGCGTTCCTCGATCAACAGCGCCGCATGGCCCGCGGCATGCCCCTGATGCTCGACGATCCGGACCTCGGGGCCGTCCCAGGGAATCCGGCCGGCCTCGGCAGGCAGGCCGGTGATCAGGCCGAGCAGGTCCAGCGGCACCTGCCCGACGATGTCCGGTGGCATCAGGGTGGTGACCCGGGCTTTCGCAGCCGCGTCCGGCAGCCGGGTGCGGACGGTGGCGGCGCAGCGGTCGGTGCCGTAGCGGGGCGCATCGCCGAACTCGGCATGCCAGAGTAGGTGATCCCAGTGCGGGTGGGTGCTAAACCCCGCCACCACGGGCTGACCGAGCTCGCGCAGGTCGTTGGCGAGGGCGAGCATTTCGGACTCGAGGATCCCGGGGTCGATGAGCAACACGCCGGCCCGGCCCTGCACCACGATGGTGTTGCTCCGCATGAACCGGCTCTCCGAAACCAGCACACCGTCCGCGACCTGCCGCAGCATGGCCGGCCCCCTCCCGATCAGCGTCGCTTCGTCGTTCATGGCTTCAGGCAACGAAGTCCGTCGGGACCCTATACGTCAGGCGGGTGAGATTCGCTGCCAGCAGGTGGCGATTGCAGTCGGAATGATTCGTAAGGTCGTGAGGCGAGCACGGGAGGCGCCAGGGTGCTGGATGGGCGTGCCACGCTCAGGGAGGCGTCAGCGAGGAACGCGACATCGACCGCGATCTCGTTGGTGACGTAACGCTGGCTTGCTACCTCCTGGTCATCCAATAGCAACGTTGCAGGGGCCGGCGTGGTGGCCAGGAGATGCGAATGATGACTAATGTCTGTCATGGCAGCGTCAGGCCACGGGTAGAAGCCCAACAGATTGGTGAAACGGACCCGCCCTTGGCTGGCTTCTTCGATCCCCCAGTCCGGCTCCAGACGGTAGATCACATACAGCGGCTCGTTGCCGGAGGTCGTTCGGAACTCGACTGCTACGGCCTTGGCCTTGCCGTCCTCGCTCCAGCTGAGGTCCTGGACGTGTGCGGTGCGGTAGCCGGGCGGGGCGAGCGGGATACGCATTCTCACCACCTCGTTCCTGAGGTTTGGCCAGCCTGGACCGGCAAGTCCCTGCTTCCCCGCAGTCCGGGACAGCCCACCTGCGCCCGACGAGCAGCATGTCAGCAGGCAGAAGCTAGCATTTCGCAATCGGGAATGCTGACATTTCGGAGACCGGAAACCTCGTTTCACCCGGAGCCGTCAGCGCAGAACGCTGACCTGGTCGCGTTCGTGCATGGCTGGCCGGCACCCAGTCATGAACGAGGTGTCGACGCCTGTCGATCGCAGCCGCGCGGCCGGCCGCTCGAGAACCTGTATGTCCACGCCAGGTTTGTGTGCGACGACTTCGGTGGAGCTTGTGCGTCGGTACTCGAAACTCCCCCAACCCTGTTTCCCAGACCTGATCGGCCTGCCTAGGCGAGGGAGGACGCCTCCCAAGTTTCGGTATCGCCTGACACAGCGGCTGGAACCGGACAAAATCGAGCAGCTGCTGGCCGGCTACAGCGCCGGTGCCACCACCCGGGACCTGGCTGAGAAGTACAAGGTAGGTAAGACCGCCGTGACAGAACTCCTCGCCGCCCACCAAGTGCCGCTGCGCCACCAGGGCCTGTCCCGAAGCCAAGTCGCTGAAGCCACCCAGCTCTACACCGCCGGCCAGTCGGTGGCGCAAGCCGCGCGGGCGCTCGGCGTCAGTCCGAGCTCGGTTTACGACGCCTTGAAGCGGTCCGGCGTCCAGATGCGCCCGGCTTATCAACCGGGTCGGCGTTGACGCGCGTTCCGGTCTTGCGGCTCGATCCGCCGAGCACCTCACATACCAGCTCGCGTCCACCGGGCCGCCATACAAGGATCTCCAAGAGGTCCTGCATTGGCCACATCGTCAATGATCCGTACCGGCACAGTAGAGGTCAGAATGGGTTAGCTCACGGCACCAGAACTGGATCACCAATTGCGTATATCATGCCCTCATTCTCGGATGGTAGCCGTTTGATTTCGATCCGCTGCACCCCTGTAATAGTCAAATTGAGGGGGATGCTCTGCTTAAGGCCGACGTTGCACGTGTAGGCTACTTTGCCATCTGTCAAGATAACTAACTTTCCTGACGTGTTTCCGCTAGTTGCGGCCACACCAACTCTGGCTTGAAACTTCGAGTATCTTTGGTTGGTATTAATCCCGAGTATTACCGAAGGAGTGTAGAAAGGGTCACCCGAGGCTGTCCAACCAAAGTCATAAGTCTTGCCATCGATGCCTAAATTCAAGGCATCGTTCATTTGTTATTGACTAAAATATCCTCCGGGACATTAGACGAATCGGCGAGATGGATGGCGTTCAGGGCCACGGGATCGCTGCCAGAGTTGCCCGCCACCGTAACCGTGGGACCGGGAACAGTCGCTGTCGGCCCCGGCACTGTCACCGTCGGCCCTGGCGCTGTCACCGTTGGGCCGGCTACGGTGCTCGTTGGCGCGGGTCCAACAAGAACCGTGATGGTGCCGGACTGTTTCCCTACTAGCGCCGTAATCAGTCCAGCCAAAGTGACGCCGCCTGCACCGACCAACGCTGCGCTGAGCCGACCCGGTTTGGCTCCGCTCTTACCTGCCACTGCTACCCCCGTATGATCGACGCAAGCTGGTCAAGCCTTCTGCCTGGGTGCAGTCTGCCAGTTCGCGTGTCATGTCGTACCAAGAGCACCGGCAGCCGAACCCTTACCCCCATACAAGGGGGCATCGGAGCAGGGCATCTATGAGGGTTGGGCTAGCGGTCGTCGAGGAAGCGAGAACCGGAGTTGCGATGCCGGTCGGATTGACGGTCCACACGCGAGTAGAGGTATTCGAGGGCGCTATCCAGGTCCTGTTCTTCGCGGAATGCCTCACCGTCCGGTAGCAGTTGCCGGATGTCGGTGTCGAAGTTCGTCTGGCCAGGCGGGCTGAATCGCAGACGCACCCTGGCTTGGGAGCCGCTTCCCACGCGGTCCAGGACAGCTACAGCGTTGGGTCGGGCACTTCGGTAGGTGCCAGTTTCACCTGTCTCCTGCCATTCGATCTTTCCGGAGATCGTGAGCGACAACGTTCCGCGGACTAGGTCGAGTTGGTCGTCGACCGAGAGTTCAACCGGCATTGTCATCCACCAATCTGTCATCTCCGGCGACAATTGCTGCCTCTACAGCGTCACCATATGTGATGAGGGCTCTGCGGAGCACCCCGACCCTATATTCACTCCATGCAGCAGCTGTGTCTGCGGCTTCCCGAGCGACGAGTACTTCACCGCGCGCACTCTCCATGGCCTGCAGCAGGGTGTCCCAGGTTGGGCTAGAGGCCGTGCGTTGAGCGTCGATGAGACCGCGGATGCGATGTGCAGCCGTCAACCAGTCATTAAGGTGGAAGCGAAAGGGTGCACGCGCCCGACCGGGATCGCCCTCGGAGTTGACCCGTCGGCCGATTTCAAGTGATACCTCGAAAGCTCTGCGCAGGTCCGACGTGCGCAGCACCCGCCGGGTGGCCAGCGACGCTTGTCTAGCTGCCTCGGCCGCACGCCGCGTTCGAACCAGTTGCCAGAAGGCGATGCCGAGCGCCAAGAGAGTCGCGATGCCTCCGACCACACCAATGGTCCGGTCCGTCGTCCACCAACCATGGCTCCAGACAGGGACGGCCAGTAGCACGTACGCTGCAGACACGACACCTCCCGGCTATGCACACAGCATGACGGGCAGGATGAATTTCAGCTAGAGGAGCGACTCATCCGTGGCGCTAACGAAGCGGGACGCGCTCTTGCTCCTGGTGACCTTGCTGGTACGGAGCTCGACTCGGTGCTTCTAAGTTCGTTCTGCTGGCGCCGTCGAAGGTGACCAGCCGTGTCGCCGCGACCGGAAGTGTAGCGGCCGGTACCGCAAGTGGAGCTTCTGCGATGACACGCGAACTCCCAGGCCTGCTTCCTCTATCCAAATGGGGCAGACTGAACAGCAGCCCTCACACGTCAAGCCCTCACACCGTGTTGATCTCCGGCTCAGGCCATACGCACGTGATCTGCGAGATTGAACGGGACATTGTCCGCTCTCAGTCAGTCTACGTGCTATCGGCTGCGGAGAAGCCGAATTGCCACGGTGAGTCCGACTTGTAGTCGATCGCCGAGAGGAAGGCAGCCTCGGCGCCCTGCAGTGGTGTGTCTGAATCCTCTGGGGATGTGAAGGGAGGGTCGTGCAACAGCGCGAACAAGACATCGGTCCATCGCTGATCGTCCCGCGACCACATTGCGAGCTTGTCGGGGTGCCAGAGAATCCAGAGCGAATCAAGGTCGACCGTAGGCGATAGCCTCGGCAATTCGTGGCCGATCAATACCAAGTCGTCGTAGACCTCGGCGGCAACCGCATCGAACGGATGGACAATTAGGAAGACGTTCTTGGAAGTCTGTTCCGCCGACTTATTCAACAGTGATCGTATAGCCCGCTCCAGCATGGGAGTGGCGTCGGTCAGCACCTCGAAGACAGTCTGGACGACCACCGAGTGCGAGCACCCCGGTTGCATCCGACTCTCTGCGCGCCGGAAGTTACCGGCGAAGGATTTGACCTCGAAGTCGGCACGATCGTGGTCACCGAAATGCCAGGTGAAGTGTTCGGGTGTCTGCTCACGTTCGAACACCAGATCTACGCCACCTGACCTGTCGATCTGGGTCGGCGGCCCGCACGCGGCGGTCAGTAAGATTGCGGCCAAGTGCTCCCCGGCCCCGATCTTGAGATGGCTGGACGCGCCTTCAACTTGGACGAGCTGCTCGACCGCCTGCTTGAGTGCGCCCGGATGGAGTGCGAGCACTCGATGACCAACGATGTCCTTCTCAGCCGCCGACTTCTCGATCCACATAGCCCTATACTTCGTCATTCGCGAGTTGTTGGTGCCCGGCGTTTCGAGTAAGCCTGCCAACCTATCCCGTCGGTGGGCGCTGTTGGGATCGAACCAACGACCGCTCGGGTGTAAACCGAGTGCTCTCCCGCTGAGCTAAGCGCCCCATCTACCCACCGGCCCGAAGCCGGGGGCACAACCGTGCAAGGGTACCGGTCCGGCCGCCGCACATCCGTCCGCCGTACTGTTCTCAGCGTGCTTTCGACGCTGCGGCAGCCGCGCTACCTGGGCCTGTTCGCCCTGATGCTGGTGGTCGCCGCCCTCTGCGCGCTGGCCGGCAGCTGGCAGGTGGTCCGGTTCTCCGAGAAGCACGACGCCAACCAGCAGCTGCGGCTGGACAACCGTGACCAACCGGCCGACGTCGCCGCCGTGCTGGGCCCCGCCACCGCCCAGACCTCGACCGGCCGGGCGCAGAAGTTCCGGCGCGTCACCGCCACCGGCAGCTACCTCGCCGCCGACCAGACCCTGCTGCGCAACCAGACGGTGGACGGCGATGTCGGCTACCTGGTGCTCACCCCGCTGCGGACCGGCACCGGCGTGCTGATCGTGGCCCGCGGCTTCCTGGCCCAGACCGGCGCGGCCGCCACCAGCCCGCCGGTGCCGGCCGCCCCGTCCGGCACCGTCACCGTCACCGGCCGGCTGCAACCGGCCGACACCCGGGCCGACCGCTTCGGACGGCTGCCCGCGCGGCAGGTCGAGACCGTCAACGCCGCCGAGCAGGCCGGCCGGATCGGTGCCCCGGTCTGGAACGGCTATGCCGAGCTGCTGGCCGGCCAACCCGGCACCGCGGGCCTGACCGCCCTGCCGGAGCCGGACATGTCCAACCCGGCCGGCGGCGCCGAGGAACCGCAGCACGCCGCCTACGTGGTGCAGTGGTACCTGTTCGGCCTGCTGGCGCTGGGCGCGCCGTTCCTGCTGGCCGCCGCCGAACGGCGCCGGGATGCGGCCGAAGCCGCCGACCGGGACGACGACGGCGAGCCGGGCGGTCCCGTCAAGGACCAGGCCAGCAGGAGCCGCAAGGCATCCCTGGACGACCGGTTGGCCGGGCGCGGCTGACCGGCCAAGCCGGCCCGAAACCGGTCAGGCCAGCACGAAACGAGTCGGCCCGGCCACGTCCCGCTCCTAGGTTCGAGTACTCGAACGCGTGCACAACGCACCCGGGGAGCGTCGGCCTACCGGCCGTCCCCGTGACGGAACGAGGAGTGAAGCATGTCCATTCTCGACGAGATCCTGCAGGCCAACGAGCGTTACGCCGCCGACTTCGGAGCGAAATCCGAGCTGGCGCTGCCCGCGACCCGGGGCTTCGCCATCCTGACCTGCCAGGATCCCCGGCTGATCCCGCCCGACTTCGCGGGCTTCACCGAGGGCGAGGCGGTCGTCGTCCGCAACGCCGGCGGCCGGGCCACCGACGACGCGATCCGGTCGCTGGCGATCTCCCACAAGCTGCTGCGCACCAAGGAATGGTTCGTCATCCACCACAGTGACTGCGGCATGGAGCTGGTGACCGACGAGCAGCTGCGCGACATGTGGGCCAACAGCCTGGAGACCGCCGAACTCGATGCCGACGGCTTCCACGAGGTCGGCACCGGCTCCGGCACCCGTGAGTCCGAGTACGTCAACTGGCTCACCATCGGCGACCACGCGCAGAGCCTGGTCAGCGACGTCAGCCGGATCCGCAATCACCCGCTGGTGTCGCCGAGCATCCCGATCTACGGCCTGCTCTACGACATCCGGACCGGACTGCTGAGCGAGGTTCCGGACGCCACGGTCGCCGGCAAGGTCGGCTGAGCAGCCCGCGGCGCTGCCCGCCCCGGTCGCGGGCAGCGCCCAGGGTCGCGTCCGGGGCGCGCGAGCGGCGGCGCGACCGGTTTCGTGGATCTTCATAGGATTCGACTGCCCGGGCAACCGATCCCAACGAAGATCAGCAGAAGCAGACAGCTGAGGCGCCGAGCACGTCGCCAGCCACCCGGTGGGTGGAGCTAGCCGGCAACCCCGGACGTCAGGCCGGCGATCGCGTCCAGCCAGCGCTGCGGGTCCCGGCCGACGCCGATCTCGTTGGCCTCGCTGAACCGGATGATGCCCTCGGTGTCGACCAGGAAAGTTCCCCGGTTGGCCACCCCGGCGTCGGTGTTGAACACCCCGTAGGCCTGCGCGACCGCGCCGTGCGGCCAGAAGTCGGCCAGCAGCGGGTAGTTCAGCTCGTCGCGCTGGGCGAAGATCTTGTGCGTGAACGACGAGTCGATGCTCAGCGTGAGCACCTGGACGGCGTCGTTGGCGAACTCGTCGATCCGGTCGCGGATCTGGCCCAGCTCGCCGGTGCAGATGCTGGTGAACGCCCACGGGTAGAACACCAGCAGCACGGCCTTGGAACCACGGAACGACGACAGCGTCACGACCTCGTTGTTCTGGTCGCGCAGCGTGAAGTCCGGAGCCTCGGTGCCCACCGGCAGCGGGGTCAGACCCGGCACCGCCACCGCATCGGGCATGAAGCTCATCGCCGCTCCCCCTTGCCGCGCTCGACGCCGGCCTTGGCCCGCCTGCTGACCAGCCGGGCGCCGGTCCAGTCCGCCGACAGCGGCAGCAGCGAGGTCTGCGACAGCCCCGCGGTCGGGGCGGCCTCGGAGATGTCGGAGGGTTCGACGTAGCCGGCCCGGCCACGCTTGGGGGTCAGCAGCCAGATCACCCCGTTGTCGGCCAGCGGGGCGATGGCATCCACCAGGGCGTCGACGAGGTCGCCGTCGTCCTCCCGGAACCACAGGAGGACAACATCGACGACGTCATCGGAATCCTCGTCCACCATGTCGTCGTTGAGGCGGTCCTCGATCGCCTCGCGCAGAGCCTGGTCGACGTCGTCGTCATACCCCAACTCCTGCACGACCATGCCCGGCTCGATGCCCAGGCGGTCAACCAATGCAGTCGTGTTGTCCCCGGTACCGGGGGTGGTGCTCACTGCCAGCCTCCAGAAGTGCTTGTAACGGCAAGGAACGTCCTCACCGCTGGTAACCGTGCCCCGGTAGATAACCACACTTCGGCAGCGACGCAACCCTCTGGGCTACCCATCGGTAAAGATCGGAGGTCACATCTTGTCGTCGGTTGGTGGACACTGGGGAGGTGACTCGTGATCGCTACAGCATCATCACCGACGGGCTGCCCAGCCAGCTTCCCGACATCGACCCCGGCGAAACCCGTGAATGGATCGAATCCTTCGACGCCGCCGTCGACCACGACGGCCGCCAGCGCGCCCGGTTCCTGCTCCTGAAACTGCTCGAGCGGGCCCGGGAACGCCAGGTCGGCGTGCCGGCGCTGCGCAGCACCGACTACATCAACTCCATCCCGCCCGAGCGCGAGCCGTGGTTCCCCGGCGACGAGCACATCGAGCGGCGGATCCGGGCCTACATCCGGTGGAACGCCGCCATCATGGTCAGCCGGGCCAACAAGCACCTGGGCGTCGGCGGCCACATCGCCACCTACGCCTCGGCGGCCTCGCTGTACGAGGTGGGCTTCAACCACTTCTTCCGCGGCAAGGACCTGGCCAGCGGCACCGGCGACCAGATCTTCTTCCAGGGCCACGCCGCACCCGGCGTCTACGCCCGCGCCTTCCTCGAGGGCCGGCTGACCGAGGAACACCTCGATGGGTTCCGGCAGGAGAAGTCCAAGGCCCCGCACGGCCTGTCCTCCTACCCGCACCCGCGACTGATGCCCGATTTCTGGGAGTTCCCGACCGTCTCGATGGGCCTGGGCCCGATCGGGGCGATCTACCAGGCCCGGTTCAACCGCTACCTGGCCGCCCGCGGCATCACCGACACCACCAACTCCCACGTCTGGGCCTTCCTCGGCGACGGCGAGATGGACGAGGTCGAGTCGCTCGGCGCAATCGGGGTGGCGGCCCGCGAGGAGCTGGACAACCTCACCTTCGTGATCAACTGCAACCTGCAGCGCCTGGACGGACCGGTGCGCGGCAACGGCAAGATCATCCAGGAGCTGGAGTCCTACTTCCGGGGTGCCGGCTGGAACGTCATCAAGGTGATCTGGGGCCGGGACTGGGACCCGCTGCTGGCCGCCGACCGCGACGGCGTGCTGGTGAACAAGATGAACACCACGCCGGACGGGCAGTTCCAGACCTACACCGTGGAGTCCGGGGCCTACATCCGGGAGAACTTCTTCGGCAGCGACCTGCGGCTGCGCAAGCTGGTGGAGGACCTGTCCGACGAGCAGCTGCGGGTGCTCTCGCGCGGCGGCCACGACTACCGCAAGGTCTACGCCGCCTTCGCCTCGGCCCGGGCGCACGTCGGCCAGCCGACGGTGATCCTGGCGCACACCATCAAGGGCTGGACCCTGGAGAGCTTCGAGGGCCGCAACGCCACCCACCAGATGAAGAAGCTGACCAAGGCCGACCTCAAGGCCTTCCGGGACCGGCTGCACCTGGAGATCACCGACGAGGCGCTGGACGCCGACCTGCCGCCGTACTACCACCCGGGTGAGAAGTCCGACGAGATCCAGTACATGAAGGACCGCCGCGAGGCCCTCGGCGGCTCGCTGCCCAAGCGGGTCAACCGGTCCAAGCAGCTGGTGCTGCCGCCGTCGCAGGCCTCGGCCTACGCCGACCTGAAGAAGGGCTCCGGCAAGCAGAACGTCGCCACCACCCAGGTGATGGTGCGGCTGTTCAAGGACCTGATGCGCGACAAGGAGATCGGCAACCGGTTCGTGCCGATCATCCCGGACGAGGCCCGCACCTTCGGCCTGGACGCGATCTTCCCGACCGCCAAGATCTACTCCCCGCACGGTCAGGAGTACGACGCGGTGGACCGGGACATGCTGCTGTCCTACAAGGAGTCCACCTCGGGCCAGATCCTGCACGAGGGCATCTCCGAGGCCGGTTCCACCGCCTCGCTGATCGCGGCCGGCACCGCCTACGCCACCCACGGCCAGCCGATGATCCCGTTCTACATCTTCTACTCGATGTTCGGCTTCCAGCGGACCGGCGACCAGTTCTGGCAGCTGGCCGACCAGCTGGGCCGCGGCTTCGTGCTCGGCGCCACCGCCGGGCGCACCACCCTGACCGGTGAGGGCCTGCAGCACGCCGACGGGCACTCGCTGCTGATCGCCTCGACCAACCCGGCGGTGGTGGCCTACGACCCGGCCTACGCCTACGAGATCGCCCACCTGGTCGAGGCCGGCCTGCGCCGGATGTACGGCTCGTCCGAGCAACACCCGCAGGGCGAGGACGTCTTCTACTACTTCACCATCTACAACGAGCCGATCCCGCAGCCGGCCGAGCCTGCCGACGTGGACGTCCAGGGCATCCTGCGCGGTATCCACCTGGTCTCCCCCTCGCCCGGCGAGCAGGGCCGGCCACGGGCCCAGGTACTGGCCTCCGGGGTGGCGGTGCCGTGGGCGCTGCGGGCCCAGGAGATGCTCGGCCAGGACTGGGGGGTCGACGTCGACGTCTGGTCGGTGACGTCCTGGAACGAACTGCGACGCGACGCGCTGCTCGCCGACGAGCACAACTTCCTGCACCCGGACGCCGAGCCGCACACGCCCTACATCACCGACGTGCTGGCCGAGTCCAGCGGCCCGGTGGTGGCGGTGTCGGACTACATGCGCGGGGTGCCCGACCAGATCGCCCAGTGGGTGCAGGGCTCGGGACGGGAATGGAGCTCGCTCGGCGCCGACGGCTTCGGCTTCGCCGACACCCGGGGTGCCGCCCGCCGGTTCTTCCACATCGACGCCGAGTCGATCGTGGTGAACGTGCTGGCCCAGCTGGCCAAGCGCGGCGAGGTCAAGCCCGAAGCCGCCCGCGACGCGCTGGAGAAGTACAAGATCACCGACGTCGCCGCCGCGAACGCCGGTTCCTCCGAGGGCGCCGCCTGAGGCTCGACCCCGCAAGACGCAACGGAGCCCCGGCCATCGCTGGCCGGGGCTCCGTCGGTTCGAACAGCCGGGATTACGGCAGGTAGTACATCGGGTTCGGCATCTTGAAGGTGCGGTCGGCGTAGCCGCCGGTCAGGTCGGAGTACTGGTCACCGAAGTTGGCGACGATGTTGTACCCCAGCGACTCGATGTGCGCCCGGGTGCCGGACTTGTACTGGATGGTGGTGCAGGTCGAGCCACAGCTCAGGTACGCCGGCGGGTTGGCCGCGTTCTTCAGGTACAGGTGGTCGGCGTCCGGCGCGGTGTAGCCGACCTTGGCCAGGTTGGTCACGGTGCCGGTCCGCTGCGCCTCCGGGCGTCCGGTGATGAAGAAGATGGTGTAGCCGTGCGCCGTGGCGTACTTGGCCAGCGCCGGCATGCCGTAGACCTCCGGGAACCGGGCGTTGTTGACGTAGTCGGCGTTGGTGGTCGGGTTGTAGGCGAAGTTGGAGAAGATCTCGTAGTTGTAGGTGTTGAGCGTGGTGTCGTCGACGTCGAACACGATGGCCTTCTTGGCCTTGGCCTGCGGGTCCTTCGGCTTGGCGTGGTAGGTCTTGAGGTACCACTCGGCCGAGTCCTCGATCTTGGCGACCTGCTTGGCGTAGTTGCCGGTGGTCGAGGGCAGGTGGTCGCCGTTGGCGGCCACCGTGTCGCCGTAGTAGGCCTTGATCGCGTTCTCCACCAGGGTCACGTTCGGCACCTGGGCGTCGGTCTTCGGAGTGGGCGCGGGGGTCGGCGCCCGGCCGGTGTACCAGCTCAGGACGTTGCCGCCGCCGTGGCTGCCGGAGCTCTGGCTGTTGCTGTTGTGCGCGGACGCCGTGGCGATGCCGCCGAAGGTCAGGCCGAGCACGGCGATGAGCACGCCGAGCAGGAACGGCAGGCGGGGACGCAGCCCCCGGGAGGAGGTGGTTCGAGCGGGTTGCTCAGCGGTGGTCAGGTCGGGCATCGACAGGCTTCCTTCCACGGATGCACGGGTAGCCGGCCGGATCTGGATTGAACTAGCCGAGCTAGGACTACGGCATTAGTTCATATGACTAACCAAAACGCATCCCCGGTCATTGGCTGTTCACATCTTGCTGGGGAGAAATACGGCTAGACCGTATTTATCAGCCTTTGTTCCGGTCTCATCTGATATGGAACCCTTCGCTACCGACCCACGCACCACCTGGAGCGCTCTCGCCTCGTACCGCCAGAGCCGCGCGAGACCGTGCGGCCTCACCACCCGGGAGGACCATTCGTGTATCCCTTGGACGCCGTGGAACGGACCGCGTTCCTGACCGCGGCACTGCGAGCAGCCGAGTCCCGACGGCCTGACCGGCTCTACGACGACCCCTTCGCGGCGCGGCTGGCCGGGACTCTGGGGCCGGACCTGCTCGAGGAGATCGTGCGGGTCACGTTTCCGCGAGGCGCGCCCCGCACGCTGCCCAGCACGCCCGACTACAACGCCATCCGCACGCGCCTGTTCGATGACTGGGTGCTCGGGTCAGCGGGCGATATCGCCGGGGCGCAGGTGGTCATCGCACCGGCCGGACTCGACTCCCGCGCCTTCCGGCTGACCTGGCCGGCCGGGACGCGGGTCTTCGAGGTCGACCGCAAGCCGGTGCTGGACGCCAAGGCCACGCTCCTGGGAGATGCCCGGGCGGGGGTCGAGCGGATCGTCGTCGCGGCAGACATGGTGGCGCAGGACTGGACAACCGCGCTGTCAGCCGCCGGCTATGACGCCACCGTCCCGTCCGTCTGGCTGCTGGAGGGGCTGCTGTACTACATACCGGAGCAAGACGTCCACCGGATCCTTCGCGACGTCGCGGGCGTGACCGCCCCCGGAAGCCGGATAGCCGCGGACGTGGTGAACGAGGACGCGCTGCGACTGCCGCACATGCGGGGCCTGCTCGACGTCTTCCAGCGATGGGGTTGTCCCTGGCTCTTCGGCGCCAACGAGCCCGAGCGGCTGTTCGCGCCGTACGGCTTCCAGGTGAGCGCCGCCCAGCCCGGCGACGCCGACGCGAACTTCGGCCGGTGGCCGGATCCGGTCCCGCCCCGTGAGGTGCACGACGTGCGGCGGGTGTTCTTCGTCCGCGGCCACCGGGTGCCATGAGCGGGATCGGCGCCGCACCCCGGGTGGTGGTGGCAGGCGGCGGCTTCGCCGGTCTCGCGACAGCCCTGTCCCTCGGTCGGGCGGGCTTGTCCGTGACGCTGCTCGAATCCGCCCCCGCGCCACCCCTGGGCCCGGCGCCCGAGGTCGCACCGCGCTGGCGCCGAGGCACGGTGCCGCAGGCCGAGCATCCGCACATGCTCACCTCCGCGGGCGTGCGGGTGCTGGACCGGCGCGCGCCCGAGCTCCTCGCCGACGCGATCGAAGCCGGCGCCGAGTACATCGACGTCGCCGCCGCCCTGCCTCCCCTTCTCGAACCCCGCCATCAGCCGGGTGATGAGGAGCTGGTGGCTCTGGCCTGCCGGCGAACCGTCCTGGAACTGCTGCTGCGGCGGCGGATCGAGGCGATGGACGGGGTGCGGGTCCTGGACTCGTGCCGTGTGGTGGGCATCGTCGTCGACCCCGGCCGCGACCGGGTACTCGGTGTGCGCACCGACCGCGGGACCCGGGAGCCGGCCGACATCGTCATCGACGCGACCGGGCGCAGAGCCGAAGCGCGGCGGTGGCTGGCCTCCGAATCGTGTGCGCTGCGCGACCAGGACGAATTCGCCGACTCGGGCTGCCGTGGCGTAGGTCGCTTCTACCGCCTGCTCCGGCCGGGCTACCCGACGGCGTTGCACCGTGGCAACGCTGCCGGCGCGATCGGCGAGACGTTCGCCGCGGTCGTCCACCCGGCAGACAACGACACCTTCTCGGTGACCCTGGCCACCCTGCCCGACGACGACCTGATGCACGAGCTGGCCGGCGACGAGGGGTTCGGGAGAGCGGTCGCCTCGATCCCGCTGATCGCGCCCTGGGTGGACCCCCGCTCAGCCACGCCGATCACGTCCGCCCGGGAGTTCAAGTGCCCCCCGAACACGCTGCGAGCCGCCGCGGTCAGCCGGCAACTCCCGGTCGCGGGCCTCTATCCCGTCGGGGATGCGGCCTGCCTGACCAACCCCCTCTACGGCCGGGGGATGTCCCTGGCACTCCAGCACGCCTTCGCCCTCGCCGACGTGCTGGTCTCGCATCCCGCGGTCGATCGCCGCCAGGCGGATCGGGCGGCGGCCTGCGCCCGGGAACTGTTCGTGCCCTGGTTCCGGCAGTCGGCGGCCGACGACGCCGGCCGGATCCGGCTGTGGCGTCAGGGCCTGAAGGGTTCGATCCCGCCTCCGGCCCAGCAGCTGCCACCCGCCGGACCGGACCTCGCCGGGATCGGTGCTGCCGCGGCGGTCGACTCGTTGGTGTGGCGCCACCTGACACGGGTGCTGATGGGGTTGCAAACGCCCGCCGACGCCTTCGCAGACGCCCGGTTCGAGGCCAGGCTGCGGGCCGTGACCGCACCCCGACAAGCCTCTCTCCTGCCGGCCCGGGAGACGATCACGCGCGTCCTCGCCGGAGCCCGCCTTGGCTGAGATGCCACCGGCGATCAGCCGGACACCGACGCGCGTGCTGCTGGCCCCGGTCACGGTCACCCCCACCAAGCCGCTGTCGCCCAGCCACTTGAAGGGCCTGTTGTGGGCCGACGTCCTCTTCCGTGCCACCAGGCTGGTCAGCGACATCCAGTTCCGCTACCGTCCGGCGTCCTATCACGTCACAGAGCAGACGCTCGGTTTCTGGGTCTTCCTGGACAGCCACCTCGGCGACGTCGACTACCGCGAGCTGTCCGAGACAGACCTCGGCGACCTCTACGTACGGTTCCGCGCCCAGGACAGCCGGCCCGCCGATGCCCGGCTCGGCCAGTACCAGGAGGCGGTGGAGGAGAGCGGGTTCGTGCACCCTTCCGCCGAGCGGATCCTCTCGATCTGGAAGGACCAGTACTCCGTTCTCGGGATGTATGACCCCGGGCTGACGGCGCCGGCCAGCCCACGACTTGAGGTGGCGGGCCTGATCGAGCGGCTCGAGGACGTAGCGATGTGCCTGGACCTGCGACGAATCGGCGGTGCGGTCTATGCCGACGCGTCGCGGTACGGCATGCCGCTGCGGCAGATCCTCGACGAGACCGGGCGCCCGAACTATCTCGCGTGCGCGCTGCGAGAACTGCTCGCATTATCCGACGGGCGCGACCAGATCGTGCTGATGCACGATCCGGAGCTGACTGCCGACTACGTGCTGCTCGCCCGCATCGTCGGTGAGGTCTCCGGCGTCGAAGTCCACCGGCTCGGGGTGGGCAGGGTACCCATCGAGGGACGAATCGGTTCCGCGCGCTCGGGAAACTGGAAGGACGTCGATGCGGCAAGCCTGCTCCGGCGGGTCAGCGACCAGCACGACACGGACGCGGTCCGCCTGGGTTGTCGGCTGTACTTCCTGGCGACGCTGGGCGCCGAGAGCAAGCAATCCTTCGACTGGGACGCCCTTTTCCACTGCATCCGTCGCGCCGAGCGCCTGCTGGCCCGGGCGCCGGACGACTACGGCGGCCGGGACCAGGCAGCCTTGGCGGCGGAGGTGGCGCGCCATCGGGACCTGAGCGGAAGCGCCGGCTGGATCGACCCCTACCGGCTCACCGTCAGGCTGCTCGCTCGCCACCAACCGCCCCTGGCGACGCCACTGCTGAAAGCGGTCTTCACATGACTGGGGCATCCGGTGACGTCACCATCTCCCAGCGCCTGCTGCGCAGGCACGCGACGATGCGGCTGCGGGCGGCCCGCCCGGACCTGGCGGCCGAACTCGACCTCAGCACGTTTCACGGCCTCGTCGAGGGCTTTCGCATGGCGGCTGCCGGCGAAACCGCGGCGCAATCGGCGAAGCCCGCCGCCGACCCGGGTGCGGCCACCGTCGTGCTGCGCGCCCTGGAGCTGCGGAGCTGGGTCGAGGGAACCTGCGCCTTCGCGAGTTCCCTCGACCCTGACACCGCCACCGCCTGGCGACGGCAGCTGACCAGGACGATCTTTCTGGCGGGCAATCCGCGCAACCTACGGCAACGCTTTCCCGCCGCCCTGGTGGCACCCGACCTGACCGCGGCCTGGTTCAGCCCGGCGGATCCCCTCACGCCCGCGCTGCGGCGATTGCTGCCCGCCTTCAACTGCAGCGCGTCACTCTCCGGGCCACCGAGCACGCCTGCCCGGCTCCGACTGGAGTCGCGGGCGACCCGCGCCCCCCGACAGTGGGAAGTCGCGTTGGCCACCGCCGGCACCGCCCTGCCGGGCAGCCTCATCGCACTCAATCACCTGCTCGTCGAGGCCGTGCTCGACGGCCACCTCGTGGACGGCGACACGGTCACGGTGCGGCCCACTCCGACGCTGAGTGGCCACAGCGCCGACCTGCGCTGCGTCCGCGCGGTGCCCGACCCCGACGACGCGGGCCGGCTGCGCGCCGAAGCCTGTCTCGTCCTGTACCCATCATCGAAAGGGCAATCTTGAACACGTCGACATCGCATCAGGGCGATCTCATCCGCTTCGGGTACCACGGGTCCCTGGAGGCGGCTCACTGCCTCGTCCGCGCGGCGGGCGCGGACCCCGGGACCGGATTCGAGTTCACCCAGTACGACCTGACCGACCCCTTCCGGATGCTTCGCGACGACGAGCTGGACGTCATGATCGTCAAGTTCGCGATGCGCGAGCCCGACCTGTCCGTCGGTCCCTGCCTGGCACACGACGCCCGTGCCGCGCTGTTGAGCGATCGCCATCCGCTGGCCGGCGAGGCATCCCTGTCGATCGAACAACTGGCGGCGTTCCCCGCTTTCCGACGACCCGGCCAGATGCCCGACTACGTCTGGGACATGGTCGTGCCGCCGCACAGTCCCGCCGGCCGTCCCATCCGCCGCGTGCACCCGAGCTCGACGGTCGAGCAGATGGTGTCGGTCCTGCGATCGACCCAGGCCGTACACATGTCACTCGCCTCGCTCGCCGCCGTCGCGCCACCGGACATCCGCGTCATTCCCATCCCGGACCTGCCCGCGGCCCCTGTCATGTTGACGTGGCGCGGCCCGGCGCCCGCGCGACGCCTCGCTCGGCTCCTCGGCCCGGGCACGGCGGGGAGTCGATGATGGCGGCGCTCGCCGACGCCGGCACGCTTCCGATCGTCCTGCTGCACCCTCTCGGCCTGGACGCCTCGATCTGGGGCGAGGTGGTCCTCCGGCTCGCCGATTCGGGTCATCGGGCGATCGCCGTCCAGCAACGCGGTTACGGTGGCCGCCCGCTGGGATCGGCACAACCGTCCCTGGCGGTCGCGGTCGAGGATCTGCGCTCGGACCTCGACGACATGGGCATCGATCGCTGTGTGCTGGCCGGCATCTCGATGGGCGCCTACCTGGCTCTAGCGTTCCTGCGCCGGCATCCCGGACGGGTCGCGGCCCTGGGCCTGCTCAGCGCCAGGGCCGGCGCCGACGACGAAGCGACCCGACGCGGGCGGCTGGCGTTCGCGGAGTCGGTGCTGCACGACGACCGGCGACCCGCCATGCTGCGGGCGGCCGCCACGGCGCTGTTGGGGCAGCCGGCAGCTCCCGGGTACCCGAGCCGCTTCGCGCGGCTACTCGCGGACCTGACGCGATGCCCACCGACGACGCTGGCGTGGTCCCAGCGCGCGATCGCCGGGCGGAGGGACGAGGTCGACCTGCTCGCCTCGTGTTCGGTACCGGTGCTGGTCTGCAGGGGCGAACAGGACGTCCTCGTCAGCGCCGACGAAGCCGATGCGGCATCCTCAGCTGCCCGGGGTACCCGTGTCGAGGTTCCCGGGGCCGGCCACCTGCTGCCCGTCGAGGACCCCGAACGGGTCGCGGAACTGCTCAGGGACCTCGCCGAGTCGTGTCGCCCGGGACGGGACGGCGGCCAGAACTCGAAGTCCTGGGGTCACGAGTCCTCGGCCGGGCAGAGCTTCGCGAGCCGTCGCATCGTCGACCTGCACTTCGAGGCCTGCCGAGACGATTACCGGCGTGCCCTGGAGGAAGTGGCCATCCCGGCGGGGGCGGTCGTCCTCGATGCCGGCTGCGGTCCGGGCTCGTTCCTGCCGTGGCTGGTCGAGGCGGTCGGCGCGACCGGTCGGGTCACCGGGCTCGACCTCGCACCCGAGCACGTCACGGCCGCCCGCCAGCTCGTCTGTGACCTCGGGATCGACGACGTCGCAGTCGTCGAAGCCGGCGATCTGTCCGATCTCCCCTTCCGGGCCGGGACATTCGACGTCGTGTGGTGTTCGAACGTGAGCCAGTACCTCGACGACGCCACCCTGGCGGGCGTGCTCGGCGAGTTCTTCCGGGTCCTGCGGCCCGGTGGCCGCGTGGTCGTCAAGGACCTGGACATGTCCCTGGCGCGACTGTATCCGGGCGATCCGCATCGCCTCTCGGACTTCGTGCGCCGCGAGGCCGGGACGTCGCCGTACGCGCGCAACCTGCTCCGCACCGCACAGCTGCACACGTTCCTCAGACGCGCGGGTTTCGCGTACGTGCACCAGAAGACCACGCTCATGGAGCACTTCCATCCGCTGACCCCGCCGGCCCGGGAGTTCTACGGCCGGGCCTGCGCGGCTCTGGCCGAGCGCGCCCGCACGATCGGGGCGAGCGGCGAGTGGGATCGGCTCGCGCGGTGGGACGACCCCAGCCACCCGCTGGAGGACCCCGATGCCTACATCAACGAAGCGCTGGTGGTCGCCGTCGGATCGCGTCCCGACGGCGACGCCGGTCGATCGTGATGCGCACCCCACCGGGATCGAGGAACTCCATCGTGGCCAACCGGAACTCCATTCCGAGCTCGCGCGTCCTCGTGGAACTCGTCGACGGGCAGGGCAGAACCGTCGGGCTGACCGATAAGCACGTCGCGCACCGGGCGCCAGGGCTTCGTCATCGCGCCTTCTCGGTCTTCCTGTTCGACGACAAGGACGAACTCCTCCTCCAGCGCAGGGCAGCCGGCAAGTACCACTCCCCCGGTGTCTGGTCCAACTCCTGCTGCGGGCATCCGCTGCCGGGCGGGGACCCTCGCGGCGCAGCCCTCGGACGAGCGCGCCACGAGCTCGGAGTCGAGCTCGACGGTCTGCGCGCCAGTGGCACCGTCAGTTACGAATACTCCGACCCGCTCACGGGAATGGTGGAGCGGGAGTACAACCACCTCTATGTGGGCCGGGTGCGCTCACGGCGCCTGCGGCCCGATGCGAGTGAGGTCAGCGATGTGCGCTGGGTCAACCCGGGCGCGCTGTCGACGATGCGGTCCGAGGTCGCGTTCTCCGAGTGGTTCGAGACGGTGCTGGATGCGGCCGTGCCCCGCTTCGCCCGCGGCCGGAGCGGCATCGACCTACCTGGTCGGCCCGAAGCAGCCGCAAGGTCGGAGGAGGCGTGAACAATTTCTCCGTCCTGTTGGGACCGGACTTCGCCGGCAAGTCGGCGGTTCTGACCGCGCTGTCGCGACGCGACGCCGGCTGGGACTGCGTGTCCGTCGACCCGGACCTGCTCGCGCCGCGGCACGCCGCCATCGCCGGCCTCCGGCGCCTGTTCGTCGAGGACGTGCTCACCGCCGCCCCCGGAACCTTCACCCCCGAGCTGCACCTGTCGCTGATGCAGTGCGCCGTGGTCCACCTGCGCGACCAGGTCATGAACAGCAGGAGTTCCCGGATCATCGTCGACTCCTACTACTACAAGATCCTGGCCAAGTGCCTGCTCGCCGGCCTGGGTGGGCACCCGGTGCTCGAGTGGTGGCGGACCTTTCCCCGGCCACAGCGCGCCGTCTTCCTGGAGGTGACGCCCGCGAGCGCCTGGGAACGTGCCGAGCGCGGGGCGGCGCTCAATCCCACCGAACACGGGCCGACGGCCGGCGAGATCCGGTTCACCGCCTTCCAGGCCTATCAAGAGGCTCTGACCACGGCGATGAAACGCGAGCTCGCCGGCGTCCCGACCGTCGTGATCGGGCAGAGCCGCACCGTGGGCGAAACCGTCGATGCCGTCTTGGAGGCGTTATGACCGCGAACCTGCCCGACCCGCCCGTCACCCATGAATCGCACGCGGCCGCCCTGACAGCGCGGTCAGAATCGGAGCGGCAGCGCCTGCGCGCGGCGGGCCCGCAGGCCGCGCGGTGGCCTCAGCGAGTCCTGACCGACCTGCTGTCGTTCAACTCCGACACCGCCTACGTACGAGGCAACGGCCTGTCACGGGTGCGCACCGTCGATGAGTACCGCCGCGCCATCCCCATCCAGGACTACGCCGCACACCAGCCGTGGATCGAGCGGATGGCGGCCGGCGAGAGCAACGTCCTGACCGCCGACGACCCCGCCGTGTTCTTCACCAGCAGCGGAACCACCGGCGATCACAAGAAGATCCCGGTCACCCCCCGGTTCATGAAGACGACCTTCTTCCCCTTCTACTTCGCCGCCTGGGCGCCGTTGACGCGGCACTTCCCCGACGTTCTGGCCCGTCCGGACGCGGTCCTCAACCTCAAGCACGATCCCCTCGTCGCACCGCCGCGGACCACCTCCGGGCGGCCGCACGTCGGTGCCAGCCAGGTGGATTTCGGCGCCCTCTTCGGCGAGCCCTTTGCTGCCGAACCCGGGACCTTCGCCCCGTGGTCGGTCCTTCCCGGCACCGTCGATCCGCACGACCATCTGGGAAAGGCGTACTGCCGGCTGAGAATGGCGGTGGAGCACGACCTCCGATGCGTCATCGGCATCAATCCGGCCATGGTCGCGGCACTCCCCTTCCAACTCCGGCAATGGTGGCCACGGATCGTCGGCGAGGTCGCTGACGGAACGCTCAACGGCGAACCGTTCCGCGCTCCGAACCGCCCCCGTGCCCGGCAACTGCAGGAGCTGGCCGAGTATTTCGGCGTGCTGCGCCCGGCCCACGTCTGGCCGAACATGCGGGCGATCTTCTGCTGGACGACGGGCGTGGCGAGCCTGTACATGGGAGCGCTCAGGGAGGAGTTCGGCACCCACGTGGCGCTGCTGCCGGCCCCGGTGGCGGCTTCGGAGGGACCGACCGCGGTCGCCCTCGACCGGCACGCCCGGGCGGGCAGCCTGGTCGTCACGGCGGCCCTGCACGAATTCGTCGATGCCGACACCGACCTCGGGCCCGACACCGAGACACTCCTGGGGCATGAGCTGGAGGCGGGACGGGAGTACCACGTCCTGCTCAGCCACGTGGGAGGCCTCTACCGCTACGCGGCCGGCGACGTGGTCAGGGTGGTCGACCTGCGGGACGGCACGCCGCGGTTGGAGTACTCGGGACGGGGCGCCCGTTCCGACGTCGCCGGCGAGCGACTGCGCGACTCCCAGGTGATCCGCGCCCTCAGGTCGGCACTCGAGGCGGCGGGGCTGGTGGCCGCCAATGCAGCCTGCCGGGCGGAGAACCCGCTCCGTGAGGGGCAGGCGGCCGGTTACCGCTTCGCGGTGGCAACGACCCAGACCTGGACGGTGGAGGAGACCGAGGCGTTCGCCTCGCTGCTCGACGACGCGCTCGCAGCCGAATCCGCTGATTACCGCGCCGCCCGCTCCGGCGGCCGCCTGGCACCGCCCAGCGCGTTGACGCTCGAGCCGGCGCGGTTCCAACAGGAGTGGCAGCGCCGCGTCGCCGACGGCGTCCGCCCGACCCAGGTCAAGGACCGGCTGTTCAGATCGGAGGCTGCCTCGTGGTCGCGGCTCACCGGCGAGGACGTCGACCGGCCGGGCCGGCGGGACTTTCAGTAGCGGGCGCCCACCACTTGGGCACCGAGCGCGTCCAATTCGGCCAGGTCCCGCTCGGTCAGCCGGACGTCCAGCGCGGCCACGTTCTGCTCCAGCCACCGCACCCGCTTCGTCCCCGGAATCGGCACCACCGGCACCCCCAGCCGCGCCGACCGGGCGTAGACCCAGGCCAGCGCCACCTGCGAGGCGACCACCCCGTGGCGCTCGGCGACTGCCTGCACCGCCCGCACGATCGCCAGGTTCGCCTTGCCGGCCTCGCCGGAGAACCGGGGATTGACGCTGCGGAAGTCCTTGTCGTCCAGCCGCGTCAGATCCACCGCGCCGGTCAGGAAGCCACGGCCCAGCGGCGAGTACGGCACCAGCCCGATCCCGAGCTCCCGCATAGCCGGCGCCACCGCCTCGGCGTCGCGGGTCCAGAGCGAGTACTCGCTCTGCACCGCGGTGATCGGGTGCACCGCGTGCGCCCGGCGCAGCAACCGCTCGTCCACCTCGGACAGCCCGAGGTAGCGCACCTTGCCCTCGGCGACCAGCTCGGCCATCGCGCCCACCGTCTCCTCGATCTCGGCGGTCTGCGGTGGCCGGTGCAGGTAGTACAGGTCGATCACCTCGACCCCGAGCCGCAGCAGCGAGGACTCGCAGGCCCGCTTGACGTAGCCGGCCTCGCCGCGGATCACCCGGGCCTGGTCGCCGCCGGAGCGGTCGATGCCGAACTTGGTGGCCAGCTGCACCTGCTCGCGCCGGCCGGCGATCGCCCGGCCGACCAGCACCTCGTTGTGGCCGGCGCCGTAGACGTCGGCGGTGTCGAGAAAGCTCACCCCGAGTTCCAGCGCGCGCTGGATGGTGGCGATCGAGGTGTCCCAGTCGGTGGGGCCGTACCACTCGCTCATACCCATGCAGCCCAGGCCCTGCCGGGACACCTCGAGTTCGCCGAGCCGGATCCGATCCATCGTGCTGTCCTCCGATCTGGTTGTTCGATAAGCGATTGAGCCCGTCGCGGTCAGCGCTGGTCGTGCACCCGGACGGCCTTGCCCTGCGAGCGGGGAATCGATTCCGGAGCAAGCACCTCGACGGCGACGGTGACCCCGATCCGGTCCTTGACGAGCTGCCCCAACCGGCCGGCGAGGCGATCGGCATCGGCGCCCGGCTCGCGCGCCTCGACCCGCACGCTCAGCTCGTCCAGCCGACCGGGCCGGGTGAGCACGCACTCGAAGTGCGGCGAGAGTTCCGGCAGCGACAGCAGCAACTCCTCGATCTGGGTGGGAAACACGTTGACACCACGGATGATCATCATGTCGTCGGTGCGTCCGGTGATCTTCTCGATGCTGCGGAAGGCCGGGTAGCCGGTGCCCGGCAGCAACCGGGTCAGGTCCCGGGTCCGGTAGCGCACCACCGGCATCGCCTGCTTGGTGAGCGAGGTCAGCACCAGCTCACCCTGCTCGCCCTCGGCCAGCACCGCACCGGTCTGCGGATCGATCACCTCGGGGTAGAAGTGGTCCTCCCAGATCTGCAGCCGGCCGGGATGCCCGGCCGCCTCCTGGCCGATCCCCGGGCCCATCACCTCGCTCAGCCCGTAGATGTCCAGCGCGGTCAGCCGGGCCCGCTCCTGCATCTCCGTACGCATCGCCTCGGTCCACGGTTCGGCGCCGAAGATGCCTATTTCCAAAGAGGTTTCCGCGGCGTCGATGCCCTGGCGGGCCAGCTCGTCCAGGATCGACAGGAAGTAGGACGGGGTGACCATGATGATCCGCGGCCGGAAGTCCAGGATCAGCTGGACCTGCCGCGCGGTCATCCCGCCGGACACCGGCACCACCGTGCAGCCGAGCCGCTCGGCGCCGTAGTGGGCGCCCAGGCCGCCGGTGAACAGGCCGTAGCCATAAGCCACGTGCACGATGTCACCCGGCCGGCCACCGGCGGCGTAGATCGATCGGGCCATCACCGAGGCCCAGGTCGAGATGTCGTCGGCGGTGTAGCCCACCACCGTCGGCTTGCCGGTGGTCCCGGACGAGGCGTGCACCCGGGCCACCTGATCGCGCGGCACCGCGAACATCCCGAACGGGTAGTTCTGGCGCAGTTCCGCCTTGCTGGTGAGGGGAAAGTTCGCGAGGTCGGCCAGCGAGGCCAGCTCGGCCGGATGGACCCCGGCGGCGTCGAAGGCGGCCCGGTAGTGGGCGACGTTGTCGTAGGCGTGCCGCAGGGACCAGCGCATCCGGCTCAGCTGCAGCTCGCGCAGCTCGCCGACCCCGACCCCGGCCAGCTCGCCGAAGGAGGCCACCTCGTCCAGCCGGGACCGCGTCATCAGCGCCCGATCGCCTCGGTTGCCAGCGCCGGCAGCAGCTGCCCGAGCGGCTGGTCGAGCAGCACGTCGGCCAACGGGTCACCCCGGGTGGCGCCCTGGTTGACGATCGCGACCGCCACACCCCGGGCGGCCGCCCGCCGGACGAACCGGAAGCCCGAGGCCACCGTCAGCGACGACCCCAGCACCAGTAGCAGCCGGCTGGCCTCGACCAGCGCGTAGCAGCGGGCCACCCGCTCCGGCGGCACGTTCTCGCCGAAGAACACCACGTCCGGTTTGAGCGGGCCGGCGCCGCAGTCCAGGCAGTCCACCACCCGGAACTCCTCGATCTCGGCGCCGTCGAGGTCGACGTCACCGTCCGGCTTGACCGGCCCGGTGACCGGGACGTCCCGGGACCGTGGATTGGCCGCGGCCAGCCGCTCGTCCAGCTCGTCGCGGGGGCTGAGCGTCCGGCAGCTCAGGCAGATCACCCGGTCCAGGCCGCCGTGCAGCTCGATCACCTCCCGGGCCCCGCCGGCCTGGTGCAGGCCGTCGACGTTCTGGGTGATGACGCCGCTGAGCAGGCCGGCCCGCTGCAGCCGCGCCACCGCCTGGTGGCCGCCGTTGGGCTGGGCCTGCAGGATGCGCTGCCACCCGCGATGGCTGCGGGCCCAGTACCGCTGCCGGGCGGCCGGGCTGCCGGTGAACTCCTGGTAGGTCATCGGGGTGGCCGGATTCCGGCGGCCGGTCGGGCCCCGGTAGTCGGGAATGCCGGACTCGGTGGACAGCCCGGCCCCGGAGAGCACCAGCACACCACCCTGGCCGATCAGCCGCGCCAGCCGGCGCTGACCGGCAACGTCACCGACCTCGAGACCAGCTGCTGCGGACACCCGGCCAGCGTAAGTCACCGTGGCGGCGCGGGGGTGGTGGCCCGCAGCTGCCAGACCAGCAGTTCGGCGGGCTCGGCGGCCGTCAGCCGCTCGCCGCCGCCGGTCGTGCGGAGCGCGTCGCCGGCGGCCAGCACCCCGACCGGCTCGCCGGTGGCGGCGCGGACCTCGACCGAGCCGGCGGCCACGAACAGGTGCCCGAGCGGGCCGGCCGGCAGCGTCACGCTCGCACCGGCCGGCAGCCGGGCCACCGACAGCGCGGCCGCGCGTTGCCGGATGCGCACCACGGCCGGGTCGTCCGGACCGGCCGTGCCGGCGGCCACCGTCACCAGCCGGCCCGGTGGCAGTTCGACCGGTACCAACCGCCGGCTTGGCGGCAGCCCGGGTTGGTCGGTGGCCAGCCACATCTGCACCAGGTGCACTGCCTGGTCAGGCGAGCTGCTGGCCTCGGTGTGCCGGATACCGGTGCCGGCGCTGAGCTGGTGCAGCTGCCCCGCCGCGATCACCGTGGCCTCGCCGTCGCCGTCGCGATGGGTCAGCGAGCCGGCCAGCACCCAGGTGAGGATCTCGATGTCGGCATGGGCGTGCACCGGGTAGCCCGGGCCCGGCCGCAGGAGATCCTCGTTGAACGCCTGCAGCGCGCCGAGGCCGAGGTTGTCCGGGTCGTAGTACGAGCCGAACGAGAACGAATGGGCCGAGTCCAGCCAGTCGGTGGTGGTCCGTGCCCGGTCGGCACCGCGCCGGATCTCGTGCCTGCTCACAGCGCTCACACTAGGCTCGTCGGCGTGGGCGGCACCCTGAGCGAGGCGACGATCAGCCGGATCGAGCAGTCCTCCGGCGCGCTGGCGACCCGCAGCCTGGCCCGGATGGACGAGCAACTGGCCTGGTTCCGCCGGCTACCGGCCGACCAGCGCTCCTGGGTGATGCTGGTCGCGCAGGCCGGCATCGGCTCCTTCGTGGAGTGGCTGCGCTCGCCGGACCAGGTGGTGCGGCTGACCGGGGAGGTGTTCGGCACCGCCCCGCGCGAGCTGGCCCGCCGGGTGTCGCTGCAGCAGACCGTCGAGCTGGTGCGCCAGACCATCGCGGTCGTCGAGGAGCACGTACCGTCGCTGGCCGGCCCCGGCGAGGAGCAGGAGGTCGCGGACGCGATGCTGCGGTTCTCCCGCGAGATCGCCTTCGCCGCGGCCCGGGTCTACGCCGGCGCCGCCGAGACCCGGGGCCGCTGGGACGCCCGGCTGGAGGCGCTGGTCATCGACGGCCTGGTGCGGGGGGCGCGATCCACCGAGGCGGGTTCGCCGGTCAGCCAGCTCGCCGCCCTCGGCTGGCGGGCGGAGGGGGCCGTCACCACCGTGGTCGGCTCGGCCCGGCTCGACCTGGACCCCACCGAGGCGCTGGACTCGGTACACCGGGCGGCCCGCCGGGCCGGTTTCGACGTGCTCGCGGGCGTGCACGGTGGCCGGCTGGTGGTGGTGCTCGGCGGCATCACCGATCCGCTGGAGGCGGCCAAGGCGGTACTGCAGGAATTCGACGACGCACCCGTCGTGGTGGGTGGCTCGGCGCCGCGGATCGAGGGTGCCGCGGAGGTGACCGCCACCGCGTTGAGCGGGCTGCGGGCGGTGGCCGGCTGGCCGGCGGCCCCCCGCCCGGTGTCGGCCGAGGACCTGCTGCCCGAGCGCACCATCGCCGGAGACCTCGGCGCCCGGCACGAACTCATCGAGTCGGTCTACCAGCCGCTGGTCGAGGCCGGCGACGTGCTGCTCGACACCGTGGTCAGCTACCTCGACGGCGGCCGGGCCCTGGAGGCCACCGCCCGGGCGCTGTTCGTGCACACCAACACGGTGCGCTACCGGCTGCGACGGGCCGCCGAGTTGTGCGGGCATGCCCCGACCGACGCCCGGGGTGCCTTCACCATCCAGCTCGCGCTGGTGCTGGGCCGGCTCAGCGGCTACGGCCCGGTGCGGGCCGCCAACCAGCACCTGGCCGGTCCGCAGGGCGGCCAGCCGCAGCCGTAACACCGGTCACAGCGTGCCGGTCATGGGTGCGAGCCGACCGAAACATTGGCGGAATCCCTGCATTGGAATCGTTTACATTCGCGTCCCGAATGCTGGTCGTTGTAGCTAACCTCTAAATTCGCAGCCGGAACACTGTGCGAGCCGTGCTCGCCCGAATGGGTGCAGACAGGGGACCGTTAAGGGCGTGATCGCCATCCTCGCTCCCGGACAAGGCGCCCAGACTCCCGGGATGCTGGAGCCTTGGCTCGAGCTGGACGGAGTGGCCGAGCAGGTCGCCTCGTTCTCCGAGCTGGCGGGGTTGGACCTGGCCAGGCTGGGCACCACCGCGGACGCCGACGAGATCCGCGATTCGGCCGTCACCCAGCCCCTGATCGTCACCATGGGGCTGATCACAGCCAGCCAGTTGCGGCTGGCCGGATCGACCGTGGATCCCCACGAGCACCGGCCGACGACCGACAGCAACGTGGTGCTGGCCGGCCACAGCATCGGCGAGGTGACCGCCGCCGCGATCGCCGGGGTGCTGACCCCGGAGCAGGCGATGTCGTTCGCGGCCCGACGCGGCGCCGAGATGGCAGCGGCCTGCGCGGCCACCCCGACCTCGATGGTGGCCGTCGTCGGCGGTGACCCGGACGAGGTGGTGGCCGCCATCCTGGCGGCCGGCCTGACCCCGGCCAACCGCAACGGTGCGGGCCAGGTCGTGGCCGCCGGCGCGGTCGAGGCGATCGCCACCCTCACCGACAACCCCCCGCCGCGAGCCCGGGTCCGGCCGCTGCAGGTCGCCGGCGCCTTCCACACCAGCTACATGGCCTCGGCCGAGCAGAACCTGCGCTCGGTCGCGGCCGCACTGGAACCGGGCGACCCGACCCGGACCCTGCTGTCCAACGCCGACGGCGCCGTGGTCGGCGACGGGCCGTCGGTGCTGGACCGCCTGGTCGGCCAGGTCACCCGGCCGGTCCGCTGGGACCTGTGCCTGGACACCCTGCGCACCCTCGGGGTGAGCGCCACCATCGAACTCGCCCCGGCCGGCACCCTGACCGGGATCGCCCGTCGGGAACTCACCGGCGTGCAACTGATCGCCGTCAAGACGCCGGCGGACCTGGAGTCGGCCCAGCGCCTGCTCGACGACCAGGCCGCCACCTCATCCGGCGACCCGCAGGTCGCCCCACTCGCCACCGGGATGTCCTGATGAACGTGACGCTGTCCACCCCGCCCCGCTCGGCCGGCAGCCGGGTCGCCGGCATGGGTCACTACCAGCCGCCCACCGTGGTCACCAACGACGACCTGGTCACGCTCGGCGTGAACACCAACGACGAGTGGATCCAGAGCCGGGTCGGCATCGCCGAGCGCCGGTTCGCCCGCGACGAGTCCATGCTGGACATGGCCGCCGCGGCCGCCAGCAAGGCCCTGGCCAACTCCGGCATCGCGCCGTCCGAGGTCGACCTGGTGATCCTGGCGACCTGCACCGGCAAGCAGCAGGTGCCCGGCGGCGCGGCCGAGCTGGCCAGCCGGCTGGGTATCTCCTCCCCGGGCGCCTACGACGTCAACGCCGCCTGCGCCGGCTTCGTCTACGGACTCAACGCCGCGTCCAACGCGGTGACCGCGGGCCATGCCCGCAACGTCCTGGTGGTCGGTTCGGAGAAGCTGACCGACTACGTCGATCTGATGGACCGCGGCACCGGCATCATCTTCGCCGACGGTGCCGGCGCGGCCGTGGTCACCGCCAGCGACTCGGTCGGGATCGGCCCGGTGGTCTGGGGTTCGGACGGCGACAGCGCCGGTGCGATCACCACCGACGCCGAGTCGGCCACCCTGCGCCAGGAGGGCCAGTCGGTGTTCCGCTGGGCGACCTCCACGATGGGTGACGTGGCGCTGCAGGCCTGCGCGGCGGCCGGGCTCGAGCCGGCCCAGCTGGCCGGGTTCATCCCGCACCAGGCCAACCTGCGGATCATCGACCTGATCGCCAAGAAGCTCGACGCCCCGAACGTGGTGGTCGCGCGTGACATCATCACCTCCGGCAACACGTCCTCGGCCTCGATCCCGATCGCGCTGTCGAAGATGCTGGAGCGCGGCGAGATCGCCAGCGGCGCGCCCGCCCTGCTGGTCGGCTTCGGCGCCGGCCTGACCTACGCGGCGCAGGTCATCCTCGCCCCCTGAGCGCACCCGACCGACCGGTCCGCGTTCCGATCGCGGAAACGCACCACCGAACCACGCCTGCCCCGACCGGGGCACGGCGATCCGGCGAAGGCAACGCCTTCCCCTGCAGAGAGGTAGCCCACCTGTGGCAACGAACGAAGAGATCCTGGCCGGCATGGCGGAGATCCTGAACGAGGTCGCCGACGTCGCCGAGGAGGACGTCACCGTCGACAAGTCGTTCACCGACGACCTCGACGTCGACTCGCTGTCCATGGTCGAGGTCGCGATGGCCGCCGAGGAGAAGTTCGGCGTCAAGATCCCGGACGAGGAACTGCCCAAGCTCAAGACCGTCGGCGACGCCGTCACCTACATCAGCTCCAACCCCAGCTGAACCACCGGCCGGGCGCTGCCGGGACCCTCCCGGTCAGTGCCGGCCGGTAGCCGCACGATCGACCCGGGAACACCCGACCGACCCAGGAACAAGAGGAAGCCGAAACGATGACCCAGACCACGGGAAACACCAGCGACCCGGTGGTGGTGACCGGGCTGGGCGCCACCACCCCGCTCGGCGGCGATGTGGCTTCGTACTGGAACGCGCTGCTGGCCGGGACGTCCGGCGTGGTGGCGCTGCCCTTCGACTGGGCGGCGAACATCGCGGTCCGGATCGGCGCGCCGATGGCTGTCGACCCGGCCTCGATCCTGCCCCGGGTGCAGGCCCGCCGCCTGGACCGGGCCGAGCAGGCCGCCCTGGTGGCCTCGGCGCAGGCCTGGGAGGACGCCGGCTTCAAGGGCACCTCGGAGGAGAACGGGCTGGACCCGTCGCGGGTCGCGGTGGCCATCGGGACCGGGATCGGTGGCGTCACCAGCCTGATCCACCAGCACGACATCCTGCTGGAGAAGGGGCCGGACAAGGTCTCGCCGCTGATGATCCCGATGAACATGCCCAACGGCCCGGCAGCCTACGTCGGGCTGCAGGTCGGGGCCCGGTCCGGCGTCTACACCCCGGTCAGTGCCTGCGCGTCCGGCGCCGAGGCGATCGCCTACGGCCTGGACCTGCTGCAACTGGACCGGGCCGACCTGGTGGTGGTCGGTGGCACCGAGGCCTGCATCCACCCGCTCACCATCTCCGGCTTCGCCCAGATGCGGGCGATGTCGACCCGCAACGACGAGCCCGAGCGGGCTTCCCGGCCCTACGACAAGAACCGGGACGGCTTCGTGCTCGGCGAGGGCGCCGGGGTGCTGGTGCTGGAGCGGCTGTCCTCGGCCCTGGCACGCGGCCGGCAGCCGTACGCCGTGCTCGGCGGGGCCGGCATCACCGCCGACTCCTACGACATCGTCCAGCCCGACCCCGAGGGCGGCGGCCAGGTCCGGGCCGCCAAGACCGCGATCCGCCGGTCCGGGACGGCGATCTCCGACGTGGTGCACGTCAACGCGCACGCCACCTCGACGCCGGCCGGCGACATGGCCGAGGCCCGCTGGATCGCCAGCCTGTTGGGCGAGCAGACCGTGGTCACCGGCACCAAGTCGATGACCGGGCACCTGCTGGGCGCCTCCGGTGCCATCGAGGCGATCGCCACCGTGCTGAGCGTGGCCAATGACGTGGTGCCGCCGACCATCAACCTCGACGACCCCGAGGACGAGCTGGGCGTCGACGTCCCGACCAAGGCCCGGGAGATGACGGTGACCGCGGCGCTGAACGACTCGTTCGGCTTCGGTGGCCACAACGTCTCGCTGCTGTTCCACAAGCTCTGACCGGACCGGTTCTGGTCGCCCCTGGCGGCTGCTAACCATCTGGTAGAGGTTCAGACCACCTCGGGTGCTCAGACCACCTTGTGCATCAGCACGACCGGCGAGCCGTCGCCGGCGGCCCGGTAGGGCTCGAGCTCGGCGTCCCAGGACGAGCCGAGGATCTCGTGCAGGCCGTGGGCGTACTCGTCGGCGGAGTTGGCCCGGCTGAGCAGCCCGCGCAGCCGTTCCTCGCTCACCACGATGTCGCCGTTGGCCGAGACGGCGCTGCGGTGGAAGCCCCGGCCCGGCACGTAGGCCAACCGCTCGCCGTCGGTGGCGCCGGTGCCCTCCTCGGTCACCTCGAAGCGCAGCATCGGCCAGGCCCGCAGCGACGCCGACAGCCGGGCCGCCATGCCGATCGGGCCGACCCAGGTGGCCTCGGCGCGCAGCTGGCCGGGGGCGGCGGGTTGGGCACTCCACTGCAGCTTGCAGGGTCGGCCGAGTACGCCAGCCAGTGCCCATTCGACATGGGGACCGATGGCGGGCGGGCAGCAGTGGATGAACACCACACCCCGCGTGGATGACGCCACGTGAGCAGCAGACATCGCGCACCTCCGCACTTCGACTCGACGGCAACGTCTTCCCCAAGCGCAGCCATCACGAAGTAAACCGGTGGTACGTAGGTGGCTATTGTGACCCATGATGCCGCCCCAGCGCCAGCTGGCGCGGCCATCAATTTTTAACGGTCAGCTCACCAGGGTTCGACCGCCGCTCTTGCGACGGAACCGGCGCTTGCCGGCGGAGGGCTCAGCCGCCGCTCTTGCGACGGAACTGGCGCTTACCGCCGGCCCGCGAGTGCACGTCCGAGATCTTGCCCGAACCCGGGCCGCCGCCGCCCACGCCGTCGGCGTGCCGGCCCTTCTTGCGCTCCAGGGCGTCCCGGAACCGTGCCTTCACCGGGTCGTCCCCGGCGTCGGCGGGACCGGCCACCGGCCCGGCATCGGCAACGCTCGGCTCGCGGCCGGTGCCGGGCGTCACTGCTTCGGCCGAGGCGCTCGGATCGGATGCGGGAGTATCTGCGGCGGCCATGGCCACAGCCTCGCACGGCCATGCCGCGACTACAAACCACAATGCGCCCGCCGGGCCGACGATCCGGGGGCCGGGGCGGACACTCCCGCGGCGCCCGTCCGGGGCAAGATGGTGGCATGAGCGATGTCTACGTTCTCGACGCGGTACGCACCCCGATCGGACGCTACAACGGCGCGCTGGCCGGCGTCCGGCCCGACGATCTCGCGGCCCACGTGATCCGCTCGGTGGTCGAACGCTCGCCCGAGCTGGATCCGGCCCGGCTGGACGACGTGTTCTTCGGCAACGCCAACGGCGCCGGTGAGGACAACCGGGACGTGGCGCGGATGGCCTCGTTGCTGGCCGGCCTGCCCACCTCGGTACCGGGCGTGACCCTGAACCGGCTGTGCGGCTCGGGCATGGAGGCGCTGATCGCGGCCAACCGGGCGGTGGCGGTGGGCGACGCGTCGCTGGCCATCGCCGGCGGCGTCGAGTCGATGACCCGGGCGCCCTGGGTGCTGGAGAAGCCGGCCAAGGGATTTCCGGCCGGCCCGCAGACGCTGCACTCCACCACGCTCGGCTGGCGGATGGTCAACCCGGCGATGCCCGGCGACTGGACCGTCTCGCTCGGCGAGTGCACCGAGCTGCTGGCCGAGAAGTACGGCATCACCCGGCAGGCCCAGGACGAGTACGCCCTGGCCAGCCACCAGAAGGCCGCCGCCGGCTGGGACGCCGGTGCCTATGCCGACGAGGTGGTCGGCTACCCAGGGGTGGCGCTCGACCGGGACGAGAGCATCCGGGCTGACAGTTCGCTGGCCGCGCTGGCCAAGCTGGCACCGGCGTTCCGGCCGGACGGCACGGTGACCGCCGGCAACGCCAGCCCCCTCAACGACGGCGCGGCCGCCCTGCTGATCGGCGACCAGGCCGGCGCGCGGGCCGCCGGCCGGCAGCCGCTGGCCCGGATCGTGTCCCGGGCAGTGGCCGCCGTCGAACCCCAGTACTTCGGGATCGGCCCGGTGGAGGCGGCGAACATCGCCCTGCGCCGGGCCGGCATCGGCTGGGGCGAGCTGGCGATGGTGGAGCTGAACGAAGCCTTCGCCGCCCAGTCGCTGGCCTGCCTCGCCGACTGGCCCGAGCTGGACCCGGACAAGGTCAACGTGCACGGCGGGGCGATCGCGCTCGGGCACCCGCTGGGAAGCTCCGGAGCCCGGGTGGTCGCGCACCTGGCCCACCAGTTGCACGCCCGCGGCGGTGGCTACGGCCTGGCCGCGATCTGCATCGGGGTCGGCCAGGGGCTGGCGGTCGTCCTGCAGGCATGACCGGACCCGACCAGCGCGACGGCGGCTTCCCGGGGGCAAGCCTGATGACTCACTGGTTTGACCGTTCGTCATGTGTGAAACTGCCATGATGGTCACGCCGATGCCGCTGCCGAAGGTCAGCGGCCTGCGCCGGTCCTGGTTGGAGCGGCTGCTGGACGTGGTGCGGGAACTGGGCACCACCGGCGAGATCGACCAGACCCTGAACCGGATCGCCGAAGCCGCCGTGGAGTTCCTGGAGTTCGGCGCCGCCGCGATCAACGTGGTCGAGCCCGACGGCAGGGTCGTGGTGCGGGCGGTGGCCGGCCCGCCCGCCATCGGACAGTTGCTGGGCCGCAGCAGTTCGCTGCAGTCCTGGCAGGACCTGCTGGAGGCGGCCGAACCGTGGGGCTCGCTGCGGTTCTTCGGCCACCAGCAGGACCGCCGGGTGATCGGCCGGATCGCTACCTGGACCACCACCGCCCCGGCTGCCCACCCCCGGCCGGGCAGCTGGCATCCCGAGGACAGCCTGTTCGCGCCGCTGTTCGCCCAGGACGGCACGCTGCTCGGGGTGCTCAGTGTCGACCAGCCGGCCAGTGGCATGCTGCCCAACTCCGAGCAGCGCACGGTGCTGGAGCTGTTCGCCAACCAGGCCGCGGTGGCGATCGCGGAGTCCCGGGCCCGCGATCGTGCCGAGGCCCGCCGCTGGGAGGCCGAGCACCGCTGGCAGGTCACCTTCGAGCGCAGCCCGATCGGGGCGGCCATCGTCGGCCAGGACGGCGAACTGCTCCAGGTCAACGAGTCGCTGGTGGGCATGCTCGGCTATCCCCGCGAGGAACTGCTGCGGCGCCGGCTGTCCCAGCTGACCCATCCGGACGACATCGACGAGGGCACCGCCCTGTTCAACGAGTTGCTGGACGGCACCCGCGACAGCTACGAGAACCAGAAGCGGCTGGTGCACGCCGACGGCCACGTGGTGTTCGGGCTGTTGCACGTCGGGGTGATCCGCAATTCGGCCGGCGGCATCCAGAGCATCGTGGCCCAGATCAACGACGTCACCCAGCGCAAGCAGGCCGAGGACCGGTTGGCGCACCGGGCGATGCACGATCCGCTGACCGAGCTGCCGAACCGGACGCTGCTGGAGGAGCTGCTGGCCGGTTACCTCGACTCCGGCCGGCCGGCTGGCGTGCTGTACTGCGACCTGGACCGGTTCAAGATCGTCAACGACAGCCTCGGGCACGAGGCGGGCGACGAGTTGCTGCTGGTGCTCTCGCACCGGCTGCGCGACGCTTTGCCGGCCGGCATCACGCTGGGCCGGGTCGGCGGCGACGAGTTCGTCGCGCTGGCACCGGGCGAGGACGACCCGGGCCGGCTGTACGCGCTCGCCCAGCGGTTGACCTCGGCGTTGGAACAGCCGCTGGTGGTGCGCGGGCACCTGCACACCGCCAGCCTGAGCATCGGCATCACCGTCGGCGGCGCCGGCTACGACCATCCCGACGAGGTGCTGCGCGAGGCCGACCTGGCGCTGCTGCGCGCCAAGCGCCGCGGCCGGGCCCGCGTCGAGATGTATGACCCGACGCAGGACAAGCCCGTCACCGTGCACGAGCTCGAACTCGAGCACTCGCTGCGCAGCGCGCTGGCCGAGGGCCGCGGGCTGGTGCCCTACTTCCAGCCGATCGTCGGACTGCTCGACAACGTCGCGGTCGGCTACGAGGCGCTGGTCCGCTGGGAGCACGCCGAGCAGGGCCTGCTCGATCCGGACGCCTTCCTGCCGATGGCCGAGCAGACCGGCCTGATCGTGCCGCTCGGCTGGTGGATGCTGGCCACCTGCTGCAAGGCCGCCGGCGACGCCCGGCTGACCGGCGGCAGCGCTCAGTGGGTCGCGGTGAACGCCTCGGGCAGTCAACTGGGCCGCGGGCAACTGGTGCCCGAGATCCGCCGTGGGCTCGAGCTGGGTGGCCTGACCCCGGACCGGCTGCACCTGGAGATCACCGAGAGCGCCCTGGTCGAAGCCTCGCCGGCCGCGATCCGGGAGGTGCACGAGGTGG
>Ga0247773_1000081_pt1 | contig 43170 bp, 41 predicted proteins | sample UWRJL092311B6_FD_179934 | JGI IMG/M metagenome (GOLD analysis project Ga0247773, IMG submission 179934) | Plant litter microbial communities from Arlington Agricultural Research Station in Wisconsin, United States - UWRJ-L092-311B-6 | ecosystem: Environmental > Terrestrial > Plant litter >... | reverse complement strand
CGGTGGAGAAGGGCGAGCAGTACGACCTGATCAACCCGCGTAACGGGCAGGTGAGCGGGCAGAAGGACGCGCGCGCCATCTTCGAGAAGATCGTGCAGAACGCGTGGCGCACGGGCGAGCCCGGGGTCTTCTTCATCGACCGCGCCAACTTCTACAACCCCGTGCCGCACCTGGGCGCCTACGAGGCGACCAACCCCTGCGGCGAGCAGCCGCTGCTGCCGTACGACGTGTGCAACCTGGGCTCGGTGAACGTCGGCGCGTTCGTGCGTGACGACGTGGCGGCCGACAGCCCGTGGTACGAGCGGGTGGACTGGAAGGAGTACCGGCGGGTGACGCGGCTGTCCACGCACTTCCTGGACAACGTGATCGACGCCAACCAGTACCCGCTCCCCGAGATCACCGACCTGGCGCACCGCATCCGCCGCATCGGCCTGGGGGTGATGGGCTTCGCGGACCTGCTCGTCCGCCTGGGCGTGCCGTACAACAGCGCCGAGGGCGTGGAGATCGGGCGCCGGGTGATGGAGTTCCTGGACGAGGAGGGGAAGAAGGCGAGCGAGGGATTGGCCGAGGTCCGCGGCGCCTTCCCCGAGTGGGAGCAGAGCATCTGGGGGCCGGACGAGACGTGCGCCCGCGCGCCCAACGGCGACCGCATCCGCGAGATGCGCAAGTTGCGGAACTGCAACGTGACGACTGTGGCGCCGACCGGCACGATCTCGATCTTCGCCGGGTGCTCGAGCGGCATCGAGCCGCTGTTCGCCGTCGCGTTCATGCGCAACCAGGCGGGGGCGATGATGCCCGACGTGAACGAGGACTTCGTCTCGTTCGCCAAGGACGGCGGGTGGTACAGCGAAGACCTGATGGAGCGGATCGCCCGCGAGGGGCACATCCACTTCGCCGAGGTGCCCGAGGCGGTGCAGCGCGCCTTCGTGACCGCGCACGACATCACCCCCGAGTGGCACGTGCGCATGCAGGCCGGCTTCCAGGAGCACTGCGACAGCGCCATCAGCAAGACCACCAACTTCCCGCACGACGCCACCGTGGAGGACGTGCGCGAGATCTACGAGCTCGCCTTCCGCCTGGGCACCAAGGGCGTGACCGTCTACCGCGACGGCAGCCGCGACGGGCAGGTGCTGTCCACCGGGGCCACCAAGACGCCGGCGCAGCAGCAGGCCGAAGTGGCCGAGGCCGGCGAGCTGCGCGCCAAGGCGGCCGAGGCCACCGAGCGCACCGCCAAGCTCGAGCGCGAGGTGCTGCGCCTGCGCGAGGAGCTGAAGCAGGCCGAGCACCGCGAATCGCAGATCCGCCGCCAGAAGCGCAGCCGGCCCGACGTGCTCACCGGCACCACGCGCAAGATGAGCAGCCCGCTGGGCGACGTGTACGTGACCATCAACGAGGACGTGGGGCAGCAGCCCTTCGAGGTGTTCGCCACGCTGGGCAAGGCCGGCAGTATCGCGATGGCCGACGTGGAGGCCATCGGCCGGCTGATCTCGCTGGCGCTGCGCTTCGGCATCCCCGTGGGCGAGATCTACCAGCAGCTCCGCGGGATCTCCTCCGACCGGGCGATCGGGTTCGGGCACAACAAGGTGCACTCGGTGCCCGACGCCATCGCCCAAGCGCTGGGCCTGCGCGAGCGCGACAAGGCCGGCGTGCAGCAGGAGCTGATCCCCGAGGCCGTGCTGGCCCCCGCCGCCGACGACGCGCAGACGGTGATCCTCCCCGCCTACGAGCCGCAGCTCCCGCTGGACGACTGGAACGGCGGCGAGACCTTCATGGGCGTCTGCCCCGACTGCAAGAGCCAGCTCGAGTTCGCCGAGGGCTGCATGAAGTGCCACGCCTGCGGCTACAGCGAGTGCGGGTGAGATAAGCATCTGGTACCGACACACGTAGGTGGGTGCGGCGGGGTTTGTCGTCGCACCCACAATTCACACCGAGCGAGCTATATGGATGACAATCCATTTCTCATCATGTCACTCGATGGGGGCGGTGCCAAAGGAGTATACACGCTCGGGGTTCTGAATGAACTCGAGCAGTACTGGGGTGAGCCTCTTTTCTCGCGTTTTGACTTGATCTATGGCACAAGTACCGGCGCAATCATTGCCGCTTTGCTTGCTGCGGGAAAAACGGTTCCCGAAGTAGAGCGATTGTATTTTGACCTCGTTCCAAGGGTTATGAGGTACAAATCGCGCGCGAAGCGAACTTCCGAATTGAAAGCTGTTGCTGCAGAAATCTTTGGAGACCAGACATTCGACAGTTTCAAGACCGGCGTGGGGATTGTTGCTACGAATTACGATTCCGAGCGCCCGATGATCTTCAAGGCAGACGGGCCCAGACGACTTCCCTCCGTGCTACGTTTAAACCGGGGTTCGGATGTACGATCGCCGAAGCAGTGCTTGCAAGCGCGGCTGCGTTCCCTTTTTTCGAGCGCGCGACTGTCACTACATCGAACCAGGGTGATCCCGTAGTACTCGACGGTGGCTTTGCGGCCAATAACCCAACGTTGCTTGCGATCGCTGAAGCTCATCGAGCGCAAAATGTTCCGCTGGATAACCTTAGGGTCTTGAGCGTCGGCGTTGGTCACTATAAGGAACCCAAGCGGAACTTCTTTCACGAGGCGCTTTTTTCATTCTGGCCAATTCAGATGATTCAAAAGATGTTCGTAATAAGCACGAATACGATGGAGGGACTTCGCGAGTTGATGTATCCAGAAGTCGTATGTGTCCGCGTGGATGACTCTTACGCGGATGCGCAGTATGCAACCGATTTGTTAGAATCGGATACCAAGAAGCTTCGAAAGTTGTTTGTACTTGGTCGTGAATCTTATAGACGACACGAACAGGAAATCATGATCCACTTTCCAGCACGAGTGAGGTGACAGATGGCAGGAGATCGCTACACGAAACTGCGAAGTCGCCGAACTGACCCCGTGATAAAAGCCTCTGGTATCAACGAAGTTTACGAGAGGCTTGCTGAAGACACCGCTGTTAAGTACGCGGTCGGGGCGATGCAGCCCATTGATCCTCTCTATACCCAGAATACGATTGCAGAAGGTGATCGTGTTCGAAACCAACTGCGGGACGGCTTGTCTGCTGTCGGCATGGCTGCGGAGTTTTGCTACCAAGGATCGGTGACTAGCGATACTCACATCCGTGCACACAGCGATGTTGATTTACTCACGCTACACACTGCGTTCTATGCTCTTGAGCCACCGCTTCCGGTTACATTTCCATACTTTGGAGATCCGCTAAGCGACTTGAAGAAACTGCGGCGCACAGCCGTAGATGTTTTGAAAAAGGCATTCCCGGCAGTTACGGTGGATGATTCAAAAGGAAAGGCAATCGCACTTTCGGGTGGTTCGCTCCGTCGGGAAATTGATGTGGTAATTGCCAATTGGTGGAACACCGTACAGTACCAAGCGACTGGTGCTGAGCACGAGCGTGGCATTGAGGTCTACGATGCGAAAGCGGAACAACGCATTGAGAATAAACCATTCCTCCACAATCGCAGAATCGCAGAACGCGACATGGCGTCCAGCGGCAGCCTTCGAAAAATGATCCGACTGTTGAAGTCGCTCAAATATGACGCGGACCCCGCTGTTGATTTGTCAAGCTACGATATAGCTAGTATCGCGTATCGAATGCCTGACGATCTGTTGCGCGTACCTGCGGGTGGCGAGCTGATCTTGGTTCGGAACGCGGAGGTGTTTCTGAGGCGTTTGCTGGAGAACCCACTAGATCGCTTTTTGCTGATGGTGCCTAACGAGATGCGCAGGGTTTTCGCTGATGGACATGCTACGGAGGCGGGCCTTCGGCAACTGCATAGAGAGGTCACCGATCTTGTTCGTGACATCGAACTTGGGTTGCAGCGCTCGTTCCGCAAGCTGGCCGAGGCCAGGTTGTTCTACTAGCGTCGGCGCCGCCGAGCTAGTTCATCTGCCCCGCGAGGCGCGAATCGTAGTCTCGCGGGGCTTCGTTCCGTTCTTCTCAGGATGCAAGTCGCCGCACCACCTCCCGTGCTCCCTTCCTGTACACCGTCAGGCACACCAGCTCGCCGGCGGGGTCGAGCACCTTCCACCAGCGGCTCTTCTTCTCCTTCTCGATCGTGTAGCTGGGCTGCGGTTCCAAGGCGAGAACCTGGGCGGTGGGCTGCTGTTGCGTGGCCATGGCGTCTCCGATCCTCTTGACCCGCGCCGCCGGGCAGGGCTACCGTTGTTGCGGACGGCTCTCGGGTCGTTCGATGGTGGGGCTGGCCGATTCTTCTTGGCGGGAGAGCGGCCAGCCTTTTCTTTCGCCCTGTCTGGTATCATTATAGTACCCAACAGGTGATTTGTCAACACTGCGATACCAAGCGAGGGAGGGTGGATTTCAAAGAAGCCGCAGAGGTTTTGCTTGGAACCGAGCCGGTAACCGCGATCGACATCGCTGTTCGGCTCGGGAAAGATCCGCACACCATCCGGCGAGCGCGGATGAGTGGGCCCAACGCGCGCACTGCGCCCAAGGGGTGGGAAGCGGTCGTTGCAGATCTCGCGGAGAAGCACCGGGACGACCTGAAGCGACGGGTCGACGAGCTCGACCGGCTCGCGGCCGATCTTCGCGGCAGGAACGACACCTGATCAAAAGGGAGGGGGATGGAGCGGATACTTCCCGGCGAGGTCGCGTGGTACGTGACGGGGCGGTTCTACGCGAGCGCGGATGACAGCGGTGTGGCGTTCGACGCGGGATACTTCCTGCACCTGCAGGGGGTCGAGGGCAAGCTGTTCAGCGGCGCGCCGGGCGAGGGGACGGCGTACCTCACCTTCCTGGCCGAACCGTTCACCGCGACTCCGGTCGCGAACGGCGACCTGACGTTGGGGATGGACGCGGTGGGCGACTTCGCCGTTTACCTCAACCGCCGCGCCGGCGCCACCTTTGACGAGCCCGCGTCCTTCGGCGTGGGCGAAGAGGTCGCGCGGTTCCGGCGCGTGGCGGTGGTCACGGGCACCACGGTGGGCACGGGCACGCCGGTCCAGCCGCTCTTCTCGCTCAACGTCTTCTCCGCGCGGCTGGTGCACAGCCGCGAGTTCGAGCTGGGCGGCATGCGCTACGACCTGCGGCGGCTGATGCCGGACGGCGTCACGCAGTGGGGCACCGCCGCGCTCACGCCGGCCGCCGACCTGCCGGGCTACAAGAGCGTGATCCCGTTCGTGGGCTCGGCCATCGCGATCGGCGCGGTGCCGGCACCTCCTGACACATCATCCCCGCACCCGTTGCAGCTGAGCAGGATCCTCGGCTGACGCGGCGGACCCCTGCGTCAGGCGGCGACGGCCACGGCCGCGATGGCCGGCATCTCGAACACGAGAGAGCGGTGCGCGCCCAGGCCGGCCATCACACCAGCCGCCGAGGCCAGCGTCGCGTTGTGCATCCCGCTCGCCGCGTCGCCCGCGGCGTAGACGCCCGCGACGGTGGTCAGCTTCGTGGCGTCCACGCGGATGTGGGGGCCCGACATCCCCTCCTCGAACTCGCAGCCGAGCTGTTCGGCCAGGGGGCTGGCCATGTACGTGCGCGGCGCGGTGAAGACCGCCTGCACGGGCACCACGCGGCCGTCGGCCAGCCGCACGGCTTCCAGCTCCGGCGCTCGGCCCAGCAGCTCCACCACGGGCGTCCGCTCGATGGTCACCCCGCGGGCGGCCAGGTGCGCGGCCTGCTCGGCATCGGGCTCGAAGGTGCCCTGCGTGAAGTAGGTGGTGGGGCCCCAGTCGGGGATCAGCGCGGCCTGGTGCGGCGAGTGCACGCTGCCGGCGATCACGCCAAGGGCGCGGTCGCGCACCTCGTAGCCGTGGCAGTAGGGGCAGTGCAGCACCGTGGCGCCCCACCGCTCGTGCATCCCGGCGATCGGCGGCAGCTCGTCGCGCACGCCGGTCGCCAGCACCAGGCGCGCGGCCCACTCCTCGCGCCCGTCCGCCAGCGCCACGGTTAAGCCGCCGTCGTCCTTCCGCGCCTCCACCGCCTCGCCCCGCACCCACTCCACCGTGGGGTAGGCGGCCACCTGCCGCGCGGCGTCGCGCAGGATCTCGTACGGCGCCCTGCCGTCCTGCCCCAGGAAGCCGTGCGCGGCGTGCGCGAAGCGGTTGCGCGGCAGGCCGGCGTCCACGATCAGCACCCGCCGGCGGGCGCGGGCCAGCTGCATGGCGGCGGAAAGGCCGGCGTAGCTCGCGCCGACGATGATGACGTCATGGGGCATGGGATGAATCTCCGTGTGTGAGGCCGTGCGCGGCGTGCAGCCGGCGTCCCTCGGCCGCGAGGTCGGCCAGGGTGAGCGTGGACAGGCGCCGCTCGAGCACCTGCTCGGCCTCGCGCATGGCGTCGTCGAGCGCGTGGACGACCGCCTGCACCAGCTGGCAGCGCGGTGGCTCGCCGGGCTGACGGAAGGAGACGACGCGCTCGCCCAGCGCCTGCTGGATCTCGGCGATGCTCACCTCGGCCGCGGGCCGCGCCAGCCGCCAGCCGCCGCCGTGCCCCTTCACCGACGACACGATGCCGGCCCGCCGCAGCCCCGCGAAGGTGCGGCGGATCACCACGGGGTTGGTGCCCACGCAGGCGGCCATCTCTTCCGACGTCATCGGCTGGCCGATTCGCTCGCCCATGTGCAGCAGCACGTGCAGGGCGACGGAAAGTCGTTCATTGCGTATCATGTAACCGAATATGATACATGAAATGAGGTGAGTCAAGCCGGACGCTAGATCCCGAGCGCACGCCTCGTCATCCGCCACGCGTCGGCCTTCATCTCTCCGCGCGTGATCCGCACCCACGAGATCGATCCGCCATCTACCGCAAAACCAGCTCGTCCCCGCCTGTGACATGCAGGTGGGGATGATCACGTCGTCATTCGACGATCCGACGAGTCTCCTTCGATCTCATATCAGCCAGGCGCCGCCCCTCATCTCGCTCATCGTCCTCCTGAGCGACACCGCGCTGCCGAACATCAGGCTGGCCACGAAGACCGGGGCGGAGCGCGGCGCTCAGATCGCGCGCAGCGTGACGGTGGCGGTCGACGTTGCGCTGAACGACAGGTTGGCCACGAAGACCGGCTGGCCGTCGCCGGAGAACGTCAGCGAGTACTCGTTGGCCGTGGTGGTGGCGTAGTAGCCGGACGGCGGCGGCGGGCCGCCGGGCCCGGTGTTCGCGGTCGCGCTCACGGCGATCACCTTGCCGTTGGTGCCGCCGGCCGACGGCCCGCCGATGACGCCCACCACGGCCGTGGTCGGGCCGGTCGCCTGGACGAGGAGCTGCAGGGTGGGGGACGACGTCGCCCCCTGCGCCCCTTGGCCGGGGCCCAGGGCCACCGGGGTGCCGTCCGGAAGCGCCACCGGCGTGACCCCCGGGATGCCGGGGCCCACCGCCTCCACGAGCACCGGCGTGGTGGCGACGGCGCTGATGTTGGTGATCGACAGGTTGTTGCGGTGGAAGTTGGCGGTCTCCACCCAGGGCAGCGCGGCGAAGGCGGGAAGCCCCGCCATCGTCGGCGCTCCCCCGCCCGAGGTCAGCACGATCTCGGCCTGCGACGGGTTGGCCGCGGCGTTGAGCGCGGCGACGAACACAGTGCCGTCGGGCGTCTGCGGCAGGAACACCTGCTGGTTCACCTGCAGCGTGGTCGCGGCCCCGTTCCACGTCGTGGCTGACGCCGCCTGGTTCCGGGTCCCGGTGATTGTGCTGTCCGACATTGTGCTCAACTCTCTGTTCGGGTGATCGGGCGATCCGGGCCGCTCTACGCCCGGCGTCAGAGCGCGCGGAGGACGAGCGTGAGGTGCGGGCCGTTTGCAACGGTGTGCTCGGATGTGCGTATAATGTAACCGAAGACGATACATGAATGGGGTTGAGTCAAGGCGGATGATGGATCCCGCTCGCGCCCACGCCGTCCTCCGGACTGTCTCGGGCCTGCATCCACCTGCCATCGATCCCGAGTTTCTTGACCCGACCGACGCCCGAATGCACTGTTTACTGAGCTGTGGCGGGTGCAGGATCCTTCCGACGTCTCTCGACTTCCTCCCTCACGACACCGCCATGCAACAGATCAAGGGCACCATCCTGAAGTCGCGCCTGGGCTTCATCGAGCAGCACTGGGGGCGCGCGGGGGTGGAGCGCGTGGTGGGCTCGCTCTCGGACGATGACCAGAAGGCGCTGCGCACGGTGCTGAGCGTGAAGTGGTACCCATTCGACATCGGCGAGCGGCTGGACGCGGCGATCGTCGCCGTGCTGGGCGACGGGCGCAGCGAGGTGTTCGAGCGCCTGGGCGCCGCCAGCGCCGACGCGAACCTCACCACGCTACACAAGCAGTTCCTCAGCCCCGGCCGCCCGCACGTGTTCCTGGGCAAGGCGCCGCAGATCTACGGCTTCTACTACGAGACCGGCTCGCGCACTTACGAGCAGACGGGCGACACGTCGGGCGTGATGACCACGCGCGACGCCGAGACCTTCAGCGTGCCCGACTGCCTGACGGTGATGGGCTGGTACCGCCGCGCGCTGGAGATGTGCGGCACCGAGGGCATCACCATCGAGGAGGAGGAATGCCGCGCGCGCGGCGGCGAGGTGTGCCGCTACCGCTTCCAGTGGAAGGGCGCAGCCGCGGCCGTCTGATCAACTGAAATCCGTGGACGCGAACGGGGGACATCGCACCAGCGGTGTCCCCCGTTTTGCCTGGAACCCCAGCGGATTCCGCACACCACCTGCGGAATGTCATCCTGAGTTTCCAGCGCGCTCCGCGCGCCCATGCAGGATGAGAGAACGCCATGAGATGGGAGGACTCAGTCCGTCGAGCCTCGCGCAGTTTGCGAGGCTTTTCGTAGTTGTTGCTGCGGCTTCAGCCGCCGGTCTGAGCCTGGCTTGCCGGGGACTGCCTGTCGCTCGACCGTATGGTTTAGATCCTTCAGTCGCCGCCGGGATCATGTGTGGACGCGGGTGCAGTGCGGCGGCTCCTTCAGGATGACATTGCCTTTGTCGACTGGATGGTCAATCGGAGAAGCCGTTATGAGATTTGCAGATAGCGCGTCTTGATCAGGTTGAGGTGATGCAGCTCGTGGCCGGCGATGTGGTAGGCGAGCGCGCGGACGGTGGCGTCGTTCACGGTGGCGGTGCCGTGGCCCAAGCGCGTCAGCGTGTGCTCGGGAAGGCCGTTGAACAGCTTGATCGTGGCGTTCCGCACGGCCTCGTACTCCTCGAAGATGCTGTCCAGCGGCCGCGCGTCGGCCTGGGATTCCACCGCGTAGGCGTCCTGGTCGAAGCCGATCAGGTTCTGCTGCTCGCCGCGGGCGAAGCGCAGCGCGCGGTAGGCGAAGATGCGCTCGTCGTCCACGATGTGCACCAGCACCTCCTTGATGCTCCACTTCCCCGGCGCGTAGCGCTGGAGGAGCCGTTCTTCGGGGAGCGAGCGGATCAGGTCGCGCACGGCGAGGAAGTTGTCCTTCATGTGCTGCAGCACGAGGCCGTCGTCGGGCAGCAGCTTCATGTACATCTCGGCATAGGGCGGATATTCGCCCGGCCGGGGCTTCGGGATCGTTCGCATCGTGCGGGCCTCCGGAGGGTCGGTGAAACTTCGCGCCCGCGGTGGAGCGGGCACTTGCACCGCAGCCTGAATACGTCCCGGGCGACGGGGCGCGCAAGCTCGGACTGCGGACGAGGAGCAGAGCTGCGCAACCATTCGTTCCCATCCCTCGTATAGTTCCGCTCATGTGACGGACCGCAGACCGCGGCCGCACAGCTCCCAGCACGCGAGCCGGCAAGGCGCCGGGCCGCGCGGCGGGAGACCATCCACGCACAAGCGGAGATGAAGAAGACCACCGCGATCACCCTCACGCTGCTGTCCACCGCCGCCCTCGCCGCGTGCGGCGGCGGCCGCCGCCAGGAGCGCGAGCTCGCCGGCTATCGCGACCCCAACGACACCACGCGCACCTCCACCACGCCGCGCGCGGGCTATGTGCCCTTCTACTTCCCCATGCGGCGCGGCTACGGCGGCGGTTCGTACGGCGGCGGGTCGTACGGGCGCGGGACGTACGGCAGCGGCTCGCACGGCGGCGAGGGCGGGCACGTGGGCGGCGTGAGCCGGGGCGGGTTCGGCGGCACGGGCGGCGGCCACGGCGCGGGATCGTAACGGCCATGCGCAGAGTGGACATCAGCCCCCGCCGCAACTGGCAGAAGCGGGTGGAAGAGGTGGGCCTCACCTTCCACACCGCGGGCGGCGTGGCGTACTGGAACGAGGCCGCGTGCTACGAGCTGACCGCCGCGCAGGTCGACGAGCTGGAGCTGGCGACGAACACGCTCCACGGCCTGTGCCTCCAGGCCGTGCAGCACGTGATCGACCACAAGCTGTACGGGCGGATGGGGATCCCCCCGCACGCCGTGCCGCTGATCGAGCGGGCGTGGGAAGAGGAGCCGCCGTCCATCTACGGCCGCTTCGACCTCAGCTACGACGGCAAGACGCCGCCGCGGATGCTGGAGTACAACGCCGACACACCCACCTCGCTGCTGGAGGCCGCGGTGGCGCAGTGGTTCTGGCTGCAGGACGTGGCGCCCGGCGCCGACCAGTTCAACTCGATCCACGAGCGGCTGCTGGCCGCGTGGGCAGAGCTGAAGCCGTACCTGCGCGGCAACGTGCTCTACTTCGCCAGCCTGGACGACCCGGAAGACGGGATGACGGCGACGTACCTGCAGGACACCGCGCATCAGGCGGGGATCGCCACCGAGTACATCCGGGTGCACGACATCGGCTGGAACGCGGGGCGCGGCGAGTTCGTGGACGGGTTGATGCGGCCGATGGAGAGCGTGTTCAAGCTCTACCCGTGGGAGTGGATGGTGCACGAGGAGTTCGGCGAGCACCTGGGGCACGGCGCCACGCAGTGGATCGAGCCGGCGTGGAAGATGGTGCTGAGCAACAAGGGGATCCTGCCGGTGCTGTGGGAGCTGTTCCCCAAGTGCCCGTACCTGCTCCCGGCCTACTTCGACGCCGCGCCGCTGGCCGGCGCCGACCACGTGCGCAAGCCGCTGCTCTCGCGCGAGGGGGCCAACGTTACCGTCCACGCCGGCGGGCGCACGCTGGCCGACACCGGCGGCGACTACGGCGAGGAGGGCTACGTGTACCAGGCCTACGCGCCGCTCCCCGACTTCGGCGGCCACCGGCCGGTGATCGGCAGCTGGGTGATCGCGCAGGAGGCCGCCGGCATCGGCATCCGCGAGAGCGGCGGCGTGGTGACCGACAACTTCAGCCGCTTCGTCCCCCACCTCTTCCGGTGAAGCCGAAGCGTACCAGCGGTGCCGATTGCCAGATCGGCACCGCTGCCCCATCGTTCAACTGGGGTAAGCACACGCGCGACAGAGGCATCGGGTATGAACGTCTACATCAGCCATTCGGAAAAGGATTCGCCGCTCGCGAGGGCCGTCGCCCGCGTGCTGGAGGATGCGGGGATGCAGGTGTGGGACGCCAGCCGCATCCTCCCCGGTGAGAACTGGGCCGAGGCGACAGCGAACGCACTCCGGCGCGCCGACGCGATGGTGGTGCTTCTCACCCCCGAATCCGTCCGATCGAAGTACGTGCAGTCGGACGTCGGGTTCGCGCTCGGCCGCGCCGATTTCAAGGACCGCGTGGTCTCGGTGGTCGCGGGTTCATTCGCCGCGCTCGACAAGGAGATCCCGTGGGTGCTCAAGAAGCTCCCCAGGATCCAGCTCGACCCGGCAATGCGGAACCTGGCGCCGCTCGAAGCGCTTCCGGAGCTGTTCCGTCAGCCCGCCTGAAGGGAGGGGATGACGGCGGATCATGTCCCCCAACGAGGCGTTTCTCTCCCACGCGAGCCCCGACACCGAGGCGGCATCACGCCTCGCGGAGGTCCTTCGCGGCCACGGCGTTCCGGTGTGGTACAGCCGCACCAACATCCTGGGCGCGCAGCAGTGGCATGACGCGATCGGCGAGGCGCTTGTCCGCTGCGACTGGTTCGTCCTCGCGCTCACTCCCGCCGCGGTCGAGTCGACGTGGGTGAAGCGTGAGCTGCTGTACGCGCTCGACAATCCCCGCTACGAAAACCGGATCGTACCGCTGCTGTTCGCCCCGTGCGACGTGGAACGGCTCTCGTGGGTGCTCCCCATGTTCCAGACGATTGATTTCCAGGGCGGCTTCGACGCGGGCTGCCGCGAGCTGCTGCGAACCTGGGACATCGTCTACGTACCGTCAGGATGATCCTCGTCCGTCGTTGTCCGGCAGACGAACGATGCAAAAGGAGGAGGAGAGCGGCGCCGCTCTCCTCCTCCTTCTCCACCTGGGGACCTCTGCCGTGTCGAGAACCGGCTACGGCCGGCTCGCGGCGCCCTTCAGCAGCGGATACGGGTTCTGCGGGGTGCCGGCCCAGTAGCGCTTGGGGTCGGCGGTGGTGGACACCTCGAAGTGGAGGTGGTTGTTCCCCGCGCCGGCGTTGCCCGTATCGCCCACGTAGCCCAGCACGTCGCCCTGGTGCAGCGCACGGCCTTCGGCCATCCCGGCGGCGTACCGGTCGAGGTGGGCATAGTAGTAGATGGTGCGCCGGTCGGGCGCCAGTTCGTACAGGGTGATGCCGCCGCGCACGCTCTGGAACAGCTTGAGCACCACGCCGTCGGCCGTGGCCAGCACCGGAGTGCCGCGCGGCGCCATGATGTCGATGGCGTCGTGCACCCGCCCCTGGCCGCGCGCCTGGCTGTAGGTGTCCACCAGCTGGCTGGCCTTGATACCCTGCACCGGCACCAGCAGCTGCCCGGGGGCGGCGGGCGACGGTGTGGCGGCCACGGGACCCTCGGGCGGCGGCGCGGGAGCGGTGGGTTGCAGCGAGTCGACCGCGGAGGGCGGTGCCGCCGGTGCCGTCCCCGGCACGGGCGTCGGTGCGGCGGGCCCCACGGCCGGTACGGCAGCCACGGCGACGGGCCGCTCGGCCGCGGCGCGGTAGGGGCCCACACGGATCACCAGGCCGCCCGCGGGGAGCCAGTGCGGCACGCCCCAGATCAGGAGGATGACGAGCAACAGCATGGTGCCGGCGCCGGCAAGGAACGGCGCCACGGAGCGGCGAGATAGCATGGCCCTAGGCGGGGAAGGGGACGGGCCGGATTGTACGGTGTGGATGGAAGCTAACGCCGCGGGGCGGTTGAAAGTAGCTTCGGCGGAAGATGCTTCCTCCGTCGAGGCGGGACCGCGGAAGATCAGGGGGCTGGTTCACCGTTCATCGACAAACATCCTCCAGCTCGACGCATCCACCCGTGCTCCAGCGATGATTCGTCCGCGCCACGCCTGACGGGAGTGCCACGGGGTTCAAATCGACCCTGCAGGGTGTTATATTTCTAGCAGACGAATCGCTCCGGCCGTGGACCAATCCACGCCGGAGCGTCGTGTTTCCATCCGCGCTGGCGAGCCGCCGTGCTCGCTCGCGCCACCCCGGCCGCCGCTCGTGGCGCGAACCCCGCCGTTCGTACCGCGGCCGGTGGCACTGTGGCGAAACGTTGACAGATTCCTAACGTGCGGGGGGAAACTCCCGAACCCGCACGGCGTACACCGGTTCGCACCCGCTCACGGGCGGTGGCAACCTCCGGGGCCCGGCGGGCATCTCAACAGTGCCCGGCGTACACACCGCACCCACGGCTGCGCATCTCGCAGCGGCCGTCGATGCGGAAGCGGCGACCGGAACCCTCTAGATTTCTCGAACAGTGACTTCCCTGCGATGAAACGCATTGGTGGAACCCTCCTGGCCCTGGCGATCGCCGCCGGCGCCGTGCCCGCGGCGGCGCAGACCACGCCGCCGGCCACCGCACGCCCGGCCGGCGCGCCCCCCGCGGGCGCACGCCCCGGCGGCGCACCCGGCGCGCCGGGCGCCATGATGATGGGCGCGCAGCAGGGCGCCGCCGGCGAGATCCGCGGGGTCGTGCGCGACGCCAGCAGCGGCGCGGCGCTGGCCGGCGCCAGCATCGCCGTGCGCAGCGCCGCCGACAGCGCGCTGATCACCGGCGCCGTCACCCGCGCCGACGGCACCTTCCGCGTGGAGGGGCTGCGCCCGGGCGCCTACTACCTGCGCGTGAGCCGGCTGGGCTACACCACCGGCACCGTCAGCCGCGTGGCCGTGACCCCCACGGCGCAGACGGCCGACGTCGGCATCGTGCGCCTCTCGGCCGGCGCGGTGGCGCTGCAGGGGATCACCGCCACCACCGAGCGCAGCGCCGTGACCACCGCGCCCGACCGCACGGTGGTGAACACGCGCAACCTGCCGTCGGCCACCGGCGGCAACGCGACGGACGTGCTGCGCAACGTGCCCGGCGTGGACGTGGACGGCGACGGCAAGGTGAGCGTGCGCGGCAACGAGAACGTGGCCATCCAGATCAACGGCCGCCCCGCGCCCATGCGCGGCGACGCGCTCACCAACTTCCTCAAGCAGCTCCCGTCCAACATGGTGGACCGGGTGGAGGTGGTGCCCAACCCGTCGGCCAAGTACGACCCCGACGGCATGGGCGGCATCCTCAACATCGTCCTCAAGCAGAACGCCGACCTGGGCACCAGCGGCGGCCTGCAGGTGGGCGGCGGCACCGGCGGCCGGTACAACGCCTCGGGGAACCTGAGCCACCAGCAGGGGAACCTGACCCTGTTCGGCAGCTACGGCTTCAACCGCGACAACCGCGTGCAGGAAGGCTTCAACTGGCGCAACAGCCACTTCGAGGGGCTTCCCGAGTCGTTCACGCTGCAGACCACCTCGGGCGACGTGCTGAACCAGTCGCACACGGTGAACCTGAACGCCGAGCTGAAGCTGGGCCGCACCAGCATCGCGCCGGCGGTCATGCTCAACAAGCGCGCCGCCGACGCCGACAACCGCAACGCCTTCACCGAGCAGGATGCCAGCGAGATCGAGACCGCGCGCTACGACCAGCGCACCGGCCTCGACTGGCACGGGCTGACCACCGACTACTCGCTGTCGGTGCGGCACGTCGCGCAGCCCCAGAAGAACGAGCTCTCGGCCGACTTCCGCTTCAACCGCTCGCGCGACGACCAGAACAGCCTGTTCACCTTCCAGCCGCTGAGCGGCAGCGCGCTGTTCCCGCTGCGCGACGCCCGGAACCTGCTGAACAACGTGGTGCGCGAGGGGAACGCGCAGGTCGACTACACGCGCGTGCTGGGCAGCACCAAGCTGGAGACGGGGTGGAAGGGCACGCTGCGCTGGATGGACAACCACCTGATGACCGACAGCCTCACGGGCGGCGTGGCCAACCCGGCGGCGCGGCGCACCAACGCCTTCGAGTACGACGAGAACGTGCAGGCGGCCTACGGGCTGGTCACGCAGACGCTGGGCAACGTGGCGCTGCAGGGCGGGGTGCGGCTGGAGGTGGCCCGCTCCGACTTCAAGCTGGGGAGCGAGACCTTCCCCAACGACTACACCAGCCTCTTCCCCAGCGCCGCCGCCACCTGGACGCTGGGGCAGCGCGGGCAGCTGCGGTTCAGCTACAGCAAGCGCATCCAGCGCCCCAACCCGCAGTTCCTGAACCCGTTCCCCATCTCCGACAACCCGCAGAACGTGTTCGTGGGCAACCCGGAGCTGAAGCCCGAATACACGCACGCGCTGGAGGCCAGCCTGCAGCGGTCCATGCCGTTCGGCTCGCTCACCGTCACCCCGTTCTACCGCCTCACCGAGAACGTGGTGCGGCGCTACCAGACGGTGGACACGCTGGGGGTGACCACCTCCACGCTGCGCAACCTGGACACCTCCAAGAGCTACGGCGCCGACGTGAACACGCAGTTGCGCGTGGGCACGCGGCTCACGGGGATGGCCAGCGTGAGCGGCTTCCGCGTGGTGACCGACGGCAGCAACGTGCAGAGCGGCTTCGGCAGCGAGGCGTTCAGCTGGTCGGCGCGCGGCAGCCTGAACCTCAAGCTGAGCCCCTCCACCGACGTGAGCTGGTTCCAGTTCTACCGCGCGGGGATGAAGACCGAGCAGGGGCGCATCGGCGCCTTCAGCATGGCCAACTTCTCGGTGCGGCAGAAGGTGGCGGGCGACCGGGCGAGCGTGAGCCTGCGCGTGGCCGACCCGTTCGACCAGATGCGCTTCCGCTTCGAGACCGAAGATGCCAACACCGAGCAGGTCAGCCAGCGCAACTTCAACCAGCGCGCGGTGTTCCTGAGCTTCAACTACACCTTCGGCCGCCCGCCGCGCATGCGCCAGCCGCGGCCCGACCAGCAGCAGCCGCAGTCGCCCGACCCGATGGGCGGCGTGGGGCCGGGCTGACCGGTCGCGGGTCGTGGGTGATGGATCAGGGTGATGGATGAGGGTGCGCCGGGCTCGCAGGGGAGCCCGGCGCATCGTCGTCGTCGGCTGGCCGGATGATGCATGGGACAGGTGGGTGTGCTCCGGCTGAGCCCGCGGGGGCCCCCTCCCCGCGCCTGAGAGCGCTCGCCCTCCCCCGCTTCGCGGTGGAGGGTGGAAGGTCGGAGCGGCCTGCGGGCGGTTGTTCGATCGGAGGCTGCAGTGGGGCGGAGGAGGGGCTATCGCTCTGCCGACGGGCTGGGGTCGCGATGGCCTTGGTCGAGCGGGCGCCTGCAGGGCCGGGACGACGATTTTGTATAGTTGTTGCAACGAGTTTGCTCGTCTTTGGCAATATCGGCCGGATGTGCCTCACAGCCTCGCGCACGCCTGCGTGGGATGTTAGCTTCCCTGCCATTACGGCTGACTTCTACCCGCGGACCCTACGAATGGCCGACGCCAGCACACTCCAGCGCACGCCGCTGCACGGCGAGCACCTGCGCCTGAACGCCAAGATGGTCCCCTTCGCCGGCTACGAGATGCCGGTGCAGTACCCCAGCGGGATCACCGCCGAGCACAACGCCGTGCGCACCGCCGCCGGGCTGTTCGACGTGAGCCACATGGGCGAGTTCTTCGTGCGAGGGGCCCAGGCGCTCGAGTTCGTGCAGCACGTCACCACCAACGACGTGAGCCGGCTGGCGGTGGGGCAGGCGCAGTACAGCACCACGGTCAACGAGCAGGGGATGCTGATCGACGACCTGCTCGTCTACCGCTTCGCCGACCACTACATGCTGGTGGTCAACGGCGCCAACCGCGAAAAGGACTGGGTCTGGGCCAGCAGGCACGCCGCCGAGTTCGACGTGGAGCTCACCGACCGCAGCGACGAGATCGCCCTTCTCGCGCTGCAGGGCCCGAAGGCGCCGGGAATCCTGGCGAAGCTGACGGACACGGACCTGGACGCGATCCGCTACTACCACTTCGCTGAGGGCACGGTGAGCGGCGCGCGGGCCATCATCAGCCGCACCGGCTACACGGGCGAGGACGGCTTCGAGCTGTACGTGGACGCCGCCGACGCGGCCGCGATCTGGCGCGCGCTGCTGGAGGCCGGCGCCGGCGGGGGGCTGATCGCCACCGGCCTGGGCAGCCGCGACTCGCTGCGGCTGGAGATGGGGATGGCGCTCTACGGCAACGACCTGGACGAGAACCACACGCCGCTCGAGGCCGGGCTGGCCTGGGTGACCAAGCTGGACAAGGGCGACTTCGTGGGCCGCGAGGCGCTGAAGGCGCAGAAGGAGGCCGGCGTCACCCGCCGCCTGGTGGGCTTCCGTCTCAAGGAGCGCGCCTTCCCCCGCCCGCACTACCCCGTGAGCATCGACGGCAAGGTGGTGGGCGAGGTGACCAGCGGCACGCTCAGCCCCACGCTGGGCGAGGGCATCGGCATGGCCTACGTGCCGGTGGACGCGTCGAAGGCCGGCAGCGAGATCGGCATCGTGATCCGCGACCGCGTGGTCCCCGCCGAGGTGGTGAAGCCGCCGTTCCACACGAAGGGCTCCGTCAAGCGCTAGGGCGCCGACTCGCCGCGCGGGCGCCCGCGCGGCCCGCGCCCTGGCAACAGGTGCGGAAGTGCGCTGGCGCTCCCGCCGGTGTTCAGACGCACGGGCGCACTCCGCACTCGCGCACCCGTTCAGCGGTGCCCACTCACAGAGAAAGACCACACCCCGTTGGCCGAAGTCGTACTGATCACCACCGATGACCTGGAGCCGGCCGTCCGGCTGCGCGCCGCGTTCGAAGAGGACGGGATGCGCGTGGAGCTGCTCGCGCCCGGCGAGAGCGTGGCCGACGCGCTCAACGAGCCGCTGCTGCTGGTGATCACCGGCGGCCTGCGCGAGCGCCGCGCCCGCCAGCTGATCGCGCAGGCGCGCGAGCGCGGCCGCGTGCCCATCATCGGCCTCACCGAGGCCACCGAGCCGGCGGGGCGCGAGGTGTGCCGCCAGCTGGGCATCTCCGACTGCTTCGCCAAGCCGATCGAGGCCGACGAGGTGGCGCTGGTGGGCCGCCGCCTGGTGCAGCGCGAGGAGCTGCGCGAGATCACCGGCATCGTGGGCGACACCGAGGAGATGGAGCAGGTGCTGGAGCGGGTGGTGCAGATCTCGCCCGTCAACAGCACCGTGCTGATCCTGGGCGAGAGCGGCACCGGCAAGGAGCTGGTGGCGCGCGGCATCCACGCCTTGAGCCCGCGCCGGCACCGGCCGTTCATCGCCGTGAACGTGGCGGCGCTCCCCGAGACGCTGCTCGAGAGCGAGCTGTTCGGCCACGAGAAGGGCGCGTTCACCGGGGCGGCCAGCCTGCGGAAAGGCTTCTTCGAGCTGGCCAACGGCGGCACGATCTTCCTGGACGAGATCGGCGAGATGCCGCTGACCACGCAGACCAAGCTGCTGCGAGTGCTGGAGGAGCGCGAGTTCCGCCGCGTGGGCGGCGAGGACGTGCTGCGCGTGGACGTGCGCGTGCTGGCGGCCACCAACCGCGAGCCGCGCGAGCAGGTGGCGCGCGGCGAGTTCCGGCGCGACCTGTACCACCGCCTGAACGTGCTGCGCATCGACATGCCGCCGCTGCGCGACCGACAGGCTGACATCCCGCGGCTGATCGAGCGCTTCATCCGCGAGTTCAGCGCGCAGCACGAGCGGCCGTTCATGGGCATCGACCCCGAGGCGGTGCGGGTGCTGACGGAGTACGACTGGCCGGGCAACGTGCGCGAGCTGCGCAACCTGGTGGAGAGCATGGTGGTGCTGGCGCCAGGCCGCGTGATCCGCCCGGAAGATATCCCCGCCGACGTGCGCTTCCACACCCGCAGCTCGCGCGCGCTGGCGCCGGTGATGCCCGTGGTCCACCACGGCCCGCCGCGCCAGGAGAGCGGCGGTGGCGACCAGCCCGGTCCGCCGCCCGAGCTGGAGTTCATCTTCCGCACGCTGTTCGACATGCGGATGGACCTGGACGACCTGCGGCGCGAGTTCGAGATCTACCGCCAGCGCCAGCGCGAGCCGGTGGCGCTCCCCGGTGCGGCGGGCGCGCCGCTGGGGGCCGGCTACCCGCAGCCAGCGCTCGCGTGGGCGCCGCCCCCCACGCCCGAGCCCGAGCCACAGGAAGAGCGCGGCACCGTCGTCTTCCGCCCGGGGATGACCATGCAGGACCTGGAGCGCGAGGCCATCTCCGCCGCCCTGCGCGAAGCCCGCGGCAACCGCCGCCGCGCCGCGGAGATGCTGGGCATCGGCGAGCGCACGCTGTATCGCAAGCTCAAGGAATATCAGCTCGAGGCGTGAGGGCGGGAGAGGGTGCCAAGTGCCCAGTCTCCCAGTGCCCAGGTTGGAACGACGAAAGGCCTCCATCCGCTGGGAGGCCCTTCGCCGTTGAAGTCCGCGAAGGCGGACTGTGTGCCGTTGTAGCCGCGAGTTCACTCGCAAACCGCGCACAACCGTCTGTCGATCCACGATTCCCACACCATCACCCGCCCAACCGCTCCAGCCGCTGAGGCTGCCGTCTTACCGATGTGGGCCGACGCGGGCTGCGAATCGTGGGATGTGACTACGGCCGCTCGATCGGCAGCCGCACCGAGTTGCCCCACTCGGTCCACGAGCCGTCGTAGTTGCGCACGTTGTTCCACCCCAGCAGGTAGCTGAGCGCGAACCAGGTGTGCGACGAGCGCTCGCCGATGCGGCAGTAGGCAATGGTGTCGCTGTCGCCCTTCAGCCCCAGCTGCCCCTCGTACATCGCGCGCAGCTCGTCGGCGGGCTTGAACTCGCCGGTGTCGGGGTTCACGGCGCGCGCCCAGGGCATGTTCCGCGCACCCGGGATGTGGCCGCCGCGCATGGCGCCTTCCTGCGGATAGTCGGGCATGTGCAGCTTTTCGCCGCTGAACTCCTCGGGCGAGCGCACGTCCACCAGCTGTCCCTTCTGCTTCACGTGCTCCACCACGTCTTCGCGGAAGGCGCGCACGCGCTCGTCGTTGCGCTGCGGCACGGGGTACTCGGTGGCCGGATACCGCGGATAGTCGGTGGACATGGGGCGGCCCTCGTCGTCCCACTTCTTCCGGCCGCCGTCCATGATGCGCACGTTCTGGTGCCCGAACAGGCGGAACACCCACAGCGCGTAGGTGGCCCACCAGTTGTTCTTGTCACCGTAGAAGACGACTGTCGTGTCGGGGGCGATCCCCTTCTGGCTCATCAGCTTCGCGAAGCTCTCCTCGTCGAGGTAGTCGCGCCAGAGCGGGTGCTGAAGGTCGGTGTGCCAGTCGATCTTCACCGCGCCGGGAACGTGACCGGTGTCGTACAGCAGCACGTCCTCGTCGCTCTCCACGATGCGCACCGCGGGGTCTTCCAGGTGCTCGGCCACCCACCCGGTGCTCACCAGCGCCTCGGGGTGTGCGTAGCCGCGCGCCTCGATCGGCTTCGTATCGGCCATCCGTTCCTCCCTCTCGTTGCTGCGTAGATGTTCCCGCGTCACGGTAGACGCGGGTTGGAATCCCCTGAAAGCAGCCGCCCGGCCTGCGGGTGCGGGCCGGGCGGCGGGGCCGGGGCGTGCACCCCGGCGTCTGGTCGCGCGTTCAGCCTGCCACGCGCTCCGCTCCGCCGCCCGAACACGGACAGCGGCGGCAACAGCGCGGGGCAGGGGCGAAGCGGCTCATGACTCCCATCCTACCGGGGCCGGGGAGCGCTGTCAAGAATGATTATCGTCAGAAGAATCGACGCCATCGGACGATCGGCCAATGATCGGTCGTGGGCTCGATGAAAATGGAGACGCCCGGCCGACGTGGGTGTCGGTCCGGGCGTCTCTCCGTTCGTGGCGTTCGAGACGACTACGAGTTGCCGCCCTCGGCCTCGCGCACGGCGCGCTCGGCGGCCAGGAAGCCCATCTTCGAGTGCGTGCCGTCGCAGAACGGCTTGTTGGTGGACGCACCGCAACGGCACAGGGAGATGCCCTTCCCGGCCGTGAGCGGGTACTCGGTACCATCGGCGTCCATTAGCCGGATCGGCCCCTCCACCCGGTACGGCCCGTTGTTGCGGATGGTGATGGTGACCGCCGCCGCTTCCTGCGGCTGTGCCTCGTCTGACATTCTGATTTTCCCCCGTGTGCGTTGCGGACTGACGTGCGAGAAATTTCGTCGGGTGCGGCTTCAGGCGATACCCAGCGCGCCAGCCATCCACACGATGCCCAGGATGGCGCTGCCCAGCGCGGTGAGGGTGCGCAGCGTGCGGCCCAGCCGGGGCACCCGCGTGCCCGCCTGGTCGAACACCAGCCCCGCCACCATCGCGTAGAGCCCCATCGCCAGCGTGGTGCCCACGCCGAAGAACAGCAGGTAGGCGCCCGCAGCCCACGCCGTGGACGTCATGGTGGCCACCAGCGCCACCAGCGGCGCCGTGCCCGCAAGGCCGTGCGCCATGCCCACCCACAGCGTGCCGTGCGTGTGCGTGTGGCCATGGCCGTGCGTGTGGTCGTGCGCCGGCTCGCCACGGTCGGCCATACGGTGGGCGCGCTCGTGCAGCACGCTCCACAGCAGCCACGCGCCCAGGCCCAGCAGCATCCCACCCACGCCGAACTCCAGCCCACGCGTGAGCCGGTCGGGGAGGCGCACGTCCAGCGCCACCAGCACCATCCCCACCACCAGGATCGACGCCGAGTGCCCCACGCCCCAGCGCAGGCCGAAGCCCACCGCCTGCAGCGGGCGCGGCCGGCGCGACACGAAGGTGGTGACCGCTGCCATGTGGTCGGGCTCCAGCGCGTGCGCGAACCCGGCGACCAGCGCGGTGAAGAGGGGAAGAAGCTGCATGGGGACGTTCGGATGTGAGAACCGGCAAAACGGAGCGCGGGCGGAGATGGCTCCGTCCCGCGCGTGCCTGGAGTTTACCCGCTGGCCATCGGTGCGTCAATCACGCCGGCGGGCGACGCGGTCATATTCCGCACGCGCGAATGGCAGACACCGTGGAGTGTGTGGCTCCCTCAGAGATTCAGCGGCACCGTAAAGCGGAAGCGCACGTCGTATGGAACCTCGTCGAGCGTGGCGGGGGTGAAGCGCATCCGCTCCATGATCGCCTGGATGAGCGGATCGACGTACGGATCGCCCGTGGGCTGAACCAGCTCGGCGTACGGCACCGTGCCGTCGCGGCTCACCACCATGCGCACCACCGCGCGCTTCGTGGCGGTCTCGGCTCGGCGCGCGCGGTCGGGGTGGTTCTCCATCATGCGGCCGATCAGGTCCACCATCAGCTGCATCGACTGCAGCTTGGGCGCGCAACTGCGCTTGCCGGCCGCGGGCGCCACGTAGTCGGCATCGATGCGGATCAGCGCCTGGTACGCGCGGCCGGATTCGAGCGTGGTGAGGTACCGGCCCACCCGCGCGGTGGCGGCCTGCGCGGCCTCGGGAGACAGGTTCGAGTCGATGAAGAACAGCTTTCCCTGCCGCATGCTGTCCACGTCCACGTACAGGATCCCTGCGGGCTGGGCGGTGCCGTGCGCCCGGGCGATGCTGTCCAGCGCCAGCCGCAGCCTCTGCCGGTCGGCCACCTGCGCGGCCGATGGCACCGGCGTGGTGTCGGCCACGATCACGCACCCCTGCCCGCCCGGCTGCGCCTGTGCGGCTGCCACGACGGGGAACGCGATGAAGGCCGCCGCCAGCAGCGCCGCGCGGCAGATGGGTCGAAGATCCATGGATTGGGAAAAAGGATGAAGGTGAGATGGAAATCGAACCCGGAATCTAAAGCGGACGGAACATCCTGTCACCCATGGAAAACGAAGCGAGAGGCTCGATGAGTCTGCATTGATTGCCCAAGGACGTAGGCAAGATTCCCACGGGTGCAGTCCATCCGCGGCGCCAACCAGCGGATCTGAGGCTCGGAGGAAATCCTGCGTCGAATGCACGATGGGTCGGCTGGACCGGGCTCAGCCGTCGGCCGTGTCGTCATGCAGCGGGATCTCGGCGCGCACGCGGGTGCCGCCGCCGGGGGTGCTGGCCACCTCCACCTGGCCGCCGATGTAGCCGGCGCGCTCCTTCATCCCGAACAGCCCCAGCCCGCCGCCCTCGGTGGAGGTCACGTTGCCGGGGTCGAAGCCGCGCCCGTCGTCCTCCACCGCCACCACCAGCCGCCCCGCCTCGTGGCCGATGCGCACCCAGGCCTGCGTGGCCCGCGCGTGGCGCACCACGTTGGACAGCGCCTCCTGCACGATTCGGTAGGTGGCCAGCTCGGCCTGGGGCGGCAGGTCGCCCGCCACCTCCTCGCACTCCACGGTGATGCGCAGGCCGCTGATCTCCTCCAACGACCGCGCGTGCGACTCGATGGCCGGCACCAGCCCCAGCTCGTCCAGCGCCGGCGGGCGCAGCCCCCGCGCGAAGCGGCGGATCCCCTCCAGCGCCCGGCCCACGTCGGTGCGCATCTCGTCCAGCAGCTTCGCCCGCGCCTCGTCGTCCCCCGCGCGCTGCACCAGGCGGATGCGGATGAGCAGCGCGGCGAGCGTCTGCGCCGTCTCGTCGTGCAACTCGCGGGCGATGCGCTTGCGCTCGTCCTCGGCGCTGCCCAGGGCGCGCGCGGCCACCTCGCGCAGGCGGGCGCGGTAGGCGGCGCCCGCGTCGAGCATGGCGTTGAAGGTGAGCCGCAGCCGGTCGAGCTCGCGGTCGGCCACGGGCGAGTCGGGGGCGCGGCGGTCCACTTCGCCCCTACGGACGCGGGCGGCGGTGCGCTCCAGCTCTTCCAGCGGCTGCAGCGCCACGCGCAAGATCACCGCGTTCACCAGCAGCGTCACCCCGATGCCGATCACCGCCAGCAGCCCGGCCACCTCGAACCAGGGCCGCCCGGGCTGGTCGCGCACGAAGCGCGCGGTGACCATGCTGCCGAACATGGTGCCCACCAGCACCAGCGCCGCGTTGGCCAGCAGGATCTTGTAGAAGAGCGGCACCCGCAGCAGCGCGCGCACGAACGCCGGCAGGCGCGGCGCGCGGCCGGGTGCGGGCTCGTCCATCCGTGGCTCGTGGGCGGCCATGCGCGTGCGGCGGGAGGGGACAGGGTGATCGCCGCGGAAGATAAGGAGCGCGCCGGAGGCCGGACAGTCGAAATCCGCGTGCTCCGCGAAGCTCAGCCGGCGGAAACGACGGGGAGCGCCTGCTTCTCGCGCAGCATGCCAACGATGCGCTCCAGCCAGCGCTGGTCGGTCTCGTCGAAGGCGGCGGGGAGGGTGCTGTCCACGTCCAGCACGGCGATCAGCTCGCCGCGCGCGTCCAGCACCGGCACCACGATCTCCGACGCACTCGCGCTGTCGCAGGCGATGTGGCCGGGGAAGGCGTGCACGTCGGCCACCAGCTGCGTGCGCCCCTCGCGCGCCGCCGCCCCGCACACCCCGCGGCCGAACTCGATGTCCAGGCACCCCATCGTACCCTGGTACGGCCCCACCAGCAGCCGCGTGGGCCCCACGCGCCGGTAGAAGCCGGTCCAGAAGTAGTAGGGAAAGGCGTTATGCAGCAGGCACACCACCGTGGTCATCCCCGCCAGCAGGTCGGCCTCGCCATCGATGGCCGACTCGATCATCGCCGCCACGTCGCGGTAGCGTTCCTCCTTGGCCGCCGTGTCCATGCGCAGCTCGCCCGTCCTGTCCGCAACCAGCGTCTGTTCCGCCATCGTTCAGCCCCGATTGGAGTTCCGTCGTCTGCCGGAAACTTAACCCGCCGCGCCAGCCCTGCACACGCGGCTCGCGACCGCACGCCAGACTTGTAAAGTGTACGAAGTGAAACTAGCTTTTCGCGCCTTCGCATCTTGGAACCAACACTCACCAGCGCGCGAAATGTACCTCGTCTTCATCGATGGTTCCGGGAACACCGGGATGGACCTGGCGCACCCCACCAGCACGGCGTACTACCTGGTGGCGCTGGCGGTGCATGGCGACCATGCCCGGGCGCTGGAGGACGCCGCCACCGAGCTGCTCATCCGCCACTTCGGCGAGGAGTGCCGGCGCGCGGGCTTCGAGTGCAAGGGGAGCGACCTGTACCGCGGCGAGGGCCCCTGCGCCCGGATGAGCCCGGCCGAGCGCGTGGCGATCTACGGCGAGCTGCTGGCGCTGCTCACCGAGCATCATGCGTCGCTCAGTTGGGTGGCCATCGACAAGGTGCGCTTGGCGAAACGCTACGCCACGCCCATGCACCCGCACAAGCTCGCCTTCATCTACCTGGTGGAGCAGATCGAGCGCTTCCTGCGCGCGCGGCGCCAGAACGGGCTGATCGTGTCGGACGAGGAGAAGGAAATGGAGAGCCAGGTGGTGGAAGACCTCTGGCGATACAAGGAGATGGGCACCTCCTTCGGCTACAACCCCATGGACCTGCGGTGCATCGTGGACAACGTGCACTGGGTCAAGTCGCACAACAGCCGGCTGATGCAGCTGGCCGACCTGTGCGCGTACCTCTGCCAGCGCCAGGCGCGCGACCGCGGCAAGACGACGGCGACCGCGCTTGCCGTGCAGCGTTTGTGGGAGAGCGTGCGCCCGCGGATCTACAGCGGGAAAGTGTGGCCGACGGGATAGAAAACACGTGCGCAGCCAAGGCGAGTTTGGAAACTCGCTGGAGCTCCGCTGGTGCGGTGCCCACTCTCGGCTGCGCCTCACGTGTTGAACAAAAGATACAGCTTGAAACCCGGCCTGTCAACAGGCGCCGCTTTCCGCCGCCCGCGGTGGGCAGCGGAAGCCACGGGCGGTCACGCTCCGTCGTTCGACCAGTCGTCCAGGGCGTCGGCCTGGGTGGTGACGGCCGCGGTTTCGCCGCCCTCCAGCATTGCGCGGAAGCGGCGGAGGTCGCCGCGCACCATCTCGCGTGGCGCGTCGTGGAAGGCGTTCGCGATGGCGGTGCCGATCACGCCGCCCGGTGCGTCGAACTCCACGAAGTAGCGCACCTCGGTCTGCGATCCGTCGGCGCGGTCGAGGGGGACGAACTGCACCCAGCCGCGGTTGGGCAGCTCCGCGCCCGGGAGCGACTCCCACGCAATCAGCTCGCCGGGGCTGTCTTCCACCACTTGGCTCTCCCACGTCCACGAGCGCCCCAGCGGCCCGGTGGCCGTCCAGCGCGAGCGCGTGTCGTCCAGAACCTCGACCGATGCGATGCGGTCCATGTAGCGCGGCGCGGTGGTGAAGTCGCGCCAGGCCGCATACGCCTCCTCCGCCGTGCGGGTGACGGTGATGCTGGCGTGCACGCTCACGCCCCGGTCCACGTCCTCCTCCGCGCGGAGGCGCTTGGCGGGGCGGCCGCCGGTGCTGGTGGCGCCCACGGCCTGGTAGACGGGGCAGTGGCCGCTGGCGCCGCGGGCGATCAGCGCGGCGCCGGCCGCCCCCAGCAGCGCGCCGGCCAGGCCGCGCTGCCGCACGCCCAGCAGCGCCAGCCCGGCGCCGCCCAGCACCGACGCCATGCGCTCGTTCCTGCCTACGTTCACGTCGCCCAGGCGCAGGCGTTCGACGATCTCGGCCACGATGCATTTCCTCCGGAAAGAGCCCTGGTCAGGCCGCGCCGGGGTGCAAGGAGCGCGCCGGGTGCGGGTACCCGCCAAGCGCACGCAAGGTTGCGCCGCCCACCGCCCGCACGAGAGATTCCGCCCCGAGCGCGGCCGCCGCAACCCCGCGGCCGCCGCGCCGCCGCCCGCCAGCAAAGACACAGCCCGATGCAGCCGCGCCCGCACACAGGCTTTGCCACCGTGGTGTTCGACTGCGATTCCACGCTGGCCGGCATCGAGGGGATCGACGAGCTGGCCCGTGGCGACCATGCCGACGCGATCCGCGCGCTCACCGACGCGGCGATGGCGGGCGAGATCCGGCTGGAAGACGTCTACGCCCGGCGGCTGGAGATCATCCGGCCCACGCGCGAACAGGTGGACGCAGTCGGGCAGCTGTACGTGGACGCGCTGGTGCCCGACGTGCGCGAGGTGGTGGCGGCGCTGCGCTGGCTGGGGAAGGCGGTGCGCATCGTGAGCGGCGGCCTGCTTCCGGCGGTGGAGCGGGTGGCGCGGGAGCTGGGGCTGGCGGTGGAGGACGTGGCGGCGGTGGCGATCGACTTCGACGAGCGTGGCGCGTACGCCGGATTCGAGGCCGCGTCGCCGCTGGCGCGCAGCGGCGGCAAGGAGGGGGTGATCCGCGCCTGGACCCTGCCGCGCCCCGCGCTGCTGGTGGGCGACGGGGCGACCGACCTGGAGGCGCGCCCCGCGGTGGACGCGGTCGCCGCGTACATGGGCGTGGTCTGGCGCGCGGCGGTGGCGGAAGGCGCCGACTTCGTGCTCCGGGAGAAGAGCCTCGCGCCCGTGCTGGCGCTCGCCGCGAGCGACGACGACCGCGCGCGGCTGCGGGCGAGCGAGTGGGCCGACGTGCTGGCGCGGGGGGATGCGGCGCTGGCGGGGTGATGGATCACCGGCCGACCGGGTGGATCGCCAGCGGGGCAGTTGCCAATGTTGGAACGGGAGCGGCGCGAAGGTGCGCCGCTCCCGTTTTCATCGCCCCGCGCACGTGCTTATGGGCACTGGTTGCGGTAGACCACGGTCGAATACGCGGTCGCGTATCCCGACTTCATGATGTAGTCTCCGTCGCAGTAGCCATTGCCAGCGCCCACCTTCACGGTGTGGCTCGCATCGGAGTAGAACTGCTCCGTGTAGTACAGGATGTCGGCATCTGCGGCGCGAGGAAGCGGTGCAGCGGCCGAAACGGAGCCGAGCAACATCGGGGCGGCGAGAAAGGCCGCGGCCTTGCGGCAGAGCGTGGTGCGAAACGCGTTCGACATGGAGTGCCTCCCGTCTGAGGGTAACGAAATCGCGGGCCTGACTAAAAAAGGCGTAATAAGATGTTGCGCGCAAGGGTGAGTTGCGGAATTGATCGCAACATTTGGAACATCGCGTTCTGGAAGCCTAGATTTACGGGTTTGCCCGGCGTCTCCCGGTGCGTGCCCCATAGATCCCCATTCGAACGGGCAGGTGCCCTCCCCTCGCCCGAGCGGTTTCGCATCGCCCCGCAGGGTGCCAAACTGTCGTGACGCGCAACGCACGGGCGCACCCGGCTGCCGTCCGACACTCAGCACTCAGCACCCCGCACTCAGCACTTGCGCAGTCATATGCCCGACTTCGGCCGTTTCTTCCTCCCCGGGCCCACCGAGGTGCACCCGGAGGTCCTGCAGGCGATGGCGCAGCCCGTGATCGGGCACCGCGGCAGCGAGATGTCGCGCATCCTGGAGGCGTGCGACCCCGTGCTGCGCGCCATCTTCCGCACCTCGCGCCCCGTCTACGTCTCTTCCTCCTCCGCCACCGGCCTGATGGAAGGCTCGGTGCGCAACGGCGTGCGGCGCAGGGCGCTGTCGCTGGTCAACGGCGCGTTCAGCACGCGCTATCGCGACCTGGTGAGCGAGTGCGGTCGCGAGGTGGAGACGTACGAGGTGGCGCCGGGGCGGTTCCACGACCCCCGGCAGGTGTTCGAACGGCTTCGACGCGGCGGTTTCGACGCGGTGACGGTGGTGCACTCCGAGACGGCCACGGGCGTGCTGAACCCGCTGGCCGAGATCGCGGATGCCGTGCGGCGCGCGGAAGGCGAGACCGGGGACGAGATCCTGGTGCTGGCCGACGGGGTGACCAGCGTGGCGGGTGCGCTGGTGGAGGCGGAAGGGTGGGGGCTCGACTTCCTGCTCACCGGCTCGCAGAAGGCCATGGCGCTGCCGCCGGGGCTGGCGTTCGGCACGCCCAGCGCGCGGATGATGGAGCGCGCCCGGACGCTGACCGGCCGCGGGCAGTACTTCGACCTGCTGGAGTTCGAGAAGTACTGGCAGAAGCACCAGACACCGACGACGCCCGCCGTGTCGCTGATCTATGCGCTGGCCGAGCAGTGCCGCCGCATCGGGGTGGGCGGCGTGGCGGCGCGCGCCGAGCGGCACTGGGCGATGGCGCGGCGCTGCTGGGCCTGGGTGGAGGAGCGCGGGCCGCGGTGGGGGCTGTCGCTGTTCGCGCCCGAGGGATACCGGTCGCCCACGGTGACGTGCATGCGGGTGGACGGGCGGGTGGCGGCGGCGGAGATCGTGGAGGGGATGAAGGCGCGCGGGTGGACCATCGGCGGCGGATACGGGCCGCTGAAGGAGAGCACCATCCGCATCGGACACATGGGAGAGCATACCGTGGATGAGCTGGACGCGCTGCTGGCGGTGATGGAGGAGGTGCTGGGATGAGCGAGCCGCGCTTTCGCGTGCTGGTGACCGACGAGATCGACCCCGAGGGGTTGGCCGTCCTCCGCGCGCAGCCCCGGATCGAGGTGGTGGAGCGGCCCACCCGCCCGGCCGCCGAGGTGCTGGAGGAGATCGGCAGCTACGACGCCTTCATCGGCCGCAGCGCCACCAAGGTGACGGGCGACCTGCTGCGCCGCGGCGAGCGGCTCAAGGTGATCGGGCGCGCCGGCGTGGGGGTGGACAACATAGACATCCCCACCGCCACCGAGCTGGGGATCGCGGTGATCAACGCCCCGGGCGGCAACACCGTGTCGGTGGCCGAGCTGTTCTTCGGCGTCCTCCTCTCCCTGGCCCGCCACGTGGCCCGGGCCGACCGCTCGATGCGCGAGGGGCGGTGGGACCGGTCGCAGTTGGGCGGGGTGGAGATCCGCGGGCGCACGCTGGGGATCGTCGGGCTGGGGCGCATCGGCGGCGAGGTGGCGCGGCGGGCGCGCGCGTTTGGGATGCAGCTGGCCGCGTATGACCCCTACGTGGCCACCGCGCGCTTCGAGGAGCTGGGCGTCACCCGCGCCGAGCGGCTGCAGGACCTGCTGGAGCGCGCCGACGTGCTGACGGTGCACACGCCGCTCACCCCCGAGACGAAGGGGATGATCGGCGCGCCCGAGCTGGCGCGGCTGCCGCGCGGCGCCTTCGTGCTGAACCTGGCGCGCGGCGGCATTGTGGCCGAGGACGCGCTGATGGACGCGCTGCAGAGCGGGCGCGTCGCCGCGGCCGCGCTGGACGTGTTCGTGGCCGAGCCGCTGGCGGCCGACCACCCGCTGCGGCGGATGGAGAACGTCATCCTCACGCCGCACCTGGGCGCGTCCACCAGCGACGCGCAACGCAGCGTGGCCATCGAGGCGTGCGAGTCGGTGCGCGACGCGCTGCTCACGGGCGACCTGGCGGCCGCCATCAACGCGGCCGGCGTGGGCGGCGCCGCGTGGGCCGACCTGCGGCCGCTGCTCAACCTCGCGGATCGCCTCGGACGGTTGGGCCGCGCGCTGCTGCCGGGGCCGCTGAACAGCCTGGAGCTGCGCTACGCGGGAAAACGCGACCAGGCGCCGCGCCCGCTCCTCCTGGCCGCGCTGATGGGCGCGATGCGCGACGTGGTGGACCGGCGCAACGTGAACCTGGTCAACGTGCACCACGTGGCGGCCGAGCGGGGGATCGAGACGGCGTTCACGCAGGTGGACGGCCCCGGCGAGCTGGGCGAGGAAGTGGAGCTGCGGCTGGAGGGCGGCGACCGCAGCATCCGCGTGGGCGGCGCGCTGCTGGGCGAGGTGCAGGGCCGCATCGTGCGCATCGGCGCGTTTCGCGTGGACGTGGCGCCGCGCGGCAACATGGTGGTGCTGCGCAACCGCGACGTGCCGGGCGTGATCGGCCGCGTGGGCACGCTGCTGGGCGAGGCCGGCGTCAACATTGCCGAGTACCACCAGGCGCGCCTGCAGGTGGGCGGCGAGGCCCTGGCCGCCATCTCGGTGGACGGGCCGATGCCGCGCGCGGTGTGCGACCAGCTTTCGTCGCTCCCCGAGGTGCTGGACGTGCGGCAGGTGGACATGGAGTAGGCTTTGGTGCGCTCCGGCGGCGCCGGCAACGGGTGCGCGGGTGCGGGACTGCGCGAGTGCGTTTTCAGCTGCGCGGCGGTGCGGGGGGTTGCCGGGCTGGAAAACATTTGGGGGGACGAAGTCGGGCATGATGCGCCCCGCCGGCGCGTCATGCCCGATCTCGTTCACCGAAGAATGCATCGCTTGGGCGTCTCCAGCGCACTTCCGCACTCGCGCACTTCCGCACCCGTTGCAGTTCAGCCGCCCCGGCCCGGGGCTTGCAATCGTTCCCGTCCGGAGGATATCCAGAAGGGCACCCGACACACGCGCGAGGGAACGATGGGACTCCGGGAGTGGATCCGGAAGCGCATGGCCGAGGCGGCGGAAGAAGGCGATTCCGCGCCCGTGGCCTCGCTGGTCTATTCGGCGCTCGGCGAGGACGAGCAGCCGGTGCGTGCGCTGGGCGAGTACACCTCGGCCACGTATCCGTCCGCCCTGGCGGACGCTGTGCGCCGGCGCAACGAGGTGGCCGCCGAGCTTCGGCAGATGGACATCGCCACCGAGAGCGGGCGCCGCGGCAACACCGCGCGCCTCGCCGAGCTGCTGCAGACGTACCCGCATCCGCTGGCCTACGAGGCGCTGATCCTGGCCTTCGTGGACCAGCGCCGCTGGGACGAGGCGCGCGGCGTGGCCTTCGCCGCGCGCGAACGGCGGTTCGAGGTGGAGCACTCGCCCTGGCCCGAGGTCCGCTCCGAGATCGAGCGCCTCAAGGCGTGGTCGGTGGACGACGTGGAGGAGCTGCGCCGCGAAGCCGCCGGCGAGCTGGTCACCCCCGGCGTCGCGAACCGCGCCGCCTCGCAGCCTGTGTCCGTCGGCCTGACGCCCGCGCTCGGCTGACCGCTGGCCAGACCGACGCACGAAGCGCCCGCCTGCTGCACTGCAGGCGGGCGCTTCGCTTTGAAGTCCGCGAAGGCGGAGCGTGTGCCCTTGTAGCGGCGAGTTCACTCGCAAATTCGCCACACCAGCGCCCGCCTCACGCTTGATCGCCGACCGCGTTCAGGTCGAACGCTGTTCTTTCGCCGTCCCGTCGTTCCGCCGTCCCGTCGTTCCGCCGTCCCCTCCGCCCCCCGTGCCCGCCGTCCCCTCCGCCCTCCGTGCCCGCCGCCCGTCTCGCGCTCGCCGTCATACGCGCCGCATCAGGCAAACTGCTCGCGTCAGATGGGGCACGCCTCATCTTTTGCGCGATTGGCCGGGTAGTGTCCATTTTCAAAAAAACTGATCACTAATCCAATTCCGAGGTTGCGACACTCGTCCCAGCCTTCGCCGCTCACTGGCCGATCACCCGCCGCCCCCGCTTCCACACGCCCGCCACGATCGGGGCCGCGAGGCGGTAGGGGATCTCGCTCGCGGACGACACGTTCCACAGCACCAGGTCGGCCGGGGCGCCGGGCGTCAGCGTCCCCCGCCCGTCCGCCAGCTCCAGCGCGGTGGCGCCGGCGGCGGTGGCGGCGCGCAGGCTTTCGTGCGGGCTCATCCCCATGCGCGAGCAGGCCGCCGTCATGGTGAACTGCAGGTTGGGCGAAGGGCACGAGCCGGGGTTGAAGTCGGTCGCCAGCGCCACCGTGGCGCCCGCGTCCAGCAGCGCGCGCGCCGGGGCGAACCGGGGGCGGCCCAGGAAGAAGAGGGTGCCGGGGAGGAGCGTGGCCACTGTCCTGGACGCCGCGAGCGCGCGGATCCCCGCCTCCGAGATGTCGCCCAGGTGGTCGGCCGAGGCCGCGCCCAGCTCGGCCGCCAGCTCTGCGCCGCCGCTCCCCTCCAGCTCGTCGGCGTGCAGCTTGGGGCGCAGGCCGTAGTCGAGCCCCGCGCGCAGGATGCGCTCGGTCTGCGCGCGCGTGAACACGCCCGGCTCCATGAACACGTCGCAGAAGCAGGCCAGACCCGTGTCGGCCACCGCCGGGATCATCTCGCCCACGAGCAGGTCCACGTATCTCTCCCGGTCCGCGTCGCTCCCGCGGAACTCGGGGGGGAACTCGTGCGCGCCCAGGAAGGTGGGGACGATGTCCATCGGCTGCAGCTCGCGCAGGCGGGCGATGGCGCGCAGCGTCTTCAGCTCGTCGGCCGTGGAAAGGCCGTAGCCGCTCTTGATCTCGGCGGTGGTGGTGCCGCACTGCAGCATCTCGCGCAGACGGGGGAGCGCCATCCGCACCAGCTCGTCCTCGCTGCGCGCGCGCAGGTCGCGCACCGATGCGTTGATGCCGCCGCCGCGCCGCGCGATCTCCATGTAGGGCACGCCCTGGCTGCGCAGCGCGTACTCGTCGGTGCGGAAGCGGCCAAACACGGCGTGCGTGTGGCTGTCCACCAGCCCCGGCGTGAGCACGCGGCCGCCGCAGTCGAAGCGCTCGGCGCCCGGGTGCGCGGCCAGCACCTCGCTCTCCGCGCCGACTGCGGTGATCACGCCGCGGCTGACAGCCACGGCGCCGCGTGCGAGGACGGCGGCGGGGTCTGCGTCGCCGCCGCCGCGGGCCGGGCCGGTGCAGCGCGCGACCTCTGCGGCGTTGGTAAAGACGAGTGTCTGGGCGGGTTCGGGCATCATCCCCATCTGGCCGTGTTCTTGCGCTTTGCAGCGCTCAGCGTAATTGTGCGCCGCGGCTATGGCCCGCGTCAACTCAAGCTCCCACAAGGCCCGGACCCGCATGGTCGAAGTCTCGACCACTCCCCCCTCCGAACGCTACCCCGGCCGGCCCACCGAGGGCCGCGTGGTGGTGATCGCCCCCACGCGCGCCGCGTGCGAAACGATCGAGCTGGGCGTTCAGCTGACCAACGTCGAGACGATCATGAACCGCGAGCACGGCGAGGAGATTCGCGAGCTGGCGCGGAGCGGGCGGGGGTTCGGGATCATGGCCGGCACGGGGACCGGCAAGACGCTGGCCGTACGCCCCATCGCCCAGGAGATCGTGGGGCAGGAGCTGCGCGTGGGCGTCGTCAACCGCGAGCGCGAAGCGACGCCCGACACGCCCAACTGGAACGTGGTGGTCATCACCACCGGCATCGCGCGGCGCTGGCTGCAGGACAGCCTGATCGACGCCTCCGACGTCGTCGTGGTGGACGAGATCCACCAGACCAGCGCCGAGCTCGAGCTCTGTCTCGCGCTGGCCAAGCGCGCCGGCTGCCGCTTCGTGTGGCTCAGCGCCACGGTGGACCCCACCTTCTATGCCGAATACCTCGACTCGGCCACGGTGATCGAGTCGAGCGCGTTCGACCCCACCAAGGCCGCCAACGTTCGCGTGTCCAACACGCAGAACCCGCTGGCCTTCCTGGGCGAGCGCTTCATGCGGCACGTGCAGAAGGAGAAGCGCGGCGTGGCGGTGTTCGTGCCCACCCGCGCGGGGACGGAGGAGATCGCCAAGTCGCTGCAGAAGGACTATCCGCGGCTGCTCACCGAGTACTACCACGGCGGCGAGCCGGTGGCCAAGCTGCGCCCCTTCCTGGAAGAAGACGGCGCGCCTCACCCGTTCGTCCTCTCCATGACCAGCGCCGGGCAGAGCGCGCTCAACATCCGCGGGCTCGACACCGTCGTCATCGAAGACGCGCAGTTCACCACCATCGTGCAGCGCGGGCGCTCCGTGTTGACGCGGCTTCCGCTGGGGTCCAACGAGATCCTGCAGATGGCGGGGCGGGTGCACGGGCGCGTGGAGGGCGGCGAGGTGTGGATCCTCTCCGAGCGCGACATCGAGTTCGAGAACCTGCGCCCCACCGCGCCCAACTTCCAGCTCGCGGGCGACCCCGAGCGCGTGGCGCTGACCTGCGCCAACATGGGCGTGCGGGCCGACGAGCTGGACCTGCCCGTGCCGCTGGACCGCATCGCCTACCGCCGCTCGGTGGACCTGTTGACCGAGCGCGGGCTGATCGCCAACAACCGGCTGACGGAGTACGGGCGCAAGGTGGAGGTTCTGCCCGTGGACCGCGCCTGGGGCGAGCTGCTGGTGAAGGCCGAGGAGCACCTGGTGCCGCTGGTGGCCGGGTGCGCCAGCATCGAGAGTCTGCACCGCATGCTCAAGCCCGACAACGACATCGGGCAGTACGTGGTGAAGGGGAGCGACCACCTCACCGTCTACAACATCTACCAGCACGCGGTGGATGAGATCGGGATGATGGGGCAGGTGTACGGCCTTCCCCGGCACGTGTTCGACGAGGAGGCGCTGGCCGCGTGGTGCGAGGAACGCGGCGTGCTGGTCCGCAGCATCGAGGACGGGGCGCTCGCCATCGCCTCCATCTACCGCTCGCTCGACCTGGAGCTGCCGCGCAAGCTGCCCAGGCTGAACCGCAGCCTGGAGCGCGACTGGAAGGCGCTGGTCGCGCGGGTGATGCCGTTCAGCCTGGTGATCGACGAGGAGACCAGCTGGGGCGAGGAGGTGCGCGTCAGCAAGACCAGCGTGTGCGGCAACTGGGGGCCGGTGACCGGCGAGATCCTGTACTTCGCCGACAAGAGCGGCCGCACGCGCGGCTCCATCAGCGGCACGCAGCTGGACATGGACCTGATCTGGGAGCACGCCCAGACGGTGGAGAGCCGCGTGGTGTACGACCCCGCGCACAAGCGCGCCCCGCTGCGCCTGATCCGCACGCGCGAGTACCAGGGCTTCGAGCTGGACCGCGACGACGTGCCGGTGGAGCGCTTCACCGACGCGCTGGCCGACAACGCCCGCCGCGCGCTGGCCGACGCCGTCATCAGCGGCAAGGCGTATCACCCCGACCAGCTGGCCAACCGCGCCGTGCTCCGCGAGCTGCGCGAGGTGTGGCGCCGCTCGGGCGGCACCGCGGCCGCCGCCAGCGACGACGCGCTGCGCGAGATGCTGGCCGGGCGGCTCTCCGGCGTTCACTCGTTCGCCGAGTTCCTGGAGACGCCGCTGCGCGTGGACGCCGACGCGGTGATGCCGCGCGACGAGCGGCAGCGGTGGATGGCGCTGCCGGGCGAGATCGAGCTGGACGGAGAGAGCTATCCGCTGGACTACTCGGTGGAGGAGGGCGTGGGGGTGGTGCGCGCGCGCATCCCCGCCAAGCTGGTCTACCGCATTGACGACGCCGACGTGCCGGTGCTGGAGACGGGGCGGCCGCTGGGGTGGACGGTGGTGCGGGGGAAGAAGGACCCGATCCAGGCCGAATCGCTGGAAGCCGCGCGCCTGCGCCTGAGCGAGGGCGGCCCCGGCGACCGCCCCCGCCGCAAGCCCAGGAACGGGATGGAGACGGAATCCCTCGAGGGCGCCCTGGACGAGGACGGGCGCCCGCGGCGGCGCGGCCAGCGCAAGGGCCCGGCGCGCGGACGCCGGGACGGCGGCGGCCCGGCCTCTCGCGGCGGGGGTGGCGATCGCGACGGCGGCGGCGAGGGCGGCCCCCGCCGCGGTGGCGGCCGCGGGCGCGGGCCCAAGCCGGGCGGCGCCGGGCCGGGAGGGCGCGCGAAGGGGCGGAAGGGCGGGGGACGGCGGAAGGCGCGGAGTTGAGCTGTGGACGGGGTGATATCCATTCAGACCGATCGATGAGCAAAACCTTCGAGCCTGACGAACTGAGGCCGGAGTACGACTTCACTGTCGACGTGCTGGTATGAGGGGCAAGTACGCGACTCGCTATGCGGAAGGAACGAACCTCGTTCCGCTGGACGCGGACGTGGCCGAGGTCTTCCCGGACGCCGAAGCCGTGAACGACGCGCTCCGCGCGCTCGCCGGCATCATCAAGCAGCGTGCGAGAGCGGCGGCTTGATCCGATGCTCTCTGCGGCCGAGTGTTCGAGGCCGCTTTAGGGCGGAGGTAGGGCTGGAGCTGGGCTCGGCGACAGGTGACGTGACGAGATGAAGCGCGGCATATGACCCTGCCAAAGTCGCGGCGTTGTTCGCGACGAGTGCCCGGTCGAGCGGCCGGCGCCGCGCCTCTCTTGCTCGCGCGCTGGATACGTCGGCTTTCCGGCTCCGGCTGCGGCATCGCCCTGGCGGGATCGAGGTTTCCGGAGAGGTTCCAGAGGGCACTACTCGCGCGCCGCTGGGAAATAAAACAGCCGTGCAAAGAAGCGACCCTGTTTCGCCAACACTCGCAAAGTTGCGCAAATGGCGCAATCTAGCGAGGTTTGTAGCAGGTTCCCACCTCATCCGATTTCCGACTCGTAGCCCGTTCGCTTCAGCCCTGGCGCGGTATTTCGCCAACCTGGGCGGACGGCTCCATGCTGCCGGCGCGGCGGTCGTGGCGTGCCCGGTAGCAGATCCGCATCCCGGCACCGTTCGGACTGGCCGGTGTATGGACGAGGGTTGGGAATCAGATGTTCACTCGCGTTCCACGTCTACCGAGAACACGCTCATGCCCCGATCGTTTCGGATGCCCGGCCGCCGTGCCGGCCTCCTGATGCCGGTGTTCGCCGGCGCCCTGGCGCTGGCCGCCTGCGGCGACCAGCAGCCGCTGGAGGCCTTGCGCACGCCGGTCTCCACGTTCCCGTCGAACTCGATCGAGGCCTTCGAGTGCACCGGCAGCACCACGGGCACGGTGAGCTGCGCGCCGGCCCGCGAGCTGAATGGCCGCGCCACCATCCTGGGCAAGCAGGGCACCTACGTGAAGCTCACCTCCAGCAACGTGAGCTACAACTCGGGCACCCAGATCTTCTCGTTCGACGTGACGGTGCAGAACCTCCTCAGCGAGTCGATCGGCACGCCCGACGGCGTGGTGGCCGACTCGCAGGGGATCCGCGTGTTCTTCAACAGCGGGCCGACCGTCACCGGCGGCACCGGCGCGGCCACCGTGGCCAACGCCGACGGCACCGACGCGTTCACGGGCACCGGCCAGCCGTACTTCGCCTATCACGAGATCCTGGACACCAACGAGGTCTCGCAGGCGCACACGTGGCAGCTGAGCATGCCCCCCACGGTCACCACCTTCGCCTTCACGCTGTACGTGGACACCGACGTGCAGTACAAGCTGGTGATCAACGAGGTCATGGCGAATCCGACGGGTATCAACAATGACACCAACGGTGACTATGTGGAGCTGTACAACGCGGGCACGCTGAAGGTGGACCTCCAGGGCCTGGTGATCGCCGACTCGGCCGCCTCGGGCCGCAGGCCGTTCATCCCGATCACCGCGTCGCTGGTGGTGCAGCCCGGGGGCTACGTGGTGCTGGGCGGCTCCACCAATTCCAGCACCAACCAGGGCGTGCCGGTGGACTACTCGTGGGGTGGTGCCGTGGCGCTGGCCAACAGCCTGGACGCGTTCAAGATCTCCCGCGTGTACGGCACCGACACGCTCACCCTCGACCGGACGCAGTATGCGAACGCCAGCATCTCGGCGCAGGACGGGGTCAGCCGCGAGCTGAAGAACCCCGCGCTCGACAACTCGAACATGGACGGGAGCAACTGGGCCAGTGCCCTGGCGACGGCCACCTACACCAACGGCGTGGTGACCAGCCGCGGAACCCCGAAGGCGCAGAACTCGACGTACACGCCCTAGCGGCCACGGGCGATCGCGATGGAACCGGGGCGCTCCCACGCGGGGGCGCCCCGGTTTTCTATCGTCCAGACAGGTCGATGCCGGTCGCGATGGAACTTCCATGGGCATCGCGTCGTTGAAACGTCTGGGCGGCTGCCACGGTAGTATCGCTCGCGAGGCGGCCGGGGTCGGGCCGAACCCGCGACGCCCGGCGGCCGGGCGCTCCCCGAAGGTACCCATCGACTGGAGGTGGATGTGAAGAGCCTGGCATGGCCTGCCGCGGTGGCGGCGGCATCGTTCGCGGCGTTCGGGTGCGGCACCAATCCGTCACCGGCCGCGGGTCCGGCGGTGGGCTCGGCATCAGGCTCGGCGTCGCGCGCCTGCAATGCGGAAGTGCCCGCGGCCGACGTGTCCACCTGGCACAGCGTGGAGGCGGAGGGCTTCACCTTCTGCGTGCCGCCCGACTGGAGTGCCAGCGGCCGGTCGTGGAGTCGCGGGACCGCGAAGATCACCTGGGGCCTGGGCACCACCGTGGCCACGGCCGACGTGCCGGCGATCGCGCAGGGGGCCAGCCGGCCGGCCTTCGCGTGCACCTCGCCCACGACGAAGCGCGTGCAGATCCACCCGCGGGCCGAGATGATCGGCGGCCGGCAGGCGCAGGTGTGGCGCGACCACGTGCGCCAGGGGTTCTACACGGGCGGCCACTGGACCGCGCCGCACTTCTACATCGTGGGCGAGGCGAGCGACGCCGCCACCGCCGACCTGGAGATGCTGATCGTCCGCACCGCCCGCGTGGCCTCTCGCTGAGGCCGCGCGGAGCGAAGGCCGTCCGCCTCTCGAGCCGCGTCGCGTGCCACATCCCGATCGACATGTACGAATTCAACGGCTGGGCGGTGATCGAGTCGAACGAGGGGACCGACGAGGCCGACGGCGAGCTGATGGAGCGGCTGGTGGAGCACCTCGACGAGCTCGACGAGCAGTCGCGGAAGCACTTCCACACCGCCGGCTTCGTCCTCAACGGCTTCCGGTCCGTCTTCGTGTCGGGGCTGCGCAACCATCCGCAGCCCGACGTGATGGGCCTGTTCGACTGGCTGGCCCGCCGTAGCCGGCGGTGCTACGGGCTGCTGTACGTGCGCGACGACTCGTGGGGCGAGCCGGACCGTTTCGACGTGTGGCGGCTGCAGGACGGCAACGTCACGCACCACGACGACCCGTTCTTCACCTGACCGGGCGTCACCGCCGCAGCCCCGGCGGGATCTCCGCCAGCCAGCCCACCTCCAGCACGCCCCAGAAGCCCACCAGGATCGCCTCGGCGGCGTCGTGGCGCAGCGAGGTGGGGCGCGGCGCGCCCGACCACTCGATCACGCGGCGGGCGAGTCCGTCGGCGGTGGTCTTGGCCTGCACCCCCGAGCGCTGCTCGCGCGGGTACAGCAGCACGCGCCGCCAGTCCTCGGCCGAGATCCGCAGCATCGCCAGCCCCCGCCGCGACGCCTCGCGCGCCCAGGCGTCGCCCAGCGGGCCGCCGCCTTCCATCACCACCCACGCCAGGTCGCGCTCGGCGTCGAGCAGCGCGGGCAAGGCCCTGCGGAGCCGCGCCGCGCTGCCGAAGTTCTGGGAGCGGTAGCGCAGCAGCCGGCCGTCGCCGCCGTACACCGCGAGCCCGGTGCGCACGCCAAGGTCCACCGCGAGTAGCGTCTGCATGCGCCGCGTTCGGGCAAGGATTCTGCCCGGCGGTCCACACCTGCGTCATCGTCCCCAGTCCAGCCATCGGGAAGAGCCCGGGGCGCCCGCCCCGTGCTCCAGGGAGGCGGAAACCAAAGGCGCGGGCTGGCGTAGTGCCGGTGTCCTTCACCGCCGTCCCGATCTCTCCGCCGACCGAGTCCATGGGCACTACGCGCCGCATCCTGTTTCGCACCTTCCCGCTCGCATCCGCCGTGGCGCTGCTCGCGGCGGGCCCCATCGCCGCCCACGGGCAAGCGGGCCCCGCGCCGGCGCCGGCGGCCAGCGCGAGGGACCTGCCGCTGACGGCCGCCGGGCGGCAGCGCTTCGTGGGCCTGTATTCCGTCACCGCGCCCGGGCAGCGGCCGGCATCGCTGCGCGTGTACGAGGCGGACGGCATGCTGATGGGGCAGATGAACGGCAACGCCCCCACGCGCCTCCTCTTCCAGGGCGGCGACTCCTTCCGCCCCGAGCAGGCGCCCGCCTTCCTGGTCACCTTCACCATGGTGGACGGCCGCGCCACGCGGGTGTCGATGCGATCCCCCGAGGGCGGGATGGAAGGCACGCGGGTGGATGAAGCCGCGGGCGCGGGCGCCACCACTGCGGCCGATCCGGCCACCTCGGGGGCGCTGTTCGACGAGCTCGCGCGGATGGACAGCACGCTCTTCGACGCGGCCTACGTGACCTGCGACGCCGGCAAGGTGGCTGCGCTGATGGTGGACGACGTGGAGTTCTACCACGACCGGACGGGCCTGCAGACCGGGCTGCAGGTGCGCGACTCCTTCCAGCGGCTCGCACAGCAGTGCCCGCGCGGCCAAGGCGTGGCGCGCGAGGTGGTTGCCGGGAGCGTGCGCGTGTACCCCATCGCCGGCTTCGGCGCGGTGCAGATGGGCGAGCACCGCTTCGTGGAGCGCGGCGCGGCCACGGTGACCGTCGCCCGCTTCGTCCACGTGTGGCGCCGGCAGGACGGCGCGTGGAAGCTTGCGCGCGTCCTCAGCTTCGACCATCAGCCCGTGCCGCGCTGAGGCACATGCCTGGCGAACGCCACCAGGATGAAACGATGCCGCTGGGCCAGGCACCCTGCCGGCGAGCCTTGCGCAGTTTGCGAGGCTTTTCGTAGTTGTTGCTGCGGCTTCAGCCGCCGGTGTCGGGCAGATCCGTCATGACGAGGAAACGGCAGCCGCGGGGGATGATCTCCCCGCGGCTGCCGTATTCGTATCCTGCGCGCCCGCCGATGCTCAGTCGCGGCGGAGCACTACGTGCTTGGGGATGACGTCGAGGTAGAGGATGCCGTCGATGCGGTCGCGGCCGGTGATGTTGCCCTCGAACAGCGGCAGGCCGTCGGCGCTCGAATCGTCGTCGTAGTAGACGGTGACGTGGCTGCCGTCGCGCCGGGCGTCGACCCAGGTGCCGCCGGTGCCGCGCTCGCCTTCGTGCGTGAGCCCGCCGCGGCCGTACAGGCCGTAGACGTCGTCGTCCAGGTCCAGGTAGAAGTCGATCCCCGACTCGTAGCGCCCCACCCAGTAGCCGTCCAGGCGGGTGACGCCGGCCACCGCCAGCACGTCGGAGCAGCCGGAGACCGCGACGAGGAGCATCGCGAACATCGCCGACCGCACCAGGGTGGCGCCACGCCGCGTGGGTTGGGCACGCATCATCGTTTCTCCGCGCATCTGCCGTGCTCGCCCGTGGGCCCGAATCATCCGCTCGGGGGCGAAGTGAAACGCGAGACCGCCGAATTTCCCGACGTTCAACCCGCATCGCGGGCACAAGATCCATCGGATGGTGTTGCGACCGCCGCATCGGGATGGGTAATCTTCAGGTCCGTCCCTCCACTCCCCGGTCCATCCTCCCTGCTCGCAACATGAGACCAAGGGCTTCCATCGTGGTGGCCGCGCTCGCGTGCGCGACTCCGCTGTCGGCGCAGGACGTTCCGCGCGGGCCGCAGCTGATGCGCGTGGCCGCCTCGTCGGGCGGCGTGGTGCTCTCGATCGACTCGGGGAGCGTGGCCCGCTCGGGCGACTCCACCTTCGTGGTGGACGCCGTCTACCAGTTCCCGGCCGACACCGCGCAGCACGTGGCCGCCGACCGGCAGGTGGACAGCCAGGAGCTGGACTGCGCGGCGATGCGCCAGCGCGCGCGCCGCACCCAGCATTACCTGGGTGATTCGCCCGTGCCGGTGGCCTCCGCCGATTCCGCGCGCTTCTCCACGCGCTGGCAGCCTGTGGGCGACGACGAGCTTCCCATCGCCCAGGCGATCTGCCAGGTGCTGCTGGGCTCGTTCGCCGCGCTCCCGGTCACGCGCGAGGTGTGGAGCGTGGAGCACCAGCCGGAGTTGGCCAACGGTGGCGACGTGGCCCGCGCGCTCTCGCAGCAGTACCCACGCGCCGCGCGCAACGCGGGCGAGGGCGGCCAGGTGATGCTGCGGATCCAGATCACCCCCACCGGGCGGGTGGACATGGCCACGGCGCGGGCGCTGTGGGCCACCCGCGCCGACTTCGCCGACGCGGCGCTGCACGTGGTGGAGTCGATGCGGTTTCGCCCCGCGAAGGACGGGGGCAGCCCGGTGGCGGTGTGGGCCACGATCCCCATCACCTTCTGGCTTTCGGACGACATGATGGTGGGCGCGCCCGGCCCCGAGCGCGGCCCCACGGGCTCGCCGGTGTGGGGCGGCCGCTCGGCCCAGCCCACGCGTCCGGTGCACCCGAATCTCCGTCCGCCGGTCGAGCCGGTTCGTCCGGGCCCGCCCTGAATGCTCTGGTGAACGGACGCGATCGGCAGCCGCGGGGAGTGCCCCGCGGCTGCCGTGATCTCGCGTCGTCCGGGCCGCCTCAGGCGGCGAGGCGCCGCACCACCTCCTGCGCTCCCTTCCGGTAGACGGTCAGGCATACCAGATCGTTCTCCGGGTCGCGCACCTCCCACCAGCGGCTCTTCTTCTGCTTGATGATGCTGTAG
>Ga0247773_1000080_pt1 | contig 43213 bp, 42 predicted proteins | sample UWRJL092311B6_FD_179934 | JGI IMG/M metagenome (GOLD analysis project Ga0247773, IMG submission 179934) | Plant litter microbial communities from Arlington Agricultural Research Station in Wisconsin, United States - UWRJ-L092-311B-6 | ecosystem: Environmental > Terrestrial > Plant litter >... | reverse complement strand
AGGGGAAAGGGGACAGGGAACAGGGGACAGGGGACAGGGGACAGGGGACAGGGGACAGCAAGGCCGGCAACGTGGATCAAACAGTCTCTGCGCGCGGCATCGCCTCGCACCGCGACCTGATCGTTTGGCAGAAGGCGATGGATCTCACCGTCGAGATCTATCGCCTTTCCAAGCGGTTTCCAAGGGACGAGACTTATCGGCTGGTTTCGCAGATCACCCGCGCCGCGGCATCGGTCCCCGCCAACATCGCTGAAGGCCACGCCCGCTCCACTGCCCGCGACTTCGCACACTTCCTTGCGATTGCGAAGGGCTCGTTGATGGAAGCAGAGACGTTCCTGATGCTGGCAATCAGATTGAGCTATCTTACGGACGATGCAGCAGCGCCGGCACTGCGACTTATCACCGAGGTCAGCAAAATGCTCACACGCCTTCGTACGCGACTGACCTGAGTAGTTGCTGGCTGTTCCCTGTCCCCTATCCCCTGTCCCCTATGAAAGTTGCTCTCGTCACCGGCGGCGCAGTCCGCGTGGGCCGCGCGATCTCGCTCGCGCTGGCGGGCGAGGGGATGCGGCTGGTGGTGCACTACAACTCCTCGTCGACGGATGCGGACGCGCTCGTCGGCCAGATCCGCGCGGAAGGCGGCGAGGCGGTGGCGATCGCGGCGGATCTAGCCCGTGGCGGCGAGGTCGAGCGGCTGGCGCGCGAGGCGTCCGCTGCCTTCGGCGGGATTGACGTGCTGGTGAACAACGCCTCCGTTTTCCCCCCCGAACGGCTGGAGGAGACCGACGAGGCGCTGTGGGACCACACGCTGGACGTCAACCTGAAGGCGCCCTTCCTGTTGATCCGCCATCTCGCGCCCACGCTGCGCGAGCGGCGTGGATCCGTGGTCAACCTGTGCGATCTCGCCGGGCTGCAGACGTGGGGCACCTACGCCGCGCACAGCGTGGCCAAGGCCGGGCTGGCGCACCTCACGCGCATCGCCGCCCGCTCGCTGGCGCCCGACGTGCGCGTGAACGGCATCGCCCCCGGCGCCGTGCTCCCGCCCGAAAGCATGGGAAAGGGCGAGCTCGACGCCCTGGCCCGCGGCACCCCGCTCAAGCGCATCGGCTCGCCCGACGACGTCACCCGCGCCCTCCTCTACCTACTCCACGCCGACTACGTGACCGGCGAGGTGCTGGTGGTGGACGGCGGGCGAATGCTGCGGGGGTGATGAGGGCACCGGGAGCGATGAGATTGCGCCGCCTTGCGACGGTTTCAGCCTTGCTGTCGGCGGGCCGGCCTCCCTTGCAAGGTGAATCGGCCCACGGCATGGACCTGCCGTGGGCCGATTTTCCATCCGGCGCGATGCCGTCGTTCAAACCGCTTGGCCTCCCGCCGGCGGCTCACGCACAGCCCACGCAGGTGAGCCGGTTGGTGCACGGGTAGAAGGCGGTGTCGGGGTCGGTCTGCGGCTGATCGCACTCGTAGCCCATGCACGAAGGCACGGTGTTCCCGGTTTCGTAGCAGATGTAGCACTCCGAGTCGGGGCCGAACCGGCCGGTGTCGGACGGCAGCGACACGTTGACGCGCGGGCTGGCGGAAAACGTTTGTACGGACAGGCTGTTCACATCGAGACGCATGGGGAAACCTCCTGGGGGATGGATGGATTACGGTCGCCCCAACCCTAACAGGAAGCGTTTGCGTGTCAAGCGCTTTTTAGCGGCAATTGGGTCGACTGACCCCACGGCCGGTTTCTTTTGCCCGCAGTTGCAAAACGGCTCGCCGCAAGATCGCGACGGGCCGTTTCCGTGGGCTCGAACCCGGACGGGAGAGAGGCGTGCCTAGCCCGTCTCCATCCCGTAGCGCAGCAGCTTGCGGTAGAGGGTGCTGGGGTCGATGCCCAGCACCTCGGCGGCGCGGGTCTTGTTGCCGCTTTCGCTCTGCAGCACCCAGTGGATGTACGCCCGCTCGATGATCTCGAGGGTGGGGTTGGGTGGCAGGCTGGCCGCCACCAGCGGCTGCGGTGCCCGCTCGGTAATGCGCGCCGGCAGCGCCACGGGAAGGATCTCCTCGCCGGGCGTCATCACCGCGGCGCGCTCCAGCGCGTTCTCCAGCTCGCGCACGTTGCCCGGCCAGTCGTAGCCCTGCAGCACCGCCATGGTCTCGGGGGTGATGCGCAGCTCGCGGCCCCGGGTGGCGCGGAAGCGGTTGATGAAGTGCTCGGCCAGCAGCGCCACGTCGTCGGGCCGCTCCGACAGCGGCGGCAGGTGCAGCGTGATCACGTTCAGGCGGTAGAACAGGTCGCTGCGGAAGCCGCCGCGCCGGATCTCCTCGTCCAGGTCGCGGTTGGTGGCGGCGAGGATGCGCACGTCCACGGGAATCGCCTCGGTGGCGCCCACGGGGATCACCTCGCGCTCCTGCAGCACGCGCAGCAGCTTGACCTGCGTGGCGGGCGACATCTCGCCGACCTCGTCCAGGAAGAAGCTGCCCCCCTTGGCCGCCACGAACAGTCCCTGCTTGTCGCGCACCGCGCCGGTGAACGAGCCGCGCACGTGCCCGAACAGCTCGCTCTCCAGCAGGTTTTCGGGGAGCGCGCCGCAGTTGATGGACACGAACGGCCCCTCGGCGCGGTTCGACATCTCGTGGATGTAGTGCGCCAGCACCTCCTTGCCCGTGCCCGACTGCCCCGAGATCAGCACCGTGCTGTCGGTGGGGCCCACCGTCTCGGCCAGCTTCAGTACGTCGAGGAAGGGCTTGCTGCGGCCGATGGGGCGCACCGCGTCGCCCCGGTCGCGGCGGCGGATCTCGGTGCGCAGCTGCTGGTTCTCGCGCTTGAGCTGCCGGCTCTCGGCCGCGCGCCGCACGATGGCCACCAGCTCGTCGTTGGCGAAGGGCTTCTGGATGTAGTAGTACGCGCCCTCGTTCACCGCGCGGATCGCCGTCTGCAGCGAGGCCTGGGCGGTCATCAGGATCACCGGCATGCTGGCGTCCAGGTCGCGCGCGGCCAGCAGCACCTCCAGCCCGCCCACCCCGGGCATGCGCACGTCGGTGAGCACCACGTCGGGCTTGGCCTCGTGCATCCGGTCGATCCCCTGCTGCCCGCCCACGGCCGTGTCCACCTGGAACCCCTCGCGCTTCAGCAGGATGCGCAGGGTGTCGAGGATGGCGGTCTCGTCGTCTACGATCAGGATCTTGGGGTCGCTCACGTTGCGGCTTCTTCTTCCCGTGCTTCGGGGTGCACCCCGTGGCCGTTCTCCTCGGTCTCGGGGAGGTAGAGGGTGAAGGTGGAGCCCCACCCGTCGCCCGGCTCGTCCACGAACACGGCGCCCGCGTGCGCCTCGGCGGCGCGCTGCACCAGCGCCAGCCCCAGCCCCGTTCCCCCCGGCCGCAGGGTGAAGAACGGGTCGAACACGTGCTCGCGGTCTTCCTCGGGCACGCCCGGGCCGGTGTCGCTCACCCGCAGGCGCACGGCGCGCGTGTAGTCGAGCGCCTTCGACAGAATGTCGCTCTCCACCACGTCCAGCGCCACCTCCACGGTGCCCCCGGGGCCGGCCCACTGCACCGCGTTGAGCGCCAGGTTGAGCACCGCGCGGTGCAGCAGGTCTTCGTCGCCCATCACCACCGCGCCCGCGGCGCTCACGTCCACCTCGAAGCGCAGCTCGCGCTCCTCGGCGTGCGGGTGGGCGCGCACCACGTCGAGCGCCACCTTGATCAGCCCGCCCACGTGCAGCGGCTCGGGGCTCTTCACGCGCACCCGCGCGAAGTCGAGGAACTCGGTGAGCAGCCGCGACAGGCGGTCGCTCTCGCGCACCACCAGCTCGCGCAGCACCGCGCGGTCCTCGGGGTCCACGCCGTCCAGGGCGAGCTGCTCGGTGGCGCTGCGGATGGAGGCCAGCGGGTTCTTGATCTCGTGCGCCAGCGAGGCGCTGAGCTCGGCCACCGACTCCAGGCGCTCGGCGCGGCGGCGCAGCGCCTCCATCCGCTTGCGCTCGGTGATGTCCTGGAACACGGCGGTCACCGACGGCGGGTCGGTCTCGGACAGGAGGGTGGTGCTCACGCCGAAGATGGTGCCGTCTTCCAGCTCGCCGGTCTCGAAGCGGCGCACGGGCTCGCCGCGCTCCACCGTCTCGCGGATCACCTGCCCCAGCCCGGGGGCGCGCCGGTCCAGCTCGTCCAGCACCGGGTGGTTCAGCCACTGCGCGGCGTCCAGCGACAGCAGCTCGGCGCCGGCGGCGTTGAGGTACGCCAGCCGCCCGCCGGCGTCCACGGTGAGGATGCCGGTGGCGATGCTGGCCAGCACGTCGTCGGTGGACAGGCGCAGCTGGCGCAGCTCGGTCTCCACCTGCCCCAGCACGGCGCCGGTCTGGCGCAGGCGGTCGCCCAGGTAGCCGGTGACCAGCGCCACGGTGGTGAACAGCGCGCCCTGCAGCACCACGGCCGCGTCGAGCGAGTGGGCGCTCCACACCACGTCGGCGGTGTAGAGGATGCTCACCAGCACGCCGATCAGGATCCCCCCCACGATGGGGAGCAGCACGGCCGCCTCCACGATCACCAGCACGTACATCGGCGCGAAGCTGCTGAGCTTGCCGCCGGTCAGGTGCACGCAGCCGGTCACCAGCAGCGCGTCGTACACCACCTGCAGGTACAGGAAGCCGCGCCCCGGCGGCCGGCTGCGCAGGTGCGTCCACCACGCCGAGCCCGTGGTGAAGGCGAAGGTGCCCACCAGGATCAGGGTGGTGGCCAGCGTGGTCTCGGGCACCACGTCCTGCCAGGCCCACACGGCGGCCACGAACACCCCCGCCGCCAGCGCCGAGCGCCCCAGGTACAGCCACGACAGCAGCCGCCTAGGGTCGGGGAGCGTGGAGAGACGGGCCTTCACGCCGGACACGTTCCCGGGCGGGGCCGCGCCGGTGGAGGTGGCTGGCGCGGGCACGGCGGAGCTGCCGCGGGTACGGTCATTCGCGTGGGGAGCGGGGGGACGGAGGATGTGATTGGTTGATGCATATTGTCCGTGCGGGCGCGGGCGAAGTCAAGGGACGGTCCGGGGCGCGCATCCCGCCGGGCAGCTTGCTTCGCACATGCGAAGCTCCGTGCGGTCGGCCGGTACCGTGAACGGCGGCCTCACGCAGAGTCAGCAGAGTCAGCAGAGAACAACCGCGGTTCCGCTGGCGGCTCTGCTGGCTCTACCCGAGCCCGGTGCGAGGCAGCGCGACGAGGAAGGTTTGTCGCGATTCTCCCCTCATCCCGCGGTTCGGGAGAAGGGGCCGGGGGATGAGGGGCACATCCACACCGCCACGTGAGTATCATCGTCATCCCGACAATCCGGCCCCCGCTGCCGCAACACCGAAGCATCCGACGTGAAGCTCGTTCTGCGCACCGCCGCTCTCCCGCTCCTCTGCGCCGCGCCGCTGGCCGCGCAAACGCCGGCACCCGTTCGCGTTCTGCCCGGAAGGCCGGTGACGCAGCCGCCGGCCGCCGCGACCGGCCCGGCTACCCAGGCGCCGCCCACGCGTGGGCCCACCAGCGCGCCGCCGCCACTGGCCGGGGCGCGGACGGCGGGGCTTCCGCCCACGCCGGTGGGGCACGAGATGGAGGGGTGTACCATCCGCGACATCCGGCGGCTGGGGCGCAACCCCACGCCGGCGGAGCTGCGCTGCCGCTACGGGGCGCGCGGGCCGGGGCGCTTCGGGCTGCTGTCGTACCTGGACGTGCCGGTGTACCAGCCGCAAACGCCACAGCCGGGCACGCACGTGGTGGGCGTGCCGGGGATGCCGCACCCGGCGCTGGGCGAGAGCTACGAGCAGTGGGAGTGGCGCGTGCTGCGCACCCGCTACGGCCCGCAGGCGGATGCCGTGCACCGCGAGATGGAGCTGCTGGATCCGATCTTCGCCACGCGGCTGATGCGCTTCGAGCGCGAGCTGGCCGCGCGCGGCGTCCATGCCCGCCGCCGCGAGACGTGGCGGGCGCCCGAGCGGCAGGCGTTCATCTTCCAGCAGGGCCGCTCCCGGCCGGGCCCCGTCTCCACCAGCACGCTCACTTCGTGGCACAACCGCGTGGACCGGAACGGCCGCGCCGCCGGCCGCGCTGCCGACTACGACGTTTCGGCGCGCGACCTGCCGCTCTTCCACCAGATCGCGGCGGAAGTGGGGATCGAGGGCTACGGGGCCGATTCCAACGACCCCGGCCACGTGTACCTGGCCGACACCGACGCGGCCACGGGGATGGAGATCGCCGTGCTGCGCCTGCTCCCGCGCGTGCCGCACGTGACGCTCGCCACCGGCCGCCCCTTTGACGAGCCGGCGATCCCGGGGATGCCCAACCACTGGCGCGAGCTCACAAGCATCTTCCTCGCCCGCTGGGTGCCGTTCCCCACGGCCGAGGTCCGCCTGCCGGCGCCACCGCGCATCCGTGTCCCCGCGCCCAAGCCGCCCGCGCCGCAGCCGGTGCCGACCCGCCGCGCCCGCGGCCGGCGATCGTAGCGAATCCGCGAAGTTGGCGGGGCTGGGGAATTCGATTCGGATGGATTCGGATGAATGATCGCATTCCCACAGACGAATGAATCACACGGAGCAACGGAGGGAACGGAGGACTGCCTGGCCTTCCTCCGTTTCCTCCGCTGCTCCGTGTGACATTTGTCCGTAGCGGTGTCCTTCCGAATGCACGGTCGACCGTCCGATCTGGTGGAAGATGGACGCCGGCAGGGTGGAGGTGCCGCGAAACCTCGGAATCCCGCGCCCGTAGCACCTCTCACGCGATCTCCGCCACGCGTCCCGATCCCCAGCCCGACGATACCGATGCCGAGTCCATTCATCCGCCCCAAGGCCGTGTGCACCGTGCGGCGCGGCGCCGAGATCCTGGTGAGTGCCGCGCGCGATTCCGTGAAGGGCGAGGAGTACTACGGCCCGCTCGGCGGCGGCATCGAGTTCGGCGAGCACGCGGCCGACGCCGTTCGCCGCGAGATGATGGAGGAGCTGGGCGCCGAGCTGGTGGACGTGCGGCTCCTGGGCGTGCTGGAGAACATCTTCACCTACGAGGGGCGGCCGGGGCACGAGATCGTGTTCGCGTTCCTCGGCCGCTTCGCCGACGCTACGTTGTACGAGCGCGACGAGCTGCGCTGGACCGAGTCGGACGGCACGGAGTGGGTGGCCCAGTGGCTGCCGCTGGAACACTTCGCGCCCGGCGGCCCGCCGCTGTACCCCACCGGGCTGTACGAGCTGCTGCGGGATGATGACGCGCTGAATGGCGAGTCCTGAGAGCTGGCGCCGTCCCCCGGCGGATGGAATCCGCAGCAACAAACAACGGGAAGCCTCACAAACGGCGTGAGGCTGTTCCGTGCGGGTGACGGCTTCAGCGCCCTCCACGGCTTGTCATCCGCGAGAGTTCAACCTCCCACCGCGACCCCCGCGCCGATGCCCATCGACCTCCGCACGCCGCTGGACCTGCGCACCTCGTTCGCGTTCCCGCTGCAGACCCGCGAGAGCCGGCGCGAGGTGGTGATCGGGGCGGCGCTGCTGCTGATCCCCTTCGTGGGCTGGCTGCTGAACATGGGGCACCGGGTGATGATGGTGCACCGGATGCTGCACGGGGAGCCGGCGTGGCCCTCGTGGCGCGGCTGGCCCGAACTGCTGCGCCACGGGCTGATCACCTTCGGCGGGATGCTGTACTACTACGCGCCCGGCCTGCTGCTGGGCGCGGCGGGCTACCGCTTCGGCAACCGGTACCTGATGGGCGGCGGGCTGGGGCTGCTGACGCTGGCCACGCTCGCCATCCCCGGCTACATGACGCACTACTGCCGCGACTTCCACGCGGCCGAGATCTACAACCCGGCCCGCGCGCTGAGCCGCGCGCTGCAGGGCGGCGCGGCCTACTGGCGCGCGTGGGCGATCGCGCTGGCGGCGCTGGCGCTCTCGTTCGCGGGGCTGCTGGCGCTGGGCGCGGGCTTCCTGGTCACCAGCGTGTGGTTCTGGCAGGTGGCGGGCTTCAGCTTCGCCCGCGTGTTCTCGCAGCGGTACCTGGGAGCCACGCCTGCACCCGATCGTCACAACGGTGGCGCCGTGAGCGCGGCACGGACGTAGGCAGTCTTGCGCCAATCGGGAAAGGGTTGATGTTCGATGCGGGGATGTCCGTTCGCGCCCATGAGCTCGATCAACCCACGCATCGACGAAGATGGCCCAGCCGGAGATCAGCTACGATGCCCCGAGCGATTGCCTGTACCTCACCTGGGTCGCCCGGGTGCCTGGAACGGGATTGATGCCGTGCCAGGATGTGCTGCTCCGCGTTGACCTCGCGAATCGGCGGCTCCTGTCGATCATGCTGCACAACTTCTCCATCCGCGCCGCGGGGGATGAACGCAGCCGGACATTGCCGCTGGACGAACTGCCCACGATGTCGCCCGACCTCCGGGAGCTGGTGCTGCACGTGCTTCGTATGCCCGCGGTGAGCAGGTATCTCGAATTGGTCGAAGGCGCGGGAGAAACCCTCAACGTTGTGCTGCATGCAGACAGAATCGCCGGTGAGCGGAGCTGAAGCTGGAGCGGTGCGCCCCTGGACGCTCTGGCGGCAGGACGACAACGGGAACCGGGTGCGCGTGGAGACGTTCGGCACGCGCGAGGCGGCGCTGGCGCGGCAGGCCCAGTTCGAGGCGCGCCACCACAAGCAGATCTACTGGGTCGAGGCGGGGTGATCGGCCGCTGCCGGAACCCTCGCACGCCCTGTGCGGTATTTAGCACGCCGCCGCGCGAACCCGCGCGGCGGCGTTTCTTCAACCCGCCCCGATCTCGCGATGAAGCCTCTTCGTCTGCTCCTGGTTCCCGCGCTGGCCCTGTCGGTCTTGCCCGCGCTGCCGCTGGCCGCGCAGGAGACCCCGCAAGACGCCACCTCGGTGGAGCCTCCCCAGAACTGGTGGCAGCTCGACCCCGAGAAGGACCACGTTCCCGGCATCGGCCTGGCGCGCGCCTACGCCGAGCTGCTCGCCGGCCGCCGGCCCGCGCGCACCGTGACGGTGGCCATCATCGACTCGGGCGTGGACATCGCCCACCCCGACCTGGCCGCCAACGTGTGGACCAACCCGCGCGAGGTGGCCGGCAACGGCCGCGACGACGACAACAACGGCTACGTGGACGACGTCCACGGGTGGGACTTCATCGGCGGCAGGGACGGGCGCGACGTGGCGCACGACACCTACGAGTCGGTGCGCATCTACGCCCGGCTGCGGGCCAAGTACGAGACCGCGACCCCGTCCAGCGTGGCGGCCGCCGACCGCGCCGAGTACGACCTGTTCCAGCAGGTCAAGCGCAAGCTGGACGCCGACCGCGCCAGCGCCACCGAGGAGCTGGCGCAGATCAAGCAGATCCAGCCGCGCATGCAGCAGCTGGTGGACGTGCTGAAGGGCGCGCTGAACGGCGACTCGGTGACGGTGGAGAAGGTGCAGGCGCTGCAGAGCACCAACGCCGACGTGCAGCAGGCGCGCACCATGTTCCTGCGCGCCGCCGGCGGCGGGCTGACCCCCGAGGTGCTGACCGAAGCCCGCGCCGACGTGGAGAGCCGGCTGCAGTACGGGCTGAACCCGTCGTACAACCCGCGGCCCATCGTGGGTGACGACACCACCAACCTGAACGAGCGCGGCTACGGCAACGCCGAGGTCACCGGCCCCGACGCCACGCACGGTACGCACGTGGCCGGCATCATCGGCGCGGTGCGCGGCAACAGCGTGGGGCTCGACGGCGTGGTGGGCGGCACGGTCAAGCTGATGATCCTGCGCGCCGTGCCCGACGGCGACGAGCGTGACAAGGACATCGCCAACGCCATCCGCTACGCCGCCGACAACGGCGCGCAGGTGATCAACATGAGCTTCGGCAAGGCCCACTCGCCGCAGAAGGCCGCGGTGGACGCGGCCGTGCGCTACGCCGAGGGCAAGGGCGTGCTGATGATCCACGCGGCCGGCAACGAGGGAACCAACCTGGACACCTCGCCCAGCTTCCCGACCCGCGCCTTCCTCACCGGCGGCGGCGCGCGCAACTGGATCGAGGTGGGCGCCTCGGGGCCGGCCGTCGCCAGCCTGGCGGCGGGCTTCAGCAACTACAGCCACACCGGCGTGGACGTGTTCGCGCCCGGCGAGAGCATCTGGAGCACGGTGCCCGGGAACCAGTACCGCCGCCTGCAGGGCACCAGCATGGCGGCCCCCGTGGTCACCGGCCTGGCGGCGCTGCTGATGGCCTACTACCCGACGCTGACGGCCGCCGACGTGAAGGAGATCATCGTGCAGAGCGCCACGAAGTACTCCGACGCGGTGGCGCTCCCGGGCGCCGAGGGGCAGCGGCGCGCCTTCTCGGAGCTGTCGATCGCGGGCGGCGTGGTGAACGCGTACGGCGCCCTGCGCTTGGCCGCGCAGCGCACCGCCGGCCGCAACTGACCGGCTGGTTCTTCCGGATGGATGACGAAGGGCGGCTCCCGTGCGGGGGCCGCCCTTCGCATTTTGGTGGATGGATGCGCGGTTCTTCGTCCGGTCCCCCCTCCCAGCGCATCGACGGACCTCGCCTCTTCTCGCCGACGCGTCATTGCGCCGCGCCAACGCTTCGTCACTGCGGGAACGCGGTCCAAACAAGAACCTCCCCCGGCACCGCTGATACGTGTAAGATGTGCCGGGGCCCGCGCGTTGTAGTGTGGCGCGCGTGCGCGGCGGCGAACCCGGAACCCGGAGGGCGAGATGCGCGGGATGGGCAGATGGCTGGCGATGGCGGCGGTGGCGCTGGGCACGGCGGGGTGCTCGCCGGGGCTGCTGAGCGGCGGGATGCGGGTCAACCCCGGGTGCGGCGTGGCGCAGGCCCGGTCGTACCACCAGACGCAGCAGTGGGCCACGCGCCAGAAGGTGAGCGCAATCCAGGCGCGGTTCTCCCCGTCGTACCGCTTTACGACCGCCGGGCTCGGCAGCAACGGGTGGAAGTCGCTGGCCAGCGGCGAGTGCCGCTGAGGTGCATCCGGGTTTCGCACGACGAGGATCGACAAGGGGCGGCACCCGACAGGGGAGGCCGCCCTTCGTCGTTTCGGGTGACTCGAACAGAGTCGATCGCTCGTCCGGCGGGCCCTCACCCTGCCGCTGCGCGGCTGTCCCTCTCCCGAACAACACGGGAGAGGGACCTAGGGCGCTTCGCGCCGGCTGGGTCGGTGTGGGGTGAGTGGATGAGGGGTGCTGCGGCGTCTTCGTCGTGAGCGGTTTCGTAGGGCGAGCAACCGAGCCGGCCGGGCTACAGGCCGCACCGATCTACAGGATCAGCGCGGCGTCCGAGCCCCGCTGGCCAAGGCATGCCTCGACCCTACGACATCAGCCGTGGAGCGACCGATCTCGATGAGTCCAACTCCTCCGCGAAAACGGCCGGCGCAATCTCCCCCCATCACTCCCTCGGCATTACCTTGCGCCCATGCCGATACTGGAGCGGATCTACGGGCTGGGGGTGGCGGCGCTGAAGCCGGCGCTGCCGCTGCTGGCGCGCGGCGACAGCAAGCTGGCGCGCGGCATCCGCGGGCGGCGCGGCGTGCTGGAGCGGATGGAGGCGTGGGCGCGCGAGCACCGCGACCCGGCGCGCCCGCTCGCGTGGTTCCACGCGCCCAGCGTGGGCGAGGGGCACCAGGCGCGCGCCGTGATCCAGGCGTTCCGTGCCCGCCGTCCTGATGCGCAGGTCGTCTACACCTTCTTCTCCCCGTCCGCCGAGCGGTTCGCCGCCACCGTCCCCGCCGACTTCGCCGACTACCTCCCACTCGACACGGCCGCCGACGTGCGTCGCGCCCTGGAGGCGCTTAAGCCGGACGTGATCGCCTTCTCCAAGTATGACGTGTGGCCGGTGCTCACGCGCGAGGCGGCAGCCCGCGGCGTGCGCCTGCTGCTGCTCAGCGCCACGCTCCCCGCGGCGTCCGGCCGGCTGCGCGGGCCCTCCCGCGCGCTGCTCGCCGCGGCCTACGGGCGGCTGGACGCGGTCGGTGCGATCAGTGCCGAGGATGCGGAGCGCTTCGGCCAGTTGGGCGTGGCGGCAGAGCGGAGGAGCGTGATGGGCGACGCGCGCTTCGACCAGGTTTGGGGGCGCGTGGAGTCGGTGGACCGCGGCTCCGCGCTGCTCGCGCAGTTCGCCGGGGCCGATCGTCCCACCCTCGTTGCCGGGTCCACCTGGCCGGAGGACGAGCGGCACCTGCTGGCGGCCGTCCGCTCGCTGGCCTTGAAGGGGCGCGGCGTGCGGCTGGTGCTGGTGCCGCACGAGCCCACGCCCGAGCACGTTCGCCAGGCGCAGCGCAGGATGACGGAGCTGGGCCTGGGGTGGACGATGATCTCGGAGCTGCGGCCGGGCGACGCGAAACCCGTGGTGCTGGTGGACCGTGTGGGCGTGCTGGGCGAGCTGTACGCCGTGGCCGACGTGGCTTGGGTGGGGGGAGGATTCGGAGGCGCGGGGCTGCACTCGGTGCTCGAGCCGGCCGCGTTCGGCGCGCCCGTGCTCTTCGGCCCGCGCCACGCCAACGCCCGTGAGGCCGGCGAGCTGGTGGCCGCCGGCGGTGCCTTCGAGGTTGCGTCGGCCCAAGACGCGGAACGGGTCCTCGCCGGGTTGCTGGACGTGTACGAGATGCGCACGCGGGCCGGCAATGCCGCGCGCGCCTACGTCCACGCCCGCCTCGGCGCCGCCGAGCGCGGAGCGGAGATGGTGGAGCGCGCGCTGGGCCAGACGAAAGCGACGTGATCGACCCCGTCCCGCTCCCGTCTCGAACGCCGAAGCATCTCCCCACTCCAGCCCAGCCGGCGCGAAGCGCCCCCGGTCCCTCTCCCAGGCGGTTTTTGGGAGAGGGACAGCCGCGCAGCGGCAGGGTGAGGGCCGCGCGAGGCATCCGCATGCATCGTCGAGATCGCGTCCTCACGACATCTGCCGCCTTCCCGGTGCCCTCTGCCGAGAACGCCCGGGTTGCGCCCTCCGCCACGCGGCTCTACGCTGTCGATCCATCCCACGTCGCCCGTCACGACACCCGGAGAACCTCACCGTGAGCCATACCCTGCGGCGCGGCACCGCGCTGGCCGCCCTGGCGCTCGCCGCCGCCCTCCCGGCGGCCGCGCAGCAGACCAACCGCCAGCGCGTGTCGGGCGGCTTCTACGATCGCGCGCACGACTACGACCTGGTGCACCAGCGCATCGAGGTGCGCGACTTCGACTGGGACTCCACCTCGTTCCGCGGGCGCGTGGCCACCACGCTGGTCTCGCGCCGCGCGGGGCTCGACTCGGTGGTGCTGGACATGGGCCACCTCCTGCGGCCGACGTCCGTCACCTCACCGACCGGAACGGCGCTGCGCCACGCGACGCACGGCGACACCATCGTCGTCTTTCCCGCGCGGCCGGCGGCGCAGGGCGACACGGTGCGCTTCAGCATCGCCTATGACGGAAAGGTGAAGAACGGCGAAGGGCTCACCTTCATCGAGCCCGAGGGGCGGCCGCACCGGCCGCGGCAGATCTGGAGCCAGGGCGAGGCGATGGAGAACCACCGCTGGTTCCCCACCTACGACTTTCCCAACGACAAGGCCACCTGGGAGCTGGTGGCCACCGTGCCCGGCGAGTACACCGCGGTGAGCAACGGCCGGTTGGTGAGCGACACCCGCAACGCCGACGGCACACGCACTCAGCACTGGAACATGGAGCGCCCCAACGCCACCTACCTGGTGTCGCTGGTGGTGGCGCCGCTGGTGAAGGTGCACGACACGTGGCGCGGCCGCCCGGTGGACTACTACGTCTACCGCGAAGACAGCGCGCGGGCGATGCCGCTCTTCCACGTGACGCCCGACATGATGGAGGTGTACTCGCGCCTCACCGGGGTGGACTATCCCTGGAGCAAGTACGCGCAGACCACCGTGGCCGACTTCTTCGGCGGGATGGAGAACGCGAGCGCCACCACGCTGGTGGACTGGCTCCCCGACCGCACCGCCTACGCCGACCGGCCGTGGTTCCAGCACATCCTGATCCCCCATGAGCTCGCCCACCAGTGGTTCGGCGACTACGTGACCACGCGCGACTGGTCGCACATCTGGCTCAACGAGGGCTTCGCCGAGTTCATGCCGGGCCAGTACTGGGCGCAAAAGCTGGGGGCAAAGGCCGAGGACGACTACTACGTGGACGAGTACCGGCAGTTCATGGCCATCGACGCGCGGCGTCGCATGCCGGTGGCGGCCGAGGGCTCCAACAACATCTACCCCAAGGGCGCCCTCGTCCTGAAGATGCTTCAGGACTACCTGGGCCCGCGGCGCTTCTGGGCCTCGGTGAACCGCTACCTGACCAGCCACGCGCTGGGCACGGCCCGCACGGACGACTTCCGGATGGCGATCCGCCAGGCCACGGGGGAGGACCTGGACTGGTTCTTCGACCAGTGGCTGTACCAGGCCGGCTACCCCGAGTTCACCGTCACCCAGCAGTACGACGCGGCCGCGCGCCGGCTCACGCTGCACGTGGCGCAGACGCAAACCGACACCTCCACCGCCGACAGCACGGGGCTGCGCTTCACGACGCCGGCGGTGTTCCGCATGCCGGTGACGGTGCAGGTGGGCACCGCCGCGGGAAGCGTGTCGCGCACCTTCCAGCTCGATCAGCGCGAGCAGACGCTGGTGATCGCCGACGTGGGCCAGCCGCGGATGGTGGTGTTCGACCCCGGCAACCACATCCTGAAGAAGCTGGTGTTCGCGCAGCCCACCGCCTGGCTGGCCGAGCAGCTTCGCCGCGACCCGCGCCTGTGGAACCGCACCTGGGTGATCGGGCAGCTGGCCGAGCGCAAGGACGACCCCGCCGCCCTGGCCGCGCTGGCCGACGCCGCGCAGCGCGGCGACTACCCGCTCACGCGGGCGCAGGCGGCCACCGCGCTGGGCGGCTTCCCCGCTGGCGCGGCGCTGCCCGTGCTGGAGGCCGCGCTGCGCGACACCTCGTCGGCGGTGCGCGCGGCGGCGGTGGGGGCGCTGGGCGCGGTGCGCGGCGCGCGCGCCGGCGCCCTGGCGCGCGCGGCGTTCGAGCGCGACACCAGCTACCAGGTGCGCGGCGCCGCCCTGCGCGCCGCCGTACGGGCCGACAGCACCGGCGCCGCGGCGCTGCTCCGCCGCGGGCTGGCCACGCCGTCGTACCGCGACGAGATCCGCAACGCGGCGCTCGGCAGCGTCGCCGGGATGGGCGACACCACCCTGGTGGCCGACGTGGACGCGCTGGCGGGCGAGGGCCCCAACGCGATCTTCGCCCTGGCCGCCCTGGCGCGCCGTGGCAGCACGCGCGCCGCCACGCTGCTGCTGGGCCACCTGAACGACCCGCGCGCCTCGGTGCGGCGCTTCACGGTGTTCGCCGTGGCCCAGGCGGGCCCCGGCATGGCCGAGCCCCTGCGCGCCGCCGTCCCCGGCCTGCGCTACCCGGAGACACGCGCGGCGGTGGAAGAGGCCCTGAAGGAGATGCCTGCTCCGCGCGAATAGCCGCGGGTTTGTGTCGACGGACGGAGCTAAAGACGTGGCTCCGGGGGATTCTCCTCCGGAGCCACGTTCGTCCCGCATGTTCGGTCGATGCATCGGATCGCGGAGCCTACATCTTCCCGCCCGTCCGCAGATATTCCGCAAAATCGTCCGGCAGGCCGCTCGCGCGGATCGCCTCCATCGCGGCGTCCACGTCGTAGGCCACGCGCACGAACTCGGCGGCCGACGTGACGCCGTCCACCTCCAGCAGCACGTAGCCGGCGCGCGGGTCGCCGTCCTTGGGGCGGCCCACCGAGCCGGTGTTGACGAAGCGGATGCCGTCCACCTCGCGCGTCCACGGCAGGTGCGTATGGCCGAAGCAGATCACGTCGCCCGCCGCGGCGCCCGCTTGCGCGGCCATCTTCCGGCAAAAGCCGTCGTCGCGGTCGGCGGTCCAGTAGAGCGTGTTGAGCGTGGGGGTGCCGTGCACCAGCGTCACCCGCGGCCCCGGCGCGTGCCCGCCAGCGGGGCGCAGGTCGATGCGGAAGGGGAGAGAGGCGAGGAAGCGCCGCGCCTCGTCCGACACGTGCGCCCGCGTCCACGCGTAGCTCTGGCGCGAGAGCGCTTCCTGGCGCGCGTCCTCGTAGCGGCAGCCGCAGTGCGGCGCGCCAGCGGCCACGGTCGAATCGTAGTTGCCGGCGACGCCCTGGATGCCGCGGGAGCGGATCAGCTCCACCACCTCGTTGGGCCACGGCGCGTAGCCCACCAGGTCGCCCAGGTGATGGACGGCGTCCACGTCCGCCCTCGCGTCCACGTCGGCCAGCACCGCCTGGAGGGCGGGGAGGTTGGCGTGGATGTCGGAGATCAGGGCGTAGCGCATGCCGCCTCGCGCAGGCTCAGCCCCAGCACGGCTGCGGTGGAGGGGCAGACACTGGCGAACTGCAGCGATCCGCGTACTGCCTCGGGCACCTCGCTCCGCTCCACCGGCGCGAAGCCGAGGCGCGGAAAGTAGCCGCCCGCCGTGTCGGTGAGCAGGTAGACGGCGTCGAGCCCGCGCTCCCGCGCCCAGCGCAGCCGTTCGCGCGTGAGCGCCGCGCCCAGCCCGCGCCCTCGCCACGCGCCGTCCACCACCACGGAACGCAGCAGTCCCGCACTGCCGTACACCTCCACCCCCGCCGCCCCCACCACCCGCCCGCACGACACCGCGACGGCGTAGGGATCGCCGAACTGCTCGTCCAGCCCCTCGGGCGGCAGCTCCGCCGCGCGGAGGAGCGCCTCCACCGCGTCACGGTCCGCGGCACGCGCGGGCCGGATCTCGAAATCGATCATCGGGTCGTCCATCGTGGTTGAGGGGTGGGCGGTGTGGGCGCTGGAGACGTAGGAATATGCGAGTAAACTCGCCGCTACAACGGCACGCAGTCCGCCGTTGCAGACTTCAAGGCGTGCAGTCGGTCATTCCCGGCAGTTCCCCCTGTAGTTCCGTAGAAGCGCACCTCTCTGCGGACCACCAGAGGACCAGAGGACCACGACGGTTCCCCTCTGTTCCTCTGGCTCTCTGCTGCCTCTGTGTGAGGCCGTTCCTCAGCCGCCGCAGCAGCCCGGCGCGCAGCACGCACCCGCGGCGGCGGCCACCTCCACCGGCTTGCGCGCGCGCACGAAGGCGCTGGCGAACTTGCCGTCCACAACGGGCGCCAGCGCGTCCACGTCCACGCCGCTGCCTTCCAGGAACCCGCGCGCGTCCTCCACACTGTAGATGCGCGTGGGCTCGATGTCGACCTCCTCGAAGCCCGAGCCCTCCAGCAGCGAGCGGAACTCGCCCTCCTCCAGCGCGCCGGCCACGCACCCGATCCACAGCTCCATGCTGCGCCGGACCTCGGGCGGCGCCTCGCCGCGCACGATCACGTCGCTCACGGCGAAGCGGCCGCCGGGCTTCAGCACGCGAAAGGCCTCGGCCAGCACGCGTCCCTTGTCGGCGGAGAGGTTGATCACGCAGTTGGAGATGATCACGTCCACCGAGTCGTCGGGCAGCGGGATCTGCTCGATGTGGCCCTTCAGGAACTCCACGTTCTCCACCCCGGCCCGGCGCTGGTTCTCGCGGGCGAGCTCCAGCATCTCGTCGGTCATGTCCAGCCCATACGCCTTGCCCGTGGGCCCCACGCGGCGCGCCGAGAGCAGCACGTCGATGCCGCCGCCCGAGCCCAGGTCCAGCACCGTCTCGCCCTCGTTGAGCTCGGCCAGCGCCGTGGGGTTGCCGCACCCCAGCGACGCCAGCACCGCCTCGGCGGGGATGCCGTCGGTCTGCCCATCGGCATACAGGTCGCGGGTGATGGGGTCGGTCCCGCCGCAGCTCGCGCTCCCTCCGCAGCACCCGTTCGCCTCGCCCGCCATCACCCGCAGCGCGGCCTGCCCGTAGCGCTCGCGCACCGTCTCCCGGATCGTCGTCGTATCGCCCATCACACCCTCCCCATGGCTGGCATCAAGAAACGTTGATGCATCTTGTGAAAAAAAGGGGGACGCCGCTCTAACCGCAGCATCCCTCGCCCTGCTGTGACCACGCCTGCTCCGATGGACGGAGCCCCAGCGCCAGCTCCGACAGCTCGTCCAGCGCTCCGGGGACCAGCGAGTAGTACACCCAGCGTCCGCAGCGCCGGTCGCTCACCAGCCCGGCCTCGCGCAGCGTCTTGAGATGGAACGACAGCCGCGACTGCGCCGCCTCCAGCGCGTCCGTCAGGTCGCACACGCACCGCTCGCCGCCCGCCAGCAGCTGCACGATCTGCAGCCGCGTCTCGTCGCTGAGCGCGTGGAAGAGGCGGGCGGTGCGGGCCAGGTCGGCGGCGGTCGTGGTGCTCATGGCTTCGAATCTAACAAGAAAAGTTGATGTGTCAATCATCATTGCTCAACGGTGAGTTCTGTAGGCGCTAAGCCGATGCACGGTAACTGTTTACGGCCTGCAGCCACACCGGCGCGGAAGTTGCCGCGAATACGCCCTCCGAATTTTCCGGCCTCCGCAGCCGGTTTTTGGCGCGAGAGGCGAGTCATTCCACAGGAGATGGAGGAAACCATGAGACTCACGCGCACTCTTCCCCTCGGCGCCCTGGCCGCGGCCGTGATCGCGGCGGTGCCCGCGCAGGCGCAGGTCACCACGGGGCAGCAGGGCCAGCAGGACAGCGCGCGCGCCGGGCAGACCAACGCCGGCTCGGGCGCGTACGGCACGCAGAACGGCCAGAACCTGAACGGCAACACCAGCGGCTCGATGAACAACGGCACCATGACCAATGGGTCGATGAGCAACGGGTCGATGAACACCGGGTCGATGAACAACGGGTCGATGGGGAACGGCTCCATGAACGGCGGGACCGTGACCAACGGCCAAGGCAACGCCGACTACAGCAGCGGCCTGGTGCGCTCGGGTTCGGGCAGCATGAACAACGAAGGCAGCATGAGCGGCAGCGGTAGCATGAACACCGGCACCAGCGGCCGCCGCCAGATGCGCGTGGGCAAGGACTGGAGCGGCGGCGCCGGCAACGGCATGGACAGCGGGATGAACAGCGGCAGCGGGTCGATGAATGGCATGGACCACGGCAGCATGAACAATGGGACGATGAACAACAATTCCGGCACGATGAACAATGGCTCGATGAACAACAATTCGGGCACGATGAACAACGGCTCGGGCACGATGAACAATGGAACGATGAACAACGGCACCACCACCAATCAGAGCAACATGGGCAACATGAACAACGGCACCACCACGACCAACGAAAGCAACATGGGCAGCATGAACAACAGCACCACCAACAGCACGACCGACTCGACCAACAATACGACCAACTCGACCAACACCACCGATCAGAACAACACGCGGCCGGCAACGCCCCCGACCACGTCCTCGCCCACGACGTCGGGCAGCGGCACCACGCCGCGCTGATCACACGGGATCCGCGCGCCGGGGAGTGCCCGGCGCGCGGGTGCGGCTCGCGGCGAGTGTCGTGATGACCGGATCACGCAGGCGAGCCGCGGGGCCGCGGGGAGCGATCCCCGCGGCCCCCGCCTCGTGCGGGTGGAGGGGCTTGCTACCAGCCGGGCAGCCGCCCACGATGAACCGCCCGCGGCCCGCATCCTGCTGCCCCAACGCCACATGAACCGCCTCTACACCGTCTCGCTGCTGGTGCTGGGCCTGGCCACCACGCGGCTCGCGGACGTCCACGCCCAGGCCCGTCCGCCCGCGCCGCCGCCGGGGCGAACGGCGCCGGCTACCGCGCGCCCCGCCACACCCGCCGCCGCGCGCGCGCCGGCCCGGGCGCCAGGCCGACGCCCCGCGCGCCGGGCCATCGCGCGCGCCGACACGACGGAGCGTCCCGCCGGCCGTCCGGCGCCGCGGCTGGCTGGCCGCCCGGTCACGCCGGCGACGGTCGATACCGCCGCGGCGACGGCCGCGGACAGTGCGAGCGCCGTGGCCGTCACGCCGCCCGCGGGGAAGCCGGCCGACTGGGTGACCGGCCTGGTGCGCGCGCCCGCCACCACGCCGGCCGAAGACGCGGCAGCGGCGGCGGTGCGGCGGCAGGCGTTCGGCGCCGGCGGGGTGCGGGTGGTGGTGTCGCTGGCCGAGCGGCGGCTGTGGTACATGCGCGGGCGCGACACCGTGTTCACCGCGCCCGTGGCGGTGGGGAAGGGAACGCGGCTGGAGTACGGTTCGCGCGCCTGGCGCTTCGCCACGCCGCGCGGCGTGCGGAGGGTGCTGTCGAAACGCCCCAACCCCGTGTGGACCCCGCCCGAGTGGCACTACGCCGAGATCGCGCGCGACAGCGGCTGGGCGATGGCGCGCCTCCAGCGCGGGAGCCCCACCCCCGTGCGCGCGGGCGGCCAGCTGGTGGTGCGCGGCGACCGCGTGGTGTACCAGGACGGGCGCGGCGGCGAGGAGACGATCCCCGAAGACGAGGAGATCATCTACGGCAACACCATCTACGTGCCGCCCGAAGACACGCGCAACCGCCGCATCCCGGGCGAGCTGGGTGCCTACGCGCTGAGCATGGGCGACGGCTACCTGCTGCACGGCACGCCGCACAAGGACTCCATCGGCCAGGCCGCCACCCACGGCTGCATCCGCCTGGGCGACGCCGACATCGAGTACCTGTTCCGCAACGTGTCGGTCGGTACGCCCGTCTACATCTTCTGACGGTCGACACGCCCGCTGGACGTGTCGCATGATCGGAAACGAACGTGGCTCCGGGGGATGATTCCACCGGAGCCACGGTCGTTCCCGCACCCCGTCGGCCGACCCGCGGCTGCGGACGATCAGCCGGCGAACGGCAAACGCCGGCTCCGGGTATGCGGAGTCGCCTCCTCCACACCCGGACCGGCGTTCGTCACTTCAGGGCCCTGCGTTCCGGCGGCAGCGCCCGCCCGCGGGGGCCGCGCGCGAACGGATGCCCCCGCCCGGTGCGTCAGTCGCCCCGGCGGTACTTCTCCACCAGGGTGCGGATGGCGTCGGCCGCCTCGGTGCGGCGATCCTCGCGGATGGTGCCGGTGAGCACCTCGATCGCCTTGGCGTCGGCCACGTCGAGCACGCCCTCGCGGCGCGCCCACTCGGCGTACCAGGCACGCAGCTTACGGATCGTCTTCCCGTAGGGGGCCGTGCCGTCGATCAGCCCGCGCAGGCCGGTGGGGCTCATCCCCAGCTCGCGCGCGGTGAAACGAAGGCTGTTCACCTCGGTGCTCTGGCGGAGTGCGTCCCTGATCACCTCCAGCTCCTTCATCGGGAGCTCTTCCGACCTTTCCTCCCGCACCTGCCGTTCCGGTCTACCTTGCATGTTGAATCCCCCACTGAGGGCGTGGCTGGCGTCCAAGTGTGGACAGGAAGGTGTGTGCTAATTGCCTCCGCGTCAATGACCGTGTCGCAAAAGAGTTCAACAGAGGACCAAATATCAGGGGGAGGTGTCGCGGCGGCGGCGTAGCGGGCGCGCTCCGGATGCGCCGGTAGTGTACAAAGTGGTCAAGGCAGAACGCTGGAGACAGGCAGAAATCCAGCCTTGAAACGCAAAAAGGGCGCGATCTCTCGCGCCCCTCTAGCAAACCGTACGACTGCCCGTCAGGCCAGCGCGGCCGCCGCGTGGAACTGGTTGGCGGCCTCGATGAAGGCCTCGAACAGGCGGCGGGTGCCCGGGTGGTCGTCGATCAGCATCTCGGGGTGCCACTGCACGCCCACCAGCCAGTGGTCGTCGCGCACCGCCTCCACCGCCTCCACCAGGCCGTCGGGCGCCCAGGCGGTGGCCACCAGCCCGCTGCCGATGTCGCACAGCCCCTGGTGGTGCATGCTGTTCACCGGCTGCTCGAGCACGCCGAACGCCTCGTGCAGGCGCGAGCCCTCGGCCACGCGCACCGCGTGCGCCAGGTGGTCGCGCGCCCAGCCGGCGCCGGGGAAGTAGTCGTGCTTCATGGCGCCGGTGTACAGCTCGCCGCAGTCCTGCACCAGGTTGCCGCCGGCGGCCACGTTGATCACCTGCATCCCGCGGCACACGCCCAGCACCGGCTTGCCGTCCTCCAGCGCCCACCGCGCGAACATCAGCTCCACCGCGTCGCGCGGGAGGTCGGTGCGGCCGCACAGCTCGTGGCGCTCGCAGCCATAGCTGGTCGGGTCCATGTCCACGCCGCCGGGAAGGAAGATGCCGTCCAGGCGGTCGTAGATGGCGCGCAGCGTCTCGGGCTCGTCGTCCATCAGCGGCACCATCCAGGGGATGGCGCCCACCGCGGTGCACGCGTAGAAGTAGCGCTGGTTCATCACCCACGACGCCGGAAGGTCTTCCGGGATGCGGTCGATGGACTGGAGCGTCTGCGTGGGAATGCCGATGACGGGGCGCTGCTGCATCCTTCGAAGCCTCACTGCGGGATATGAAAAACGGTCCCGCCTGACGAGCAAGAACGGGACCGCGCAACAACGTAGCGCAAGTGTCGCCGAATGACAATCGGATGGTTATACGACCATGGGCCGCGTCGGTTCCCCAGGGCTGGAAGGACGCATCCGAAGCCGCCGAGCGCCCTGTTGCCGTTGGAGACGTGCCGCGGAAGCGTGTTCCTTTACGACGCAAGCGCCCGGCGGGCCGATCCTGGCCGCCGGGCGCTTGCGTGTGTTCGTCGATCCGCCGCAGCGGTCGGGCGACCTCACGCTCAGCCGATGCCGGCCCCCGCGTGCGGCGCCCCGGCGGCGGTGGGGAAGACACCTTCTTCCGTCTCGGCGATCAGGTGGTCGACCACCGCCTCGAAGCTGCCGGTCCGCTCGTAGACGGCGATCTGCCGGTCGGCGCTGCTCCCCTCGTCCATGATGCGGAAGGCGTACTCCACCTCCTTGCGGCTTCCCAGCTCGTCCACCACGTCGTCCAGGAACCACTCCAGCATCTCGCGGATCAGGTCGCGCGCGGGAAGCTCGCCCTTCTTGCCGAAGTCGATCAGCTTGCCGTCGAAGCCGTAGCGCACGGCGCGCCACTTGTTCTCCTCGATCAGGTCGTGCGCGTACACGCGGAAGGTCATGTTGTCGCGCCGCAGCTTCCACAGCTTCAGCACGATGGCCTGCAGCAGCGCGGCGATGCACACGGCCTCGTCCACGCGGGTGCACACGTCGAGGAAGCGGAACTCGAGCGTGGGGAACTTGTGGTGCGGCCGCACGTCCCAGTAGATCTTGCTGCCGTCAGGGATGCAGCCGGTTTCCACCAGCGTGCTCTGCAGCGACTCGAACTCGCGCCAGTCGCGCATCACCCGCGGCACGCCGGTGCGCGGGAAGTTGCGGAAGATCACGCTGCGGTAGCTCTTGAGCCCGGTGTTGCGGCCCATCCAGAACGGCGAGCTGCTGCACAGGCACAGCAGGTGGGGAAGGAAGTAGCGGGCCACGTTCATGGCGTCGATCATGAACTCGCGGTCCTCGATCCCCACGTGCACGTGCGTGCCGAAGATCAGCAGCTGCTGCGCCAGGTCCTGCATGTCCTGCTTCACGCCCAGGTAGCGCTCCAGCGGCGTGATCTCCTGCGTCATCCAGCTGCTGAAGGGGTGCGTGCCGGCGGCCACCACCTTGAGCCCCTTCCGCGCCGCCAGGTCCATCACCATCCCGCGCAGCCGCTTGAGCTCCTGGCTCACCTCGGCGGGCGTCTGGCAGACAGGGCTCCCCACCTCCACGATGCTCTGGTGCAGCTCGGGCTTGATCTCGCCCAGGATCAGGTGGTCGTGGTCGAGGATCTCGGTGATGTACGAGCGGAGCTCGCGTGTCGCCGGGTCGATGATCTGGTACTCTTCCTCGATCCCGAGGGTGAGCGAGGGGGGCTTCATACGGTGCCTCTCACAGGACGGGTGCGGGTCGGGCGTGCCTCGGCGAAACCGTGTTGCCGCAAGATGTCTACCGCGCCTCCACGAGCATCGTGGCCACCGACGAGCCGCCGCCGGCGGTCACGTTCAGCAGCGGGTCGGTGGCGATGCGGGTGAGCGCGCCGTCCATGGTCTGCGAATGGGTGATGAAGGGCGCGATGTCCACCATCCGGTCGTACACCTCCACCCGCCCGTCCACCCAGCTGGGGAACGCCTCCTCGGGGAGCACGATGCGCTCCTGCGCCACGTACGGCGTTTCCAGCGCGCCGCGCACCGCCGTGCGCCACTCGTCGTCGCTCACCAGCCAGCCGAGGACGATGCCGCGGCCGCCGTAGTCGTCGTTGGGCTTGAGCACCAGCTGGTGGCGGTTCGCCTCCACCCAGGGGAGGAGGTCGATCTCCTGGCCGTGGAAGCGCGTCTTTCGCTCCTCCACCACGCGCGTCCAGGGGATGTGCGCCTCCACCGCCTCGCGCTCGCCCTCGCTGAACAGGTGCGCGTTGCGCTCGTCGCCGAGCACGGCCAGCGAGGCCTTCTTGTACAGCACCTTGCAGCGGAAGGGGTTGGCCATGCACACGGCCCCCTCGCGCACGGCGCGCACCACCGGGTTGTCCATCCCCATCCGCAGCACCAGCTCGTCGATGAGCACGCGCTTGTAGATGAGGGTGATGTGGAAGTCGCCCGCCATCAGCTTGCCGTCGCGGTACTCCACCTCGCGCGGGTCGGCGATCACGCACGGGATGCCGTGCTGGTGGAAGTAGTCGCGGAAGAAGACGAACTCGCTGTAGGTGGGCACCTCCTTCCAGTCGAGGATGCCGATGCGCGGCAGCTCGCGGCCGCCGCTCCACTGCTGGTGCGCGGCCAGCAGCGCGTGCAGCACGGCGTGCCGCGCCGGGAGCGGGTGCACCACGTGGGTGCGCAGGAACTCGCCCATCGCCGGCAGCGCCATGAACACCTCCGACAGGTTGTCCATGTACGCGGGGCCCGCCGGAGTCTCGGCGTTGTACTCAGTGAAGCGCAGCGACTCGCTGGCCGGGTCGTAGAACGCGTCCAGCCGCGAGGTGGGCGAGGGCGACTCGAACCCGGGGTCCTGCCCGATCAGCTCCACCTCCCAGTCGAGGAGGTGGAACTGCGCCAGCAGCGCGGGATCGGCCATGGCCGCCACGTGCGCGCGGCGGAAGGCGCCCATCACCGTCTCGATCCGCTGCCTGAGGCCGCGGAACTGGCCCACGGTGACGAAGCGCGGGCGCAGCACCGAGCACAGCGGCCGGTCGCCGAAGAACATCCCCCGGCTGCGGTGCTCGGCATCCATCCGCGCGGCGCTCTCCTCGGCGAGCCCCGTGTCCTCCAGCAGCCCGTGCCAGCTGTCGATCGCCCGCCGCAGCGCGTCGTGGCTCAACTCTGGTCCTCCACCGCGCGGCCGTGTCCCTTCTCGCCGACGTCGGCTGACGAGGCCGAGGCGCGGTTCTGTCCCCCGGCCGAGCCGCCAACGGAACCGGGCTGCGTCTGCGCGTCCGCCGCGGGCTCCAGGTCGGTGATGGGCGACTGGTCCACGTATCCGCCCCCGCCCTGCGCGCGGATCGGCTCGGTGCCGGTGGTGGAGGGCGCGCCGCCCGTGTGCCCGCCCGCGCCGCCGCCCTGCGCCGTAGCGTCACCGGTGTGGCCGCCTCCGCCCGCACCGCCGCCCTGCGTGGTCACGTCCGCGCGGTTGCCGGAGCCCACGTAGCCGCCGCCGTCATCCGCCGCGGCTCCCGTTCCGCCGTTCGACGCGCCGCTCCGGCCGCCCGAGCCGGCGTAGCCGGTGTGGGCGGCCTGCGCGCTGCTGGTGGACGAGTCGTCCAGGCCCTCGCGCGTGCCGGTGAAGAGCGCGTCCCAGCGCAGCTCCTTCACCTGGTGGCGGGGGTTCTTCGCCAGGTCGATGGCCATGTCGGCCATGGCGCTGATCGCCCACTCGAAGTAGTGCGGGGTGAGCGAGTAGATGTCCATGTCGGGCGCGGGGTTCATGAAGTCGATGGCGTAGGGGATGCCGTCGCGGACGGCCCACTCCATCGAGTTCATGTCATAGCCCAAGGCGCGCACCAGCTTGAGCGAGTCGGCCACCACGCGGGCGCCCAGCTCGGGGCCCAGGTGGTCGTGCTCCACGTGGTACTTGCGTTCCTTGGGGTCGTACTTGATGGGCATGACCTTGTCCTGCCCGATGCAGATGCAGCGGATGAACTGGTCCCACTCGATGAACTCCTGCACGATCATCGTGAGGAGCCCCGACGTGTCGTAGTGGTGGATCAGCTCTTCGAGGCTGCGGCAGACGTACACGTCCTTCCACCCGCCGCCGTGCGCGTCCTTGAGGATGCACGGCATGCCGATGTAGTCCACGATGCCCTGCCAGTCGAGCGGGTACTGCAGGTTGCGCAGGCTCTCGTCGTGCACGATGCCGGGGAGGTACTCCTTGTTGGGGAGCACCATGGTCTTCGGGTGCGCGATCCCCAGGCGCGTGGCCAGCGCGGCGCCGAAGTACTTGTCGTCGGCCGTCCACATGAAGGGGTTGTTGACCACGGCGCACCCCTGCAGCGCGGCCTGCTTGAGGTAGGTGCGGTAGAACGGCACCTCGTGCGAGATGCGGTCGATGATCACCGCGTACTCGCAGGGCTCGTCCATGCGCGGCGCGCCGAGCTTGACGTACTCGGCCGTCACGCCCTGGTCGCGCCGGTTCACCTCCTCGATGAACGCGGGGGGAAACGACCACTCGCGCCCCACGATCAACCCGACCTTCAGCGTCATCGTCATCTCCCCGGTTCAGAAGTGCCCAGTGCCAGGTGCCAGGTGCCCAGTGGAGAAGCGCCCGTGCTTTCCTGGGCACCGGGCACTTGAACCTGGGCACTGTTGTTCCTCAGTCGTGCCCGCCCACGTACGTCCGGATCATGTCGCGCCACCAGGGCCAGTCGTGCGCCCAGCCGTCCCACAGGCGCAGGGCGTTGCCCACGCCCTTCTCCCACAGCGCGCGCGACAGGTATTCGTTATTGCCAACGAACGAGTCGTCGCGGCCGGTGGCCAGCACGATGTCCATCCGCCGCATGGCCTCCAGCCGCCCGGCGTCGTCGATGGTGCTGACGTAGTGCGAGGGGTTCTGCGCGGCGATGGTGTCGTCGTAGTGGCCGTCGGTCTGCTCGCGGATGTCGTACAGCCCGCTCATCCCGATCACGCGGCCGAACAGCCACGGGTTGCGGAGCGCGATGTTGACGGCGTGGTAGGCGCCGAAGCTGGCGCCGGTGGCGATCACGAAGGGGTTGCCGTTGCGCGACTGCGAGAAGGGAAGCACCTCGCGCACGATGTAGTCTTCGTACTGCCCCTGGCGGACGGCGCGGTCGTGGGGATGCTTGTACTTGGCGTACCAGCTCTCGGCGTCCACGCTGTCCACGCAGAACACCTGCAGCCAGCCGTTGGCGATGTGGTGGCCCAGCGCGTCCATCATCTGCTGGCCCTCCCACTCGAAGTAGCGCCCCATGCTGGTGGGGTAGACGAGCAGGCGCGCGCCGGCATGGCCGAACGCGAGCAGCTCCATGTCGCGGCCGAGCGACGGGCTGTACCAGCGGTGGTACTCTCGGTTCACCGTCAGTCGTTCTCCGGAAGGATGCGGTCGGCAGGTTCCACCGGCGGATGCATCCCGCGGCGGATGCAAGCCGCAGGCCCCGCCAACCTACGCGCGGGGCCTGCGGATGGGAAAGAGCACGGCGGTGTCAGCGTGATGGAGCCTGACGGAGCCGGGTCGACGACGTCATCCCGCGGGGCCCCTCACCACGCGGCCCCTCACCCTGCCGCTTCGCGGCTGTCCCTCTCCCGAACTGCAGGAGAGGGACGGGGGGCGCTTCGCGCCGGCTGGTCGGCGTCACGCTGAAGATGCGGTTGCCGTTCTCCCCTTTCTCCCGCGCCCAGCGGGGGAGAGGGGCCGGGGGAGACGGGGCCGGCCGGCGCTCGGATTCAGCCGCAGAACCGCCACGCCACCGGACATCCGAGCACTCAGCACCCAGCACTCAGCACCTTCTACTCCCGCACCACCGTCGCCTCGATCAGCCCGTACGGCTCGCTCGTGGGCACGAACACCTCGTTCGCGTTCTCCATGCCGAAGCGGGCCAGGTCGAACAGGAGGTGGTGGCGGTTGGGGAGGGAGATGCGGATCTCGGCCACCTCGGGCACCACATCGATCGCTGCCGCGCCCATCGCGAACAGCGTCTGCTGCACCGACAGCGAGTCGTGGCCGGCGAAGGTCTCCAGCATCGCCGTGCGCACCGCCTCGAACGCCGCGTCGAAGTCGGCCGGCTCGCCTTCGTACGTCCACCGCGCCGAGACCACGGTGGCGAAGATGCGGTCGCTGGTCTCGGGCAGGGTGGTGAAGCGGTCCTTGATGTAGCCGTGGAACGCCGAGCGGGTGGTCTTCAGCACCTCCAGCTCCTCGAGCCCCGCCTCGAAGCGCTCGCCGGCGCGCGTGGCGCTCACGTAGGCCATGCGCCGCTCGCCCGAGCCGCGCACGAAGCTGTGCTCGTGCGGCTCGCCACCCACGCCGATGCGGTTCCAGCCGTGCGCGGCGATGCGGATGCGGACGCGGTCGGCGTGCTCGGTGGCGGCCAGGAAGTGCCGCACCAGCGTGCGTCCGAACGCCTCGGGGGGGCTCACCGGGTGCTCCTTGGCCAGCGCGTAGACGGTGTTGCGCATGGTGTCGGTGGGGAGCACGGCGGCGTTGTCGCCCTCCAGGTGCACGGCGTGGTAGGCGCCCTCCAGCGCCACGTCCACCGTCAGGTCGGCCACGCTGTGGCGCGGGCCCTCGCGCGTGACGCGGAACAGGCGCACGCGCGACTTGCCGTAGCTGTTGGCGGCCAGCTTCGCGGGCATCGGCTCAGCTCCCGCGGTAGGTGGAGTATCCGTACGGGCTGAGCAGCAGCGGCACGTGGTAATGCGTCTCGCCCTCGCGCGCGGTGAAGACCACCGACACCTCGGGGTAGAAGCCCTCGACCGCCGTGGCGGTGAAGTAGGCCCCGGTGTCGAAGCTGAGGCGGTAGGTGCCGGGCTCCAGCGCCTGGCCCTCGGGGAGCAGGCCGCGCACGCGTCCGTCGGTGTCGGTGATGCCGCGGGCCACGGTCTGCATCTGCGCGGCGGCGTCGGCGCGCTCCAGCAGCACGGCGATCCCCATCGCCGGCAGGCCGCGCGCGGTGTCGAGCACGTGCGTGGTGATGGCGCTCATGGGTTCTCGGGTGGATGGGTGTGCGTGGGATGGTCGGCTGAACCCTGCCGGGGCCGATCGATCGGCCGAAGGCGTTACCATGCGCGATCGCTCGATGGCACGATGCGACTGCAGTCGCGGCTACGACGGCACACAGTCCACCTGCGCGGACTTCAACGGGCAGAACATCGGATTTCGTGCAGCCGCTATCGGGCCCGTTCAGCCGGCACGATGACCTGAGTCGAGTGAGCAGTCCTGTGCAGGCGGCGAGATCACCCTCACCCGAAGTCGGGAGAGGGCGAGCGCTCTCGGGCGTGGGGTGAGGGGCCGCCGCGGCAGCCTCGATGCCAGTCGCTCCGCTCCGATGGCGCGGCTGCGCATCCGCGCTCGCTACCCCAGCAGCTTTTCCAGCCGCAGCCGGGTGATCTTGGCCTGCTCGCCGGCGGCGATGCGCAGCTCGGTCTCGGGGTCGTGCGCCAGCCGGTCGCGCTGGTTCTCCAGCATCTCCTCGGCCGTCTTCCCCGCCGCGCGAACGATGTAGATGTGGCCGAAGCGCTGCTCGTAGGCGCGGTTGCCCTGCGCCAGCGCGGCGGCGGCCTCGTCGCCCGCTTCCGTTGCGCCGGCCTGCTCCTGCTCGCTCCAGGCGGCGGCGCGCTCGCCCTGCTCCGTCTGTGCCTCGCGCTCACCGATGCGGGGGTGGGCGCGGAAGGCCTCGAGCCAGTCCTCGGCGTTGAGCCCCCACCACACGCGGTCGGCGGCCTCCAGCATCTCGTGCTCGCTCAGGAAAGGGCGCAGCTGCGCCATCTGCCGCGCCCAGATCGGCGAGCCGCAGCAGGTGAGGAGCTCGGCTTCGGCCTCCTCGTCGGTCAGGTCGTTCAGCCGTTCGAGCTCGCTCATCGCTCCGTGTTCGCAAGGGTGCCGAAGAGGCGCATCCGGGCGATGCCGCCGTCGGGATAGATGCCCAGCCGCACGTGGGTGACCACGCCCGCGTCGGCGACCTCGTCCTCCCAGCGGAAGCGGGTGTGGGGCTGCAGCCCGGTCTCGGCCAGCAGCGGCCGCCACCCGGCCGACGCCACGAGCTCGTCGGCGGTGGCGTCGGGGGCGTGGATGCCTTCCAGGGTGCAGCGGTCGGGCGCGTTGCCCTTGTAGTGGTCGGTATCCACCTCCACGCGGTGGATCACGCCGGGCGCGGCCAGCCGCACGATGCTCCAGTCGTGCCCGGGGCCGCGGCGGCGCTGCGTTTCCCACCCGTCGCCCATGAACAGCGACCGGCCGGGGAGGATCAGGTTCTGCCGGTGGCCGAAGAACATGTCGCTGCACACCATCACCCAGCCGCCGTTCTCCATGGCCGCCAGGTCGATCTCGCCGCCACGGTCCAGCACGAACGACGAGAAGTCGGGGTGCGCCTCGCCGTGCACGCGCAGCCGCGCCACGCCCCCGTCGGGGTAGATGTGCAGCCGCAGGTGCGTCCAGCGCCCGCCCGTGTCCACGTGGAAGCGGTTGGGTGCGTTGCCGTGCAGCCGCGAGCGCGGCAGGATCTCGGTCCAGCCGGCGGCGTCCAGCTCCTCGGGCGTCGGGTTTCCGCGCACCTCGCACGCCTCCACCGAGCACTGCTCGGGATAGTTGCCGCGGAACCAGCGCGTGTCCACCACCAGCCCGTGGATGATTCCCGGCACCCCCAGTCGCACCACGGCCCAGTCGTGGCCGGGCTCTCGGCGGCGGCGGGTCTCCCAGCCGTCCATCCACTTGCCGCGCTCGGTGTACGCGTCTTCGCGCCACTCGGGCTCGGTGGGCTTGAGCATCGCCTCCTTGGGGGCGAAGAACTCGTCGTTGGCCGCGATCACGGCGCCGCCCAGCCGCTCGGACGCCAGGTCCACCAGCTCGGTAAAGTCGGTCATCTACGAAACGGTTGGAGAGATGGGCAATCGCTGCGCACCGGTCAGTTGCCCGAGCCGAAGACCCCGCCCGTGCCGCCGCGCACGGCGGTGACCGGACGCGGGCCGCCGCCGCTCAGCTGCTCCTCGACAGAGCGGGTGAACGGCGTTTCCACGTCACCCGTGTGCTTCGTCTCGGCGGGCTCCAGCAGCATCAGCCAGCACTCGTCCTCGGCGACGGGGCAGTGCTCGACGCCTTTCGGGACCACGTAGACATCGCCGGGACCCAGCGTCACGTCGGCCCGGTCGCGGAAGCGCAGCACCAGGCGGCCGCGGAAGACGATGAACACCTCGTCTTCATCTGCATGGTCGTGCCACACGAACTCGCCCTGCACCTTGGCCAGCTTCACGTACTGCCCGTTGGCCGCCGCGATCACCCGCGGCGACCACTGCTCGGTGATACCGTCGAACTCGCGATCCAGGTTCCGCACGCCGTCCATCATCGACGTCCTCTACGGTTGGGGCAGGGGCGATGCAACCACGTGTGCACGTACGGGTCCGCGGGGGCGAAAACAGATCCCGATCCACGGCCATCCACCTCATCGACGTCTGCCGGATAGCACCGCCAGATGCAACCGCCGAATACCTCCGCCGGTTGAAACCGGCGGCTGGAACGTCGGGAAGTCCGCCTTCGCGGACTGCTGGTCGCCATCCGCGCCGCTCCGCCAGTCCCACGGCGCCCGGTCGATTGGGCGGATGAGGCAGCGGCGAAAGCACCGTCTCCCGATTTCGGAAGAGGGCGAGCGCTCTCCGTCGCGGGGTGAGGGCCCGCCGCGGCCGCGCGATCTCCCGTCGAACCCGTCAGATCCGCCGCTACAGCGCCGTGCGCAGCAGCACGTGGCCGCGCGGCGGGCCCACGATCTCGCCGCGCTCGTGGATCTTCACGCCGCGCAGCCACGTCTGCTCCACCACGCCGGGAAGCATGGAGCCCACGTAGGGCGACAGCTTGTGGCGGTGGAAGAGGCGGCCGGGCTCCACCAGGTACTCGGCGTCGGGGTCGATCACCACCAGGTCGGCATCGCGGCCGGGGGCGATGCCGCCCTTGCGGCGATCGAGCCCCGCCAGCCGCGCGGGAGCGGACGCCATCCACTGCGCCATGTGGCCGGGAGTGTAGCCACGCTCGCGCGCATCGCGCCAGACGGCGCCGAACCCCAGTTGCACCGACGCGATGCCGCCCCACGCGCGCACGAAGTCGCCCTCGTCGCGCAGCTTCATCCCGGGCGGGCAGGGCGAGTGGTCGGTCGCCACCAAGTCGATCCACCCCGCGCCCAGCGCCGTCCACAGGTCTTCGCGATTGCCGGCGTCACGGATGGGCGGCGCGCACTTCATCTCCGTGGCGCCGTCGGGCACATCCTCGGCGGCGAAGTGGAGGTAGTGCGGGCAGGTCTCCGACGTGACCGGGAGCAGCTCCTCGCGCGCGGCGTGGATCGGCTGCAGCGCCTCGGCGGCGGAGACGTGGACCACGTGCACGTGCGTGCCGAACTCGCGCACCAGCCGCATCAGCATCTCCACCGCCTCGATCTCGGCCTCGGGCGGCCTGGAGGCGAGATACGTCGCATAGGCGCGCGGGTCGGCGCCCGGCAGCGCGGCGGCGGCCGCGGCCTCCAGCACGTGGGGCGACTCGGCGTGCACCAGCAGCGGCGCGCCCAGCTCGCGCAGGATGGGCATGGCGGCGCGCAGGTCGGCCTCGGCCACGTGGGTGAACTCGCTTACGCCGCTGGGAGAGAGGAAGCACTTGAAGCCCAGCACCCCCGCCGCCCACAGCGGCCGCAGCTCGCCTGCGTTTCCCGGCACCACCCCGCCCCAGAAGCCGGCGTCCACGTACGTTTGCCCCGCCGCGGCCTTCGCCTTGGCCCACAGCGCCGCCTCGTCGGTGACAGCGGGGATGCTGTTGAGCGGCATGTCCACCAGCGTGGTCACGCCGCCGGCCGCCGCGGCTCGCGTGGCCGTTTCCCACCCTTCCCAATCGGCCCGGCCGGGGTCGTTCACGTGCACGTGCGTGTCCACCAGGCCGGGGAGCAGGTATTCGTCGCCGCACTCCACCACGGCCACGCCGGCAGGCACGTCGCCGAACGGCCGCACGGCGGCGATGATGCCGTTCTTCACCCACACCGCGGCGTCGGTGATGCCTTCGGGCGTCACCACGTGCGCAGAGCGGAAGACGAGCTCGGTGGGCGTGTCGCTCACGTCGTTGCCAATCGAAGGCGGAAGCCGCGCGGAAACCGGATGCGCCCCGGCGCGGGCACGTGCCCCGCGAAACTGCCGCGCGCGGCGGGCGATTGCAAGGCACGGCCCAATCCTCCTCCCACGGCTAGCGAGACGCCACCGGTCGCACAGACGAGACGTTCCGCCGTTGAAGTCCGCGCAGGCGGACTGGTTGCCGTGGTAGCCGCGACTTCAGTCGTATCGTCGCGATGGTGGGGATGAACGATGGTTCGCCGTCCATCTCGCAGCCGCACTTGCCGGAGATCGGCCAGCGCGCGAGGATTCGAGCCGTTCATCCACCCAATCCCGCTGACACACCGCTGATGATCCCCACATCTTCCGCCGCGCCCGGCGTCTCGAGCGCACTCGCGCACTCACGCACTCGCGCACCCGTTCGGCTGCTCCGCCGCGTCGCGACGCTGGCCGCCTCGGCATGGATCTTCGCGGCGTGCGGCACCGCGGGCCCCGCCGGCGGCGGTCCGCCCGCCGCTGCGCCGCGCAATGGGCAGGCGGGGCGGCCCTACGTGGTGATGATCTCGTTGGACGGGTTCCGGCACGACTATACCGACCTGTGGCCGCTCCCCACGCTGCGGCGGATGCAGGCCGAGGGCGCGCGCGCGCGGGCGCTGGTGCCCACCTTCCCCAGCAAGACCTTTCCCAACCACTACGCCATCGTCACCGGCATGTATGCCGGCCGCCATGGGCTGGTGGGCAACGAGATGTGGGACCCGGCGCGCAGCCGGCGCTACCAGACCGCGAACTCCGCGGCCACGGGCGACGCGAGCTGGTACGGCGGCGAGCCGATCTGGGTGACGGCCGAGCGGCAGGGGGTGAAGGCGGCCACCTTCTTCTGGCCGGTGTCCGACGCGGCGGTGGGCGGCGTGCGGCCCAGCTACTGGAAGCCCTACGACGGCTCGGTGGAGGACGTGGCGCGCGTGGACAGCATGGTGGCGTGGCTGGCGCTGCCCCCGGCGCAGCGCCCGCACCTGGTGCTGGGCTACTTCAGCGACGTGGACGACGCCGCGCACCGCAACGGCCCCGAGGCGCTGGAGACGCGCGCCGCGGCCACGGTCGTAGACCGCATGCTGGGCCGGCTGCGCGAGGGCATCTCGCGGCTGCCGATCGCCGACAGCGTCACGCTGATCGTGGTGTCGGACCACGGCCTGACGGCCACCGACAGCGCCGCCTTCCTGGACGACTACGCCTCGCTGGGCGACACCACGGCCGTGGTGACCGCGGCCACCTACGCGCAGCTCTTCTTCGGCGGCGACCGCGCGAAAACGGAGCGCGCGTGGACTTCGCTGCAGCGGATGCCGCACGCGCACGCGTGGCGCAACGCCGAGATCCCGGCGCGCTACCACCTTGCCGGCAACCCGCGCGCCGGCGACGTGTTCGTGCTGATGGACCCGCCGTTCACCATCGAGCGCAGCCGCGGCGCCCGCCCCGCCGGCTACCGCCCGGCGCGCGGCAACCACGGCTTCGACAACACGATCCCCGACATGCAGGGGATCTTCATCGCGGCCGGCGCCGGCGTGCGGCCCGGGTCCACGCTGGGGCCGATGGAGAACGTGAACGTCTACCCCTTCATCGCCCACCTCCTGGGTCTTCGGCCGGCCGCGGGAATCGACGGGAGCCTGGAGGCGACGCGGGGGATTCTGCTGCGGTAGGGTGGGAGGCCGGAAGGGTGGGGGAGCTTCATTATCAGGCGGGAAGACGAGCGGGGGCGAATGCCGCGGCGGCCCCCTCCCCCCGGCCCCCTCCCCGCGCTCCGCGGGGGAGGGGGAGAACTGCAAAGGCGGTCGGGCGACGGCAGGGGGGCGCGGTGGGCGATATGTCCGCTGCGCCCTTCGTCATCTGCGCCGATGTGGATGGGAGATGCGGCGCGGGATCAGCGGACGGAGAGGGCGATGAGTGTCTGGGCGAGGAAGTAGGTGCCCAGCACCAGCGGCTGGGCGGCGGGGAAGCGGCGGCGGAAGCGGTCGAGCGCGAGGGCCGAATCGCTCGCGACGAACAGCACGCCGCCGGCCATCGCGAGCGCGCCGCCCGACGCTCCGGATGCGCCGCGCTCGGCCGCCTGCCACGCCATCACCAGCAGCGCGGCGGCATAGACGATCACGGGCACCTTCAGCGCGCGTGGCACGTGCGGCAGCAGGATGCGCAGCAGCACGGCGGTGTAGATGAGAAAGGGGACGAGAGCCCACGGCGTGAAGCGGAATCCACCCGGGTAATAGGCGAGTCCGGCGTTCGCACCGTCCGTGAAAGCGCGGACGTACAGCAGGTGCGCGATCAGGAATGACAACAGTCCCGCCACGAACCGGTCGCGCGGCAGCATCAGGAACACGTCGCCGAACAGCGAGAACACCAGCCCCGCCAGCACCATCGCCTTGTACACCGGCAGAGCGCCGGGGAGATGCCACGCCAGCGCCAGGATCAGCAGCGTGGTGAGCGGCTTGAACACGTACACGCGGCCCCGCCACCCCCGCACCGTCGCCACGATCGCCCCCACCGCCGAGCACGCGATGGTAACACAGAAGAACAACGTGTGCTTGGGATATGGGAAGGGATCGAAGTCCACGGTGATGTTCCGGCCGGATGAAGTCCGCGAAGGGGCCGCGAAGGGGGACTGTGTGCCGTTGTAGCCGCGAGTTCACTCGCAATTTCCCACACCGACGCTCGCAAACCGGGTGGAGCACCGCTTACGTGGGGTGGAAACGGCCGAGTCCGCGCTGATGATAGCGCTGAGCCGATGACCCCGCACCGGAAATGAAAAAGGGCACCACCAGTCATCGACCGGTGGTGCCCTTTATTCTGCCGCTCCCTGACGCGATGCCGCTGTGGCACCCCGCCCTGTGCGCGGAGAGGTTCGCCTCGTGCTTCGGCTCAGCCGATGCGGCGATCGCTTGCCCGTGCCAGGTTGCGAGCAGTCGTCGTATTGGACAAGGGATCACCTCCTTCGTTCGGGTTGAACATCGGGCGTGGACACCGGAGCCTTCCGGCTCCGCACGTCCGCCTGCGGTTCATCGCAGGCGGCCCGTAACAGCTGAATCAAGTATACCGACGTCGCCGGTGTCCGTCAAGTGCTTGCACCAGCGGAGGTTATACAAGCCGCGGCGGGCCACTTTCCGGGAAAGCCGCGTCACTCGATACCCGCGCTTTGCGGTAGAGATCCAGTTGCGTGGAGCGAGGGATGTCGTGAGGGCGAAGTATAGATCCTTCAGTCGCTTAGGCTCCTTCAAGATGACATCGCGGCGAGGGCGATGCTTCTCCTCCGACTCCTCCGCTCCTCCGCTCCTCCGCTCCTCCGCTCCTCCGACGCAGCTTCAGACGCCGCCGGGGACGGTGATGGTGCCCTCGGCGACGATGACGGCGGCGCCGCCGGCCATCACGCGCACGGTGCGGCCGTCGTGCTTGGCGGCGGAGGCCTCGATGCGGCTGGGGCGGCCCATCTTCACGCCCTGGTCGATCTGCCAGCTGAAGGTGCCTTCGCGCTCGGCCAGACGCTCGGCCAGGCTGCCGGCCAGCGTGGCGCACGCCGCGCCGGTGGCCGGGTCTTCCACGATCCCCATGTCGGGCGCGAACATGCGGGCGTACAGCTGCCCGCCGTCCGCCAGATCTCCCGCGAAGATGAAGAGGCTGGGGCCGGCGGAGTGTTCGAAGTGCGCCTTCCACGCCGCCTGGTCGAGCACCGCCGCGTCCACCACCTCGCGGCTGGCCAGGTGGATGAAGGTGAACGGCACGCCCACGCTGGCGAACCACGCCTCGCGCACCGCATCGGCCGCCAGGGAAAGGACGGCGGCTGCCGCGTCGCCCGACGGCCGCTCGGGCGGGATCTGCACCTGCGCGTGGAGGTTGAGGCGCGCGAAGGCCCGCGTGTCCGTCACGTCCACGTCCACCGTCACGGGGCCCACCTTCTCCTCGAACACCACGCGGCCGTTGCGCGGGATCAGCCCCTCGCGCGCCAGCACGGCGGCGGTGCCCACGGTGGGGTGCCCCGCGAACGGCATCTCGTAGCCCGGCGTGAAGATGCGCACGCGACACGCGTGGGCGGGATCGTCCGGAGGCAGCACGAAGGTGCTCTCGGAGAAGTTGAACTCGCGCGCTAGCGTCTGCATGGCCTCGGCCGAGAGGCCGCGGGCATCGGGGAGCACCGCCAGCTGGTTGCCGCCGAACGCCTGCTCGGTGAACACGTCGGCGATGATGAAACGGTAGGACGACATCACGCTCCGTCGAGGTCGGATTGGGTGGTTGCGGTCGGCCGGCCTCAGCGCGCGACCAGGTCGATCTCCACCGCGGCGCCCATCGGCAGCGCCGCCACGCCGATGGTGGTGCGCGCGGGGTACGGCTGCGAGAAGTGGCGCGCGTACACCTCGTTCATCGCCGCGAAGCTGCCCATGTCGGTGAGGTACACGCCCACGCGCACCACGTCGTCGAGCGTGCGGCCGGCGGCCTCGAGCACGGCGGCAAGGTTGTGGATCGCCTGATGGGTCTGCTCGGCCACGCCGCCGTTCACCAGCTTGCCGGTGGCGGGGTCGGTCCCCACCGAACCACTCAGGTACAGCAGGTCGCCGCCGCGCACGGCGGGCGAGAACGGCCCGCCCGACGGCGGAAGCTTGTCGCTGGTGATCGCGTCTCTCGGCATGTCATCCTCCGGTGTGAGTCGTGATTGGTCGTGGCGAGTCGTGGTGATCGCGAGATGATCGCGCGATCCCGAGAGCCCCAATATGCGAGTAAACTCGCGGCTACAAGGGCACGCAGTCCGCCTTCGCGGACTTCAACGGCGGGACGGCACAGCGCACCGATTCACCGTTGCAGTTCTCCCCTTCCCCGCGGAGCGCGGGGAAGGGGCCGGGGGGAGGGGGCCGCCGCGGCATGCGCCGATTCCTCGCCACCCGCGCCCGATCCATCTCCCCGCCTCGACCCCCTAGAACAGCCCCTGAACCTGGCCGCCGTCCACCTGGATGGCGGTGCCGGTGACGAAGCTGGCGCGCTCGGAGGCGAGGAACGCGACCACGGCGGCCATCTCGCGCGGGTCGCCGCTGCGGCCCAGCGGGATGCCGGCGTTGCGCTTCTCCAGCATCTCCTCCACGGGGCGGCCCTCGCGGGCGGCGCGCATCCCGGCCAGCTCGGCGGCGCGGGCGGTGTCGAAGTGGCCCGGCAGCACGGTGTTCACCAGCACGTTGTCGGGCGCCGCCTCGGTGGCCAGCGTCTTGGCGAAGCCCAGCATCCCCGCCCGCGCCGTGTTGGACAGGATCAGCCCCGCGATCGGCTGCTTGGCGCTCATGGAGGTGAGGAAGATCACCCGCCCCCAGCGCCGCGCCCGCATGGCCGGCACCGCCGCCTGCGCCAGGCGGATGCTGGCCAGCAAGTTCATCTCCAGCACCGCGCGGTACTGCTCCTCGCTGGTGCTGTCGAAGGTGGTGGAGGGCGGGCCGCCGGCGTTGGCCACCAGGATGTCCACCTGCCCGAACGCCGCCTCGGCCTCGGCCACGAAGCGGGCGGCCGCGCCGGGCTCGGTCACGTCGCCGACGATCACGTGCGGCGCGCGGCCGGTCTCGGCCGCGATAGCGTCGGCCTCGCGGCGCAGCAGGTCTTCGCGGCGGGCGACCATCGCCACGCGCGCGCCCTCGGCCGCCAGCTCCCGCGCGATCGCCAGTCCAAGCCCCGACGAGGCGCCGGTCACCAGCGCGGTCTTGTTCTCCAGCCCCAGCTGCATCGTCCACCACCCCGTTTGGAGGAGTCCGGCGGCCGGCGGCTCCCTTGTCACGGGGCCGCCGCCGCGCCATCTTTGCAGAAGAGTAAACGGTAATTAGCTAATTGGCAATATGTCTATCGTGAGTGCGATGCGGGCGCTGGCCAACGAGCGGCGGCTGCAGATCCTGGAGTGGCTGAAGGACCCGGTGGCCAACTTCCCCCCGCAGGTGGATGGCGACCTCGTGGACGACGGCGTGTGCGCGGTGTGGATCGCCGAGAAGCTGGGCGTGAGCCAGCCCACCCTCAGCGAGCACATGCGCGTGCTGACCGGCGCCGGCCTGGTGCGCCCCAAGCGCATCAAGCAGTGGACGTTCTACAAGCGTGACGAGGCGCGGATCGAACAGATCAAGCGCGAGATCGCGGCGCAGGTGTAGCGCGGCGCGGCCGAGGTGGATCCGGCGGATCCGGCGTGGATCGCCGGTGCGCGGGCGAGGAGACTCGTTCTTGATCGTCATGCCCGGCACCGTACTGGCGCAAAATCTGCTGCTCCCTGGCATGTCCGTGCGTAGAGTCTTTGGAGCCATCGAAGGCAGTGGCTGCGCGCGTTATGATCCATCCGCACGGCGGGCGCGCGCGGCATGCCGATCAGGGAAAGGAACGGACGATGAAGAAGATCGCGCTGGACGTGGGTGCCCTCGAGGTAAGCACCTTCGAGATCGCCGGCGCGGAGCTGGAGTTGGGCACCGTGGAAGCGCACGAGGCCAGCAAGTACACCTGCGGCCCGCGACAGATCACGTGTCTCGACTACACCTGCCTGGGCCCCGGCTGCACGCCGTGACCTGCGCGGGCCCGGATCCGGCGGCGGTCTCTTCGGGGGCTGCCTCGCGGACGTGAAAGGAAACGGCAGCCGCGGATCATCCGGGGCTGCCGTTCATCGTTCGCCGCGGCGGCAGATCGTCAGCGCGGCTCGCCGTCGCGGATGATGAGGGCGACGGGGAGGCCCACCATCACCATGTGCTGCACGAGGTTGATGAAGTACTGCGTGGTCAGCTTGGGCATTGGGCGCGGCGCGGCGCTGAGCGGGATCACCACGTAGTTCATCCCCAGGTACACCACCGCGCCGAACGCCAACCCCACGAAGATTGCGCCGCGCGTAGTCCTCATCCACCCCCGCAGCGTGGCCGAGCTGCGCACGGCCAGGTAGAAGCCGACCGTCCACAGGAACGCGATCACCACGTGCAGGAACGCGCCCAGCAGCGCCGTCTGCATCCCGCCCGCCCGCGCCGCGTCCCTCCCCACCAGCCCCGCCGAGATCGACTGGAAGAGTTGCTGCGTGGTGATCACGTGCTGCACCACCACCCAGTTCGCCCAAGCGTAGAAGATGTCGAGCACCGCCATCACGGCGCCGGCGAGCAGCACGCGCGAGAGGGCCGTGCGCTGGGAGGTTGGGCGGGGAGCGACGATGGCGGACATGCGGGCGTCCTCAGGTGTGGGGCGGTTGGAGAATGCTCGCCCGGCGGGGTGAAGTAGAGGGCGATGAGGGATGGCAGGAACGCCGGGCGGGGCGGGTTTCTGACGCGCCCGTCTTCCGGCGAAACGGCCTGCCGGGCGGCAGGCCGTGCGGCAACGATCAGCTCGCGAGCTTCATCGGGGACGAATCCCACCACCGAGCGAGCAGGTTGGCGCAGACGCGGCGGCGGTAGTCGGCGGTGGAGCGGATGTCGTCGATGGGGGTGACTTCTTCCATCAGCACGCGCTGGGCTTCTTCGATGCCGGCGCCCGCGGCGAGCGCGGCCTCCGTCTGCGGGAGGCGCACGACGGTGGCGGCCACGCTGCCCAGCGCGACCCGCGGCGTCTCCGATCGTACCGCCGCCATCACCACCTTGCTGATGGCCTGCGCGGCGCGCGTGCCCACCTTGCGGAACCACTGCGCGTCGGGCACGGGCGGGATCTCGATCGCCACGATCAGCTCGTCGGGGCGCATCACCGTGGCCCGATAGCCCGTGTAGAAGCCGTTGAACGGCACCCGCCGCTCGCCATCCGCGCTGCGCAGCACGACGACGGCGTCGGCCACGGCGAGCACGGGGAGGGTGTCGCCGGCGGGGGAGCCGTTGGCCACGTTGCCGGCCAGCGTGCCGCGGTTCTGGATCTGGATGCCGCCCACCTCGCGGCAGGCGGCGGCGAGGATCGGCAGGCGGCTCAGCACCAGCGGCGAACGCCACAGCTCGGCGTGCGTGGTGAGCGCGCCGATGCGCAGCCCGCCATCCGCTTCCTCGATGCCGCGCAGCTCGCTCAGCCCCCAGATGTCCAGGAAGCGCGCCGAGGTGAGCGTGCCGAAGTTGAGCGACACGTACACGTCGGTGCAGCCGGCCATGGGGACGCGCGGGCCATCGTCGCGCAGCATGGCCAGCGCCTCGTCCACGCTGGACGGCTTGCGCAGGTCCAGCGCGGAGACGGCGGTTCTCATGCGGCGGCCTCCGCGCGGGTGGCGTCGAGCACGGCGCGGTAGATGGCCTCGTAGCCGGTGCAGCGGCAGAGGTTGCCGGCCAGCTTCGTCCGCACCTCGTCGATGCCGGGCTCGGGGCCCAGCGTCATCGCCGTCATGATCATCCCCGGCGTGCAGATGCCGCACTGCGCGCCGCCCAGCGCCGCGAACGCGCGCTGCAGCGGGTGCTCGCCGCCCAAGCCTTCGATCGTGACGACTTCCGAGTCCTCCACCTGCGCGAAGGGGACCAGGCACGAGCACACCGCCTCGCCGGCCACGAGCACGGTGCAGGCGCCGCACTCGCCCTCGCCGCAGCCTTCCTTGGTGCCGGTGAGGCCGCACTGCTCGCGCAGCACGTCCAGCAGTCGAGCCATGGGATGCGCATCCACCTCGGCGGGCGCGCCGTTCAGCGTAAAGCGCATCAGCGGCACGCCGGGGCGGAGACGGGTGCGTAGCCGGAGCCGAGCGTGCCGCCGATCATCGTGGCGGCGGACAACGGTGCGTGGCCAGAGCCGACCGTGATGGGGCGTGCGGAAACGGGTGAGCCTCCGCCGCCTATGAAACCGGTATTCGCCATCGATACCTCGCGCGGTGCGTTGCCGGAGCCGACCATTACGGGGCCCGCCAGGGCGATCTCGCGGGGCGCGTTGCCTGAGCCGGCCGTGCCGATACCCGCTGCAACCGGAGCGTTCCCCGAGCCGAGCCAGCCGATGCCGGCGAGAGGTGCGCCACCGGATCCAAGGCCGAGCCCGCCTTCGGAAACGGGTGCGTTGCCGGATCCCATGCCGAGCCCACCCAAGGAAACGGGTGCGCTCCCCGAGCCGGTCCAGCCACCGCCCGCGCGAATGGCTGCCCGGGGTGCGTTGCCGGAGCCGAAGGTCCCACCCCCGTCGGCGGACGCAGGTGCGTGGATGGGGCTCCTTCCGGCACTCCAGCGTCGGTGAGTCGGGGCGGCGGCTCGCTCGTGGCGGTCTTTGCTCGGCATGAGATTTCGGGAGTGTGCGCCAGACTGAAGGATGTGGAGCCTCGCGCAGTTTGCGAGGCTTCTCGTCGTTGTTGCTGCGGCTTCAGCCGCCCGTGGGCAAGTGCCGGGTGCGGCACTCGGTCATGCTGGAACCGTCTCGGCCTGCTCGATCCGCGGCGTGCCCAGCATCAGCTCGGGGAGGGCGGGGATCTCGCGCACGTCCCAGCCCAGGTGGCGAATGGCGTTGACGGCGGCGCTGGCGGGGCCGTCCATCGGCATCTCGCCCACGCCCTTGGCGCCGAACGGCCCGTGCTTCGACGGGCTCTCCATCACCGTCACCGCCATGCGCGGCGTGTCCAGCGTGGTGGGGATGGTATAGTTGGTCAGCGTGGCGTTCAGCATGGCGCCGTCGCGGGTCACCACGCGCTCGTTGAGCGCCCAGCCGATCCCCTGCGCGGTGCCGCCCTCGATCTGGTTCACCACCAGCATCGGGTTGATGGCCCGGCCCACGTCCTGAACGGTGTGGACGTCGGTCGCGCGCACCTCCAGCGTGTCGGGGTCGATCTCCACCTCCACCACGTCGCACCCCCAGCCGTAGCAGGCGTAGGCGTCGCCGCGGTAGGTGGCGTCGTCCCAGTTCACGTCCTGCGGCTTCTCGTATTCGCGGATCACCTGCGTGGGGCCGTGCAGGCGGAAGTGCTCGGCCGGGTGCATCCCGTCCAGCTTCTCGCGCAGCTCCTCCGCCGCGCGCTGCAGGATGCCGCCCACGATCATGCACGTCCGGCTCGCCACCGTGGGCCCGCTGTCGGGGACCACCGCGGTGTCGGGCTGCGCCGGCTCCACGCAGGCATAGGGAACGCCCAGCGCGTCGGCCACGATCTGCGCGTGCATGGTGCGCGTCCCCTGCCCGATCTCGGTGCTGGCCACCAGGATGCGCACCCCCGTCTCCGACGTTT